>Ga0070707_100003681_pt1 | contig 14455 bp, 14 predicted proteins | sample KBSK5502metaG_FD_65468 | JGI IMG/M metagenome (GOLD analysis project Ga0070707, IMG submission 65468) | Corn, switchgrass and miscanthus rhizosphere microbial communities from Kellogg Biological Station, Michigan, USA - KBS K5-50-2 metaG | ecosystem: Host-associated > Plants > Roots >... | reverse complement strand
ATTGCGACGACGAGCGCTGGGGTGGCGTTTACGCTTGGGTATCCCGATGGGCAGCGCATTTCGCGCACAGAGATGCTGGATCGAGTGGCGCTTATCGCTCGCGAAGTGAAGGTTCCAGTGACTGCGGACACGGAGGCGGGTTATGGCGATCGTCCCGAGGATGCGGCGCAAACCGCATTAAGAGTAATCGAAGCGGGCGCAGCGGGAATGAACCTGGAAGATGGAACGGATGATCCGGCGCATCCGTTGTTAGATCTGACGCTGCAACTGGAAAAACTGCGCGCAGTGCGAGAGGTCGCACTAACCAGAGATGTGCCGCTGGTACTGAATGCGCGCACAGATGTTTACCTATTGCAAGTGGGCGCGGCGGGGAAGCGCTACGACCAGGCATTGAGGCGATTGCTGGCGTTCCGCGATGCGGGTGCCGACTGCGTGTTTGTCCCCGGGCTTCGCGATGCGGAGACAATCGCGCGGCTGGTGCGAGATGTGCAGTGTCCGGTGAATATTTTGGCGGGACCGGGATTTCCCTCGGTGCTCGAACTGGAAAAACTGGGCGTGGCACGGGTCAGCCTGGGATCGGGGCCAATGCGGGCGGCGACGCTAGGGCTGTTGAAGAGGATGGCGGAAGAGTTGAAGACGGCAGGAACTTACAAGACGATGGAAGGCGGTCCCTCTCATGCGGATGTAAACCGATTGCTGAGCTGAGTCGTGTTGAGAATTGGGGTCATTTCGGATACGCATGGGTTGCTGCGGATGGAAGCCCTGAAGGAACTCCGCGGGTCGGATTACATCATCCATGCGGGGGACATCGGGACGCCGGAAATCCTGGAAAAACTGGGGGCGATTGCCCCGGTAACCGCGGTGCGCGGGAACGTGGATCGCGCTGCATGGGCGAAGAAACTGCCGGTCACCGACCTGCTCGAGATGGGCGGCGTTTCGATTTACGTGCTTCACAATCTGCAAGAGCTGGATCTCACGCCGGAGGCGGCAGGATTTCGAGTGGTCGTCTCGGGACACAGCCATGTGCCGATACAGAAAACGCAAACCGGAGTCCTGTATTTCAATCCGGGGAGCGCGGGACCGCGGAGATTCAAGTTGCCGGTCAGCGTGGGGCGGTTGCTGGTGCGGGACGGGCGACTCGAAGGCGAGATCGTTGAACCGAGGGTCTAGGATCAAGCTACGCTCCCAAACCCTCCTCACCGCTGCGGGGACAACCGAGAACCCATCGACAAACTCATCGACAAATTGAACAATCTCGCCTAGCAATTGGAGTTTGGCGCTCAGCTCAGGGTCTTGAACCAGTTAAGTTCACTCGTGCTGCTCAACCAATCCGGCCTGCTGCTCACATTGTCCAAGATCCTTTTTTACGGACTTCACCTCTAGCTCGTCGATACCGGTGTCGTTCTTAAGCTTTTTCCCTATGACGGAGAGGTGTTCCCCAGCCGTCATCTGAGCACCCGCAAGCTGATACGTATGCTTGTCTTTGTCCGTGGTTAAGGTCTTGCCGTCCGGTCCTATGCAGCCGATGACCTGCCTGCGATGGTGAAGTGCCAGGTATAGGATCGTCGCCCCGGCTCCAGCCCCGGCTACTGCCCCGATGACTGCGCCATGGCCGTAACTGTGCGACGTCGACGAGTACCCACCGGTACCTGTCGTGCCCCCTCCCATGCCTCCACCGCCCCCATACTGGGCTAGAGCGCAACCGCACGCGGTCAGACTTACCAGTAATATGCGAATTGACTTGCAGAGTTGTGTCTTAAGCATACCGGTCCTCCTACAGGCTGATGTTTTCGCTTGGGTGCGTAATTAGAATTCAAAAAGAGTAAGGCATGAGAACCGAGGCTTTTGTCACAAGGAGGTAAAATTCTCGTCATGATTTGCAGCAATAATCTCGCGGTCTTCTAATCACGAGCCGCTAACATTCGGCTCCGCTCAGGGCAGGCCCTGGATCAGGAACTTCAATCGACCTTTCTTTTACAATCTCAACCAGTGTCGATCCAATTTCAGGTCGAGGCGACCAGCGGTAATGGGCGCGTCGCAAAACTGATTTCGCCCCATGGTGTCGTCGAGACTCCGGTATTCATGCCGGTGGGAACGCTGGCTTCCGTGAAAGGTGTACCGCAGGAAGTCTTGGAAGAACTTGGAGTAGAAATCCTGTTGGCAAACACATACCACCTTTACTTGAGGCCCGGGGTAGAGACGGTGCGGAGACTAGGCGGACTGCATCGATTCATGGCGTGGCCCCGAGCGATTCTGACCGACTCCGGCGGCTTCCAAGTTTTCAGCCTCAATGATCTCCGCAACGTGAGTGAAGAAGGTGTGACGTTCCGCTCGCATCTGGATGGATCATCGCATTTCTTCAGTCCCGAGAGCGCAATAGCGGCACAAATAGGATTGGGGGCGGACATCATCATGGCGTTTGACGAATGCACGGAATATCCGGCAGAACGGGAACGCGTGCGGAGGTCCATGGAATTGACGCTGCGGTGGGCGGAGAAGAGCAAGAAGTATTTTGAGGAGCATAAGAATGAGGTGCCGTGGGAGCACGCGTCAGAGAAGAGCACTCAGCACTCGGCACTCAGCATTCAGCCAGTTGAGTACCGGGTGCCGCGTACTGAGTTGCCAGAGGAAATAGCCGGGCTGACCCCGACCGGACACCCGAGGGCGGCTGTCGCCACGTGGTCACTACAGGACAAAGCGCCTCTGCCCACATCCGAAGGCACTCAAGCTCTGTTCGGCATCGTGCAGGGAGGAATGGATCCCGAGATAAGAAGAGAATCGGCAGAAAGAACCATTGAGATTGGGTTCTCTGGGTACGCCATTGGCGGGTTGAGTGTCGGTGAACCGAGGGCGCTCACGCGAGAGACTGTTGAGGCAACGATCGCGCATCTTCCAGGGGACAAGCCGCGATACCTGATGGGGGTGGGCACCCCACAAGAAATTATCGAGTACGCTTATTTGGGTATTGACATGATGGACTGCGTGCTGCCCACGCGAGCCGCGCGCCACGGGCTGCTGTTCACTTCCAAGGGAAAAATTTCTATCAAACAGGCGCGCTATGCCAATGATGAACTGCCTCTCGATTCCGATTGTGGTTGTCGCGTTTGCCGCCGGTACTCGCGGGCATACCTTCGCCATTTATATGCATCGAATGAAGTATTGGCGCAAGTGTTGAATACCGTCCACAACCTGAGCTTCTACCTTGACACCATGCGGGCGGTACGGCATTCTATTCGACTTGGGGAAAGGGTCCCGTCTGTTTCTGCTGACTGGTCCCAACCGAAACCGTAGTTCGGTGTCCCCGGTTCATGCCTGAAGCTAAGGAACACCCGGCCCTACAGAGAAGAGAATTCCCGCAATGAATAACGAAGCGCGCCCTCACAAGAAACGGCCGGGTGCATCAAGCGGCACGCCCCAGGTTCGTCGGGCAAGCCCGGGGCCAGACCTTCGGGTACCGCAAACAAGGCGGCCTAAGGATAACAACTTGTTCTGATTTGTTCCGCATGTTCTCATGAGCATCTATTTGCCAAGAGAGGTGGGCAATTTGGCAGGTTTGGCATTGTTCCAGTCCTCCGGTGGGCTGGGGTGGGTAGGGCTTGCGCCGCTCATCTTCATTTTTGCGATCTTCTATTTTCTGTTAATCATGCCTCAGCAGAGGCGGCAGAAGAAGTGGCAGCAGATGTTGAGCCAGTTGAAAACGGGTGACAAGGTGGTTACCAGCGGTGGCCTGCGCGGGACGATCATCGCACTGAAGGATGACTACGTGCATTTGCGAGTACCACCGGATAATTTGAAGGTTGAAGTCAGCCGGGCGTCAGTGGTCTCAGTGGCGACCGAAGAACCGAGCAAGTAGTGTTAGCAGTGAGCGCCGCGGTTGAGACAGGAGTCTTGAACCGCAGAGGACGCAAAGGGCTCTCGGAGAACGCAGAGAAGCTAACGATGGCAAGATTCCCTTCTCACAGCCCACGAGACGCCGGTAATTACGAAAATCGCCAGATGAGGGCGCCGCAGCCTCGGTGACAATACGAAGTTCTTATGAACAAGAGTCTAGGCTGGAAGTTAGCACTTATTATCGGGACGCTACTCTTTTTCCTGTTCGGGATCGTTGGCATTCCGAGCAATTGGTCGGGCCACGGATTGCTCGCGGCCATCCAGCAGCGGATACACCTCGGCCTCGACCTGAAAGGCGGAACGCACCTGATTTTGCAGGTTCAGGTGAACGATGCTGTTAAGGTTGATTCGGATAACGCGATTGAGCGTCTGAAGCAAGACCTGCGGACCCATAAGATCAACTACACAGAAATCACCCAGCCTGATCCGGCCAACAATCCTGACAAGATCGTGCTCAAAGGCGTGCCGCCGGAGTCCAGTTCCGACCTGCGATCGATCGTGAGCGAGCGGCTACCGGAGTATAACCTGGCTTCCGGCGCAGAGAACTCCTGGACGATCAGTATGAAGCCGCAGGCGCTCGCGGAGTTGAAGAACCGTGCCGTGACCCAGGCGATCGAGACTATTCGCAACCGAATTGACCAATTGGGCGTGACTGAGCCGGTGATCCAAGAGCACGGACTAGGGCAGTACCAGATCCTGGTGCAATTGCCGGGTGTGGATGATCCGGCGCGCGTGAAGGAAATCATGCAGTCCACCGCCATGCTGGAAATCCGGCAGGCGCTGGGCGGGCCTTACTCAAGCGAGCAGCAAGCTCTGCAAGAACACAATGGAGTTCTGCCGTCCGATGCAGTGCTGATGAAAGGAAAAAGCATTGGTGAGCACGACGCCGAAACTGGCGGGGAAACCTGGTACTTGATCTCCCGGTCTTCAGCGGTAACTGGACGAGACCTGCGCACCGCGGAGGCGGGCCGGGATGAGAACGGGCAGCCGGACGTGCGGTTCACCCTTACGGGAGAAGGCGGACGGCGGTTCTACGCGTTTACTTCCGCTCATGTGGGCGAGGACCTAGCGGTGGTGCTCGACAACAAGGTGCAGGAAAAGGCGGTCATTAAGGAGCCGATTCGTGATACCGGCGTGATCAACGGCCGGTTTACGGAGCAGCAGGCGAAGGATCTGGCCATGATCCTGCGCTCGGGAGCCCTGCCCGCGGGGATTAAGTACCTGGAAGAGCGTACGGTGGGACCGTCGCTGGGCACGGACTCGATCCGCGCTGGTGTACGGGCAGCAGTAGTGGGCATGCTAGCAGTGCTCATTTTCATGCTCGTGTACTATCGCGGGGCTGGCATCAATGCCGACGTGGCGCTGATCTTGAATCTGATCATTCTGCTCGGATTCCTGGGATTCAGCGGAGCCACGCTGACGCTGCCGGGAATTGCGGGAGTAATTCTGACGGTTGGCATGGGCGTGGACTCGAACGTCCTGATTTTTGAGCGCATCCGCGAGGAGTTGCGCAACGGGAAAACGCCACCTTCAGCGGTGGATCAAGGCTTCAGTCATGCCTGGATAACGATCGTGGATACGCACGTTACGACGATTATTTCGGCGTTCATTCTATTCATATTCGGCACGGGCCCGGTTCGCGGGTTTGCGGTGACGTTGACTTTTGGTCTCCTCGCCAACCTTTTCACGGCGGTGTTTGTGTCGAGAGTGATCTTTGATTACGTGCTCAGCAGAAAGCAGAGGGGCGAGGCCCTGAGTATTGGTTAAGAGAGCCGGAACCGCAGAGGTCGCAAAGCATTCGCGTGGCGGCTGAGAATGGACGGCCGGGGTTGGCTGTCCCACTCGCGGCGGAAATGACAGTTGTCGGTTAGTAATCATAAGGGGCTGAAAGCAGCGTGGAATTTTTTCGAAATCCAAACATAGATTTTCTCGGGAAAAAGTGGTATTTTCTCGCCTTTTCGTTGGTATTCAGCGTGGCGGGTGTACTTTCCATGCTGTTCTGGCATGGGATCCCGTTGGGCGTAGACTTTAGAGGGGGCACGCTGGTCTATGTGAAATTCTCGCATCCGCCGGACGATAATGCAGTTCGCGCGGCGATGGACCGCGCCGGATTACATAATGCCCGCATCCAGCGCTACGGCCCGGCTGCGAACAACGAAGTGCTGATCGATTTGGCCTTGCAGGAAACGAGCGAGCAGGCGCTCGATCAGGGCAAGACGAAGATCATTAACGCGCTCGAGAGCAATGCCCCTCCCGGTAAGCAGGACCTGAATAACGCGAGCTCTTTGACAATTACCAATTACCTGCTGGAGAAGGATCCGCAGCATCTAGGCACGGACGCCAACCAGCGCTATACGGCTGAGGCCCAAGCCGTGGTCAGTTATCGTGACAAGACCAAAGGCGGCGTTCTGGGATCGTTTGACGAATTGAAAGGCGCAGTGGATCCGGCAGTGGTCGCGTCGCTGCGGGAAGGCTTTTTTCTCTCCGACTTCGGCGTGCGAAACGTGGAGATCGTTGGCCCTCAGGTTGGAAAGCAGTTGCAGACGCAGGCCGAATTGGCCGTCCTCTACTCGCTAGCCGGAATGCTGGTTTACCTCTGGTTCCGGTTCGAGTGGATCTACGGTGTTGCTGCCGTGATTACGGTCTTTCACGACACACTGATCACCGTGGGGGTATTCTCGCTGACTAACAAGCCGATCTCGCTGACGGTAATCGCGGCGATTCTGACGCTGGTCGGGTACTCGAACAACGACACCATTGTCGTCTTCGACCGTATCCGAGAAAACATCAAACTGCTACGGCGGGAGCGGCTGGCTGATATCGTCAATCGGAGTATTAACCAGACACTAAGCCGAACCATTCTTACGGCAGGGTTGACGTTCCTGACAGTTTTGGCCCTGTATCTTTTTGGCGGGGAAGTGCTGCACGGGTTCTCCTTCGCACTCGTAATTGGCATCTTAATCGGAACTTATTCTTCGATTGCGATCGCGGCCCCGATTCTAGTGGCTTACCAGGACTGGCGGCAGGGCCAAGGCAAGAAACCGGCAGCGATGCCAGTGGAACCGGCAAAGCGGGAGCGGGTAAAGGCGAAGGCGAAAGTCTAAGAGGAGCCAGCTGCAGTCGCCCGGCACCTCGGGGCGGTTTCCGACGATATCGGGCCGGTGCCGAATGTAACTCGGTGCATTTACATGAACTTAAGCGGAGGAACGCAATCCCGTACTGTGAGTTGGATTTGGGCATTGCGAACTGTGAAAGCTGGGAGCATGGAACGGGCGGTCGGTGTCTAAAGTTAGGAAGGGCCTGTTTTAGGGAGAAACCTTATGTTCGAAGATAGCCTAATCGAATCGGGCGGCCGGCTGAAGACGAAGCGAGGGGCGACAACGGCTGTGTCCTTCATTTTCCAGGTGATCTTGATCGGTCTTCTGGTTCTCGTCCCCCTGATCTTCACCGAAGCGCTGCCCAAGCAGCAGTTGATGACGTTCCTGGTGGCGCCGCCACCGCCACCGCCACCGCCACCTCCACCGGCAGCCGTGCCGATCAAAACGGTGAAGGTGGTTCAAACCGACATAATAAACGGGCAGTTGCGTACCCCCACGAAGATTCCAGAGAAAGTACAGATGGTTAAGGAAGAGGAAGCACCACCGCCAGCAATGACTGCGGGCGTAGTGGGTGGTGTGCCCGGCGGCGTGCCGGGCGGGCAGATGGGGGGCGTGATTGGCGGCATCATCAGCTCGACCCCGGTAGCGGTACCAAAAGCGGCCACGCCACAGCGTGTCCGAGTATCTCAAGGCGTATCCCAGGGTCTTCTGATCAGGAAGGTTCAGCCCGCCTATCCACCTCTAGCGCGACAAGCACGCATCCAAGGACAAGTGGTATTGCAGGCTGAGATCAGCAAGGATGGCAGTATCGAAAACCTGCGGCTCATCAGTGGGCATCCGATGCTGGCGCCGGCTGCCATCGAAGCGGTGAAGCAGTGGCGGTACAAGCCGTACCTGTTGAACGGTGAACCAGTCGCTGTGGAGACCACTGTGCAAGTTAACTTCACCCTGGCGGGCGGCTAGATCAAGAGAGGAAGTTCGCAGGATGCGGACCTCTGCAATCTACGAACCGCGACCCTGCAATCTGACTCCGTTGTTGGCGGCTGCCCTTTCCTTTCCGCCTTCGTTGAGGTGGGGTGGGAGCAGCGTCAAAGTGCAGGTACAGAGTGGAGGGCGAGCCTGAGCTCAGAGCGCGAGACCCTGCGGGTCCCTAGTACTCTAGAGAGATTTGGATACCAGGCGAGAGTTTCAAAAGGAAAAGTTTCACTGCGACAGTCAGCACTAACAACAAGTTCTGAGGAGGAAAAAGCAACTCATGTTTGCAACCTTAGCAACACTAACCCTGACCAATGTGTCCACCGTGGTTGCCTGGATGTTCCAGGAACCGGTGGCGTGGGACCCGCTTTCGCTATGGCACCAGATGGGATACGTGGCGAAGGGCGTGGTCGTCATTTTGTTCGTCATGTCCGGTTGGTCAATCGGCGTGATGATTGATCGCTGGATGGCATTCAATGCGGCGAGGAAGCAGTCGCGGACGTTCGCCCCCGCCGTGGCGGGAGCGTTGCGCGACGGCAAGATCGACGAGGCCATCAAGGTGGCTGAGCGCAACAAGAAGAGCCACCTGGCTAAAGTGGTCACGGCCGGTCTGATGGAGTTCAAAGCCCATCAGGACAGCCCTGGCGACATCCCCGGCGAGACTATTGAAGCCTCGAAACGCGCTCTAGAGCGCACGGAAGCTATCGTCCATGCCGAGTTGAAGCGTGGACTCGGTGGCCTGGCAACCATCGGCTCGACGGCTCCATTCGTCGGACTGTTCGGAACCGTGATGGGCATTCTGAACGCATTTAAGGGCATTTCCGAGCAGAAGGCCACCGGTTTAGGCGCGGTCGCTGGCGGTATCGCGGAAGCGCTGGTGACTACCGCCATCGGGCTATTGGTGGCGATTCCGGCCGTGATGATGTTCAATTACCTGACCGGCCGCGTGGAAGCGTTCGACGTGGAGATGGACAACTCGTCTAGTGAATTGGTCGATTACTTCCTAAAGCGGCGGGGAATGCGCCGGTCCTAAACCTGGAAGGGGTAGGGCTCGTACTTGAGTTGCGGCCCGGCGCGGGGGAAAGCCCTGGCGCCGGGAACCTGATGGGGACGAGACCAATCCTGCAGGTGAAAACAGCGGGGTCGCAGGAGAACAACCTATGGCATTAGCAAAGAGAGATGAGGGATCCAAGGTCACCTCCGACATCAACGTCACCCCCATGGTGGATGTGATGCTGGTGCTGCTGATCATCTTCATGGTGATCACGCCCATGCTGCAGAAGGGCGTGAGCGTGGACCTGGCAAAAGTAAATAACCCGGCGCAGATGCCGGACGCGGACAAGGAAGACGCCCTGATAGTGGCCATCATGCGAGACGGGAAAGTCTTCTTCGGCAACGACCAGATTGCCCCCGATCAACTGACATCGAAGGTCAAGGACCGCCTGGCGAACCGCACAGACAAGCGCGTGTTCATCCGGGCTGACGCCCGAGCCAAATATGGATCAGTGGTCGACGTTGTTGACAATGTCCGCGCCGCCGGCGTGGACGATTTGGGCCTGCTCACCGAGCAGAGGAAGCAGAACGCTCCAAGTGCCCCGCCCGCGGCGACAGGAACCGCGCCGAGCGGCGGGCAATAATAGAGGAGATCGATTATGTCAATGGCAGTCGGCCCGGGCGGGGGTCAAAACGCGAATATCAACGTCACACCGCTCATCGATGTACTCTTGGTGCTGCTTATCATCTTCATGGTTATTACACCACTCACGCCAAAAGGCTTGGATGCGTTAGTACCGCAGCCACCACCGCCAAACCAGCCCAAGACCAACACACCGGACCGCACCATCGTGGTACAGCTCATAGACCGAGGAGCAGGTCAGGAGCCAGGTCTCAAGATCAACCAGGAAGACGCGACCTGGGACAATCTTGAGGGACGGCTGACCGACATTTTCAAGATGCGCGCGGAGAAAGTCATGTTCGTAAAGGGGGACAGCAATGTTCCGTTTGCGGACGTGGCCAATGTGATTGACATAGCGCATGCCGCGGGTGTAGACAAGGTCGGTCTTATTACGGCAAAGATCGAGGCGGGTGGATAGGCTGAAGGCATAGGCCGGAGACCAGGAAGTGCGGGTGAAGAATCGCGCCTCCTTACCGTTCGAGTTAATCCCGAACAAAAGCCGAGCTTGACTCGGCTGGAACGGGGGAGAGCCCGTTCACAAAAAAGGGGAAGGGTCCTGAGTATTTCTGGCAAGGGGGACTTATAACGCAATGAACAAAATCGCAAGAGCTACGGCACTTGTGGCGGTTGCACTGACGCTATTCTCCGCTGCGGGCTGCAATAAGCTGAGGGCGCGTGACCATCTCAACAAGGGCGTGCAGTCGTACAAGAACGCCAAATACGAAGAGGCCATCGCCCACTTCCAGCGGGCGGTGTCGCTTGACCCGGGACTGCTGAACGCGCGCCTGTACCTGGCCACGGCCTTCGCCCAGCAATACATTCCGGGCGCTGACACTGAAGACAACAACCGTATGGCACAGCAGGCAATTGATCAGTACAAGGAAGTTCTGGAGAGGGATCACAAGAACATCAACAGTGTCAAAGGCATTGCATACCTGTACCTGCAGATGAAGAAGTTCGACGAGGCCAAGCAGTATTACCGCAAGGCGACAGAACTCGATCCTAACGATCCGGAGCCGTACTATTCGGTTGCGGTTATAGACTGGACTCAGAGTTACCAGCCACGTATGGAAGAACGCGCCAAGCTTGGCTTGAAACCGGAAGAGCCGTTGAAGGATAAGAAGGTTTGCACGAGTTTGAAACAGAGGATCTCTCCGTACGTTCAGGACGGCATCGACGACCTGAACAAAGCCTTACAATTGCGGCCGGACTATGACGATGCCATGGCGTACATGAATCTGCTGTATCGAGAGAAGGCGGACTTGGAGTGCGATAATCCGGCCGCTCGCGCGGCAGACCTGAAGATTGCTGATGAGTGGGTGGATAAAACCATGGCCACTAAGAAGGCGAGGGCAGAGAAGCAGCCCGGGGCTCAAGGCATCACGATGCAACCCAATCAGTAGAATTCTCGCGCCTCAGACCTGAAGGCTGGTTCCGTGAGTGCGGAGGAAGTCCTTCCGAAGTCCTTTCTTAGTTGGTCGGTAGTCCTTTGTCGTTGGAAGACGGCCGCAGTTTTGGCATTCCAAGGGATACCAGAGTAGCCCCGCACCCGCATTTCTTCATCCTCCACACAATTTAACTACTTGCTGTAGAGGCGGACCTCCACCCAGGGAAATGTTTCCCTGTCGAGGTGAGGATAGGACTGGCCGAACAGGCTATCGATCAGCGCAGTGGTGGGATCAGGACCCTCGTTCCGAGTCTCGTTATTTTTCAGCACGATCCAGACGCGGCCATATTCGGAGGGCACGGTCCGCAAAAATTCAGCGGCCGGCTTTCCCATGAAATCGCGATAATGAAAGCGGCTGCTGTGCATTGGATAAATGACCGTCGGGCTGAGTGAGGCGCCGGGATACACGGACTTGTAAAACTCGTATGGCATGCGGCCCATTGCAATGTGGAAGATGATGACGTCGCATGGACGGGCGTGGTCGAGGATGTAGTAAGAGGCGGCACGCCAGTCGTCGCGCTGAAGGTCGAAATCGTGATCGTAGTACGAGAATGTTCCTTTCATTGACAACGCCACAAATAACAGCAGAGCTGGGGCGAGTAGCCAGCTTTTCGAAAGGCGGGCAAGCCCGACGGCGGCTAACAGAATGAGGGCCGGCAGGCAAAAAACTAGGTAGCGCGCCAGGAACATGGGCCGGGCAATCGAGATCACAACCGTAAAGCCTACGGGGAAAATCAGCCAGAACAGCAGGAACTGATAACGCCAAGTGCCCCAAGAAAGGCCGTGTCTGAACAATCGACCGGCTATCGGGACCAGCGCAGCACCGCAGGTAACGAGGTAGGCGAGCAGCAGAAGCAGTCCGCCATTGCCGGTCATGTGTTCGTAATACTCGTATAATTCCTTGAACCCAGGACGCCTAATCCAACTAATTGGGCCCGCGCCTGTTGTAGCAACGAACAGCAGGGCTGGAAGAACCAGAACGGCGATCCAGCGCCAGTTCTTGTTCATGAGCGATAGAATTTTCTCTTTATCGAGATCCTTGCAATCTGCAAAACGTAACGAGAGCCATTGCGTGACGATCAGCAGGACAGCATATAGGTGAGCGTACACGGATAGGCTGCTAGCGACGATGTGCCCGATCCGATTTCGATGCGAGGGTTGCAGCAAGAAGTCAATAAAGAACGCGCTCGAAAGCGTGCTCAGGAATATGAAAAGGGAATAGCTGCGGGCTTCCTGGGCGTAGCGGACGTGATAGGCGTTAAACGTCAAAATTGTGGCGGCAATCAGTCCAACGCGCCGGTCGAAGAGCCGGCCGCCGAACCAGTACAGAACAGGTATGGTTGCAAGGGAGGGCAAAATTGAGAGGCTACGGATGAAAAACTCGCTGTGCCCGAATGGCAGCCAGGCGCGCAGGAGCAAGTAATAGAGCGACATGTTGCCTTCGCGCCGCCAGAGGATGCGGGCGAAGTTGTACCAATCGAGGCGAGCGATTTGGACACTGACCCCCTCGTCAAACCAGAATGATTTACTGGTCAGGAACAGAAACCGCAGTACAGCCCCGATGATCAGTAACGCCGAAAGGAACAGCCAATCTCTGGAAAAACTAGGGCGGAGTTCGCGCACGGGGTTTGTTTGCGGCGAGTTTTCAGTCACGCCGACTCGAGAGGCAGAATCTGGTTGTGCTGTGAACGAAATAACTCGCACATGATATGCTATCCGCAAGTTATCACCCAAATTTTCCCAATCATTACCTAAAGGCCCGATGAGTGCATGGTCCTTAGCTCCAGAGATCGCGGAGAGTGCCGTAGCAGAAACGGCATGGAAGGGCTATGTGTCAGTGATCGTGCCGATCTATAACGAGGTCGCACACCTGGACGAGCTCCTGCAGGCGATTCAGGCTTCTTCGGTAAGAAAAGAAATCATCATCGTAGACGACGGCTCGACGGACGGCACGCGGGAAAGATTGCGGGCTCTTTCTCGCATCGAAGGAATCACTATCCTCTGTCATGAGAGGAACTATGGGAAGGGCGCGGCAATCCGAACGGCGCTTCAGTACGCGCGCGGAGAGTACGTCTTGATCCAGGACTCGGATCTCGAATATGATCCGCAGGATTATCCAGCTCTGCTGCGGCCTCTCAAAGAAGGAACAGCGAACGTCGTATATGGAGTGCGGCCGGACCGGCCTGAACGCGGGCTGCGGTTCTTCCTGGGAGCGAAGTTCCTGACCCATCTGGCAAATCTGCTGTACGGAGCCGGCATCCACGATGAAGCTACATGTTACAAGGTATTCCGGCGCTCCTTGCTCTCGAGTCTAAGCCTTGAGTGCCATCGGTTCGAATTCTGCCCGGAAGTGACTGCGAAGCTCTGCCGGCTAGGAGAAAAAATCCAGGAAGTACCTATCTCGTATAACCCGCGCAGCGCCGGAGAAGGAAAGAAAATCCACCATTCGGACGGCTGGATGGCGATCTGGACGCTTCTTCGGCTGCGATTCGTGCGCCGAAGCCGGCTATCTCAACCGCTAAACGGGAATGAAACCCCACCCTTCCCAGTAGCGCCCTTCCGCTAGCCGCCGAATTGAGCGCAACCAGCAACAATCCCACAAGCAGCGTTAGTACTCCTAACACGCGCCATTCTCTTCGCAGGATGGTGCTGGTGTCTTTGGTTCTGCAGGTCGCCGCCATTGGTCTGCTGCACACTTACCGTTTTCGAGAGGGCGAAGACCATTTCGGTTTCGGATGGGAGATGGGACGAGTGGCGCGATCCATCGCGTCGGGGCAAGGATTCAGTAACCCATACGGCGATTCGACGGGCCCGACAGCGTGGGAGCCGCCGGTATACCCGTATTTGATTGGTGGAGTGTTCAAGCTTTTCGGAACCTATTCGGACTCCTCCGCGTGGGCGTTGCTGGTCATCAATAGCGTCTTCACGGCATTGACCTGCATTCCTATTTTCCTGATCGCGCAGAAAAGTTTCGGAGCTAAGGTGGCCGTGTGGTCGGCGTGGATCTGGGCGCTGCTTCCTTATGCAATGTACTGGTCCATCCACTGGGTTTGGGATACGACGCTCGCGCCGCTCTTACTAAGCTTGATCTTCCTTGTCTGCCTGCAAATGGAGGACTGGCCTGGATGGAAGGGCTGGGCAATCTACGGCGCGCTGTGGGGAGTGGTTGCGTTGTCGAATCCATCGATGCTTTCATTCCTGCCGTTTTCCGGATTGTGGGTGTGGTACCGGCGGCACAAGCGAGGGCTACGATCGCTTGGCGGAGTTGTGCTGGCTTCCGTCATCTTCTCTGCCTGTTTGACTCCGTGGCTAGTGCGTAACTATCGGACCTTCGGCCAGTTTGTATTTATCCGTGACGACTTTGGAGTG
>Ga0070707_100003678_pt1 | contig 14459 bp, 10 predicted proteins | sample KBSK5502metaG_FD_65468 | JGI IMG/M metagenome (GOLD analysis project Ga0070707, IMG submission 65468) | Corn, switchgrass and miscanthus rhizosphere microbial communities from Kellogg Biological Station, Michigan, USA - KBS K5-50-2 metaG | ecosystem: Host-associated > Plants > Roots >... | reverse complement strand
TAAACGACGTCGCGGCCGCGCATGCGATGGAATCGCGCCAGAAAGTCAGTGTGCGCGTAGGAGAACACGTGTCCGATGTGAAGTGATCCGGATACCGTCGGCGGTGGCGTGTCGATGACGAAGCGGTTTTCCGGACGCGGCGCCGCAGTCGCGCTGTGTAATCTCTGCTCCTGCCATCGCGCCGCCCACTTGTGTTCTGCGGCGGCCGAATCGAAGTGCGTTGGCAATCGTTCTGGATCCATCGCGTTTGCCCCCTACGGTACCTCAACAGCTTCGGGTACTAACACGCCTTTTTCGGATACAGCAGGTCACGTTGGAAAATGTTGCTTTCTTCGGTCCCTCTGCTTGTCACAATAATTAGGGAAGGGATTTGCAAAACGTTTCATCGCGGCGGCAGCCTGCACGGATTATTTCGGGAAATACGCTATGCTGAAATCCGCTGACTGTGAAGTCGATGAATAGCGAAGAGCTGCACCAAATCTTCGAGAAGTTCTGGTCCGACATCCGTGGCTTCAACCTGTACGCGGGACAGCCCAGCAACTGGCAATCTGAATTGGCCGTATATATGGCGCGCGACGCGGTACGCCTGGCAACAGAGGCAGCAAACGCAGATCTGCTGCTGCAAGCCCACGACATGTTGCGCTATGCCTTGACGGCAAACGAGCACTCTCTCGAGGCTCTTCCTTACTACGAGCTGGTGATCGCGGGTTACGAGGCGCGTGGGAACCTCGCGAGGGCCTCCCGTGTTCGCGTCGGTTATGTAGAAGCGCTCCTGCACTCAGGCCGTTATGCCGATGCCTTCAGCGTCGCGCAGACTGCCGGGCAATGGCTAAAGGAACATGGCGATAACGACGGATACGCGCGCCTCTGCACTGGCGTCGCGAACGCATATTCACGGCTGGGTCAACACCAGCGTTCCCGGGAGTACTACACGATCGCTGCGCACGTGTTCGAAGAAATCGGTGATCGTGCCGCATTGGCCAAGGTATATCTCGACCTCGGCCACGTGCTTTACCAGCTCGATCAATATGAACAGTCGGACGCGATGTACGAACAGGCCGAGCAAGTCAGCCGCGAAATACAGGTGGACGCGCTGGAGGAACAAGCAAAATACAATCGGGCATACCTTTACTACTTGAGGGGCCTCTACAGCCAGGCGCTGCAAGGCTTTTCCCGTATACGGCAGCAACTCACCGGCAGTTCGCGCCACATCGCCTTGTGCGACCTCGACGAAGCAGAGATCTACCTCCAGCTCAACCTGTCTAAAGAGGCTGCAACTCTTGCGAACCGGGCAATCGAACAATTCAACCAGATCGGAATGCGCTATGAAGAGGCGAAGGCCCGAACGTTTTACGGCGTCGCGCTCATGCAAATGCGGCGCTTCGGTGAAGCGCTGGATATATTTCGCACGGCTCAAAAGGGATTCGAAGACGAAGGCAACGAGTACTGGGTCGCACTGCTCGAACTTCACGCAGCGGATGTGCACCTGGCCCTCGAACGTTACCGCGAGGCACAATCGCTGGCGGTTAACGCCCAACAGCGTTTTGAAACTCTCGGAATTCCTTCCCGTCGGATGCTCTGCCTCGTCCTGCTCGTCAGAATAGCGATTGCTCTGGGCGAAGTGACAACTGCTGAGGAACATCTGGCGCAAATCTCTTCAATCATTGATCACACTGGCGTGCCGCTGTTGTTTTTTCCCTATCACGTGCTCTGCGGACAATTTGCCGAGATCAAAAAGATGTGGAAGCAGGCCGAACGAGCGTATTGGCTTGCCGCAGAGGATTTAGAGCAGCACCAGACTCGGCTGCAGCATGACGATCTCAAGGTCACGTTTCTACAAGGCCGCAATCAGGTCTATGAAGCGCTCGTTCGTTTGAATCTCGAAACAGAAGATGCATCGGTAAGCACTGCCTTTTCCTGCTGCGAGCGCGCGAAATCCCGCGGTCTGGTCGAGCTTCTCGCGCATCACCTGCCGTCCGTACAGGCCCGCACAGAGGACTCTCTTCATCGACGCATCGATCGGCTGCGTGAAGAGTTGAACGTTCAGTACATGCGGTCCAGACCGGAAACTCGATCACGCCAGGCGGTGCTGAATTTCGAAGCGATTGTGACAAAGGAGCGGGAGATCGCTCGTGCTCTGCGCGAAGTCGCTATCAAAGATTCCGAGTACGTATCGCTGCAGCAGGTTACTGTCGCAGGGCTCGAAGAGGTCCAGCAGTTCATTCCCGATCGCACAACTTTGATCGAGTACTTCATCACGCAGCAGGAACTGATTGCTTTCGTTATCTCCCGGCGCAATGCCAAAGCGGTCCGGCGGCTGGCGCCCGCTGAATATGTGCGGGCGCTTCACGCAAAGCTGTCGTTTCAGCTCGACAATTTTCTGCTTGGCCGGGAATTTATAAGAGCGCACTCCGAACAAATCCTCGAAGTCACGAGGCACTACCTGCAAGCACTACACAAGGCGCTGGTCGAACCGCTGCTGGCGGAGATTTCGACACCGCATATCATCATCGTGCCCCACGGAACCCTGCATCACCTTCCCTTTCATGCCTTATATGATGGTTCGTGCTACTTCAGCGACCGGTTCGAGATCACATATGCACCCAGTGCTTCTGTCCTGCGGTACTGCATGGAGAAACCCGACGTTGCGGAGGTGCAGCCACTGATCGTCGGTGTGGCTGACACCCATGCGCCGATGGTGGACTCTGAGGTCTCCGCGCTGCGAAACATTTTCCCCGAAGCCACCGTCCTGGCCGGAGAACGGGCCAACCGCGAGGGCTTCTCTCGAGCGGCGCAATACGCCTCATTTATTCATGTCGCGACTCACGCGACCTACCGCCAGGACAATCCAATGTTCTCGAGCTTCAAACTGGCAGATGGTTACGTCACGGCTTTGGATCTTTTCTCGATGAATTGCCAGGCAAACCTTGTCGCGCTCAGCGGGTGCCAGTCCGGTTTGGGTCAGATCGCTGAAAGTGATGATCTTCTCGGGCTCACACGTGGTTTTCTTTACGCAGGGGCCCGGTCTCTTCTGATGAGCCTTTGGACCGTCAGCGACGAGTCCACTGTGACTTTGATGAAAGAGTTCTACAAAGAGTGGCGTGCGGGCGCAACCAGGGCAAGAGCACTTCAGAAGGCAATGCAAACAGTTCGTCTTACTTATCCGAATCCATTCTATTGGGCACCGTTTGTGCTGGTTGGCAAGACTTGAGTTCAGGCAGCTTTTCAGAGTGCGTCCGGATACGTATAATGCCGAAAAGGAATTAACTGATGCAGCCCAGTCGAGAGCTGAAGCGGCCAATGCCTCGAGAGATTGTCGCGACGATTCTGTTTGATAGTCTTACGCAACCCATCGCGGACGCCCGCGGCGCAACAGATGACCGTCAGGTTGTCATGCGCGCCGAGGAATTCGACATTCATTTAAAGATTTCCGCGAATCCGTCTCAGCATCAGATCGTCGGCCAGGTCTTTGCTCGAAACGAAACGCAGTTTATAAGCAGCGTTCGTTTGCACTTGATGCTGAACGGAAAGCCTTTCAAAACGACGAGCAGCGACAACTTCGGCCAATTTCAGTTCGACGAAGTTCCACAGGGTATGTTCCGTCTTCAACTTGATTTACCGCACCTGACGGTCGTCTGTGGAATAACGATAACTGAACAGGCCTCCGACTGAACCCGCGGGCGAAGAGTTCGGACTCGCCAGCGATTCTGTCGAGGCAGCAGGCCCAGATGAAACAAAGAAACGGAAGCCGCATCGCCTGGCCCCTCTCCCTGAAAGGGCTGTTGCGGCGCGCATTTGACCCACTCAGGAAGCTAAGAGAAAGTGAGGAGCGCTTTCGATCGCTGGTAGACGTGGCCCCGGTCATGCTGTGGATGTCGGGCACTGACGCGCGCTGCACGTTCTTCAACAAACCATGGCTGGACTTTACCGGACTGTCTCTCAAAGAACAGGCCGAGCAGGATTGGGTTGTGCGCGTCCACCCCGAAGATCGAGAACGTTGCGTGAACAGGTATCTTTCCGCGTTCAAATCGCGAGAGACTTTCACGCTGGAGTATCGGCTGTTGCGTTACGACGGCGTTTATCGGTGGGTTCTTCATAACGGCGTACCTCGATACGCTGACGACGGGACTTTTCTTGGTTATGTCGGCAGCCGTGTCGACCTCACGGATCAAAGAGAGGCAGAAGAACATTTGCGGGAACTGAGTACTCAGTTGCTTAACGCGCAGGAAATCGAACGCTGTCGCATTGGACATGAACTTCAGGAAGACCTGGCACAGAAGCTTTGTGCCCTTTCGATCAATGTGGGTCGTTTTTCCAGTGAATACGACGGAAATGCCAAACTGGCAGCCGGCTTGAACGAATTGCAGCAACAGTTGTGGGATGTTTCCAGGGACGCCCTGCGCCTTTCGCGTCAACTGAATCCCGCAGCTGTTGAAGTGCTGGTGTTATCGGCAGTTCTCCGTAACCTGTGTCACCAGGCAACAGACCAGAAGCGGAGTGTCCTCTTTGTGCAGAACGAAGACGTGCCTCCGCTTCCCGAGAATGTATCCCTGCCTCTGTATCGCGTCGCTCAAGAGTCCTTACGAAACGCTTTGACTCACAGCGGCGCCACTCGCATCAATGTTGAGCTCGGCGCATCAGCAACAACGGTTCGACTTTCGGTGAGGGACAATGGATGCGGCTTCGTCGTCGCATCCAATACGAAGCCGGGATTGGGGCTCTCTGGAATGGCCGAGCGCATGAGAAGTTCGGGCGGCGCTTTCAGCATCATCTCCAATCCAGGCGAGGGGACGACGGTAACAGCGACAATGCCCCTGACCCAATCGATGAAGGTCGCTTCCACGGCATAAGGTTCGACGTAAGCTTCGAAGGGGCGCCGAGAATTGCCCTCGGTGCCCCTTGAGGATCACTCCAGGAAGCCCGCAGTACTCTCGGGCATGAGTCTAGTCTCCAGCTGCTCAACGCTGACTTCGATATCCTCGCCCTCGAAACCCTTGATGACAATCAGTTCAGCCTGTGACTGCTCGATACACGGTGTGTTCATGGTTGTTGATCCTTTCTTTGAATGGGCACACCGCTCGCATCAAGAGCACCGCTTCCCGGACTCCAGCAAATTTTCAGAGCTCTCTCAGTCTTTCTTCGGAGGATCAACAGTGTGTTATGTTAATCGGCAAACGTCGATGGCAAATGGAGGTCGGTGACATGTTCACAAGGATTTTCGTTTTAGCATCCGTTCTATTGCCGTGGTCTGCGACGGTCCTGGGTGCCGCGAACGACATCACCTTTTATAAGGATGTACTGCCGATCCTGCAGAAGAACTGTCAGACCTGTCATCGTCAGGGTCAGATCGCGCCGATGGCGCTGACCAGCTACAAGGAAGCCAGACCATGGGCCAGGGCCATGAAAGCCGCAGTCCTTTCTCGAAAGATGCCGCCATGGTTCGCCGATCCACAGTACGGTCACTTTAATAATGACCGGTCGTTGAAACCGGCCGAGATCGAGACGCTTGTCGCGTGGGTCGATCGCGGTGCTCTGGAAGGCGACCCAAAGGATGCGCCCGCCCCGATTCAGTGGCCGGATGAGGGCTGGCAAATTCAGCCCGACGTCGTTGTGGAGCTGCCTGCTTATCCGGTTCCGGCTACGGGAGTCAAGGAATGGGAGCAGCTGGCGATTCCCTCTCCGTTCAAAGAGGACACGTGGATTACATCCGTCGAGATTTTGCCTGGCCAGCCATCTGTCGTTCATCACTATTGCTTCAACTTCGAGAAGCACAAGCCCACGACTCTGTACAACGTTTATGAATGGATGGAAGTGCCGCGAGACGAGGAAGGCGTTGGCAAAAATCGCAGCCGGGGTGTGGATACCAAAGAAGGCATCGTTCTCAGACGTCCGGTGGGCAGCACCGAGGAGACGCGGTTTCCCGGCCGCCAGACGATCCGCGGCGGCAATGAGTTTTGTTATCTGCCGGGATTGCCGTATGAAGATTATCGCCCGGTGAACGCAGGCGTCTTCGTGCCGGCGGGAAGCGACATTGTCGTCAGCATGCATTACACGACGAACGGTTTTGCGGTCACCGATCGCACAAGAATTGGGTTGACCGTGGCGAAGGCTCCTCCGGCGAAGAGATTCGTTCCCCAGGACGGTGACGATATCGACGATGCCCCGATCGCGCGGCGATATCCGATCACGGATCTCGCCATTCCGCCGAACGACGGCGACTTCTCAGGACCCATGGCGGAAATCACTTTTCTCAAGGACGTAGAACTGGTGTGGTTCCGGCCTCACGCGCACGTGCGCGGAAAGAGCGTGCAGTACAAACTGACCTATCCGGACGGCCGGGAAGAGATTGTTCTGAACGTTCCGCGCTACGACTTCAACTGGCAGCTCACCTACAGGACCTCACTGAAGATTCCGAAGGGCACGAGGATGAACGTCCAATTCCATTACGACAATTCGCCAAACAACAAGTTCAATCCCGATCCCGCGAAATGGGTCTACTACGGCGACCAGAGCTGGGAAGAAATGGGCAGTCCCAACATGGGATTCCTCGTCGTCCGCTGAACTGCGTAATTAATTGGCTTCGAGCGGCAATGTCTCATACCTGTGCTATATTCTCCCGCTTATGCCTAATGACAAAAGACTCCTAGAACTTGCTCTCAAAGGACTCCAAGCCGAACGCTCCAGGATTGACGAGGAGATCACTGAACTAACATCTCGGCGTATGCAGGGAGTTGGAAGCGAACGAACTCCGCGAAATACGCGAACTGGCGCAGCTGGCGATAGCGTCACCGGCCATGATCTCACTGGATCTAAGCCAAAACGAAAAGGAACACTGACCGCTGCTGGCCGAAAGAGGCTTTCTGAAGCCGCTAAAAGACGTTGGGCTGCCAATAGGAAAACCGGAAAAACAACCCTGTAGTTCAGCCGAAAGTTTTGGAATTGGGCTGTCATTAGTAATCGTCGCGCATCCACGCGACAGTCGGTGGATGCGCTATAAGCCGGCGAGCGCCTTGAGGTCAGCCGCCGCCGTTTCCGGGGCTGGAATCATTGGAAGGCGGCGGATAAAAAACGGCCCGTTGCCTGGACGTGTGGGAGTAGCTACGGCAACGGAGTTCACTCCCAAGACGGAACTACGTGCCCACTTCGAGTTCGCCGCCGTCGCCCTTCGAGTTCGGATCGTCGGGATCGCCGAGAACGATCTCCCGGCCATCAGTAGACGTGAACTTGCACTTGAAGCGAAAGCTCCCCTGCTTCTCGGCGACGAAATCCACGTCGCCCTTGATTTCCTTTCCTGTCTTCAGCGGGGAGTCATTTAGAAACTCGACAATCAGCGTTCCCGGGTCCTTGGAAAAGAACCGGCATGGCTCATTCAAGCGAATCTTCTTTGGCCGCGTTCCGACGAGGCCGCGCGGCACTGCAGAGTAACTGATCTCAATCTTTGTCATTGTTTGTCCTTTGTAGAATGCGGGAACCGTGGGTCACGCGCGAAGTCCGCCAAATCCGGCTGGCGGCGGAGGTCTCGGAGCTGCTCTTGCGACGCATTTGCCAGCAGTGGATAGGCGTCCGCACGGCGGCCCAGAGCGTCGAGAGTCATTAGCGTCGAGTAAAGAGTCGCATAATCCGAACCGGCCAGTCTCACCGCCTGGAGGGCTTCATCGGCGGCGAGGGCCGGCATTCCCAGTTGCACGAGGCTATACGCCAGGCGTGCGCGCGACGCGGCGTCACGCGGATCTCGCAGGAGTAAACTACGGGCCAGTTCGTTGGCGCGCTGATAATTCTCCCGGGCTTCGGCAGCGCGGCCGAGATGGCGAAGCGTATTGGCGAGGTTCAGGCGCAGGCCGGCGTCGTCCGCTCCGGCCGCCAGCGCGTGCTGCATCACAGGCTCGGCCTCAGCATCCCGCTTCTGGTATCGAAGCAGTACGCCAAGGTTATTCAGCGCCGCCCTCGTTTCTCGAAGCTTCAGGGATTGCCGGAGGGCGGCCTCCGCCTCATCCTCTTTTTCCACTACCAGAAGTGCTCCGCCGAGATCCGCATGACCTTCCGGAAGCTCCGGCACTAAACGCGTCACCAAACGAAACTCTTCGAAGGCGTCGGCGGCCCGGCCCTTTCGGAAATAGAAACTGCCGAGATCGCGGTGTGGCCGGAAATAGTCCGGCGCCAGTTGAGTGGACTTTCGCAGTGCCGCGAGCGCCTCTTCGTCCCCACCGCTGCGTTCCAGCGCGAGGCCGATTTGACGCCACACTTCCGAGTTGTTCGGCTCCAGTTCCGCGGCCCTGCGCAACCGGCCGACTGCCTGCTCAGGCTTGCCGTCCGTCTGGTCGATGGCGCTGCGGACAAGGAGGACCGACACGGAGTCGGGTTGCATGCTCTCCGCCCTTTCCGCAGCCGCTGCGGCTTGCCGCAACCATTGAACATCCCTCGTGGTTCTGAACTTCTGAGAATAGGCTTCAGCCAACCCTGCGAAAACCAGCGGCGACTGCGGATCGAGCGTTTGTGCGGCCTCGAAGTGCCGGATTGCTTCCTCGTAACTCGAAAGATCGCGACGCACTAACGCGAGGCCATGCGCGTACTCCGAATACGCTCCAGGCAGGATGCTGGCGGCAGGCGCGGCACGGAGGCGGAATGCCGATGTAACGACGCCGGCGAGCGAGGTCGAGAGTGATGCCATGTCCGCGGGCTGGAACTGGCCATCGAACTGTCGAAGAATGTTTCCCGTACTCAATTCCGTAATCGCTGCGTGGAGTACTACGGTGTCGCCGCGAGCCTCCACCTCCCCAGACAAGGCGTGGCTGGCTCCAAGCCGCGATGCCGCCAGCGCCGGCGAATCCGCCCTGTAGGTCTGAGCTTCCTCCGGGGGGATGATCACAAGCCGGCGCGACTCCGCTCCCAGCACGGCCAGACGCGCTGCGACGTCGGAGAGTCCGCCGCGCACAGCGGTGTTTAATTCGCTGTCGGCTGATCCGGTAAAAGGAAGCACTGCCAGACGTGCCAATGGTGGCGGTGGAAACAGCGCATCGCGGAAGTAGAAAGCCGAGATGGCAGCGAGGAAGATCGCGGCTGCCGCTGCAATCCATTTCCTGCGATGGGAAATCGCAAACGCGTTTTCCATTGCACGCAACACTTCGCCGCCTGAAGAGTAGCGTTTCTCAGGATCAGGATGCAGGCATCCCAGGACTATCGGATCCCACCGGAAGTCGGGCGCGCGGCCGGATTCGCTCGGCGCCTCGGGAAGGCTGGTGCGGCGAATATCGTCTGGAGTTTCAGGAGCGAACGGGAGGCGGCCCGCAAGCATCTCGTACAAGATCACGCCAAGCGCGTAGACATCGGAGGCTGGAGTGGCGGCGACACCTTTCCATCGTTCCGGCGCGATGTAGTCCGGCGTGCCGGCAAAGGCGGACGAGGTTGGCGCAGCGCCATCCGCCGCAAGCTTGGCGAGACCAAAGTCGGTAATCACCACGCGCATGCTTCCGTCGGGCCGGCGCGTGAGCATCACGTTGTTGCCCTTGAGGTCGCGATGGAGGATCTGCGCGCGATGCGCAGCTTCGACGCCGTGGCAAAGCTGCCGCGCGATCTCGAGAGCTTCGCCCTGCGGGACAGCGGACCGGCGGGATCGGCTCTGCAGGTTCTCACCTTCGAGGAACTCCATCGAAATGAAATCGACGGGAGGGGTTTCGTTTTCCGCGGTGTGAATTTCATAGGTCCGGCAGATGTTGTCGTGGGTTACGCGGAGGGCGCTGCGGGTCTCAGGCGGGATCTGCCCCAAGTAGCCCGCTTTCGCGAATTTGAGAGCGCGCCGCTCGCCAAGCTTGTCGTCCACGGCTTCGTAGACGACAGCCATACCGCCTTCGCCGATCTTGCGGATTATTCGAAAACGCTCGGCTATGATTTCACCGGGCGAGAAGATGACGGACGGACCCTGCGGGCCGGACAGGAAATCTTTCTGCGTCGTTTGATCGAAGGGGTTCATTGACGGCGGAGAAGTTTACTCCCGAAAATGATCAAGGTCCAATGCTGCGCCTTCCTCATCCTTGGATTGACGATGGTTTTTGCAATAGAGCGAATACTGGAGTACCCTCAGTTATCTGTCTTCTTCGATTCTTCCTGGATTGCCTTTTCGCAGAATCCTTGATCTCAGTAAAACACTTTAGCGAGGCTGATTATGACGGACTGGATCAGGGCGCGTGCAGCGGGAATCCGAAACGCAGAAAAAGAAAAGAAAGATGAGCGGGAGCGTCAGATCTCAGCGACCAATGAACTTAAAGTGAAAACCCAACCGTTTTGGAATGAACTGCTAAGTGTTCTCGAGCAGTCAGTCCAACAGTTCAACGTGGAGTTCCCCGAAGCAGAGCGGCGAATTGATCAGTACGATAAATCGACTGCAACAACTCTGACGATTCGAAGAACCATTTACCCGTCTGCGACGGTGAAGGTGAGTCTGAACGGCGGGGGCACTTCGATTCACTATTCGATTAGCGTGACTGAACGAAAGGGAGCGAACCCCATCGAAAAGCAGTCGAATTGCACGCTCCAGGTCATCGACGGAGACGTTCGTTATGCCGAAGGAAGCGTCGACACACATGAAGACATGGCCAAGCTGTTTCTGGAACCGTTTTTCGCGTTTTAAGGGACGAAAGATGAAGCGGACTCGATCGACAATTTCAGGCGCAATTCGCAGAGCCACGCCAATGTGCCGCATTCAGGCGGACCCGGCGGCGTACTGTTCGTTCTTCCGTCAAAACCGGTCGCAGTTCAGTGTTCTGGATGGCGAGCGGCCTTCGTCACCCTTGCGCACGGCAATCGGGCGAAAGCAACACCGGGATCACCGTTCAATTGTAAAGAACAGGTAAAACCCAGGGCATCCTGCGGTAGCATGGATCGCGAAAGTCAAAAAACAACCGAAATCTTCAGGAGGCAATCCCATGAAGTTTCTATTGGTGCTCGCGTCCCTTCTCGTATGCGCGGTCGTACTTGGTGCCGCAGGAGCCGGGCCCGCTGCTGTCTCATACTTCGACCATGACAAAGTGACCAAAGGCGGCTCGCTGGTGACAGAACCCAGCTATACGGTTTCCGTGAATCGCCGCACCGCCACAGGACAGGTTGAAGTGCATGAAAAGGAGACCGACATCTTCTACGTGACCCAGGGCGAGGCCACTTTCGTCACTGGAGGAAAGATGATCGGTGGAAAGGTCAGCCGGCCGAACCAGCTTTTGGGAACGGACATCGAGGGCGGCGAGACGCACCACCTCGCGAAAGGCGATGTCGTTGTCATACCTGCGGGAACGCCACATTGGTTCAAGCAAGTCCCACAATCGATCCAGTATTTCGTCGTGAAGTCCATCCAGCCCTGAGATTTCCTGGCCCATTCGGACAGGACGGATGCTTCCAAATGGCGAAAAAATCGACGACTGGCCCTCCAAAAACCTTGAGGACGTTGTCCCGTTGTTTATTGTCGCGGCAACATGGCTCTACCCTTCGGCGTTTATGAGGAGAAATCGATTTAAAAGAAGTCATCTCATAAAAACCTGCGAGCATATTCGTCCCCGCGGAAAGAGTCGCGGCGCGCGGAAGAAGGAATAGGAGAGTGGCGAATACCTATTCTGGCAGGCCGACCTTCTTGCGGAGGGCCTTCAGCCGAGGATCGCCGCGAACCAAATCGAATTCTGGATACGTGAGGTCTCGACCGAGCCGCACGGGTCCAAGTATAGCCATGCGCTCCAGCGCATCGAGAGTACGCTCTTTGTCGCCCAAGCCGGCGAAAGTCAGAGCCTGCGCATACGGACGCTGATCAGCTGCGAGCTTTTCGGCCTCGTCGCGACGGCCCGCCCGGCCATAGGCGTAGCCGAGGAAGCCCTTAATGTCGGGACCGTTGGCACCTTGTTCAATACGGTCGACTAAGATCTGGATGGCCTCCTGGATTCTTCCTTGACCGAGACGGGCTCGTGCTAGCCAAGTGCTCCTACTAGGGAAATCCGCCGGAAGCTTCATACACTGCTCGACTGCTTCATCATACCGGCCGGCCGCGATCAGCGCGTTCGCCAGGGTGGAGTGGAGCCGCGGCGCGACCGGGTCATTCTTTTCGGCTTTCCGCAACAGTTGCACCGCCTCTTGAATCCGGCCCAGGGGCATGAGGAAACTCACGGTAAAATTACCGTAGATAACCGAATCATTAGGAGCGAGCTCGAGGGCGTGGCGGAAGCTCTTCTCCGATTGCGCCCATTGAGCTTCGCGAGCATAGGCGATTCCCATCGCGCCGTGCGCTTCGCCCAGAAGAGGGTCCAATTGAATCGCCCTTTCCGCGGCGGTTTGCATTTTAGCCATCTCATCCATCAAATCAAAGTTCGCTTCTCCGGAGCGGGCCACGTGAGCCGCGGCGAGACCGGCATATGCCGGAGCAAACGAAGGGTCCTTGGCGATTGCTGCCTCGAAGGGAGCGACGCTTCGGTTTTCACCCTCCAAACCGCGTTGAATTCCTAGAGCGCGTGCCTGAAGATACAGATCGTAGGCTTCGGGGCTGGTTTCATAGCGCCGGCGGCCCCCTCCCAGCTTCAACCGCAAGCTATTGACAATGCCGAGGGAGATCTCGTCCTGTATCGCGAAGACGTCGGTCAACTCCCGGTCGTAACGGCCGGACCATAACGGAAAATCGTCGCTCACCCGTATTAGCTGCACGGTAATCCGCAACTGCTGTCCGGCGTGTTGGACCGAGCCTTCCACGATGTACTCGGCCTCAAGCTGCTTCCCCGCCTCGCGCACGTTTCGGGGCCTGCCCTTGAAGGCGAAGGACGACGTCTGGGAGCGCACCGCCAGCCCGTCAATAATCGAAAGATTGCGGATAATCTCGCCGGTTAGCCCGTCGGCAAAGTAGTCGCGGGCAGAATCTTCGATTAGATTGTTCAACGGCAGGACCGCAATCGGGATTGGAACATTCTTGTGGACCCACCACCCGCCTGGTAGGGCAATTATGGCAACCACAGCGCAGGCCGCTGCAACCGCGATGGGCAGGGCACGCGTTAACCGGTGGCCCTTGGCGGGGCTGGCTTCCGTTACAGCCTGGCGGAGCACCGGAACATAGCCGCCCTTCGGCAGGCCGATAATCATTGAATCGCCCTTGCCATCGGCCAGGTAGTACTCACTCAGCCGCGCTCGGAGCCGACTGGCTTCGGTACGCACAATCGGGTCTTGTTTCGAATCGTAACCCGGCTGGCGGCCGAAGACTTCGATCGCAATCAGGGATTCCTTGAGTTCGGCGTCCCGGCCCTCCAGGTGCCGCTCCACCACGAACCGCAGAAACCGCGACATGCGATCGTTGCGCGCGAAACCAGGGCTGGCGAGGATCTTGTCCAATTGCCGCTGTGCGGCCTGAGCCTCAGAGTTGACCGGGAGCATAGTGTCGAGAATACGGCTTAGTTTCGATTCGGTGCGAACGTATGATACCCCGTTTCTGCCCGTTCTGCCCTTGCAACCTCGCTTCGTGCGGGACATTGTAGCCACGTGCGAATCGTTTCCCTGATCATGCTGGCTGCTATCTTCGCATTCCAGACACAGGCTGCCGACCCCGTGTTCGGAATCTGGAGGCTGAACGCGGCCCGGTCCACCTTCGCCGGAGACACTCAACCCAAGATCCTTACGGTTCGGATTGAGCCTCACGCCAAAGGCGAGGTGTTCACGCTGGACCGGACCGAGACCAACGGCCGGTCAACCAGTTCAAGCGTCCTCTTGTACTTCGACGGCAGGGCGCGGGCCTTCGACGATGCCGGATGTTCTGGAACCCAATCCTCGCGGCGGTTGGATAGCCGGACCGTCGAGATTCTTCATGACTGCACGGGCGGTCAATCGACCCGAATCGTCCGGCGATCGGGTCAACAGCCAAACGAACTCGTTTTGGAGATCACTGACCAATACGCGGACGGCCGTCATTACGAGCGCCGTCTGGTGCTCGAAAGACAGTAGGAGAGGAAAAGATATGCATCAAGAAACCGACTCCCGCGATTCTGTTTTTACAACCATCGGACTCGCCATGCTTAAGAGCACGCTAAGGCTTGCAGCGCTTCTCCTGGTAGCCATTTCCGCGAATGCCCAGACCAGCCGAGGAAACGTCACGGGCACTGTACTCGATCCCACGGGCGCTGTGATCGCTGGTGCGAGTGTAACTTTGACGGGGGTGGAAACCGGCGTTCGGCTTTCCACGAACAGCAACGATGCCGGCGTCTATCGTTTCGACGCCGTCGATCCGGGCACCTACGATCTGACTGTTTCGCTTCCGGGATTTCGTACCTATCTCAGTACTGGTATCGGCGTGGAGGCGAATCGTGCAACAACTATCGACCCCACGTTAAAAGTCGGCCCGGCTGAAACCACGATTGAAGTGAGCGGAGAATCGAGCGAAATCCTGATCAAGGACAGCCCGCTGCGGGGCGGCAACTTCCAGACCAGCGAAGTTCGCAATCTGCCCTTGATCG
>Ga0070707_100003675_pt1 | contig 14464 bp, 15 predicted proteins | sample KBSK5502metaG_FD_65468 | JGI IMG/M metagenome (GOLD analysis project Ga0070707, IMG submission 65468) | Corn, switchgrass and miscanthus rhizosphere microbial communities from Kellogg Biological Station, Michigan, USA - KBS K5-50-2 metaG | ecosystem: Host-associated > Plants > Roots >... | reverse complement strand
CGGGGTCGCCGACAGCCACGAGAAGCTCGCGGCCGAGCGGCAATGGGTCCGGTCGTTTTGGGACGCCCTCCAGCCACACGCGATGGGAATCGGTAGCTACGTGAACGGCGAGTCCGAGTACGCCCGCGATCGAGTGCTCAGCAGTTACGGGCCGGCCAAATACGGCCGTCTTGCTCGGATCAAAGCGACCTACGATCCGGATAACGTCTTCCATCTGAACGCAAACATCCGACCCGCGACCTAAGCACGCGAGACCGCGCGCTGACGTGCCTCACCGTCGCGCTCAGTAGACGTCCGGCGATTCAGGTACGAACGTCCAGGCGATCCCGAAGCGTGCCTCGACGAGCTGCGCGAGGGCTCGTGCGCCGAACGTCTCCGTCGCGTAATGCGTTCCGGCCACGAGATTGATCTTCCGTTCCTTTGCATACATCCGCGTGTACATCGTGATCTCGCCGGTGACATAGGCCTGGGCGGCGCGGAACGGGGCCAGGAACGTCTCAGCGACGGGATCTCTTCGGCGTCCGTCTCGTCGCCGCAAACGCGCGAGGAGGCAGCGGTATAGGTCGTCGGCGAAAGCCGGTACACGGTCCCGAATCGGACCGGGTCGGAGGCGGCCTGACGCACGAACGCGGCATCGTCGGCCAGGGGGAGGCTGATCGCCGCGGATCGGGTCACGCCGTCACCATCTTCTGCCACAAGCTCGGTCGAAACCGCGTTTCCGTAACAATTTCGCGGTCAGAGTCCAGAGCAACGAGATACCTCGACCCGGCCGCTTGACCCCTTGCCGGACAATCTGCCGGGATGCGCATTCCTGAACTCTTTAGGGAGTTCGCAGCGGGGAGCCTTTCCGGGATCGTCGTTGGGGTCATCGTGGGTGGCTTCGGCTCTCGCTTTGTGATGCGCCTCTCGGCCATCGCCGCCGGCAGCAGCGTGCAGGGCATCACGACCTCGAACGGGAATCGCGTGGGCGAGATCACCCTGGGCGGCACGATCGGCCTCATCGTCTTCGGCGGCGTGTTCGCCGGCTTGTTCGGGGGCCTTCTGTATGCCTCGCTTCGCCCTTGGCTGGTTCCTTTCGGACGCTGGCGCGGCCTTATCTTTGGCCTGGGCCTCCTCGGCCTGACAGGCTCGCTGATCCTGGACGGGGCGAACAGCGACTTCGTCATCCTGCGGCCTCCCCTCCTCAACGTCGCGATGTTCGCCGCTCTCTTCCCGATCTTCGGCGTCGCACTCGCCCCAGTGTTCGACCGCGCCGTGCGCACGCTCGCGACAGGCTCTCTCGTGGCGAGCGCGCTCGCCCTTCTGGGTATCGCGCTCGCCACACTTTTCGTCGGATTGGGCCTTGTCGCGGGCTTCACTGCGCTCGGCTCGCATCCAACGACGGTGGATCTCATCACCCTGCTCGTGCTCGTCATGATCGTCGCGGGTCTGTCCGCGCGTGCGCTCGGGCACAGACTCGCATCGCCGCCGTGGAAGCTAGCCGCTTACGCGATCTTGATCACCGCGCTGCTCATCGGAGTGAACTACACGTATGTGAGCGTCGTGAGGATTCTCAGCTAGCGGCCGCCTCGAGGAACACCCGCTCCGCCCAGGGGATCTCCAGGGCGAGGGCGTCATCGCGAGAAATGAACCTGCCGTCGTGGACGTTCGGATCCACCGGCGCTCGTGTCACCGGCCCCGCCGAGACGCTAAAGACCACGTGGAAGTTCCGCGGGTACGGATACGGAGGTCCCTCCGGCCGCGGCCCGTCGTTGCGAAGCTCGATGACCCCGAGCGGTCGTGGGACACCAACGATCGAGCATCCGACCTCTTCACCGATCTCGCGAGCCAGAGCCTCGAGGACCGGCTCGGCTCCCTCCCTACGTCCCCCGGGCAGAACGTGCGGGCCGTTTTCGTCGAACACGAACACCGTACGGCCAGGCCCAGCCAGGATGGCGCGTGCCGACACGATGAGTTCGAGAGGCGGTTGCTGATCGGTCAGAAAGCACGAAAGAAAAAGGGGAGTCACTCCCCAGACCACATACCCGGTCGCGACCGGGGTGAGGTCGTCGATCCCGCTCAGTAGACGTCCGAGGATTCGGGCACGAAGGTCCACGCGATCCCGAAGCGTGCCTCCACGAGCTGCGCGAGCGCTCGCACGCCAAACGTCTCGGTAGCGTAGTGCGAGCCGGCCACGAGATTGATCTTCCGTTCCTTCGCGTACATCCGCGTGTACATCGTGATCTCGCCGGTGACATAAGTGTCGGCGCCGCGGGCCGCCGCCTCCTGGACGAACGTGGTGTAGGGCGCGCCGCCACTCGCGATCGCGACAACGCCGAAGCGCTCGCTGTTCTCGTGCGCCTCAACGAGAGTCCCCAGAGCGGACCGCAATCGGTCGACGTACTGCTGAAACGTCCCGCTCGTCGTGCCGATCACCCCGGCCATGCCACCGTGGTACGGAAGGAACCGCTCGCGCACCTTCACGCCGGTCGCCTCGGCGATGCCGTCGCCGTTCGAGATGCCGGAGGCCGCGTCAAGCGCTGAATGCGCGCCGTAGAGCGAGATGCCGTTCTGCCGGAGGCGCGCGTGCTTCTCCTCGACGAGCTCGAGGTCGATCTCGGGCCAGCTCCGGTGATGCACGATCAGGAGGTCGGCCTGCGCGCTCTTGGCGCGCGAGATCGCGTGGAACGATGTGCTGACAGCGGCCGCGATGCTCGTCACGACGTCCGACGCGCGGACGATCAGCCCGTTCGACTCCATCTCGTCGAACTTCGAGACCTCGAGGCGCTCGTCAAGAAATTTGACGACCGCGTCGAGGGGAACGTCATCCGTCACGCGATCCGCTCGCTGATGAGGCGGTTCACGACCGCGGCGTTGGCCTTGCCGCTCAGCTTCTTCATGACCTGGCCGACGAGGAAGCCAAGAATCAGGGTCTTCCCCGCCTTGTAGTCCGCGACGGCCTTCGGGTTTGCGGCGAGCACCTCGTCAACGGCCGCGGCGATCGGGCCCTCGTCGCTCACCTGCGCGAGCCCGCGCGCGTTCATGATCGCCTCGGGATCGCCGCCGTTCTTCCACATCTCGGCGAAGATCTGCTTCGCTGCCGGGCCGCTGACCCGACCACCGACAACGAGACGCACGAGCGCGGCGAGCGGCTCCGCCCCGACGCGGCTCGCGCCGATCTCGACGCTTTCGCGCTTCAGCGCCGCGGTCAAGTCGCCCATGACCCAGTTCGCGATCAGCTTCGGCTCGCCCGGCTCGGCTCTTACGGCAGCCTCGTAGTACTCGGCGACCGCGCGGTCCGCGACGAGGATCCGCGCGTCGTAGTCGGAGAGCCCGTAGTCCGCCACGAACCGCGCGCGTCGCTCGGCGGGCATCTCCGGGAGCCTCTCGCGGAGCTTCGCGATCATCTCGGGTGACGGCGACAGCGACACGAGGTCGGGCTCGGGGAAGTAGCGATAGTCCTCGACGTCTTCTTTCGACCGCTGCAGATAGGTGCGGGCGCGGTCGGGACTCCAGCCAACCGTGATCTTTCCCGTCCGGGTCCGGATCTCGCCGCCGGAACGCCATTCCTCCCACAAGCGGTCGGACTCGTACGCGACCGCCTCGCGCAGGGCTTGATAGCTGTTCAGGTTCTTGATCTCGCTCTGAGGAGGCCACTGGGTCTTGCCGTTCTCCTCGAAGCGGATCGACACGTTCACGTCGAAGCGGCCGGCACCCTCCTCGAGGCGCATCGCGGAGACGCCTGAGAAGACGAGGATGTCGCGAAGCGCACGGACGTAGGCCTCGCCCTCCTCGGCGGAGCTCATGTCCGGCTCGCTCACGATCTCGAGGAGCGGGACCCCGGAGCGGTTGAAGTCGACGAGCGTGTATCGGCGCCCAGCGTCTTCGCCGTGCTTCAGCGTGCCGGTGTCCTCTTCGAGGTGCGCCCGCGTGATGCGGACGCGCTTGCCCGTCGGAAGCTCGAGCCATCCCTTCACGCTGAGGGGAAGGTCGTACTGCGAGATCTGGTAGCCCTTCGGCAGATCGGGATAGAGGTAGTTCTTGCGGTCGAACTTCGTGTGCTCCGGCGTCTCGCAGTGGAGCGCGAGCCCCGCCGTGATGGCGAGCTCGATCGCCTTGCGGTTCGGCACCGGGAGCGCGCCCGGCAGGCCGAGGCAGACCGGACATACGAGCGTGTTCGGCGGCGCGCCGAACCACCGCGCCTGGCAGCCGCAGAACATCTTGGATTCGGTCCCCAGCTCGACGTGCGTCTCGATCCCGATGACGAGCTCGTACGGTGGGGCGCTCACCTCAGTGACCCGGCGGCTGGATCGATGGCGTCGGCGGCGCGGCGCCGCGCTCGAGTGCGACGATCAGTCGATCGAGATTGACCACGACACGATCCGTGCTCATCGAGACAAGATATTGGTCGAGACCTCGCGTCGCCTTTTCTACCGGATTCCCACGACCATCGAAGCTGAAGAGGCCACCCGACGCGGAGTCGCAGAACGCGACGTAACCGACCTTCTCCCCAACGACCGTCGGCTGGACTGGACACTCCTTCAGCCCGAGACCGGGCGACCACACCGCGCGGACGGCGAGCACGTCCTTCTCGACACGCGCCAGCCAGAAGCGGCGCGACTCGTCGATGAGCGGCGGGCCAACCGGATTCGGGAGCACACCCGCTCCACCGATGTTCGCCGGCGGGAGCGCGCTGAGCGGGAGGACGAGCCGGTCACCAAAGACCAGCGCCGGAGGCTTCGCGAGCTGCGGTGCCGCCGCCACCAGGCCAACGCCGGCCACGAGGATCAGGCCGACCGATAGGAAGAACCCGATGAGGGCGAATTGCTTCCACACCGGTGTCGGGTCGAGCGATTCGGGACCCGCCCAGTGCTCGGGCGGCTGGTCCTCGATGCGCGTTCCCATCTACGCGACCAGCGTTCGGATGCGGCGCTGCGCGGCGCGCACCGCGCCGCGCACGAATGGACGGTCGTCCGTCGCCAAGAACTCGAGGATGTCCGGCGCCTTCTGCCCGAAACGCGCACCGCTCGCGGCGGAGAGGGCCATCGCGACGTTCCACCGCACGTTCTCGTCGGGATCCCGCATCCACTTGCGTAGGCGGGCGAGCGTCGCGTCCGGATACGAGCGGACGAACTGATCGCCGATCGCGAACGGACCGAGGCTCTTGCGCACGTACTCCTCGTGATCGCGCAGGGCCGGCTCGATGAGGTCGAGGAGCGGCTCGGCCCACTCCGGCCTCCGCGTCCGCGCGGCGTACTTCGCCGCGACGACGACCGCGCGGCGCAGACGGCTGTCCGGACCGCTCACCCACTCGCGCAAGAGCGGGATGGTGTCCGCCCACGCCTCGGTCAGCACCTCTCCCAGAAGGGCCGCGGCGGTCTCGCGCACGGCCCAGTCCTCCTCGCGCGCCAGGCGGTATCCAATCCGCGCGAGCTCGCGATGACGCGTCCGCGCGAGCGGCCACGCGATGAGCGCGGCGAGCTCCTTGTCCACGCGCCGCGGATGTGCCAGGAGGCGCTCGGCCCAATCGAGCCGGACCCGCGGCGCAGGGCCGATGCGGTCGACCGCCTTGACCGCGATGTCGTAGCCATCCTTTCGCACCCAACCGTTGACTCCCGACTTCCGGAGCGCGTCGGATGCGCCGAGGGGATCCCCGGCCTGAAGCGAACGTTCGAACCGCGGCAGCCACGCGGCCGCGGTCGAGGTGGTGTCGGTCGCGGTCACGCTCGCCCGACGAAGCGCGCGATGCGATCGCACGCCTCTTCGATCTTCTCGAGGCTCGTCGCGTAGCACGCGCGCACATGCCCCTTCCCCCGCTCGCCGAACGCGCTTCCCGGCACCGTGACGACCTTCTCGTCGAGCAGCAGACGCTCCGCGAACTGCTCGTCGTCCATTCCCGTGGACGTGATGTTCGGGAAGCAGTAGAAGGCGCCACGCGGCTCGAAGCAGTGAAGCCCAAGATCGTTGAACCGCTTGAGCATCACCTTCCGGCGGCGGTCGTATTCGCCGACCATTCGCAGGACTTCGCCCTCGCCGCTGCGCAGGGCCTCGAGCGCCGCGTACTGCGCGGCGGTCGGGACGCACATCACTGTGTACTGGTGGATCTTCATCATCTGCTCGATGACCTCGGCGGGCGCGCAGGCGTAGCCGACGCGCCATCCCGTCATCGCGTACGACTTCGAGAAGCCAGCGAGGTAGACCGTGCGGTCCCGCATCCCCGGGAATTCGATGATCGACCGGTGCTCAATCCCATACACGAGACGGTCGTAGATCTCGTCCGCGTAGATCACAAGGTCGTGCTCCCCGGCCAGCTGCGCGAGGCCCTCCAGGTCATCCTCCGTCAGGACGCCGCCGGTCGGGTTGTTCGGGAAGCCCAGGAGGATCGCGCGCGTGCGCGGCGTGATCGCGCGTTCGACATCCTCGGGCCGGAGTCGAAAGTCGTGCTGCTCGTCCGTCGCGACCGGCACCGGCACGCCGCCGGCGAGGACGATGCCCGGCACGTACGCCACATACGACGGGTCCGCGATGACCACCTCGTCGCCGTCGTTCAGCGTCGCGCGCAGGGCGAGATCGACCGCCTCGGAAACGCCGACGGTAACGAGGATCTCTCCGTCGGGGTCATACCGCACGCCGCGAAGCTTCGCGGTGTGTTCGCTGATCGCCTCGCGCAGCGGACGAATGCCGTAGTTCGACGTGTACTTCGTCTTGCCTTCTTTGATCGATCGGATCGCGGCCTCGCGAAAGGGCTCCGGCGTGACGAAGTCGGGCTCGCCGACCCCGAGCGAGATGACGCCGTCCGCGCCTGACACCAGATCGAAGAAGCGCCGGATCCCGCTCGCCGGGATGCGCTCGACCTTCGCGTTCGTGAGCGAACGGCGAGTGGCTCTCATGCGGCTTTCTCCTTCGGTCGTTCGAGATGGTGCGGCGTCGCGCGCTCGTACGCCGCCGCCACGCGGAACATCGTGCGCTCCTGATACGAGTTCGCGATGATCTGCAGGCCGACGGGCAGCCCGTCACTGAGACCGCACGGCACGGAGATGCCCGGCAGCCCGGAGATGTTCACGGGCAACGTGAAGATGTCGTTCAGGTACATCGACAGCGGATCGTTCACCTTCGCTCCGATCGGGAACGCCACCGTCGGCGAGGTCGGCGTCACGAGCGCGTCCACTTTCTCGAACACGCGGTCGTACTCGTCTTTGATGAGCGTGCGCACCTTCTGTGCTTTGACGTAGTACGCGTCGTAGTAGCCCGCCGAGAGCGCGTACGTGCCGAGGATCATTCGCCGTTTGACCTCCGGGCCGAAGCCCTGGCCCCGCGTGCGCCGGTACGTCTCGAGCAGATCAGGCCCCTCGACGCGCAGCCCGTAGCGGATGCCGTCGTAGCGCGCGAGGTTCGATGACGCCTCCGCCGGCTGGATGATGTAGTAGACGGCGAGGCCGTGGTCGGTGAGCGAGAGTGAGACCTCCTCGAGCTTCGCGCCCTGGCCCTCGAGCACTTTCATCGCGTCGCGGACCGCGCGCTCGACGCCCGGCTCCATGCCCTTGACCGAGAAGTACTCCTTCGGGACGCCGATCCGCATGCCCTTCACGCCCTTGTCGAGGTCGCTGCGGAGATCGTCGTTCGGAAAATCCGTGACCATGGTCGCGTCGTTCGGGTCTTTGCCGAAGATCGCCTCGCACACGATCGCGACGTCCTCGACCGTGTTCGCGAACGGCCCGACCTGGTCGAGCGAGGATGCGAACGCGACGACGCCCCACCGCGGCACGCGCCCGTACGTGGGCTTCATGCCAACGACGCCCGTGAGCGCCGCGGGCTGGCGGATCGACCCGCCCGTGTCGGTCCCGAGCGAGAAGAGGACCTCACCGGCCGCAACCGCGACCGCCGACCCTCCGGACGACCCGCCTGGCACCCGATCGTCACGCCACGGGTTCTTCACGGCCCCGAACGCGGAGTTCTCGTTCGAGCTGCCCATCGCGAACTCGTCGAGGTTCGTCTTGCCGACCATGACCGCGCCCTGTCCGTCCAGCCGCTCCACGACCGTTGCCGAGTACGGCGGGATGTATCCCTCGAGGATGCGCGAGCCGGCTGTCGTCGGGATCTTCTTCGTCCCGATGATGTCTTTGCACGCCCACGGGATCCCGGTCAGGAGCGGCGCGTCGCCAGTGCTGAGCCGCTCATCAGCCGCGCGGGCCTGCGCGCGCGCGTGGTCATCGGAGAGATGCAGCCACGCGTTGTGCCGATCTGCGTGCGACCGGTCGAGCGCGAGCTCCGCAAGCTCGAGCGCGCTGATCCTGCGGGTGCGCAAAAGCTCACGCGCTTCCCGTATGGAGCGAGGCATCTCGGTCACGGTCACGGTCTTTCTTCCAGGACCTGCTGGACGCGGAAGAACTCGCCGTCGCGTCCGCCCTTCGGCGCATTGGCCAGCGCCTCGTCCCGAGACAGGCCAGTACGGATCTCGTCTTCCCGCATCACGTTCGAGACGGGTAGGACAGATGCGGTCGGCGACACCTTTTCGGTGTCGACATCTTTGAGCCGCTCGACCGCCGTCAGGACCACCGAGAGCTGCCCTGTGAACCGCTCCACCTCGTCTGGAGTCAGAGCGATTCGCGCGAGTCCAGCGGCCTTTTCGACGACGGATCTATCGATGGCCATGTGTTCGAAGTCTAGGCGGACATCCGCACGCGAGTGCCCGTCGCTACGTCCCAAACGAATTAGGCGTGCGCGAGTACGTGTAGAAGCGATCGGCGTCGAGTCGTACGTACACGCCCTCGTCGCTCCAATCGAAGGCGCTGCTGCCGTAGTGGTCCTGGAAGATCGCATCGATCTCCGCAACGTCGGGATGACCCCTCAACATGAGCTCAGCCTGGCCGTGCGCATTGATCAGGAAACGATCTCCCTCGAAGTAGGCGATGCTCGCGCGGGGGCGCTTTCGTAGTCCGCGGATGCGCACGGCGTCGCCTGAGGAGCTGAAGTAGAACTTCCCGTGGAGGAACCAGCCGTCCATCGGGCCGACGAGCGGATCGCCGTTCGGCGCGGGCGCCGCGACGGCGACCGTCTTCATGCCGTCAAACAGCTTCACGACCTGTTTCGCGGTGAGCGAGTACTTCCCGGGATGGATGATCGACCGCATGTGCGGACGCGTTCGCGCGAGGCTGCGATCGATCAACGCTTGGAGCTCGGTTACCTCTGCCGCTGTCTCCCGCACGGCAGCATTCTGCACGCGACGACCTACCCTCCGGCGAACCTCGCGAGAAGCCGAGGTGCGAAGAGGACCAGACCGACAACGATTGAGGCCGCCGCTCCGAGGAGGACGCACGCCGCGGCCACGTCCTTCGCCGCCTTTGCGGATGGATGCATTTCCGGCGACGCGAGGCTCACGGCGAGCTCGAGCGCGGTGTTCATCCACTCGAGCGCCAAGACGATGACGATCGTCAGCACAAGCACGGCCCACTCGACCCCGCTGATCCCGAGCCACGCGGCGAGTGCCACCGCACCTATCGCGATGGCGATCTCTATCCGCGCATTGGGCTGCGTGCGAAGGATGTATGCGACACCCTCGAACGCGTAGCCGAACGACCGCAAGAGCATCCGCGTAGTCTGCGGCGGCAGGAGGAGAGTCGTGTCCGAGGCTGTTCTGGCCATCGCGATGGCCGCCGCCTGGGTCTTTCTCTACATGGTCATCGGCGGGCGGTGGCCAAAACCCTTCCTCAGCGGTCCGCTCACGAGTGGGATGCGATGGCGCGCCGCGATCGCGAGCCTTCTTCTGATCGCGGTCTTCGCAGGGGCGATCGCCGGACTCTGGACGCTCCCGCCGCAAACGCAGTAAGAGCGTCTCCCTAACCCGCACACTGATGATGTGCGTGATCCCGGCATCCTCGCGGTCGACAGCGTGGCACGACGTATCAACCGCGAAAGCTTCCTCCTGCTCGGCGGGACCGCAGCGCTCCTGATGCAAGTCGCGCACCCGCTCGTCGCCGCGGGCGTCGATCAGCACTCGGATTTTCGTCGCTCGCCGGTGCGCCGCCTCGTACGCACCGTCAACACGACGCTGACGATCGTGTACGGCGAGCGCGCCACAGCCCGGGCTGCGCTCAAGCGGATCGGCCGCAGTCACGCTCCGGTGCGCGGCCAGGCTGCCGACGGGCGCCCATACCGGGCGCGGGATCCGCAGCTGATGTTGTGGGTGCAAGCGACACTCGTGCTGACGTCCGTGCGGTGGTACGAGGCGATCATGGGTCGACTGAGCGAACGCGAACGCGACGCGTATTGGGCCGAGGGGAAATTCTTCGCTGGCGAGCTCGGCGTGCCGAAGGACCTCTTCCCGGCTACGTATGCCGACCTCGAGCGCTATGAGGCGGAGATGTTGCGCACCGCGGTCGTCCCCGATCGAACCGCCGCGCTCGTGGCGCGCGACGTGATCCGACCGTACGGCTGGCTTCCGGAGATCGCGTACTGGCCGACGGATGCGCTGTCCGCGGCGCTGTTACCGGTCAGTCTTCGGGAGACATTGGGATTCCGATTTGGCACGCCGCAGCGCCTGTTCTATCGCGCAGTCGTCGTCGCCATTCGGGCGCTGCGTCCGCTGTTGCCCGTGTGGCTCACCGTTGTGCCGCAGGCGCGTCGCTTTGAAAAGGCGATGAGCGAGACCGGCGAGGCGGCGTGAGGCCTGCCGCCGCGTTCGTCTTCGCGATCATGATTGGAGCTTGCGGCCAGAGCGCCGCGCCGACCCCGGCACCGGTACCGAACGTCCCGTGCGGTCCGGGCGAGGTCCTCACCCGCCACGAGCACGCGCACCTCACGATCCTCATCCGCGGTCAGATCAAAACGGTGCCTGCCTTCATCGGCATCAGCTCCAGGCAATTCTGCTGGCTGCATACGCACGACACGAGCGGGATCATCCACATCGAGGCTGGGGACAGCCGCACGTTCACGCTGGGCGACTTCTTCGCGGTCTGGCGCCAGCCACTCAGTCAGACGGAGATCGACGGCGACCGTCCGGGCAGCGGCGACTCCATCCAGGTGACGGTGAATCAGCAGCCCTACACCGGCGCTCCGGAAACGATCGTGCTGAGCAATCACGAGGACATCGGCCTCCAGCTCGGGCCGCCGTTCTTGACGCTGCAGCCCTACGTCTGGCCGCCGGGTTACTAGGCCGGGGGGCTAGGCTCCCGGCGGATTACCACTCGGGTCGAGCGACACGAAGTAGCTGTCGCACGCCATCTCGATCAGATCGGGCGTGAGCTGCGCGGGACGGCCGAGGAACCGCGCCGTGTCGATGAGCTGCTCGACGATGTCGCGCGGATGGCAGCTGCGGAGACCGAGGTTCTTCTTGCGGTAGTGGGCGAGGATCTGGCTCATCGCCTCGGTCTTGTAGTCGATGCCCTTGCGCGCGCAGATGCGCTTGAAGATCTCGTCGTACTGCTCGACCGACGGCGCCTCGATTCCGATCTTATAGCGGATGCGGCGTAGGAAGGCCTCGTCGACGAGGTCCGCTGGGTCGAGGTTCGTCGAGAAAATAATGAGCATGTCGAACGGGATCTCGATCTTCTTGCCGGTGTGCAGGGTGAGGTAGTCGACACGCTTTTCCAGCGGGACGATCCACCGGTTGAGCAGGTCCTTCGGCGAGACACGCTGACGGCCGAAGTCGTCGACCATGAAGATGCCGCCGTTCGCCTTCATCTGGAACGGCGCCTCGTAGAACTTCGAGGTCTCGTCGTAGATGAGGTCGAGGGTCTCGAGCGTCAGCTCGCCGCCCGTCATCACGATCGGCCGCTTGGACACGACCCAGCGGTGGTCGAACCGCAGGCGCTCCGCCACGACGGGATCGAGGGCGACGCGGTGATAAACCTGGTCGTAAACCTTCACGACCTGCTGGTCGACCTCGACGGCGTACGGAAGGACCACGTCCCCCTTCATCAAGGTGGCGAGGACCTCGGCGATGCTCGTCTTGCCGTTGCCGGGAGGGCCGAAGAGGAAGATCGACTTTCCTGAGTTCACGGCCGGGCCGAGCTGCGCGAGCGTCTCGCGCGGAATGACCATGTGCGCGAACGCGCGCACGAGATCGTCCTGCGTGACGTGAAGGTTCGCGATGGACTGCCGCTGGACCGCCTGGATGTACATCTGGAGCGGAACCGGCGCCTTGCCGACGTACTGGCTGCGCGCGAGCGCCTCCTGCGCCTTCTCCGAACCGCGATCGATGATCACGAACTGGTAGTTCGCCGACGACAGGCCCGCGCCGCCGCGGATCTCGACGAGCCGTTCGGTCTTCAGGAAGTCCATGACGCGCTCGGTGATGTTCTGCATCGGAAGGCCGAGCGCGCTCGAGATCTCGGCCATGGTCATCTGGCCGCGGAGGTAGAGCGTCTTCAGCGCGAGATCGGAAAGGAACCCGAGCGTGAGGCCGGTCTGCTCGAGCGTCTGTGGCTCGGGCGGAAGCGGAATCTCCGGGACCGCGGGCTGGGGTCCGGTCGGGGTCGCCGGCGGCCGAGTCTGCGTCGGCGCTTGATACATATGGCCCCTTTCCCTTCGCGAGAGCTAGGGCAGCATACCGTCGAAGGTGTCCTCGTCTACGACTCTGACACCGATTTTGTTGGCCTTTTCGAGCTTTGATCCCGCACCGGGACCGGCAACGACGAGATCGGTCTTCGCGCTGACCGATCCGGTGATCTTTCCGCCGAGCGAACGGACCAGAGCTTCAGCATCTTCGCGCGAACGCCGCTCGAGCGTCCCCGTGAAGACGACGGTCTTCCCCGCGAACGGACCTGTGGCGGTCGCCGCGCGCGGCGCGGGCAGGATCGGCGTGATCCCAACACGGACTAGCTTGTCGAGGAATTCCTGTTCTTGCGGGCGCGAGAAGTACTCCTTGATGCTTTCCGCCACAACGCCACCGATGCCTTCGATCGATTGCAGCTCGTCGACCGAGACGCTACGAAGGACATCGAATACCGCGCCAAGATCCGCCCCCTTGGGGAGTCGCGTCGCGAGCCATCGCGCGAGGTCGTCCGCGGTCGAGTCGCCCACGTGCCGGATGCCGAGTGCGAGGAGGATGCGCGACAGCGGACGCCGCTTCGCGGCCTGGATGCGCTCGTAGATGTTCGTCGCGCTCTTCTCGGCGAAGCGTTCGACCGTGAGAAGCTTCTCGACGGTGAGGTCGAAGATGTCGGCGGGATCGCGCACGAGGCCGACCTCCATGAGCGCCTCGATCGTCTTCCAGCCGAGCCCCTCGATGTCCATCGCTCCTCGCGACACGAAGTACCCGATGCGTTGTCCGCTCTTCGCGGGACAGACCGGGTTCCCGCAGTAGTAGGCGACCTCGCCCTCGGGGTGGATCACGTCACCGCCGCAGACGGGGCACGTCGCGGGCATGTCGAACTCCGGGTGGTCCTTCCCCTTCTCGCGCGCATCGGTCTCGACGCGCACCACCTCGGGGATCACGTCTCCGGCCCGCTGGATGATCACGCGATCGCCCTTGCGCACGTCGAGCCTGCGCACCTCATCGAGGTTGTGGAGCGTCGCGCGTTTCACGGTCGTGCCGCCGACAAGAACGGGCGCGAGCGCGGCGACCGGCGTGAGCGTGCCCATCCGACCGACATACACAAGGATGTCCTCGATCGTCGTCGTCGCCTGCTCCGCCGGGAACTTGAACGCGGTCGCCCATCGCGGGCTGCGCGCGACGTACCCGAGCCGCTCCTGGTCCGCAATCCGGTCGACCTTCACGACGACGCCGTCGGTCCCGTAGTCGAGGGTATGGCGCTTCTCCTTCCATTCCGCGATGAAGCGGATCACGTCGTCGAGCGTTTTGGCCGTTCGCCAGTGCGGGTTCACGCGGAGGCCGAGCTTTTGGAGCCGATCGAGGAGCTCCTTCTGCGAGGCGACGTCCAAACCCGCGGCGCTGTACGACCACATCGCAAGGTTCCGTTTCGCGGTGGCCTTCGGGTCGAGCTGCCGCACGGCACCGGCGGCCGCGTTGCGCGGATTGGCGAAGAGCGGCTCGCCGCGCTCGGCGCGCTCCTTGTTCGTCGCGTCGAAGGACGCAGTCGGGAGATACACCTCACCGCGGACGTCGAGCCGGCCCTTCACCGGCTCGCGCAGTGAGAGCGGCACGGACTTGATCGTTCGCAGATTGGCGGTGACGTCCTCGCCAACCAACCCATCGCCGCGTGTGGCTCCCTGCACGAACTTCCCGTCCACGTAGGTCAGGTTCATCGCCAGGCCGTCGATCTTGAGCTCGCAGACGTAGCCGACATCGTCGCGCCCGAGCAGCTTGCGCACGCGCTGGTCGAACGCGCGGAGCTCCTCCTCGTTGAAGGCGTTCGAGAGAGACAACATCGGCGCGGCGTGTTCCACGGGCGCGAACCTCGTCGATGCGGGCGCACCCACGCGCTGCGTCGGCGACTCCGGGGTCACGAGCTCCGGGTGGGCGGCCTCGAGCGACTGAAGCTCGCGCATCAGGGCGTCGTACGCCTCGTCGGCGATCGTCGGCTGA
>Ga0070707_100003674_pt1 | contig 14465 bp, 14 predicted proteins | sample KBSK5502metaG_FD_65468 | JGI IMG/M metagenome (GOLD analysis project Ga0070707, IMG submission 65468) | Corn, switchgrass and miscanthus rhizosphere microbial communities from Kellogg Biological Station, Michigan, USA - KBS K5-50-2 metaG | ecosystem: Host-associated > Plants > Roots >... | reverse complement strand
GCGTCTCGCCCGCGCTGCTCAAGCGAAAGAGCGGTGATGCGCTCTTCACGCTCCGACCCGGCGACGAGGCCCTGCTTCCCGAGCTGGAGGAGCTCATGGCGCGCGCGTTCGATTCGTACGTCGGGGATCGGTAGCCGTGGCCGACTTCGAGACCGTCCACGAGCGACTCAAAATGATCCTCCATCGCCACGCTGACGGGCTCGCCATCACGAAGGACGGGCCTGCGGGGATGGCCCTGGAGATCCCCGGTCGCGAGGGCAAGCCGTGGGGCTACGTCGCCGGCACGCGGCTGGGCAAGCGCTACGTCAGCTTCTACCTGATGCCGGTGTATGCCTCACCCGAGCTTGCGGCGACGATCTCGCCGGCGCTCGCCAGGCGCCGCCAGGGCAAGGCCTGCTTCAACTTCACGGAGGTCGACGAGCCGCTCCTCCACGAGCTCGATGCCCTGGCCGGCCGGACCATCCCGGGATACCGGGCCCAGGCCGAGGCGGCCGCCGCGGCCCGCCCTTAGTCGACCGTCGACGTCTCGATCGCGAGCCGCCGGTTCAGGAACGCCGCCACCCGGTCGACCTCCGCCTCGAGCTCCGGGGGCGCGGCTCGTCGCCAGGATGACCAGCGCGCGACGTTGACGACGCCGCGCTTCGTCGATCCGGCGATCTCCCAGGTCCCGCCGATCCGGCCGTCCACGAGGACCAGCGGGGTGACCCAGCCGGCCGTCCGGTAGACGTCGTCGTGGTGGACCACCGGCAGGATCGACTCGACCCGCCGCGGCAGCTCGTTCGTGAACGGATCGAAGCCGGGCAGCAACCGGACGCCGCGGAACGGCTCCGCCGCCTCCAGGGCCGGGATGTCCACCGTCCGAACCCAGGTGCGAAGGCCGTCGACCTCGACCTCGGCGACGTCGACCGGCAGCCGCTCGAGGGCCGTATTGACCAGGCCTGCCCGGGCCGCTCCCCACCAGCGGCCGATCATGTCCCGGCTCGACCCCGGGAACGTGGCGAGGAAGCGGGCAATCATCCGGGCGAGGGCGTCGATCGGCTCACCCGCGTTGGGCCGCTCGGCAAGGGCGATCGGCCTGCGCAGCCACTTGGACGGGTGGACGAATGTGACGTTCTGGCCCTGCGGCGGTCCGAACGCGAGCTCCCCGCGCTGTGCCGGCGGCCCGAGGAATGTTCCCCAGCCCGTCCGAAGCTTGGTGCCCATGGCTGTGTCCGTCAGGTTGCCGGCGATCGCATCGGCGAGCCGGGCTCGGGTGATCGGCTCGTCCGTCAGGGTGTTGCCGACCGCCCGGATCAGCGCCTCCACCTGTTCCGAGGTCATCTCCACGTACCGCAGCCAGACCTCCTCGCGCCAGCGCTCGCGGGTCACCGAGGCGACCACGAAGTCCGCCAGGTCGTCCGGTGTGAGCAGGTGCAGCGTGCCGCGGAAGGACCACGCCTTCACCAGCGACCGATGGTCGGCGAGCGCATCGCGGATGTCGTCCCGACGCAGGCCGTCGATGCGCGCCGCGGCCTGAAGCTCGGCGGAGCTCATGACCTGGGCATGGAGGCCGACCATCTCGCCGACGACGTCGACGAGGTGCTCCGGCGTCGTCCGGTCGGCCAGGTGTTGCCGGGCGAGCCGAAGCGCGAGGACGTGCGACCAATCGGTGGCGAGGGCCGGCGCCGCCGTGGCTCTGGGCATGCCGCGATGATGCCCGGCGAAGTGGCCAACGACTGACACGTACGCCGCCGTCGAAGTCTCGTTCGCGACACCGCGTCGCGCGATGCGCGACACTGTGGCCGAGATCAAGCGACGCGGCGGCGCGACTCGCCGGCGATCCGGAGGAACATCAGTGGCCAAGGTGACGATGCCCCAGCTCGGCGAAAGCGTGGCCGAGGGGACGATCGGCAAGTGGCTCAAGCAGCCCGGCGACACGGTCGAGAAGTACGAGCCGCTGCTCGAGGTCATCACCGACAAGGTGAACGCCGAGGTTCCGTCACCGTTCGCCGGCGTCCTCAAGGAGATCCTCGTCGAGGAAGGGGCGACGGTCCCGAACAACGCCGAGATCGCGATCATCGAGACGGCCGACGAGGGCAGCGCCAACGGGGCGACGGAACCGAAACCGACGGCCGCCGCCGACTCGAAGGCCAGCGCTGTCAATGAGGCCCCGAAGCCCGCGGCAGAAGCCCCCGACGACAAGCCAGCACCGGCGACTCCGGCGGCGTCGCCGGAACCGCAGCGGCCTAGCTTCACGCCCTCCGACGGGCCGGCCGGCTCGGATGAGCGACCCGACCGAACCGAACGCGCCGCCGCCAGCGCGACTTCCGCGCCGACCGCCGTCGCCGCCGAGCCGGCGGAGGCGCCCGGCAACGCCGATGCCCGGATGACACCGGCGGTGCGTCGACTGCTGCGCGAGCACGGACTCACGCCGGCCCAGATCGTCGGGACGGGTGGCGGTGGCCGGATCACCCGCGAGGACGTGACGAACTACGTTGAGGCGCAGCGGACGGGCCAGCCCGTCGGTGGCCAGGTCGTCGGCGGGGCCCCCGTCGCGGCGCCGGCCGCAGCGTCAGCCGTCCCAACCGCAGCACCGCCAGGCGGCAATGGCACAGCCGCACCAACCGCTCCGGCTCCGGCCGCGCGTCCTGGCGCCCCAACGCCGGCCGCGGCGACCCCGGCTCCGGCCCGGACCGCCACGGCGGCGCCCGGGATCGAGTTCCCGGCGGGCGCGGACGAGGTCCTCGTCCCGATGACCCAGATGCGGAAGGGCATCGCGGCGCAGATGACGCGGGCGCTCCTGGCGCCACACGCCTACGTCCAGATGGAGGTCGACGTCACCCGACTCGTCGCCCTCCGCGAGAAGGTCAAGCGCGACTATCAGGCGAAGGAAGGCGTCGGCCTGAGCTACGTCCCGTTCGTCGTCAAGGCCTGCGCGGCCGCGCTGAAGCGGAACCCGACCTTCAACGCCCATTGGACGGAGCAGGGGGTCATGGCCAAGCGCCGCATCAACATCGGCGTCGCGGTCGCAGTCGACGACGGACTGATCGTGCCGGTCATCCGCGATGCCGACCAGATGTCCGTCCACGGCCTGAACGTCGCAATCCTCGACGTCGCGAATCGCGCCCGCGCCAACAAGCTCCGGGTCGACGACTTCGGCGGGGGGACGTTCACGGTCGACAACACCGGCTATCTCGGAACGAACCTCGTGATGCCGATCCTCAACGTCCCCGAGGTCGGCATCGTCACGATGGAGGCGATCACCAAGCGGCCGGTCGTCGTCTCGACGCCCGAGGGCGACGTCATCGCGATCCGGCCGGTGATGAACATGGTCCTGGGCGTCGACCATCGCGCCAACGACGGGGCCGGCGGCGCGGCGCTCCTCCGCGACATCAAGACCTGGCTCGAGGCCGTTGGCCCGGACACGCCGATCTACTGAGCCGGAGCGCCGCCGGGCGCGGGTCCTGATCACTGGCGGGACCGGGTTCATCGGGCGCTCGGTCGTCCGGTTGCTGAGCGGCCGCGGCGACGACGTCACAGCGATCGTCCGCGACGCCCGGAAGGCGGCGGACCTCAGCGACCTGGGCGTCACCGTCGTCGAGGACGACCTCTCCGACGTCGACCGTCTGACCTCTGTCGTCCGCCAGGCCGCAGCGGACGCGATCGTCCATGCCGCGGGCAGCTACCGGATCGGCATCCGTCGCGAGGAGCGTGGCGCGATGTGGGACGCCAACGTCGGGACGACGACGCGGATCCTGGACGCTGCCGAGGCAGCCGGGACGCCGCGCTTCGTCTACCTGTCGACCGTGAACGTCTTCGGCAACACGAAGGGCGTGATCGTCGACGAGACCTACCGGCGCGATCTCACGGAGGGCTTCCTGAGCTGGTACGACGAAACGAAGTACGGCGCGCACGAGGTCGCCGAGCAGCGGATCGCCGGTGGCGCGCCGGTCATCGTCGCGATGCCGGGGATCGTGATCGGCCCGGGCGACCACTCCGAGGTCGGCCGCCAGCTGGCGTTGGCCCATGGCGGGAAGCTTTCGTACGTTGCTGCGGGCGGGATGGGCATCACGCCGGTCCACGTCGACGACGAGGCGGCCGGCATCGCGGCTGTCCTCGATCGCGGCGCGATCGGGCGAGCGTACGTCCTCGCGGGAGATTGCGTCCGATTGGGGGAGGCGCTCGGCCGCGCCGCCGCGCTCGGCGGCAAGGGCCTGCCGTGGCTGCGGATTCCCGACGGCGTCCTCCGCTCGACGGCATCGCTCGGGCGACTGATGGGCCTGGCGAACGCCCGGGAGACGATCTCGGCGTCGGTCGGCGTCACCTACTGGGCGTCGTCGAAGCGGGCCGAGGACGAGCTCGGCTGGACCCGCCGCGACGCCGAGGCAGCGATCCGCGACACGTTCAGCGCGGCCTGACTAGACTCGACCGGCAATGGCACGCGAGCTCCCGATGTTCGAACCGCCCGGCACGGCGCATTCGCCGCACCACGGGTCCGCGGCCCCGGAGACGATCGCCATGGGCGGGTCCGTCACGCCCCTCCGCCGACATCCGGACTGGATCAAGGCGCGGCTGCCCTCGGGCGAGAACTACCACGACCTGAAAGGGCTGCTCCGCGGCCTGAACCTCAACACGGTCTGCGAGGAAGCGCACTGCCCGAACATCGGCGAGTGCTGGGACCAGCGGACCGCGACGATCATGATCCTCGGCGACACCTGCACCCGGGCCTGCGGTTTCTGCGCGGTGAAGACCGGCCGGCCGACCTGGTTCGACGACGACGAGCCACGCCGGGTCGCCGAGGCGGTCTCGGCCCTCGGCCTGGAGCACGTCGTCGTGACGAGCGTCGCCCGCGACGACCTGCCGGACGGCGGGGCGCGGATCTTCGCCGAGACGATCGCCCGGATGCGGGCGGCGAGCCCGGGAATGGGGATCGAGGTCCTGATCCCGGACTTCGACGGCTCAGACGACCGGCTGCGGATCGTGATGGACGCGCGGCCGGACATCCTCAACCACAACCTCGAGACCGTGCGCCGGCTGCAGAAGCCGGTCCGGAAGCGGGCCCGCTGGGATCGGTCGCTGTATGTCCTGCGCCGGGCGAAGGAGATGTCGGTCGAGATCGGCTACGTGGCGCACAGCAAGAGCTCGCTGATGGTCGGGCTCGGGGAGACGCGCGAGGAGCTCACCGAGGCGTTCGAGGCGCTGCGCGCCGTCGACGTCGACATCCTGACGATCGGCCAGTATCTCCGCCCCTCGGAGAAGCACCTGCCGCTGGAGCGCTACTACCACCCGAACGAGTTCGCCGAGATGAAGGTCGAGGCGCTCGCGCTCGGCTTCAAGCACGTCGAGTCGGCGCCGCTCGTCCGGTCGTCGTACCACGCTCGCGACCAGGTCCCCGGCGCCGAGCTGCGGGCGCTCCGGCGGCGTCAGGCCACCCTGGACGCCGAGGGCCGGGTCGTCCCACTCGCCGGCTGAGGCTCGACAGAACCGAACAGCCGTTCTAATCTGAACCCAGCATGCGCGCGGAATATCGCGAGGAACCCTGCCGCGCCGCCCTGAACAAGGTCAGCGGCATGCCGTTCAAGTGGTCGCTCAACCCATACACGGGCTGCGCCCATCGCTGCACGTTCTGCTTCGTGCGCGCGTTCGAGAAGCGAGCGGATCGGCCGTTCGATGATCGCTACGGCGCCTCGATCCGGGTCAAGACCAACCTGGTCGAGGTACTGCGCCGGGAGCTCGCCCGCAAACGGTGGGCACATGAGCAGGTCGTCATCGGCACGGCCACCGATCCGTACCAGCCGGCCGAGGGGCGCTATCGGCTGACGCGCGGCGCGATCGAGGCGCTGGCCGAGGCACGCAACTCGTTCTCGATCATCACCCGCGGGCCGCTGATCGTCCGCGACGTCGACGCCCTCGTCGAGGCGGCTCGTCGGGCGGCCGTGGCCGTGACGTTCTCCATCCCGACCCTGGACCCCGAGATCGTCCGAAGGACCGAGCCCGGGACGGCTCCGCCGCGCCAGCGCCTCCGGGCCCTGACGGCGCTGGTCGACGCCGGCATCGAAGCGAGCGTCGGGATGGCGCCGATCCTGCCCGGCCTGTCCGACCGACCCGAGCTCATGGCCGACGTGGTCAAGGCGGCACGCGACGCGGGCGCCACCTCGGTCTGGACGAACGTGCTGTACCTGCGGCCGGGCACGCGGGAGCACTTCCTCGCGAACCTGGAGCGCGACTGGCCGGAGCTCGTGCCGCGCTACGAACGGCTGTATGACGGTCGGGCCTATCTGCCGAAGTCGCAGATCGAGCCCGTCCGCCGCGAGGTCGCCGACCTGCGCCAGCGGTTCGACATCGCCGACCGTCGCCGGGTCCGGATCCTGCCGATCGCCGCGTCGCCGCCCAGCGAGCAGTTGGAGCTGACCATGGACGGCGCGACCGATCGGATCGCGATCGCCCGGGCCGGCTAGCGCTCGCCGGCGAGCCGCTGACGGCCGCGCAACCGTCGATCTCGGCCGAAGTCCCCGAGGCCGATGATCCCGCCGGCGATCACAAGAAGCGCCGCGAGAAGGGTCACCGCGTGATACGCGACGGACCGGTAACCGGCAAGCCCGGGGTCCAGGAACCGGTAGGGATACCAGTCATCGACGGCGCCGCGGATCAGCGTGGCCCCGAGCCAGACGATCGGGAAGACGAGCCACAGACCGACGTCGCGCAGCCGAAGGTCGGTCGCGGGCGGATCGATCAGCCAGTCAACCACGGCGAGGATCGGGAAGAGCTTGCGGACGATGAGGTCGACCCGCGGGTCGCCTACCTGGATCTCGGGGCCCGCCACGAGGACGACGACGATGACGAGCGACAGGACCAGGTACAGGGCTGACGCGCCGCGCAGGAGATCGTCGTTACGCGTCCTTGCGGCTCGCCAGCGAAGCCCGAGCCACACCCAGACGGCTGCCGCGAGCACGTAGCTGAGGACCGTGAACAGGGCGAAGAAACGAAGCGGACGGAACAGCCCGCTGTCCAGGTTCAGCTTGACCTGGACGAGGAGCGCGACGATCACGATCGCCGCCATGATCGCGCGGAAGACAGCCAGGGCGAGCCGTCGGTCCATCGCGGCATCGTACGCGGAGACTGGTTCCGCCCGCGCGCGACCTGCCGCCGGAGCCGTTGCACCGGTATCCTGCAGGCGATGGCGCGCCTGCTCTCCCGGAAGATCCCGCTGGCGGAGCTGCACTGCCACCTCGGCGGCGCCGTCACGCCGGCCATCATGTGGAGCATCGCCCACTCCCAGGGCATCAAGCTCCCGACTCGCGACTACTGGGAGTTCCGCGACACGATCACGGTCTCCGAGAAGCGGGCACGGAGCTTCGACGGCTACCTCCAGCTGTTCCACTGGACCGAGCTGATCCAGAGCTCGCCCATCGCCGTGGAACGGGCGGTTTACGAGGTCGTCGGCGGCGCCTACCGCAAGAACAACGTCACAACGACCGAGCTCCGCTTCAACCCGATGAAGCGGAACCGCGGCGGCGAGCAGGACCTCGACCACATCATCGCGGCGGCGACCCGCGGCATGGACCGGGCGGGTCTCGAGTACCCGGTCAAGCCCGGCCTGATCTTCTGCCTCGACCGGGCGTTCCCCTTCGAGCTGAACGAGATCATCGTCGAGAAGGCGATCGCCTGGCGCGACCGGGGCGTCGTCGGCATCGACATTGCCGGGCCCGAGAGCGCGACCTTCCGGGTGGCCGACTATCGGCGCCTCTACCGCCGGGCGCGCCAGTTCGGCCTGGGGCTGACGGTCCACACCGGCGAGGCCGGCCCGGTCGACGAGGTCGCCCGGGTCGTCGAGCTCCTGGAGCCGGACCGGATCGGGCACGGGGTCAAAGCCGCGTACGACCCGCGGGCGATGGCGATGATCCGCGAGCGGGGGATCGTCCTCGAGATCTGCCCGAGCTCGAACATCAACACCCGGGTCGTGTCGGGCTGGGACGAGTTCCGCTGGATCTTCGACACGTTCCGCCGCAACGAGATCCGGTTCACGATCAACACCGACGGCCCGGAGATGCTCAAGACCTACATCCGCGACGAGATGGCGTCGCTCGGACGTCTCGGAATCCTCAGCGTCGAGGACCAGGAAGTCGTGGCCGCGACGTCCCTTGCCGCCTCGTTCGTGCCGAACGTCTCGGATGTGCCGGCGCCGCGCATCGAGCCCGCCTCGCGGGTCGTGGTCGAGCGCGAGGAAGCCTGACCCTCACTCGGCGGTAACGGTCGGGCCAGCCTCGCGTCCCCCACGCGGACCGGCATGCGCCCCCACGTGGCGCGGGTCCGCGGAGGCTCAATCCATGTTCGCCTTACGAATCGGACGGCGCGTCCGGCTGCTCGTCCTCGGCGGAGCGCTCTTGGTCGGGCTCGCCGTCCCCGGCGCTGCCCTTGCCGACACCACAGGCGGCGTTCCGTCGATCCAGCCCGCCGGATCACGTGACGCGTCGATCTCGATCGATTCGTTTGCCGTCACTGGCAAGGTGATCGTGACGGTCCAGATCAGCGTGATCTGCCAGCCCTTCCAGTCCTACGACTGGGACACGGGGCAGACCATCGAAACCACCGACGGCTCTCTCGACTTCGGAAACGTGACCATCATCCAGGCCCAGGGGCGGACGCTGGACTACGGATCCACCGACATCTACGGCAGCGCCGTCTGCGACGGCTCGACCGTCAACCACTACACGGTTCCGGTCACGGCGCAAGTGTCGCCGTGGCACACCGGCGCCGCCGTCGTCGGCGCGCAGGCCTATGTCTCTGACAGGCTCTCGTTCCAGGACTCCGATGCAGCCAGCACCGGACCGGTCTCGGTTCGCCTGTCGAATCGCTGACCCGCCTCAGCTCGACTCGCTGATGCGGTAGGAGCAGCAGCGGTCGCCGCTGGCGATGTGCGTCTCCCGCACCACGTCGACGCCGAGCACGTCCCGGAACAAGTCGAGCTCGGCGTCGCACGCGCTCCGCTCGCCGCGCGCGACATCGAGGATCGCGCAGTTGTGCTCGCGCAGACGGATCGTGCCGTCCGGCTCGAGCACCGCGTCGGCGAGGTAGCCCTGCTCGTCCTGGAGGACCGCCAGGGCACGCACCCGGTCGGTCAGGGACGCGTCGGGGCCGACCCGCTCCTCGAGGTCGCGCCGGACCCGGTCGCCGATCTGCCGACGGCGCGCCTGGAAGACCTGCTCGATGAGCTCCTGGCCACCGACCGCGCCGATCGCTGAAAGCAGCCCTTCCGCCAGCCCGTCGTAGTTCGACGGGAAGAGCTCCTGCGCGTCGCCCGTCAGCTCGTAGAGATGCCGTGGCCGGCCCACTCCATGACGGATCGTCTGGCGGCTGACGAAGTGAGTGGCCTCCAGCGCCCGAAGCTGCTGCAGGACGCCGGTCCGGCTGGCCCCGATCGAGACCGCGAGCTGGTCGGGCGTCGAGGCCCCGTCGCGTCGAAGGTGGATCAGGATCTCGCGACGAAGGGCGCCGGGTGATGCCGAGACCGGCGGGGCGCTCGGAGCAGGAGCGACGCGGACGGCGTCGACACCGGCCTGGTCCATCGCCGAAGGCTAGCACCGGTCGCGGACGGCCGTGGCCGACCCGGTGCTACCCTCGGCCGCGATGGACTTCGACCTGTCGCCGGAGCACGCCCTCCTCCGCTCGACGGTCCGCGACTTCATGGAAACCGAGGTCGCGCCGGTCGTCGACGAGCACGAGCACGCCCATCGCTTTCCGGACGAGATCGTGGCCCGCCTCGGCGAGATGGGCTGGCTCGGCATCCCGGTCGCCGAGGCCGACGGTGGCGCCGGGATGGACACCCTGGCCTACGCGATCGCGGTCGAGGAGATCAGCCGCGTCTGGGGATCGCTCGGGATCATCGTCGCGGCCCACACGTCGCTCGGCTGCGGTCCGTTGATGATCGCCGGCTCGCCCGAGCAGAAGGAGCGCTTCCTCCGGCCGCTCGCGTCGGGGGAGGTCCTCGGCGCCTATGGCCTGACCGAGCCCGGCGCCGGGTCCGACGCCGGCGGCACGCGGACCACCGCCCGGCGCGAGGAGACGCCCGACGGCGACAGCTGGGTCCTCGACGGCGGCAAGCGCTTCATCACGAACGCCGGCAAGGCAGGGACCTACATCGTCACGGCGCGGACCGGGGCGACCGACAAGGACGATCCCGAGATCAGCGCCTTCATCGTGCCCGCCGACACACCCGGGTTCTCGATCGGTCGATTGGAAGACAAGCTCGGCCTCCACGCCTCGGCGACGGGCGAGCTGATCTTCGACGGGGCGCGGATCCCGGCGGCGTACCTGCTCGGCGAGCAGGGCCAGGGGTTCCGGACGTTCCTCAAGGTCCTCGACGGCGGCCGGATCTCGATCGCCGCGATGGCCCTCGGCATCGCCCAGGGCGCCTACGAGGCCGCGGCGGCGTACAGCAAGGAGCGCCAGCAGTTCGGCCGGCCGATCGGGACCTTCCAGGGAGTCGCCTTCATGGTCGCCGACATGGCGACCGAGCTCGAGGCCGCTCGCGCGCTCGTCTATCGGGCCGCCTGGCTGAAAGATCAGGGCCGCGACTACACCGTCGCCGGTGCCCAGGCGAAGCTGTTTGCGTCGGAGGTGTCGAGCCGGGTGACCAACGCCGCGATCCAGGTCCACGGCGGCTACGGCTACGTCGAGGAGTACAAGGTCGAGCGTTACCTGCGCGACGCGAAGCTGACCGAGATCGGGGAGGGGACGAGCCAGGTCCAGCGGCTCGTGATCGCTCGCAAGCTGCTGGACCTGCGCGTCGTCTAGGGTGGGCAGCGGCCCACGACCCAGTTCGGTTCAGGGGGATGGGGACGGGCTGGCCGGCCGCGTCTCGAAACGGATCGACGCGACGATCTGGTCGATTTCGGTTCGATCTGCAGCCGACGTGGCCGGCAGGTACATCGTGTCGATCACCTGGCGCGTGCCGTCGACGTCGATGATGTAGACAGTGTTGTGCTGCCCATTGCCGTATGTCCACGGTGCGGCGCCATACGATTGGCCGGCCGGCAACCACCGACCGAAGAGGGTGAAGGTGCCATCGGAATCGCACGTGGTGACGTCGAGACCCTGCGGGATGGACAATTCGACCTTCTTGCCGGGGTGACCAGCCACTGTCACGGCAATTGGCGGAGGGGCACCGGGCCCGGCCTGTGCCTGCAGCGCGGCCGCGAGGTCATCGACCGTCGGTCCGACCGGTGGACTCATCGCCGTCCCAGCCAATGGCAGCTTCCGGTCGCTCACACGGTATGGGCGCTGTCACTCCCGCGGCGACTCAACAATCGCCGTGTCGCCTAGCCGACCTGGACGAGCCTCACCATCAAGCGGTACTGGCTATTGGCACCGACGCATGTCTGGAGGGTCATGCTCGGCAAGCTCTGGGCGGCCCATGCCCATGAGGCGGCCGTCGTCGGCGCGGTGAGGCGCCACCAGATCACGCTGTATTCGTGGACCTTTCCGCTGCTGTCGCCGTACCAGACCTTCATGCCCCGGCGGAGCCGACCCGAGACATAGGCATCGTGCAGCGGCCGGAAGGTGCTCCAGGCGTGCGCCATGAGGTAGACGTTATTGCTGCCTGCGCAGCCCCAGCGATATGCGCCCGCTCCGGGCGGCGTGCTCCGCGAACACGGGAACCACTGGACCCCCGCGTTGATCCCGAGCGATGGGATCCAGACGTGGTTCGTGCCCCGATAGGTCGGGGAGGACTGGTGATGAGTGGTCGGGGCCGCCGCATGGCCGCTCGCCCTCGTCGTTGTCGAGCGCAGGCTGGCAGCCATCGGCGGGGGCGGTGGCTGGAGGTTCGCCGAGGTCGGTGCCGAGTGCCGCACGGCAACCCTTGACCCGGCAGCCGAGGACGCGGCGGAGGCGTCGTCACGCCCGGCAAGCGGGCCATCGAGGCGGCCGTCGTCGACCGGTTCGAGCGTCGTGGTCTGGTCGGCCGGCGTCGCCGACGGCCCCTGGACGATGAGCGATCGGGCGATCGCGAGCCCCGTGATCTCTGCCGCGAGGATCGCCGCGAGGACGGTCGGAAGCAGCAGCCGACGAGGCCGGGAGCGTCGGGAAGGCATGCACCGAGGATCGGCAGTGAGACGGCCGAGCCCTCTGGCTCGGTGGTCCGGCGGGGCCCCGGACGATGGTGCCTTCTGTCACAACGGTCCGGTCGGGAGGAGGACGGTCCGGTGTGGAGCGGGTCAGTCGCCGCTTCCAGCGGCCTCCACGATGGCGGCCCGGAGATTCGACTTGAACTGCTCGCCCCATGGTCCCTGGCCGGACACGACGTAGGGCGACGTCTCGACCGACTCGTAGGTCTCTGGGTCGGTCACGTAGGTCCGGGCGCAGTCGTCGACCGTCGAGCGCAGGCGCTCGTACGTCGCCCGGTCCCGGAAGATGTAGATGTAGAGCTGGACCGGGCTGGACTGATCGAGCCCAGCCGCATCGAATGCGACCGCGGTCTTGGCCAGGTCCTGGTTCGGACAGCCCGGATCGCCCGACACGATCCGGGTGACCTGGATCCCGCGCTCGGTGATCGCACTGGCGATGCCCGGGAACGGCGCCGCCGTCGGGGTTGGCGGTGTCGTCGAGATGAGCCCGCAGCCCGTGAGGAGCAGTCCGGCGGCGAGGCAGCCAGCGGCTCGGACGACATGGCGAGCCCAGGGGCCGGCGACGGGGGACATCGACCGCGAGCGTACACCGGCGAGCCCGAGCCCGAGACAGAGGCCGAGGCCGCCCGAGAGGGTCGTCAGCGTTCCCGGGCGCGCCGCTTCGCGTCGCGCAGGCGCGACAGCGTGTCACCCTCGTCGTTCGTCTCCGGCGGCTTCGGCGGTGTGGGCGGAGTCGCTGCTGGCGACCCTTGCCCTGGCTTCGGCTGCGCGGCCGAATCGGCCGGTGGCGGCGCTGCCGGTGGAGCGGCGACCGTGGCTCGGGCCGTCGGACTGAGCGAAGGATCCGGCGCGGTGGCATCCTCGCCCCGCAGGAGCGCCGCGCGAGCCGCCGATCCCGCGGCGCGATCGCGCGCGGCGAGCATTCCGGCGACCTCCGACGTCCGCGGCGCCATCGACCGTCGCCAGCCGCCGGCCAGCCAGCGCCGCGCGTCCGCGAGCTCCCGCCTGCCCACCGAGACGCGTCGCAACGCGATGTCGAGCGGCCACAGGATCAGGGCCAGGATGAGCAGCGTCGGCCAGAGGTCCGTCGACGCCGCGTTCGTCTTCAGGTCGTGGATCCATGGCTGCTCTGGCGTCTGGATCGCCTGTCCCGCGGTCGCCGACCGGAGCGTCGCGAGGAACGCCTCGTTCGTGCCGAGCACGCGGTACTCGGCCGGCGTCGGCGCCACGAGACCCAGCGTCCGCCCGAGCGCCGGCGACCCAGGCCGCGTCTGCGAGACCCGGATGACGTACGCGCCCGGATCGATCTCGCCGAGCGGCGCCTCGTAGACGCCGGGCGCGACCTGCGACAAGCCGACCGCCTTCGACGTCAGGTCCGGCGTCGTCATCGCCACCGCCGTCGCGTAGAAGTCGCGCGGTGAGCCGTCTTCGGACACGCTCTCCACGCGGAGCTTCGTCCGGTTGCCGTCGGGTACGAACGTCGCCTCGATCCCACCGGTCTCCTCGCCCGGGAACGTCCACGACACGAGCTGGCTGAAGAACCTCGAGAACCCGATCCAGCCGATCCAGCTCTTCGCCCAGCGGCCGGTCGAATCGGACGTCCAGGCGACCGACCGGCCCAGCCCGTACTGCCACTGAGCGAGGAGCGGGTCGTCGCGGGCGGTGACGAGGACCGTCTGAGCGGCCGCCTTGGCCGTCGTCCCGTTGTAGCCGAGGAGCTGCGGCAGGGCGTCGATCCCGCGAAGGATCGGCGACTGCGACGTCAGGATCGGGTGGAACGCCTCCTCCACGATCTGCTGGCCGGCGACCTGCTGGGTCTCCTTCAGGAAGATGTCGGGGATGGACGCCGGGTTGACGGCCGGATAGAACCGCCCGCCGCCCTCCTTGGCGAGCGTCGCGAGGAACGGGTTCGCCCCACCCCCGGCGCCGACGGTCGAGAGGGTGATCCCGTCGGCCTTCATCTGCTTGAGGATCGCGTCGTACTGGCCGGACGTGGACCAACCGTCGGTCAGGAGGATGATGTGGCGACGGGTCGCCGTCGTCCCTTCGAGGGACTTCACGGCCTGGTCGAGCCCGGCGAAGATGTTCGTCTGGCCGAGCGGCTGGATTCCGGCGATCGACCCACGCAGATCGGTGATATCGCCGAGCGGCTGGGTGCGGACGACCCAGTGGGCGGTCTCGTCGAACGCCACGACCCCGAGCTGGTCGCGGACGGTCATCGCCGCGGCCGCGCGGAGGATCGCCTCCTTGCCGATGTCGACCTTGCGGACGCCCTGGAGCGGAGAGCCAGAGCCCCGGTCGAACGAGTTGCAGTGGCAGGCATCCATCGACCCGGACTTGTCGATGACGACGACCAGCGCG
>Ga0070707_100003673_pt1 | contig 14467 bp, 15 predicted proteins | sample KBSK5502metaG_FD_65468 | JGI IMG/M metagenome (GOLD analysis project Ga0070707, IMG submission 65468) | Corn, switchgrass and miscanthus rhizosphere microbial communities from Kellogg Biological Station, Michigan, USA - KBS K5-50-2 metaG | ecosystem: Host-associated > Plants > Roots >... | reverse complement strand
TCTCGGCTGCTGTGGATGCGCAAGTTCCGCTGGTACAACTGAGAGAGAAAAATCTCAGCGCGTGGTTCTTGTTCGACCTGGCAGAACGCGCGGCCAAAATCACTCACGGGAGTTCAACTAGACTGCTCGTCAACGATCGGGCCGACATCGCCGCTGCGGCGGGCGCCGACGGTGTTCATCTGACGACGCGCTCACTCGAGCCAAAGATTATTCGCGATGCGTTCGGCGAGGATTTTCTCATCGGCGCATCCACACATTCCCTTGCTGAAGCTTTGGCTGCCCGTGAAGGCAATGCCGACTTTGCGGTCTTTGGTCCGATCTTCGAAACAGCGTCTAAAACGCCATATGGAGCGCCAATTGGTCTCGACCTTCTGAACCAGGTCGCGACACAGCTTGAGCCATTTCCGATACTCGCTCTGGGCGGAGTCTCTCAGCAGAACGCGCGTGAATGTTTGCGCGCGGGCGCCAGGGGAATTGCGGGGATCAGCTTATTTAGTGATCCTTCAACTTTGGGCCAGACGGTCGATACAATACTGAGACGTGAAAGAGAGTGAAAGGAGGAATCGATATGACTGCGACATTCAAAAGCAAGTCGGCCTGGCGAGAAAAACTTGAACGACCACAAGAACCACAAATCGTTTCGGTGCCGCCCAAGATGCTTCGATTCGGAAAAGGCAAGATGCTGATTCCCACGCCGAAGTTGGTAGACGAAATCATTAGCAAGGTTCCAAGAGGTAAGCTGATCACTGTTGGCCAGATTCGCAAGAAGCTCGCGCACGATCATGCGGCCGACGTAACCTGTCCACTCACGACCGGCATTTTTGTGCGCATCGTGGCTGAGGCGGCTAACGAGGCGTCACTCGACGGCGCGAAACGTGTTACTCCATACTGGCGCGCCGTGCGAGACAACGGCGAATTGAATCCGAAGTTTCCCCGCGGAATCGCAGGACAAAGCCGTAACTTGCGTAATGAGGGATTCACGATTGTCAGCAATGGCAGGAAATCACACTTCGTAAAGGATTTCGCGCCACGCCTAATCAATCTCAAATAATGCCGGGCAAAGCGACAACCGTCAGACGCGACAGCCGCCCGGTGGTTCTCACGATCGCTGGTTTCGATCCTTCCGGCGGCGCCGGAATCATTGCCGACATCAGAACGTTGCTTGCGTTTGGCTGCCTCCCCGCAGCCGCAATCACTTCGCTGACCTTTCAAAACCCTGAAGCGGTTAGCGGCGCCGTTCATCAAACTGCCGAGTCTCTGCGTTCACAGATTTTACCGATCATCGCCGTACAAGACATCGCCGGGTTGAAGACGGGGATGTTGCCAACCCGCGAGATCGTTTTGGAGGTTGCACGACTGATTCGTGAAAAGCGATTCCCGCCGCCGGTAATCGATCCGGTCATGCGATCTTCTTCCGGTTATAGACTGATGGATGATGATGCCGTCAAAGTTTTGTTGAGCGAGTTAATGCCGCTGGCGCGAGTGATTACGCCAAACATTCCTGAAGCCGAGATGTTAACCGGATTGAAGATCACCGATGAGAGTGAAATGCGCGAAGCTGCTCGCAAGTTGCGCGAAATGGGTGCACGTGCGGTGCTGGTCAAGGGAGGACACCTGCAAGAACAGAGGTCAGAGGTCAGAGGTCAGAGGGGCACTGGGGAGCGCTCAAACCAGGCAATCGATGTTCTTGATGATGAGGGTCGAGTAACAGTATTTCGCGGCGATTGGATCGACGCACCGCCGGTTCGGGGTACAGGCTGCATGCTCTCATCCGCGATCGCGGCTGTCATTAGCAAAGGTACGAAATTGGAAGATGCTATCTGCATGGCTAAAGAATTTGTCGCTCAGGCGATGCGCGAGGCTATCCAACTCGAAATTCGAAACTCGAAACTCGAAACTTGACGTTCACACTTCAATCGTTACTTTTTCCATCTTTACTTCCGAATTTGGACGATCACTGCTGTCGGTTTCGGAAGAGGCAATCACGTTAACCACGTCCTGACCTTCTGTGACTCGCCCGAAGATTGTGTAGCTGGGCGGCAGCGGATAATCGGCGTGCATGATAAAAAACTGCGAACCATTTGTGTTCGGTCCCGCGTTCGCCATCGCCACAGTCCCTGCTTTGTAACCGCGACGATAGACTTCAGATGACCGATTAATCTCGTCCGCGAATCTTCCGCCCCAGGCTGATTGTCCGCCGCGTCCCGTCCCGGTCGGATCGCCGCCCTGAATCATGAATCCCTTGATGACGCGATGAAAGATGATGCCATCGTAATAACCCTGTTCAGCCAGCAGACGAAAGTTTTCAGTCGTCTTCGGCGCGTCTGTTTCGAGCAACTCAAAACGAATTGTGCCTTTGTTCGTTTGAATAACTGCGGTTCGATTTGCCATCGTCGTCTCCCAACCAGAATTTGCCACAGAGGCACAGAGTCACGGAGCTAAGAATTAGTAAAGCTGTCCGAACGGTATTTTCTGTTAGTCGTTCTCCGTGTCTCTGTGACTCTGTGGCTTAAACTCTAACACAAATCGCTCGATTGCCATTGCTACACCGTCGTCATCATTCGACGCGGTGAGATGAATGTCTTCCAGTTCGCGCAACGCCGGTTCGGCGTTGGCCATCGCCACGGCGGTGCCCGCCCAGCTCAACATCTCGAGATCATTGAGGTTGTCACCGAGGGCCATCACTTCGTCATTAGTTATCCCAAGTTCCGCGGCCGCTGCGGCGACGCCGGCAGCTTTTGACGCTTGCGGATGCACCACGTCAAGCAGTCCGAAATCACGCGGCGGATAGAGCGTCGCAAAGATCTTTACCATCGAACCAAGTTCGCGCTTCAGAATCTCGGCAAGCTCTCTCATCGGCTCACACGATCCGGAAAACGCTACGTGTACTGGTGCGTGATCCAGATATTCTTCGAGTGAATCAACCTGGCGCACCGCGTCACCGGAATCATTGCCGTGAACGGTTCGAGCCCAGCGAATGTATTCGGCCAGGGCTCGATTGTCGCCGCTGACATGATCGTAAACCATTAACCCCGCTCCGTCCGGATCGTCGCTAACCAGCGCGTCTCCGCCGGCCGCGCGACCGACGCGCAGAACTTCGCGCGCGGCTTCCAGTGGTAACAATATCGCCGCTACCGTCTCCAGGGTTTGCACATGCTTTGTCAGCGCGCCGTTGTGCGAAATCAAAGGAAGATCGAGGCCCAACTCCAGGGCAATCGGTCGCGCATCACGAAATCGCCGTCCGGTTACCAGCGCAATGCGCACGCCCTGATGTCGCGCATCATTGAGCGCCTGAAGGTTACGCTCGCTCAACTCCCCACGCGAGTTGAGCAAGGTGCCGTCAAGATCCAGAGCCAGGAGACGAATCGACATGAGAGGGCAACAGGGTAAAGGGGAAAAGTGGAAAGGGCAAAGAGCAGAAGGGATTTCCTTTTACCCTTTTACCGCTTACCCATTTCCCCTCTTCGTTTCCCCGCTGTCGGATTGTTCCGTCACCTGACGGATTCGCTGTACAGGCGATATGATGTGGGGCCATTTTCCTGGATCAGGTTTCTATAGCTCTTCAATTAAGGCTCGTTCACTTTCAGAAAGGAATCAACGGATAAAGGACATGAACGTCACCCATCTTGAATGCGCCGCGTGCGGCACCCGCCACGAGGCACGACGGTTGCACAACCTCTGCACCGAATGCGGAAAGCCGCTCCTGGTTCGTTACGACCTGAAGCGCGTAGCGAGATCTTTGACAAAAGAAACTTTGCGTACGCGCGGCGCTGATTTGTGGCGATATCGCGAAGTGCTGCCGGTCGAACGCGATGAGAACATCGTCAACCTCGGTGAAGGTTTTACGCCGCTGGTTCATGCATCGCGGCTGGGCGAACAACTCGGTCTTCGCGAGCTTTATATAAAGGACGAGGGTCAGAACCCGACGCAGAGTTTCAAAGCGCGGGGCATGGCGGTCGCGGTTTCGATGGCCAAAGAACTGGGCGCGAAGAAACTCGCCGTGCCGTCAGCAGGCAACGCCGCCGGCGCACTCGCCGCATACTCGGCCCGCGCCGGGTTGGAGGCATTTATCTTTATGCCGCGCGACACACCGCGCGCAAACGTGATCGAGTGCGAGCAAACGGGAGCACACGTGACTTTGATGGACGGACTGATCACCGATTGCGGCGCTGAGGTTGCCCGACGAAAAGAAGCTGAAGGCTGGTTCGATGTCTCGACTCTAAAAGAGCCTTATCGAATCGAAGGCAAGAAAACGATGGGCTACGAGTTGGCTGAGCAATTCGACTGGGAATTGCCCGAGGTGATCATTTATCCAACCGGCGGCGGCACGGGACTGATTGGAATGTGGAAAGCATTCGACGAAATGGAACAGATGGGCTGGATCGAGTCGAAGCGGCCCCGCATGGTTACGGTTCAGGCATCAGGATGTGCGCCAATCGTGCGCGCTTTCGACGAAGGGAAACGCTTCGCAGATGAATTTCCCAATGCGCACACTACCGCGTCAGGGTTGCGAGTGCCGCGCGCGATTGGAGATTTTCTAATTCTGGATGCGTTGCGCGCGTCGAGTGGAACGGCCGTCGCCGTGACCGATCAGGAGTTGATCGCGGCAACCAAAGAGATCGGTGCGGCTGAAGGAATCTTTTGCGCCCCGGAAGGCGCTGCCTGTTTGCCGGCCTTACGGAGATTAATGAGTGACGGCGCCGTGACGTCACACGATCGCGTCGTGCTTTTCAACACCGGGAGTGGCGTGAAATATTTGGAGAGTTTTTCGAGCTAAGACCGATGAACTAAGCGAACATTGAGAGTGAGGATGGAACTTGAGTGGCGACAGTTAACGAACCTGCGAAGCAGGTGGCAGAGTGTAGCCCCGGGCGTAAGCCCGGGGATCACGCGAACAAAATTGAACGAAGCCCGCTTTAGCGGGCGACAGAAGATGGGCACAGCCCCTAAATCAAAGTCAGCAATTCACGGTAAGGCAGAGCCTTACCGCACATCGGGCGGCAAAGCCACGGGCGTATGAGCGCGTGGTCGTTGATATGAAATACCTGAGGATAACAAATTGGTACTGGCTTCTTCTGGTTACATTTTTGTTTAATCTTCAGGTGCCCGCCCAACAAATCAATTCTCCCTGGCTCACGGATGCTGATCGCGCGAAGTTCGAATTGCTTCGCACCAAGGGATTTGAAGCACTTAGCAATCTTGATTACGAAGCCGCGCGCAAGAACTTCAAAGAAATTGCGCGTTTGTTTCCAACTTATCCGGCAGGTCCCCAATTTCTGGCTGACACTTTGTGGATTGAAACGCTCTATCAGACCCGCCGATTGCAATCTTCGCTTTATGACAGCGAAGCGTTTTACTCAGAGAACGAAGACAAAGCCGATCCGAAAACCGTCGATCAGTTTCGCAACTGGACGCGCGAGGCAAAGCAACTCGCCGAGGCGCGTTTGAAACAATACCCGCGCGACGCTGAGGCGCTTTACTTTCTCGGTGCGACCGAAGGATTGAAAGCGTCGTTCGAAGAAGCAGTTGAACGAAGGCACTTCGCTGCCTTGAAAGACGGATCAAACGCTGTCGATCATCATCGTGACGTGATCAAGCTCGATCCTTCTTATCATGACGCCGAGATAACCATCGGTTTGTACGATTACGTGGTGGGCGCACTGCCTTTGGCGCAAAAAATAATTGCCGGGGTCGTGGGTTTTCATGGTTCAAGAAAGCGCGGACTGGCGACCCTGGAACGCGTGACCAGGGAAGGAAAATGGGTGCGCGACGACGCCAAGACGCTGCTGATTGTTTTGTACACCCGCGAAAAGCGATTCTCTGATGCCGCCGCGCTCGCACGCGAGCTGGGAGCCAAATACCCACGCAACTATCTATATCGTTTAGAAGCTGCTGATGCGCTGGTTTCGCAAGCAGCGCTCGAACGCGAAGCGAACCACGCCACCGCAGTCAGTGCGGCCGAAAATGAAGCATTTGCAGTGTTCGAAACGCTGCTGCGCGATCGGGCCGTACATGACTCGGCGGCCCGCGCTTTGGATCTGATTCATTTCAAATACGGCGAGGCTTTACTTACGTCAGGACAGTTCGATCGTGCAACGAAAGAATTCCTGGCCTCTGCTAATGCGCCCGGCGCGCAGGAGGGCTTGACCACAATGGCGCACCTGTACGCGGCTCATGCGTTCGATCTGACCGGCAAGCGCAACGAAGCGCTCGCGCAATATCGCGCGGTGCTGGCGCGCCCCAAAGTTTACGACGCGCATGAACAGGCACAATCAGGTCTGAAAGAACCTTTCAAACGAACGTCCCCGAAAAAGTCAGAGTGATGTGTTGGTTACCAACCCAGGAGATGCGAAATAAGTAAACCCAGCAGTGGTCTGATAAGAAACCCTAAAGGGACTGCCGCAAGCCAGAGAATGAGAGCAGTGTTTCTCGATCTCTTAGCTACTTTGTAATCTGCATCGTTAGTCAGCAAACTACCGAAGGTCAACTGCCAACGGATAAGCAAAAACAACACGACAACGAACGTGACGAGGAATCCATAGTAAATAACTCCCAGAAAAGGAATGAGACTGACAGCTAGAAATACGAACATCGCGATCGCGGCTATTTTGAGAAAGCTACCATCGTTGTAAGCGCGATTCGCCTTTTCCTGTCTTTCAGCCATCAGAGAAACGATCGCCGGATCGACCTGAACAGAACAAAACGGGCATTGTTTCATGCTGTCATTGATCATCTCGTTACAGTTTGGGCAGCGGAAGGTGCGGGCAGACTCGAACATAGACTTCCTTTCAGATTTGTGGACGCCTTATATTGCACTGAGGAATGGTTTGTAAAGAAAAACTTTGCGCGGATTGGTAAATCCGGCGCCCGAAACAGTTGCCGCAAATTACTCCATTTGCATTTGAACCGCCACTTGTCCGTCTTCGAGCGATGTTTTGATGTCAACATCCATTGCTTCACCACGAATCAGTATGCGGCGCTTCGAATTCCGAGAAAACGTTTCCACAGCAGTAATCAGGCATGGGGCGGACGCGGCAGTAAAGCGTTTCAATCCGCTGGCGTGATGGCCCTCGCTCAAGAGAAGTTGCGCATCAAAGGCTAGTTCTGCTTTGTCCAGACCGTTAACGGTATCCGTCTCGAGTTCGGCGATCGCCACACCCTGTGGTAGCAAATTCATTTCCCCATCGAGGTAGATGGTCCAAAGAAAACCGATGTCCAGCAGCAGGTGCGCGGCCTCGCCGGCAACAACCCATCCCAGCACCGTCGCGCCGACGACATGAGCAATAACGTGATCCTGATGTGTGGTGGTTTCGGTTGGTGTCCAGTCCATAGTGGTTTCAAGTTTCAAGTTTCAAGTTTCAAGTTTCAAGTTTCAAGTCTTGAATCTTTCGAATCTTGAATCCTAAATACCGTCATGCCCTCCCTGACGGTCGGGCTTCTGACACTGCTTACTGCTTACTGCTCATATTGCCGCAAACTATTTGCTCGCGCCAGCGCAAATATCGCCGCTAGTACGCATCCAATCCCACCCGTTACCACCGAAAGTGGTGCGCCGATCAACGATGCTACCGTGCCAGCTTCGACTTCGCCTAATTGCGGGCCGCCCATGAAAAAAATCATATTGATCGAAGTCATCCGTCCACGCAAATTGTTAGGCGTGGAGAGTTGCCGAATCGTCTGGCGCAGAATTGTACTGACTGTGTCTGCCGCGCCCGTCACCGCCAACATGAGCAAAGAAAACCAGAATACCCGCGAGATCCCGAAGGCGATGGTAGCTGCTCCGAAAATGACAATCGACACGATCACAATCATGCCCTGTCTTTTCAACGTTCCCATTCGCGCCATGATCAGTCCCGCAACCACGGCGCCAATGGCCGGCGCTGAGCCAAGAAACCCCAGCCCCCGCGCGCCGATCTGCAGAATATCCTTAGCGAAAATCGGCAACAACTGATTTGCTGAAGCAAAGAAAGTGGCAACAAAATCGAGGGTCATAGTCTGCACAATGATCGGAGTCCGCCAAACAAACCGTAGCCCTTCAATCAACGCGTTCAGGCTAATGCTTGATCTTTCAGATTCGTCTGCAGCGGGCTTGCCGCTCACTCGCATCAGCGCTAAACCAACAATTACGGCGACGAACGAGGCCGCGTTAACTGCATAGACCAGGCCAGGACCGCGACTCGCCAAAAGAAATCCAGCCAGTGATGGACCCACAATCATTCCGATCTGAAACATCAACATGCTCAGGCTCACCGCGTTCGGAAAATCCCTGGCCGGCACCAGGGCCGGCATGAGCGACTGGCGCGCCGGAGTATCAAACGCCCAGGCGGCTGAAGCGATCGACGTCAGTAAGTAAATCGGCCAGACATGCTGCAATCCGCGAAAAGTTACCAGCGCCAACAGACCGCTGCAAGTCAACATCACCGATTGCGTCATCATCATCAAGCGCCGCCTGTCGACGACGTCTGCGACTACGCCACCCATTAATGAACAGGCAATGATTGGCCCCGCGCGAAATAAACCAACCAGGCCGAGAGCAAATGCAGATCGGGTAAGTAAATAGATGTGCCAGTTGATCGCCACTAACTGCATCTGCGACCCCGTCACCGAAACAATCTGGCCCAACCAGAGCAAACGAAAATCGCGATAACGAAGGGATGAAAAAGCTGATTGGCGCTCTAATGCGCCGGTCCTGGTGGAGTCACCTGAAGAGTTTGCCGCGGGCATTTGCGAGTTCTATTCATTTATAACGTCTGCAAGGCAAAAAACAAAACGGCCCGCATCTTTCTTTAAAAAGATGCGGGCGTCAATCAGCTCGCTACACAAAGCCGAACGATTCAGTTCAATTAGTTAGAGCATCTTCACGAGGAAAAACGCTGTCACTCCGAAAGCGACAACCGCGAAGATTTGCAGCCAGCTAATCGCCGAGGTATGACAATGGGGGCATCTAATTCTCCAGAGCCGCAAAATTCGTCCACAACGATCACAGGACCATACCAATCTCGATCTCATATCATCTCCCATTCGGCGGCGCGCGTCACAGCAAGTTGGTCATTTTTCGAAGTGAGATCATGACGGTAGAGAGGTGATGTGCATTTCATCATTTCTGTCATAACGAAGGAAAACTGAAAAAAAGAGGAATGAACCTATGCAGGCGATCAGCGCCAGCCCAATGGCCCACCACAAGTGATATGTTCCACCCTGTACGTCGACCACACCCTGGGCATTCTTGAAGGTGACGAAGAGGTAAAACTGCCAAATCGCGATTGCGGCGATCGATATCACCCCAATCACAGCCGAAAGAACCTGTTTTCCATTCTTCTTATGGCTCATGCCTGCTCCTTTGCTGGTTAAGGGATTCGTGTTTTTTCAGGCCGGCGCCAGGTTGTGATTTGCGAAGCTGTCTATGGCTTGTGATTCATTTTCATAAACGTCAAAAACAGCCAAGAGCTTTGTCGCCGTCATGAGTTCGCGGAGTATCTGCGTCAAATGAAGAAGCTTAAATTGTCCGCCGCTTTTGTTCACGATAATGTAAGTTGAAACCAGTTCGCCCAAACCACTTGCGTCGATAGAAGCTACGCCGTCAAGATTCAAGAGAATCTGATTTTGTCCTTGTGACAGCAGCGAATCGACGGCGCTGGGCAAGGAAACACTGCTTCCGCCAAACCTGAGCCCGATGCGGATTTTGTGGTCGGTATCCAAAATCGTAACACTGCCGACTCGCCGTTCCTTGATACCTACACTGGTCATCGATGCCGTCCGTCCACCCGGAAAGTTAAATCCTCAGCGATTTGAATTTGAGCTGTTGACTTCAGATAGTCTGGAAAGTTCCAGAGGTGCTGAGAAGAGAGTTAGCTGGACTCGATTCAAAGCGATCCTACGTTACTGCGTACTATATGTCAAACACGGGATATATTCTATGTACATGTATTGATCACCTGTGATAAATACGGTGCAAGGGGGTTGAGAGTTGCAATGATTGAGATTCGGATCAACGAGCTACTGGCGGAGCAGGGGCGATCTTTCTATTGGCTGGCTAAACAAACCGGGGTCAGTCACACCACCCTGTGGCGATTGAAGAAAGGCAAGGCCCAGGGAATTACCTTCGATACCCTGGAAGTAATCTGCGAAGCGTTGGACTGTGACGCGGGAGACGTTCTAAGAATTGCGCGTAAGAAACAGAAAGCCAAACGGAGCAAATAAACACCATGGGCTCACTTCGTTCTCAGGCTATTCGCAATACATCTCCGTCAGCTTGCGAAAGTGATACCCCATCGCGGCCAGCGACATGGCCTCTTCGAATCTTTCGCGATGTTCGGCAATCACTCGCCGCATGTACCGCCAGAACTCGGCGCGTTCACCATCGCGAATGCCAAGTTTAAGCACGATCCGCGACATGGCCGCGATGTTACTGCGAATGGTAGTGCCGTGACTGTTGTCCGGAACGACCGCCTCTCGTACCCAGGAGAGCGAATCCAGGGCACGCTGATAGTATTCGGCCGGGCTGTAGATCGTTTGCATGATCGATTTGTAGCCCTCGATCAGCCGCGCGGGGTCCATTTTGGGAATGAAGTTGAGCGAGCAATTGGTATTGTTACCGTCGCTCTCTTTCAGGAGCCGACCCTCTTTCTCGAGCCGGCGCCAGAGCTGTGTATCCGGAAGGGCGTTGAGTAAACCAACCATGGCGAGTGGGATCGCGCTCTTGCGGATGAAGTTGATTTGCCGCTCAAAGATATCTTCCGGATCGTTATCAAAGCCGACGATAAAGCCGGCCATCACTTCCATCCCATAGCTCTGAATCTTTTTGACTGACTCCAGCAGGTTGCCGCGGTTCTGTGTCTTTTGGGCTTCCTTCAGACTTTCTTCGACGGGCGTTTCGATTCCGAGGAAAACGCGATAGAAGCCGGCTTTCGCCATGTCACTGAGCAAAGCATCGTCTTCAGCCAGGTTCACACTCGCTTCAGTAAAGAGCCGAAACGGAAAGCCGTTTCGTTCCTGCCATTCGGCCAAATGCGGCAGCAGGAGTCTGACATTGCGCTTGTTGCCGATGAAATTGTCATCCACTATAAACACCGGACCACGCCACCCAGTGCGCCGCAACTCATCGAGCTCGACCAGCATCTGGGGATTGCTCTTGGTACGCGGCACGCGGCCATAGATTTCGATGATGTCGCAAAACTCGCAGTTAAAGGGACAGCCGCGCGAGTATTGAACGGACATTGAAATGTAACGCTTAAGTTCTGCGAGATGAAAATGCGGCACCGGTGTGATGGAAAGTGGTGGCCGCTCTGAAGCCTGATATGTTTTCCTGGCCTCGCCATGCTTCAGGTCTTCGATGAATTGTGGCAGCGTCGTTTCCGCTTCGCCAAGAAAAATATGATCCGCGTCCACCATGTCCATCGTCGTGGTAACGTATGGCCCGCCAATGGCAACCGGTTTTCCCAGCGCTTTGCAATGCTTAACGACTTCCTTCAGCGAGTCCTTCTGTATCAGCATCGCCGTAGCGAAAACGATATCGGCCCACTCGATATCAGACGGCTTCAGCTTCCGGACATTCAAATCAACCAGTCGTTTCTCCCAGGAGGCAGGCAGCATCGCCGAGACTGTCAACAGTCCGAGCGGAGGAAATGCCGATCGTTTTCCGACAAACGAAACTGCGTGACGGAAACTCCAATAGGTATCCGGAAATTCCGGATAAACGAGCAGAACTTTCATGAACCCTCTTTTCTCGGAGGAGCTAATAGTCTCCTGTGGGCCTCTGGGGTCAACGACTCGTGGACAAACACGATTCGCTCGGATGCTTCACGCCGCTCGCGCCGCCGCGACGGTGTCGGGATGCTTTCTCTGCGAGGCGCGCCATTTACTGATTCCCTGTTTCACCAGCTTATAGATCGGCCGCCGGTTAGCGACTACCAGTTTGACCCATGCGCGCTTATTCATCTGGGGAAAGTAAATGCCGCGGAAAAACAGTCTCATTACAAAATGCGTTACCCGGTCATCGATGCGCGCAAGCGATTCAATAACTCTCTCGTTGCGCTTCGGACTATAAGATGTTCTCCAGGCGGTGTTCAATTCAGCTTCGGTTTCGGCAATACTAATTTTCAAAGGATTATGCGCCATTTTGTAGAACGCAAAATTCAGCCAGTGTTTTGGCCGTGTCAGCCTTCCCTCAGCTCCAAGCCGGGCATAAAGCGGAGTTCCCGGTAATGGTGTCAATGGGCCGAACACCGGCATTCCTGGTGGCCATTGTTCGATCTGTTGCAGCGTCCTCTCAGCCACACCCGGCGTGTCGTTGTCCAGACCAAATATGAAAGATGTGATCGCATAAATATTGCGCTGGGCGAGCCGGTTGAGCACCGCCGCATACTCGTTCGGCTTATTGAAGCTCTTATTCACATCGGCGAGATTCGCCGGATCGATTGACTCCATACCGATAAAGATCCATCTGCCGCCCGAGGCCGCGATCAGATCGACCAGCTCTTCATCGCGCAGCAGATTGGCGCTGATTTGCGCCGTCCACGGTAATTGGGCATTGGCGGCGATAATGTCGCGCAGCAATGACTTGGTGCGTTTGATATTAATAGCAAAGTTGTCATCGATAAAAAAGACAAAAACCTGGCCGCGCTCTTTGCGGGCGCGATGTTTGAGCATCAACATTTCATCTACTACGCTCTGGTTGGTCCGAAAGCGAATTGAGTCGCCGAAGAATCCAGTGACCGTGCAAAACTCGCAGCCGTAAGGACAACCACGCCCCGATTCCATCGGAATCATATTGAGGTAGCGAAAACCTGTTCCATGTCGTTGCGTGAGGCGAGCCAGTGGTTTGGGAATCAGATTGAACTGACCGAGATCGATCTTGTCCCACGGAATTACCGGATAGGGCTGAAGACCGGGCTTTCGTTCTTTGCCACTCTCGTCAACAGGCTCGTAAATGTCCCGGAGTTTGCCGTCCGCCGCATCTTTGACAATTCGCGGCCATGTTTCATCAGCTTCGCCAAGCGCAACTGCATCAGCGTGCTGCGGACCACCATCGCGGCCCAGAGCTTCGTCCGGTAATTCAGTGACGTGTGGACCTCCCATCACAACCGGCACTCCGGCTGCGCGAATCGCGTCGCCAACGCGATACGCCTTTGCGATCATTCGAGTCATCGCGCCAATCCCCACCAAGCCGATTCCCTGCTCGCGCACAAACTGCACCAATTGCTCATCATTCATTGGCTTGGCATTACCGTCGATCAACAGCACTTCGTGACCGGGAGGTGTAAGGGCCTTCAGTAGAAACATCCAGAGGTGAGGCATGAAGTTGTGGGTCACGCCGTTATCCGGGTTGTACAGTAGAATTCTCATAATACGGATCTCCAAAAGCCCGTCGCGCAAACTGATTCGACTTTCAAATTTTCGCTAATAAACTAGCATCAAGTGGCATTCGGAGGGAGCTGGGAGCCTCATTCCAGATGTCAAACGGCTGATTCGTGGCGCACTATATCACATAAGTGCGGTAGCGTACACTAAACCTGAGCCCGAGGTTGTCGAGTTCACTGCGTTTTAAGGAGTTAAGCTAAACTTTGCAAAGATTTCCAATGAGACGTTTTGGCCGAACACAATGGTTGGTCACGTTGGCATTGGTGCTGGCTGTAGCGCTGACCGGATTGTTTGCGGTGCGGACGGTGCGGCGGGCGGTTTACTGGAGTTTTCATCGGGACGAAACCATTCGCCCATGGATGAGCATCCCTTATGTCGCGCACTCATATCGGGTCCCTCCACATGTGCTGTACGAAGCATTGGGAATTCCTCATCCGCCGCATGACCGGCAACCGATCAGAGAACTTGCGCACGAGCAGAATCGCTCGGCTGAAGAATTAATCGCTATTTTGGAAACGGCGATTGCTCACGAACGCGAGGTCCACCCAGAACCCTCGCTGCCAACGACCAAACCAGGGAGGTCGCCGTGAGCCTTACCGACCAACTCCTCGCAGCGCTTTCCCAATACGGTTTACCGATGCTCTTCGGGGTAACCGCAATCGCGGCAGTCGGCGTTCCGCTTCCGATCTCCCTCGTGTTGGTAGCCGCCGGTTCATTCGTCGAGCTAGGAGAAATGAAACTTTGGCAAGTCATCATCGTGGCCAGCGCTGCGGCAGTGCTCGGTGATCAAATTGGCTACGCGCTTGGTCGTTGGGGTGGTCATCGCGTGCTCGCTCGAATGAAACGCCGAAAGAACGGCGCCGCAAAAACCGCCCAGGCACAAGCGTTCGCCAAACGCTGGGGCGGCGCAGGTATATTTTTCAGCCGCTGGCTGGTTACACCGTTGGGACCCTGGCTCAATCTGACCAGCGGCATCGCCGCTTACCCGTGGAGTCGCTTTCTTTGTTGGGACGTGCTGGGGGAATTGCTCTGGGTGATCATTTACGTAGTGCTCGGGAGGATTTTCAGCGATCGCATACAAGCTTTGGTAGAAGTACTCGGCAATCTC
>Ga0070707_100003669_pt1 | contig 14473 bp, 13 predicted proteins | sample KBSK5502metaG_FD_65468 | JGI IMG/M metagenome (GOLD analysis project Ga0070707, IMG submission 65468) | Corn, switchgrass and miscanthus rhizosphere microbial communities from Kellogg Biological Station, Michigan, USA - KBS K5-50-2 metaG | ecosystem: Host-associated > Plants > Roots >... | reverse complement strand
GTGCGCAGCTTCGGCGCGCCGGTCATCGAGCCGCCAGGAAAAGCCGCTTGAACGCACGCTATCGGCGTGATCTCTGGCCGGAGGACGCCACGAATAGTCGAGACCATCTGATGCACTGTTTGATAGGTTTCGATACCCATGAGGATAGGCACGGTGACACTGCCAACCTCGCAGACTCTGCCCAGGTCGTTGCGCAACAGGTCGACGATCATCACATGTTCCGCGCGATCCTTCTCGCTCGCGCGCAGCGCCTCGCGGGCGGCGTGATCGGCCTCAGGGGTATCGCCGCGTCCAGCTGTGCCTTTGATGGGCCTGGCTTCCACATGGCGGTCGCGATCAATGCGAAGGAAGCGCTCTGGTGATGAACAGAGAACCGCCAGCGAGCCACACCGCAGGTAGGTGGCGTAGGGCGCGGGATTCAGTCGTCGCAGGTTGCGATAGGCGGTGAAGGGGTCCACATGGGCGTGGGCGACAAGCTGGTTTGTCAGGCAGAGCTCATAACTGTCACCACTACGCAGATACTGCTTGCATTGGCTGATGCTCTCCAGGTAGTCGCCATGAGATTGCTGGAGGCGAAAGTCGAGGCGTGCGCCTTTCTCATTCACCACGGGTGGAAGTGGAGGAAGGACGCCAAGCTGGCGCTGTGTTGCGTCAAGCCAGTTTTCAGCGACTGCGGGTGTATCGGCAGGCGCCAGGCGCGCTAGATAGATCTCTCGCGTCAGATGGTCGAATGCGAGAAAGCGATCGATGAAGAGAAACAGGGCGTCTGGAGTCCTGGCGCGATGGGTGTTGCTGGCGCCGCACTCGGCTTTGAGTTCATAGCCGAAGTAGCCAACATAGCCGCCATGGAAGTCGAACGGGAGATCGACGGCGTCACACGTCTGCGCTGCTAGCTCGCGTGACAGGTATGCGAAGAGGCTATCACACCGCGCTGACGAGCTACCTATCTCGATGCGCTGAGCGGCCACATCGAAGCGCACGTCACGACTCCTTGGAGAGGCGCTCGCGCCCATGTAAGAGAAGCGCGACAGTCCCCCAGCGACAAGGCTGCTGTCGAGCCAGAAGGCGCGTTCTTCATCGGCGAAGAGGTGGGTAAAGACGCGCTCAGGCTCACACCAGTGCTCGCTGCGGCGCACGAAAACACGCCATCTGGAGTGTCGCGCATTCATAGCAGGCACGCTGGATCTTCCTTCCATCGGCGTGTGATCTCGCGGAAGAGGTTAGCGGAAGTGGTTATATGACATCCACCAGGGAAGTTGTAGAAAGCGCTCTCGGCTCTCAAGAGCCGGAGCACGGGAAAGCGCGGACTGAAGTCCGCTCGCATGTCAGGAACCGGAGCAGATCAGTATCAACCCAATGCACTGTACCACCGGCGATTTGCATGCGCGCAATGGAGCAAAGCAATGGGTGATACAGAGTGGTATGGCGCGGACGAAAACCGGCATGAATGCCAATTGCCGAAGCGGATTCGGTATCACCCCTGCGCGGAGGAAAGGCTGAAAACACGATCGCGATCCAGCGCGCCAGCATAGCTGAGCGCTGGCGTTGTGGCGTCTGGCGCAGTGACTTGCAAGTCGAGGTATTCATTGACGCCTGATTGCCGCTGGATTGTCAGCGCATAGCGCCACTGGCCGGAGGCGTCGCGTGTGGCCACCTGGGGAGTTGACCACGTCAAATGCAGCGTGTAGAAAACGCCATCGCGGACGTAGACATAGCCACCCCACATCTGTCGGTTCGGCTCATCACTCTTATTGATCTGCTGGAATCGTTCGCTGAACCCATCGAGCGCGCTGAGTTTCGCGTCGGGCGATGTGTAGATACGCAGGTACGTACGGTAGACGCGCCGACCGTAGAGGTAGCGGCGTAACTCAGGATGGGTCGAGGTGTCGAACTTATAGGTGATGGTCAGGTTGTGGGTCGCGGTCCCCTGTGTATCCAGCGTTACCACGTCCTTATAGGCCAATGCGGTAAACAGGTTCGACTTGTTGCCGCTCAGGTCGTCGTCGATGATGGAGAGCGCGTCGCCTGGTCCGCGCGCCAGTGTCCCAGCGAAGCCAAGTTTGGAGAGCAAGGCTTCCGCCTGCGGGTCAGTTAGATAGACTTGAAGATCCCTGACACGCATGCTCGCGAGCATATTTTGCGCGATGACGCCGAGTTGCGCCGCCGACAGGCCATGGAGCTTGTTCATGAATGCGCGCCCCATCAGGAGCAGGAACTGTTCATGCTTGGAACTGGCCCTGGCGGCGGCGTTTTCGGTGTAGAGACGCACCAACGCCTCCATGTTCTGCGCCGTCACCGTCTCATGGTATTCAGGGACCTCGATTGGCCCGATGACCTCCAACGCCTTCGCGATCACCGGCGCGGTGACCGCCACCACGCCCTGCGCGTCGGGGCCACCTTCCAGCGCCAACTGATGCAGACTCAGTTGCGCGCTGGTGGGAAAGTCTGGCGAGAGATTCGAATCGCGCAGCCCGAAGCCACGGAACGGCCACCAGGGATAAGCGGCGGGTGGATGTGACACCCCGATCTTGCGAATATATGGCGTATCGAGCGTGAAGACATCGTTGAGCGCGAATGGCTGCATCCTGGCGTTCTCGATGGTCAGAACGCCGTAGTCACCGAGATAGCCGCCCGTGGCGCGCGTCTCGCCCTGGTCCATCAACTCAACCAGGAAACGCGAGGGACCTTGAAGTCCCAGCAGCCCTGGCGCGACGCGCAGCCATGCGTCAACAGTTTCGAGTTGTGGCGCGATGCGTGGCCATTCCGCCAGCGCCTGGCGTAATTCCGTGATCTGCTGCGCTGTAAGTGTCCCGCCTGGCAGCGCGGCCAGATCGGCATGCTGCGCGTAGCCAACCGCGAGCATGAGATGCTTCACCGCGTCCTCATAGTCCGCCGTCACACGCGCCAATTCGTTCGCGCTGAACTCTGCTGACGAGGGTGTAGAGGCGAAGAGATCGGCGTGGAGATGTGGCTCGAGGACGAGCGCCGCCTGCGTCAGATCGAGTCCAGCCTGACATGCTTCGTCCGCAGCCGCCGCCAGCGTCGCGACGGCCCCGATCGTTCCCTGCGCGACACCGCTATCCCGCGCCGCCGAGAAAACGCCCTGCCCCAGATCGCGCCTGACCAGCGCAAAATCATGCTCGGCGGCGGTCAGTTCGCGTTGCGCTGTCGAAATAGTCGCCGCGTCTGGGATGCTGGGATGCTTGAGCGCAGGCTCCAGCAGCGCCTGCAGGCGCTTGAGGTGGAGCGCGCCATCTGACGCGGCGGCGCGCGCCTCCCTGTATTGCTGATAGACGCTCACGGCAGCGCTGACGGCCAGCACGAGCATACCTGCGAGCGCGATAGCGGAGATGGCGTAGAGAACACCCTTACGTCTGCCAATTGCGCGTCTCGCGTCTGTCGTATCTGGCGGCGCAAACGCCTGTGTACGGCGCGGCAGGGCGTCTTCGCGCGCGCGCTCCTCCATATGGAGCCTCCTTGCGACTACCCGTACAGTCCTTTCCAGCAGACGCGACAAGACATCAGTTGGCCACATCGCCCGATCCGGCGGTCCATGCCGTTCGATTAGAGTATGTACATCATTTGGTCGGCGCGACGCCACTCCCACTGGCTGTCCTGTGGCGACTGGAGAACTGCGCTGCAGTACGCGCCGCTGCGTCGCCGTTGCATTCTATTATGGCCTTACCGGCGAATAGCAACTCGTGCGGACATTATCCTGGATCGCGAGCTGTCTCTGAACCCGCCTCTGATGTATTTTGCCGCTGTGGCTCGGGCCAGCGACACTCTTCGCTTACCTCGGCGTCACTGGTCATCTGACGATGCAGCTCCCGGGTTAAGGCGTAGACAGCGTGAATCTCGGTCGAGTGCGCCGCGATGCTGTGCGCCACATGCTGATCGATCAAGCGCTCGATGCCGACGAGTTGCTCGACCAGCCCCTCGTTTTGCTCCTCAAGTTGCTTGTTCTGCGCCGCCAATTGCTCGATGCGCGCGGACTGGCGGTGGTCACGCGCCGCGCCAGCGTTGGCCACGATCAGCAGAATCGGACCGGTGAACGCAGCTTCCGCGCTCATAGCCAGATTGAGGAACACGAATGGGTATTGATCGAAGCGTAGCGCCTTCGTGACATCTCCCCCGACTGAAGCCGGGAGCTTCTAGAGGTCGAACCTCACGCCATGATACCCCAGGGCGAGAGCAAAGCTCACTTGCAGAGTACTTCAGCGCATGGCTGTTTGTCAAGGGGGACCATTCATCCCCCGCTTGAAAGCCGGGGCTTTCTGGCCCTGTTTTGTAAGATGTGTCATAAACAATGCGCGTCTACGTCAGCTCATGTGAAGGAGATGATGGATGAGCACAACCACCACAGATACCCTGCTTCGCGAGCAACTCCTCTTTCTCCTCAATGGTGGCAACGCCCACATGACCTTGGATGAAGCGGTCGCCGACTATCCTGTCGCGAGCATGAACACGCTCTTCCCCAACGGGGATTACTCGTCCTGGCACCTCTTGGAGCACATACGCCTATCCCAATGGGATATCCTCGACTTTATCCGTAATCCAGAGTATCAGGAACTCGAGTGGCCCAAGGAGTACTGGCCACCACAGTTAGCGCAGGCGAGCGAAGCGGACTGGAACGAGACCCTTGCGTCATTCCAGCGCGACATGCAGGCGCTGCAAGCCATTACCATGGATCCGCAGATCGATCTGCACGCTCGTATCCCGTGGGGAACCGGACAGACGGTTCTGCGCGAACTCTTGCTCGTTGCGGACCACAACGCCTATCACATCGGTGAGTTTGCCATCATGAGACAGGTGATGGGCACGTGGGGAAGCAATCGCTGATGCTTCGCGCCCGGCGATCGCAGTTGCGAGGACACCTTCCCCTGAAATGCATGGGGGTCATCTGCCAGCAAAACCGCCAGCAAACGGGGTGAACCATACGGAACAGAACGGGACGGTTGGAGGCGGTTACGTCTGAGAATTCGCGACAAATTGGGACGCACTGAACGCAATGGAACGGAGTGGAATAGAGCGCCGATGTTTCGTAAAAAGCAGGCCGTGGGTTCAAATCCCACCGCTGACTCCCAAGAAACCCGGAATTATTCCGGGTTTTATCATTTCCAGGAGTCTGTGCCGACGGTCTAGGGTCACGCTTGGCGCCACCGCGGACGCAACCCATCTCTGGTCAATATGAGCGGACCGTTCTCTGCTGCTGTGGTAGATAGTGCGAGCATGCGATGTTGCGCCGAACCGCCTAGCGACTGGAGAACGAGTAAGCGGTGTGCTATCCTTTAGACTATGAGAGAGCGACACATCGAGCACCACAAAGACGGCTCCATCCACGCTCAGGGCGACATGCTCGACGGCGCGCCCGACGGATATTGGGAATGGTTTCGGCTTGATGGCACGCGGATGCGATCGGGTTACTTCGAGCACGGCGTCCAGGTGGGCGAGTGGATCACCTATGATCGCCGTGGCGAGGTTTACAAGGTCACGACAATGTGCGCACCGAAAACGCAGGCCGAGTGATAGTCCTTTCACCTGGCGCCATCGTCTCCACCAAGATGGATCGGTGATTCCGACGCCAGTGGCGGGGGGGCTATCCTTCAGGGTTCGTGACAGGCGCGTCATCCAGCATCCGTATGATTTGCTCAAACGCCTCCACATTGCCCATGGCGTCGTTGACGGGGTTATGGTCGTGTGGCGTCACCCTCAGCCGCTTCCACGACTGGGTATCACTCCAGTTGTGTTGCAGCCCGGCCCAGAAGTCGCCGATGCGTCTCGCCGAATGCCCGAATGGATTCTCCATCCCACTGCTATCAAACGCGGCGCTGATCCACTGAAAGTCGTAGGCGGGATTGTCGCTGATGAAGATAGGGCGCTCTTTACCCAAAGTCTCCAGCCAGCGCGCAAAAGCGGCCATGACCTCAGGCAGCGGATTGAGTAGCTTCCCTGTGATAACGCTCACAGCGGGATTGTCTTCGGCGGGACGACTCTCCCAAATCACGCCATGAAATGTCTGACGGGTCTTGTAGTCCACCGCGCCAAACTCGGTCATCGCGCCATTGATGGGGCTGCGTCCCGTCGCCTCGACATCTACAAATATCCACTTGCTCATCACAATCCTCACGATCCCTCCCGTTGCGCGTTCAAAATCTACAACAAAGCATTGTGCGCCGAGTAGAAGGCGATTTGCATATGCGCCGCGATCAAGGGATGTCTGGGAATGACTGGCTATTGGCAGAACCAGCGATGACAAATGCCGTAATGTGGTCTGCAGGCGGAAAATGACGCGCACTCCGCGGAGACCCCGTCATACGCCCCACACGCCGTAGCGCTAGCGTCCCTGGCGCGCTTCACGACGAACCAGAACGAGAAGATCGTGGCCTTGATGAACAAAGCGCAGAGCGATACGAACCGTCTGGTCTCATGTTTGTTCGGGATACCAGCCGGTACCCTTTCGTTTCGTTCGCCGACGATCAAGCTGCGCTCATCCGCGCCAGGAATTGCAAGATGAAGAGCTTCGTAATGAGCCTCTGCGTTTCGGCGCTGCTTATAGGCTTTACTCCGTTAGTCGCCGCCTCAGGGCCAGGCCTCTTCCTGGCGCCACCATCGGCCACACCTCCGTCTACGTCTACGCCTCCACCTTCAACTACACCGACGACCACGCCTTCACAGGATAGTGAGGCCGCGCGCCCATCGCTGTACTACGGCATCCACGTTCCGGGACAGGTCGGCAACTATACCGCCGTGATGCAGGCTGAGGAAGACGCGGGCAAGAAAGCCTCCATCGTCATGCTGTACCAGGGATGGGCCATGGCGCATGGCGCGGAGAACTTCGAGCCGGTCTGGATGGACAACATTCGCAATGACGGCGCAATCCCGATGGTGACCTGGGAACCCTGGGATTACCTTGGCGGCGTCAATCAACCAGCCTACTCGCTCAGTTCGATCATGAGCGGCGCCCACGACAGCTATATCACGCGGTACGCGCTGGACGCCAAAGCCTGGGGGCATCCCTTCTTCCTGCGCTTCGCCCATGAGATGAACGGCGATTGGTATCCCTGGAATGAAGGGCTCAACGGCAACACTCCCGGTCAATACGTCCAGGCCTGGCGGCACGTACACGATATCTTCACCGCCAACGGCGTGACCAACGCTACCTGGGTCTGGAGCCCGAACATCGAATATGGCGGCAGCATCCCGCTGAGCGGCCTGTATCCTGGCGACGCGTATACCGACTGGATCGCGATGGATGGCTACAACTGGGGCGCCACGCAAACCTGGAAAAGCTGGCAGACCTTCAGCGAGGTCTTCGGCCCGACGTATTCTGTCATCACCGCGTTGACCCAGAAGCCGCTGCTAGTCGGCGAGACCGCCTCAACTGAACTGACCGGCGACAAGGCGGCTTGGATTACGAACGCACTTACGACCGAGATCTTCAACTACCCGCGCATCAAGGGCTTCATCTGGTTCAACGAAGACAAGGAAACCGATTGGCGCATTGAATCCAGCCCCGCCGCCCAGGCGGCCTTTGCTCGCGCGGTCGCGAATCCGGTGTATGCCAGTAACAACTTCCGCGATTTGTCAGACGGTCCCATCCTGCCGCTGGGGTGATACCGGAATCGTTTCGGCGGCTGGTGTTTGAGCGGACTTCAGTCCGCAACGTATCGTGCTCCGGCTCTTGAGAGCCGAGAGCGGGCGTGCGCCTCCAACTTGGTTGCACGCCATCCCGGCGGCGTCATTTTGCATCTTCCCACCGGACCTGCGCGTATTTTCCTGGCGCAAGGCCTTCGGGCAAGAAGCGATCGCGCACCGTGACCGCACGCGCGGTGAGCGCCTGAATCAACTCGTCTGGCGCGAGCCACGAGGCAGGATGAATCACGCCGGTCATGGAAATCTGACCACGGGCGAGCCTATCGGCGGCCAGGGCGCAGAGCAGGCTGGGATTGCGGACGTTGCCAAAAGCGCGGTGGATATGCGTCTCCAGCACACCACGCCCCTCCGCGCCTTCACCATAGGCCTGATGCAGCAGCCCGCCTTCGGTGTACGAGCCGCCGAGAAGACCCGCGAACATGCCCAGCGGTCGAGCCACGCGCCACAACGGAACGCCCAGGCGGGTGACATCGAGGGCAATTCGCAGCCCAAGCTCAGGTAGCGCATTGGGCAAGCCGATACGATAGGCGGCGTCACGTACCGCGTCGGGCGCGGGATCGACGTAGTCGAGGGTATCAGCAAGCCGCACAGTACGTCGTCCCAATCCCGGGAACTCTACGCGCTGAGGGCTACCGCCAACGCGCCCATGTGGCAGCGTACGCCGCGCGCTGAGCAGATAATCGCCCGCGACGCCAGCGCCCCAGTTAAAGTTGTGGACACACAGCGATGAACGGACACGATCAATCCTGCGCAGGCGCTGCCGGGCGCGTTTTGTGAGCAGGCCCGTCAACCCGCCAGCCGTGGACGCGCCGACGATGCAGGCGATTCCCGCGGCTCGCGCGGTGGTGTCGTACCGATCATGCAACGCGGTGAAAAAGTCGGAGCGGGGACACATATCGACGTACGGTATCCCTGCGCCAAGCGCGGCGCGCACGGGAGCGTCGCCGATAAGCGCATATGGGCCGGCGGCGTGAACGACGACGCGCGTCTGTGAACGTTCTATAGCCGATCTGATGGCGTGTTCGTGGCGAGCATCGAGGCGATACGAGGCGAGGCGACCTTCCGATCCCGGCAGCCAGCCACGTGGAGCCACGCCATGGCGAGAAGCGACCGCGACGGAGTGTGTGGTGTGGGTGAGTAGATCGGCGACGATGAGGCGGCCAAACACCCCTGTCCCCCCAATAACCAGAACCACTGGCGGTCTGGCGAGAGCCTCATCCATGGAAATCGCCCTGATTCCGAGTCATATCAGCCGGAACAGTGATACGCCCAGGCGCCGGGTCGCTGGAGGATGACTCGGCGGCGATGTCGCGGAGAATGGAAGTCGTCTCGACCGCGCGCTTGAAGGCAAGAAGGCGGCTCTCCGTCTCACGCCGGAAAATCGCGGCCAGCAGCGGGTCGAGTAGGAAGGAGAGCCAGCGCGGTCGTCCGGCGACCTGATAGCGAAACACAACGCGTGTGTGTGGCCGTCCATCCTTGGCGGGAAGCGCGCTGAACCGCCACGATCCGGCAAATGAGGCGATGATGCGCGGGCCACGTGTCATCTTGACGGCGACGACGGTCGGTGGCTGAAAGCTAACGTACGTGGTCTCCATACCCAGGCCATTGTGCGCGACACACCACGCGCGCACGCCCAACGCCGCGCTCTGCGCGCCATCCAGCAGACGCGCCTCACGCAGGAAGGGGTCCCAGCGCAGGCGGTGTGTGTAGTTCTGACTGAGCGCGAAGAGGTCCGCTGCGGGCGCGGCGATATCGACAGCGCAAGTGATCACCGGCACACGCCTCCTTTCGGATATTTGCCATCCGTCGCCGTGCATAGCCGGATCGAGCGGCGCACATCGGTCATGTCTAGCCTACCACGCGCCTTGCATGCAAAGATGGATGACGGACGCAATGAGAAACGGCGCGACACGCCTCCAGAATTCGTGTTGCGCCGTTTGCCTGCAATGGGCTTGTTGTCTTGGAGATGGTGGCCACCCAGAAGACCGTGATTTCGTCTAGGCGAGAACTTTGCGCATGATCGCCTGCGTTTCGCCGAAGCCCTCATGCCGATAGAAGCGGATTGCGCGCTCGTTGCTGACGGTCACATACAGTTGCACAATCGCCTGGCCGACGCTCTCTGCCCAGTCGCAGGCGCGATCCAGCAGCGTCTCCGCGAGACCAGATCCCCGCCATGACTCTTCCACATAGAGCGCTTCGACTTCTACCCACTCGCGATAGCGCCACATACCTGAATCGCGGTGAACCGTTCCCAGGATAAACCCTATCGGCCGGCTCCCATCAGCCTCGTAGGCGATCAGGCAGAGGGAGGTTCCTTGCAGCGCATGCTCTATCGCTGCGTCGAAATAGCTCTCCCACTCCTCAGACAGGGCAAAGCGCGGGTCAAGGGCTGCATTGAAGGCGTGGAGCTTGCGAAACATCTCCTTAAGAGACGCTATATGCGCCGCTTGCGCGTGGCAAATGCGCCAGTCCTGACGCTGCTGTGCTGGCGCCGCTGATCGAAGATGTGATGTGTGTGTTCTGACGGATTGATTGAGCGCCGCGAGTGTCATAGTCCCGTTCCCTCCTGCCTCTCTATTCCTCCGCTCAGACACAGAGACGGCAACGGTGGGAGCGTGATCGAGGGGCTTTTCATTTCTCGTCTCTCGCCCATGCGCGATGATGGCCAATGCCGCTTGCTCCTTGCAGTCTGGCGCCGATGGGTGATACGTTCGGAGGGTATGCCGGCTGACCCAATCGGAACATGGCGAACCCACAGCGTCCGCAGCGGAGATGGCAGCCGAAAGAGAAAGAGGCGAGCTATGGATCTGCTGGGCATCCATCATGTGACGGCGATTTCGGCGCAGATTCGCGAGAACCACCACTTCTACACGCTGACGCTGGGGATGCGCCTCGTTAAGCGCAGCGTGAACCAGGACGATGTGAGCGCGTATCATCTCTTTTACGCCGACGCGCAAGGCACACCCGGCACGGATCTCACCTTCTTCGACTGGCCCATTCCACGGGAGCGTCGCGGCACGCGAGCGATCACGCGCATCCACCTGCGCGTCGCCGGACGTGAAGCGCTGGAGTGGTGGGCGCAGCATCTGCGTGAGCATGCGGTAACTACAGGCGAGATCACTGAGCGTGATGGCCGCCAGATCCTCGATTTCGAGGACCCTGAGGGACAGCGCCTGACACTGGTAGATGATGGCGGCGCGAGCGTAGCGTTTCCCTGGGAGCAAAGCCCTGTTCCCGCCTCCAACCAGATTCGCGGGCTAGGTCCGATCCTTCTCAGCGTGCCGCGCCTGAAGCCTACCGAACAATTGCTCACCCAGGCGCTCAATATGCGCCTGGAGCGGGAATACGCTCACCCAGACAATGCACAACATACGGTCTATGTCTTCGCGACGGGAGATGGTGGACCCACGGCCGAGGTCCATGTCGCCGAGCAACCTGACCTTCCCGCTGCACAGCAAGGCGCGGGTGGCGTTCATCATGTCGCGTTCCGCACACCGACGTTCGAGCAGTATGACACCTGGGCCGCCCGGCTAAAGGAATTGCGCATCCCCAACAGTGGAAAGGTGGATCGCTACTGGTTCCGCAGCCTCTACTTCCGCGAGCCGAACGGCATCCTGTTCGAGATCGCCACCGATGGCCCTGGCTTCGCGGTGGATGAGGACCCGAAACGGCTTGGAGAGCAGGTTGTGCTTCCACCGTTCCTTGAGCCGCAGCGGGCGGAGATCGTGGCGAAGCTCAAGTCCATCGACTGAGCCACACACTGCGGGCGACAATGCAACCGCACGGGATGGAGATACCCGCATGCGCATCGTCTCAGCGCACCATGTCGCGCTCTATACCGCCCATTTCAAGCAATTGCGCGATTTCTACGTCGAGACGCTTCGGCTTCCCATCAGAGGCGAGTTTGCGGGATATCACATTCTCTTCCTCGGCGCAGGCGACACAACTATCGAATTAGTCGAGGATGAACACGCTCAGCAGGGAATCGTGGGCGGTTGGAACCATTTGGCGTGGGAGGTTGAGAATCTCGATCAAACCTATGCAGAGCTGACCGCACGTGGCGTATCGTTCCATGTCCCACCTGAAGACTTCCCGCCGGAGAATCCTTCCATGCGCATCGCCTTCTTCACCGATCCCGACGGCAACGTGCTCGAGCTGATTCAGCCACTGGGCAGCCGTTACCCCACCTCGTAGATTCGGCGCTTAGAGCGTGCCTTTTCCGGCAAGATCAGGTGCAGGTCGCCGAACTCGTGCCAGAGATAGCGACCACGCAGCGCGGCGGCGTATGCGCGTTCCAAGTGTCTATGCCCACAGATCGCTTCGAGCATCGCCAGATGGCTGGCTTTCGGTTCATGTAGCCCGGTAAGGAGGCCATCAACTATGCGAACACCGCGCTCAGGGGTAATGACGAGATCGGTCCACCCTTCGCTTGCGTGCGCCACACCGGCGTCGTCGCCAACGGTTTCCAGCGCGCGAACGACTGTCGTGCCCACGGCGACGACTCGCTGACCAGCCGCGCGCGTCTCGTTGACCAGCCGCGCCGTTGCGGCTGGCACGCGGAAATATTCCTCGTAAGGCGGCTCATGATCTTCCAGACTCGCCACCCCCGTATGTAGGATCAGCGGCGCGAAGCGGACGCCAGACGCGACGAGTTTGGTGATGAGTTCAGCTGTGAAGGCGCGTCCCGCAGACGGCATCTCGGCGCTCCCTGGCTCGGTCGCATAGACTGTCTGGTAATATTCCGCTGGCCAATCGCGCGTGACGTAGCTGTAGCGGATGGGCGCTCCATAGCGCGCCAGATAGGCATGCAGTGGGTCTGGCAGGTCCAGAGTCGCCAGCCAGAGTCGCGTTGGCGTCCCGTTCGCGCGCTCTTGCGTGATGGGATACGACGCATCCAGCGTCGCGGAAGCATGGCTCGGCAACTCCAGCCGCATGCCTACATACCCATCTCGGTATGGCCGTGTCGTATGTCTATCAGGAGTGCGCAGCTCGACAACCCAGCGGCCATCCGGGCGCTGGGTGGAGAGATGCAACTCCAGCGTGAGGGAGCCAGCGTGTGCGGGAAGCGCGGCATTGAGCGTGCCGCTCGTGTTCACCACGAGGGTATCGCCCTCCGCAAGAAACGCGCCAATCTCGCGGAATCGCGCATGGGTGATCTGTGGGCGCGATCCCTGCGAGACCAGGAGGCGTACGCCATCGCGGCCAATACCACGCGCTTCAGGTGGCTCACTCGCCTCCAACTCAGGTGGCAAGTGAAAGTCGAGTGGCGCATGAGAGAGACTCGCGTCCAGCCGCTGGAGGGCTGGTATCCTTTGCGCCTTGAAAAATGGTGGCGCTGCCTGAGGTTCGTACATACTGACCCACGGTTCTGAACCCGCCGCCATGAGTGACGGAGGCTATATGGTGTGGCGCAAAACACATCGACGCGCTATGAGCGATTTGTTTCCTGGGTAGGATGTGCCAGCGCTCGCGCCTGGTAGCGTCCGCTCGGCATATCTCCCAGAATCAATGTCAGCAGTCCAGGGACGCTCTCCTCAGGCGGCGGCCGGTCGCTGATATCTTCGCCGGGAAACGCTTGCTGCTGAAGGTCGGTGCGCATGTCGCCGGGATCAACCCAGTACACATGCAGATCAGGCTGCTCGGCGGCGAGGATGTGCGAGAGGTGTTCGAGCGCGGCCTTGCTGGAGCCGTAGCCGCCCCATCCGGGATACGCCTCAACTCCAGCGTCGCTGGTGATATTGAGGATGCGCGCGCCCGGCTTGAGGTACGGCGCTATCTTCTGCGTCAGGCCCAGCGGCGCGATAAGATTTACCTCGAACACCTGTCGCAAGATGTCGAGCGAGTAGTCGAGCAGCGCGGGCTGCGGGCTGGGACCCAGAATGCTGGCGTTGTTGACCAGAACGTCAACGCCACCCAATGACTGTGCGACCCATGCCAACTCCTCGCGATGCGCCGGATTAGCCACATCGCCCGCGAATGCGTGGATATGCGCTTCTGGATGCTGTTGCGCCAGGCGCTCTTGCGCCGCTTTCAAGGCTTCGGCCCCGCGCGCGTCGACGATGAGCGTCCAGCCCTGCTGTGCCAGCGCCTGAGCGAGGGCGAATCCAAGCCCGCGTGAGGCGCCCGTGATGAGCGCGACGCGGCTGCTGGCGTTGATCGAACCATTCGTCTGCTCAGACATCGCTCTCACTTCCTTCTGTTGATGCGCCTATTGGTGCGCGGCAGGCTTGATGTTCAGGTTCTGGTCGAAGACATTCTCCGGGTCGTAGATGGCCTTGATACGCGCCAGGCGCGCATAGGTCTCGCCGGGATAGGCGGCGGCGACGCTGGCCTCACTGGCCTCGCTCAGGAAATTGCCGTACGCCCCGTTACCCCAGGGTGCGATCGGCTGCCAAGCCGCCTGTCTGATCTGCTGGGTCTGCTCGTCTGACGCGTCGACCGGCGCAAACGCTGGAGTGACGATGAGCGCTTCGTTCTCGCGGTGGGCGAACGCCGTGGCCGCTGGGCTGACACGCGCCATCTCTCCACCGAGGCGGCGGATCTGCGCGATAGGCTGGCCCGCCTGCCCATACTGGGTGGCGAGCGCCTCAATGACATCGGCGCTCAAGGTTTTCACGAACCCATTGTGCCCCACCAGCTTGAACGACGGTGGGAGCGGTTGAGCGTCTTCCAGCATCGCGGCGTAGGGTTTCTTCCGGATGTCTTGTGATTGCACAGCGCCGAGGCGCAGGAAGGGATCAATCGCGTCGCGCGCCACCGCCTCGTCGTCCCCGGCGTAACAGAGGAGCACCATGACCTGCGGTGGCGCCTGCGGGCCGAA
>Ga0070707_100003666_pt1 | contig 14479 bp, 18 predicted proteins | sample KBSK5502metaG_FD_65468 | JGI IMG/M metagenome (GOLD analysis project Ga0070707, IMG submission 65468) | Corn, switchgrass and miscanthus rhizosphere microbial communities from Kellogg Biological Station, Michigan, USA - KBS K5-50-2 metaG | ecosystem: Host-associated > Plants > Roots >... | reverse complement strand
AGGAAGGCACGGGCGACCTCGGCAGTGGTCAGCCCTCCGAGCAGTCGGAGTGTCAGCGCGACCTGGGCACCGACAGCCAGCGCGGGGTGACAGCAGGTGAAGATCAGCCGCAGCCGGTCGTCGCGCACCACGCCCTCCTCGACCGGTTCGCTGCGGGCGTGCAGCAGTGCGGCCTGGGCCTGCCGATCGTCGCGGGAGCTCTCTCGGCGAAGGCGGTCGATGGCCCGGTTGCGGGCGGTGGTGATGATCCACCCCGCCGGACTTGGGGGCAGGCCGCTGGACGGCCAGCGCTGCACGGCTGCGGTGAACGCGTCCTGGACCGCCTCCTCGGCGATGTCGATGTCGCCGAAGGTGCGGACCAGGACGGCCACCGCACGACCGTACTCGTCACGGAAAACACGCTCGATGTCGGAGGCGTCGACGACCAGCACGCCCGCCTCAGTCCTCGGCTTCGTCCTGGAACGGGCGCACCTCGACCGGTCCGCCGCACGCCCGCGTGGCCTTGCTGGCCCAGGCCAGCGCGGCGTCGAGGTCGTCGGCCTTGATCACCCAGAACCCGCCGATGTGCTCCTTGCCCTCGGCGAACGGCCCGTCGGTGGTGAGCACCTCACCATCCTGGACCCTGACCACCGTGGCGATGTTGGCGGGATGCAGACCGCCGGCGAAGACCCAGGCCCCGGCGGCCTTGATCTCGGCGTTGAGCGCGTCGACGTCCCGAAACGCCTGCTCCATCGCCTCTGCGGGCGGCGGGGGCTCGCCCTCGACCATGTGAACGCTGAGCAGGTACTGCTTCATCTCCATGCCTCCTTGACGGTGCTGCCGGCCCCGGCCGGTCTCTCACCCTTGACACGAACGTCCAGGGGCGGAATCGACACCGACGAGTGGCAGACTTGATGATGAGCTCGCTGGAGGTCGCGACGCCGCGACGCGTACTCCTCTCCTCCTTGACACGAGGGACGACGCCGGCGTAAGGTTGAGCGAGTGCTTAGAGCAGTCGCTCAACGAGCGTTTGGCAGGGCTGCCTGGGCCTCCCGGGCCTCCCGGGCTGCAGATCGCCCCGGGCCGGCCGGGGTCTGCCCTCACCGAGTGCTCTTTCCCCTCATGGACCAGGATTGGCTCAGCCTCAGCCTCCTCCACTGGCCGTATGAGGCCGAGCAGGTGCAGCGGCTCCTTCCCCGCGGCCTGTTCGTCGAGACCTTCGATGGCGCTGCCTGGGTGGGCCTGGTGCCGTTCCGCCTGCGGGTGCGGATCCCAGGCGGACCGGCTCTGCCCTGGCTGGGCGTGTTTCCCGAGACGAATCTGCGCACCTACGTGCGCGGTCCGGACGGAGAGTCGGGGATCTGGTTCTTCTCGCTCGAGGCACCGCGCCGCCTCGCCATATGGGCAGCTCGACGCTGGTATCACCTGCCGTATCGCGTTGCGGCACTGGAGATGCGCTCCGATGCGGAGACTCGAACGTACACGAGCTTGCGGCTCGGCTCGCCGCACGGGGGCGCCTCCAGCCGGGCACGAGTGGTCGTCGGCCGAGCGATTCCCGCAGCCTCGGTCACCCCTCTCGAGCATTTCCTGACGGCCAGATGGCGTCTGTACGCGCCCCTTCGCGGCGGGATCGGCACCGCGCGGGTCGAGCACGCGCCATGGCGCTTGTCGACGGCGACCGCCGAGGACGTCGACATCCACCTGCTCATCGCCGCCGGGCTGCCACCTCCCGAGGGTGATCCGATCGTGCACGCCTGCGATGACATCCACGCCTCCCTGACGCGCCTGCGGCCTTGCGGACCGAGATGACGCGGTCGCGTGGCAGGTTGCGGTCGTCGCCTGCCACAACCGGCCACGGTTCCACTGGCTCGACGCGCGAGCGGATCATCGCCGCCGCCGTACAGGCTCTGCGCGAAGAGGGGTTCGCGGGCACGAGCGCGCGCTCGATCGCGCGACACGGCAGCTTCAACCAGGCGCTGATCTTCTATCACTTCGGCAGCGTCCTCGACCTCTTGGTCGCCGTGCTCGAGACCATGAGCGCTGCTCGCCTCGAGGAATACCGCGCGGCCATCGCCAACGTCCCCGACCTGCGCACCGCGATGTCAACCGCCCGCCGGCAGTACGAGGTTGACGTGCGTGAGGGCCACATCACCGTCCTCGTCGAACTGCTCGCGGGAGCATCGTCCGCGCCCCAGCTGGGTCCGGAGATCGTGCGCTGCATGGAGCCGTGGATCGCATTCGCTGAGGACAGCATCCAGCGCTTCCTCGGCGACACGCCGTTGGCGAGGATGATCCCCAGCCGCGAGGCGGCACAGGCGCTCGTCGCCATCTATCTCGGCATGGAGCTGCTCGACCACCTCGATCCCCAGGCGGACACAGCGGGCCCGCTCTTCCTCGTCGCCGAGCGGATGCTTGGAGCAGTCGAACCCTTCCTTGGTCTCGGGCCGCGGGGCTCCAGATCGCGCGCCGCACGGCGGCCACAGCCTGTCGCCGTCGAAGCTACATCCAAGGCGTCACCCACGGCGGCAGCGGCGCGACGGAAGGGCTTGACAAGCGCTCTACGTAAGCACTAACTTACGGTAAGTGACCACTGACCGAGCCCCAGGGCTCAGCGCCCTCGGAGACCCGACCAGGCGAGCGATCTTCGAGCGGCTTGCCGATGGCCCGCGGGCGGTCGGCGAGCTCGCCGGCGATCTGCCGGTCAGCCGCCCGGCCGTTTCCCAGCACCTCAAGGTGCTCAAGGACGCCGGCTTGGTGATCGACCGCGCCGTGGGCAACCGCCGTCTCTACCAGCTCGACCCCCAGGGCGTAGGGACTCTTCGTGCATACCTCGACCAGTTCTGGAACCGGGCCTTCACCGCCTTCAAGGCGGCCGTCGAACAGTGATTTCAGGAGGTTCACATGACCACGCAGGCGACAGACACAGCGGTGCGTACGTCGATCGTCGTCGAGGCGCCTATCGAGCGTGCCTTCTCGGTGTTCACCAAGGACATCGGCAGCTGGTGGCCGCCCGACCACCACATCCTCGAAGCACAGCTCGCCGAGATGATCTTCGAGCCGCGCGAGGGCGGGCACGTCTACGACCGCGGCGTGGACGGACGCGAATGCCGCTTTGCGCGCGTGCTGACGTACGAACCGCCGAACAGGGTGGTGTTCAGTTGGGACATCAATCCGCGGTGGAAGATCGAGACTGACCGTGCGAACACGAGCGAGGTGGAGGTCCGGTTCACCGCCGAGGCGCCTTCCCGCACACGCATCGAGCTCGAGCACCGACATCTCGATCGCCACGGCGAGGGCTGGGAGAGCCTTCGGGACGCGGTCCGCTCCCCGGGCGGATGGCCACAGACCCTCGAGGCATTCGCCAACCGCCTCAAGAGCTGAGCCCGCCGTAGGCGCCGTGCAGGCTTCGGGCGGTCGGTTGTGTGTCGTCTTCGGCTTCGCGATCACGCGCGGGAGGATCGTCGGGATCGACCTGATCGCCGATCCCGAGCAGCTTCGTCAGCTCGACCTGACCGTCCTCGACGACTGACACATGCCGTTTGCAGTACGGTGGGGCGCATCTCTCCGCAGGACACCGAACACAACCGCCAACGGGACGAGGCCGTGACCGCACCGAGCCACATCGCACCGCTCGAGGAGCCGGGGGAGCTCGTGCGCGTCGCACGCGAGATGCTTGCCATGGGACTGGTGACGGGCACATCGGGCAATCTCAGCGTCAGGCTTGCTGATGACACTGTGCTGGTAACGCCGTCGGGAGTTGCCTACAGCACCATGCGGGCTGAGGACCTCGTCGCCGTGGATCTCGACGGCCATGCTATCGGCCACGGTCTCGAGCCCTCTGTAGACACCATGACCCACCTGGCCATCTACAGCTCTCGCTCTGATGTGCGCGCGGTCATCCACACGCATTCGCCGTACGCAACGGCATTCTCCACAGTGCACCGTCCAATCCCGTCATTGATCACCGAGTACGCCGGCTTTCTGGGCGGTGATGTCCGACTCATCGACTACCTTCCGCCGGCGATGCCAGCGCTGGCCTACCGGATGGCGGAAGGCATCGGACAGGATCGTGCCGTCCTGCTGCCCAACCATGGCGTCATCGCGGTCGGCGAGAACCTGCCCAAAGCCTTCCACGCCGCTGTGGTGGTCGAGGAAAGTGCCCGCGTCGCCTTTTTGGCACTGCACCTGGGGACCCCACACCCGGTCCCGCCCTCGGAGATCGAACGGATGGGTGCATTCATCCATCACCAGTACGGTCAGCGATAGCGAATCGCACGTGCGAGGCCCAGGGGCAGCCGGCCGCAGCGGATGCTTCCTATGTGGAAGGAGGAGACGACGCGTTGCCCGCTAGGCTTGCCGCGACCTCCGCCGCAAGTCGCACGTGCGCATTTCGCCGGCGCAGGAGACGGGTCATGTGACGCTTGACCACCAGCGTGTCCACGATCCGACCAAGTGGGCCCAGCGGAGAGGCGTAGTCGACCTCGTCGACCATACGAGTAGCGCTCGCGACACCCTCGAATCGGTGCTCGTGCCGCCAGCGAGCGAATGGACCGCGCTGCATCTCGTCGACGAACCGGTCGGGAGGGTGGTACTCGACGATCTTCGAGGTCATCGTCCAGGTGACGCCGAACTGGCGGGATCGCCAGGTGACTTGGTCCCCGAGCTGCATCCTTCCCGAGCGAACGCCTGCGACCACTCGTTCGGTCGGCGACGAGGCGAGATGGACACTGACGTCGCGGGACACATCGAAGCAGATCATCGGCGGTGCGCTGATCTCGGTAACCAGGGCGATGTGCGGCATCTCAGACGGCTCGGTGGCGGTTGAAGAGGAGCAGATCACGCCGGTGGAACCTGTCCGCCGCCGGCAAGCCGGCACGGATCGACTCCTCGGAGAACGGGGTGATGGGCACGAGGTCGCTGGGGAGTGAATCGGGCGCCAGCACGGGATCGACGATCCCTTCAGCGAGGATCCGCACCTGGGCGGCCGACACCAGCGGCACCATCATGAGCCGCTCGAACCACCAGCCCAACATGCGGTGGGCCATGACCGGCAGGGGAACGAACAGCGGATGCCGACCGACAACAGTGGCGACCCTCTGCATGGCGGCGGAGAGTGACAGTTGCTCGGGCCCTAGGACGGGGAGAGTCCGCCCCGCCAGACGCTGGTCACTAGCCGCCCCGGCGAGAATCCGTGCCACATCGCCGACCGCCAGGGGTCGGAGCTGACGCGCCGTACTGACCCCGACCAGGGGGAAGATCGGGAACGTGTGAAAGGCACGGCTGAGGTGGTCCAGCATGTGATCGCCAGGGCCGTAGATCACGCCAGGTTTGAGAACGGTGTATGCAATCCCGGAGCGCCTGACGATCTCCTCAGCTGCCCATTTCGACTCGTGGTACGGCGACCCACAGGCCGGCCGCGCTCTAAGGAAGCTCACCAGCGCCATGTGCTCCACTCCAACCTCCCGCGCGGCGCGGGCGACTGCAGCGGTGCCCTGCACGTGCACGCGGTCGTACGTCTGGCTGCTGCGTTCACGGTTGATACCGGCGCAGTGCACCACGGCATCACATCCTGAGAACGCATCGCGCAGAGCTGGGAAGTCGTCAATGGACGCCGCGACCCAGGTGACCCGCGAGTCGTCGGGGACGATCGCCGATTTAGTGTGGCGCGCAACCAAGACCACCTCATCGCCCCGTTCGAGTAGCGCACGCGCGCAATGCCCGCCGACGAAGCCGGTGCCACCGGTCACGGCGACTCGTCGTCTCCGCCTTTGCCGGGCTTTCACGTATGTACCTCGCCTTCAGCCCCCTCGGTGGTGGCCGGAGGAAGAGAGGGCGGCTCCTCGATCAGGTCCGATACCCAGTGCAGCAAGCGCTTGCGAAGGGCTCGCAGGCCCGGGAGGTTGGCGAGGGAGAGCAGCCGGACGATAGCGTCGGTGGTGTCGTCAACGAGCTCGTAACTGCTTCGCTGGTGCTCTGAGCGGTCGTGGAGCCAGAAGAGCACCAGTCCCAGCTCGTAGAGCCACAGCAGGTGGGGCAAGGTCGGCGCGACGTCCCGGGGAATCCGGGCATCGGATCCCGCCACCACGCTGCGCAGGAAATCGATGCTGGCCCGCCGTGTCGAACCAGATGAGGCGCTGAAGGGACTGAGTGGGCTCTGTGGGTCAGCTGCCGTGCGAAACAGCGTGCCTGACACGGCGTGGTACGGGCCGACGACATCGAGCCGCGCCCGCATCACCAGGCGCAGGCGGCGCAGCAGATCACGCTCGCCCACGAGGCCCTGCCGTGAGGCCTCGACGCGGTCGATGTGCATGCGCCAATAGAAGGCCTGGACGAGGTGGTCCTTCGACGGGAAGTAGTAGTAACTGTTGCCCAGCGACACGCCCGCGGCGCTGGCGATCATCCGCATCGTCGTGGCGTCGTATCCACGCTCACGAAAGAGCTCCAGCGCCGCGCCGAGAATCCGCTCTCGAGTGCGCTCACCCCTGCCGCTCAACGCCGATGCTCCCGCGAGCGTGTCGGTCATGCCGGATCCGAGGCCCAACCCGGCGGGGAGTCAGAGCTGTTGATCGGCCCCGAGGGTGCCGGTGAATCCGGGGGTGTGAGGGGAGAGCGGCGCGCCCGACGAGGTGGCCGCCACGGATCCCGCGACCGCTGACGAAGCTTGCCGAAGACAAAGAGGTTGCCGAAGTGCATGATGCCGAGCACGATCAGCACCAGACCGATCTTGCCGGCCAGCGATTCGACGATCTCAGCGCTCGATCTGGGGGCCGTCTCGAGCTTGAGCTGCACGCTCACGTAGCCAAGGTTGATCAGGTAGAAGCCCACCACCAGGAGGTGGTTGACGGAGTCGGCCAGGCTCTCATCGCCCTCAAAAACGTCGATGAGAAAGCGCCCGCCGTGGTGGTAGAGCGTCGTCGCCACCCAGACCGTCAGCAGGACGCTGGCCGGGGCATAGAGCACGTATTCGACGAGCCGGTAGTCCATCACTTGGTCCCTCCTGTCTGAACCCGTTCAACTCTGCCGCCAGCATAGTCGAACGTGTTCAAGATGTCAAGGTTGGCCGCAGCGCACCGCGCCTTGGGCCCATCGCGGACGGCCCCGGGTCCACCGGCTCGCCGGCTAGCCCGCGGATGGGTGCTGGCAGGGGCGACTGATCACCTCTGTTCGGCACCGACCTTGGGCCGCACGCGCCTAGCAGGCTCGGCGTCAGTCAGGCGCAGGGCCACTTCCGCGGAGAGTTCGGCGGTCTGTGCTGTCCGTGAGCGAGCCATCCGGGCGGCCTTGGAACAGCGTGTAGAGGACCACCAGCGCGGGAAGTAGCACGGCGGTGCCCGCGCTCAGAGAGGCGATGAGGGCGACCAAGGTGTCGTGCGGTGCGGCGGCTGCGCTTACCGTGGTCGCGCCGACGAGGATGTCCGGGTACTGCGCGACTCCCCATCCCCAGAGGACGGCGGTGACGGCGAGCGCGGCGGTGACGCGCACGGCGACGTACCGCCTGCGGACGAGCAACCAGAGCGAGAGCACACCGAAGGCGGCGGTCCCGACGATCAGCGGCAGCCCTCGTGCCGTCAGCCCGTCGAAGAGGCGCGGGGCGTCGCCGCGCAACACCGCGATGCCACCCAGGGCGGTTGCCCCGACCACGACTCCCGTCAGCAGCGCACGTGTCCTGAAGCCCTCCGCCAGCTCAGTCTCCCCGTAGCGACGAGCATCGGCGGTCAGATAGACCGCCGCGAGGTAGGCACACACCTCCACGGCGAGGACTCCACCGAGAAGCGAGGTGGGATTGAGCCAGCTGCGCACCACCTCACCGCGCGCAGTGCCCAGCGGAACCCGACCAGATGCGATGGCGCCGGCCACAGTTCCCAGGAATAGCGGGGTGATCACCGACGACACGCCGAACGCGGCGCCGAGAATCCGCTCGAGAGGGCCCTCCCCGACCGCCTTGCGAAAGGCGAACGCCGAGCCGCGGAGGATCACGCCGAAGGCCACGGCTGTCAGTGGAATGTAGAGGGTTGAGGCGATCGCCGCGAACACCTCGGGGAATCCCGTCCACACCACCACCAGGGCGAAGATCAGCCAGACGTGATTCGCCTCCCACACCGGACCGATGGAGTCCTCGATGCGCTGACGCATCGCCGCGCCGCGCGGTGTCGATCCGCTGAACAGGTCCCAGAAGCCCGCGCCGAAATCGGCCCCGCCGAGCAGGACGTACGCGGTGATACCCATCCAGAGGAAGCCGAGCACCACGTTCGCGAGCATCAGGATGGCGCGGTGGCCGAGTCGGGCGCCGCTGTCCTGGCCAGCTTGCGGAGCACGACGAGGGTGACCACAGTGAGCACCGTGTAGACCGTGATCAGCACCACGAGTCCATAGACCAATCCCGGTGCCGGATTGACCGCGTCGGCGACGCGCATCACCCGGTAGACGATCCATGGTTGGCGCCCCACCTCCGTGGTGATCCAGCCGCACTCCATGGCGACCACAGCAGCTGGTCCGGCGACGACGACCCCCCGCAGGAACCACCGTGATGTCGGCGCCCGGCGGCGGAAGGCCCAGGCGCCGAGGAGCCAGGCGCCAAGCCCAAGAAGCAGGAAGCCGATGCCCACCATGGTGTCGAAGGCGAGATGGATGAGCGTCACCGCCTGCGGGCGCTCCGACGGCGGGACGCTGTCGAGGCCGGCGACGGTGGCCCGAGCATCGCCCTTGGCGAGGTAGGCGAGCGCATGAGGAATGACGATGGCGAAGCGCAGCTCGCCGTCGACGACGATGCCTCCGATGTGCTCGCCCGCACCGGGCTCGGCGTGCTCCAGACCCTCCATGGCCGCGAGCTTGACCGGCTGCCGATCGGCAACGTAGCGAGCGGCGAGATCGCCGACGACGATCTGCACAGGCGTCAGCGCGGTGGCGATGCTCAAAGGAAGCAGAACGCCGATGCGGTGGTAGCGATCCCGCCGCCCCTTCAGCATCGCCGCCGCGTACACGCTCGCCACAGCGAAACCGCTGACCATGAATGCGGCGAGGATCATGTGCGCCGTTTCCACCGGGGTTGCGGGGTTGAACATGGCGGTGAACGGCTGGGGATCGACGACTTTGCCATCGACCAGGGTGAAACCCTGGGGATCGTTCATCCATGCGTTGGCAGCGACCACGAAGAAGGCGGACGCGACGCCTGCCACCGCGATGGGGAAGCCGCTGGCGAAGTGGAGCCGCGGCGACAGACGATCCCACCCGTACAGGTATATGCCGATGAATATCGCCTCGGCGAAGAAGGCGAATCCCTCCAGAGCGAAAGGCAGTCCGAACACCGATCCGAACGTGCCCATGAGGCCGGGCCAGAGCACCCCCATCTCGAACGAGAGGATGGTTCCGGAGACCGCGCCCACCGCGAAGAGCACACCGGCAGCCTTGGACCAGCGACGGGCAAGCCGCATCGCATCGGCATCCCCGCGGAGCCCACGCCACTCGGCGATCAGGAGAAGCACGGGCAAGCCCACGCCGATGCAGGCGAGGACGATGTGCCAGCCGAGGGAGAGCGCCATCTGGGCGCGCGCGGCAACGACGTTGTCAGCAGCGGATGCGACGAGTCTCACTCCGCCTGCGGTGCTCGCTGAGAGGACTGCACTGCGCAGTCGCGGCACCTGTGGCCGTGCACTGTGGTGAGTGTCGCCGTACTGAGCGCCTCCGAGGCACAGGGAGCGAGATCTATCCTAACGCGCGTGGCGACGATCCTTGCCGGCACGACCTCCGGCCTGCTGAGCTTCGACCCCAGGGGAGGCCAGCAGCCGCCGCAGCTGGAGGGCCGCGAGGTCGGCGCCGTGGCCCCGGCAGCCTGGACGCGGCTGTGGGCGATCGTCGACCGTCGCGAGATCTGGCGTACGGACGAGGACGGTCGGTGGAGCGTGGTGGCGTCGCTCGATGGTGAACCGGGAGGCGAGGACCTGCATGCCCTGTGTCTGGCCGACACCCGGGCGAACCACCCCGACGGAATCCTGGTCGGTGCCTCCCGGGCGCGCCTGTTCCGGGTCACCGAGAACCAGACCGTGGAGCCGGTCGAGGGTTTCGCCAGCGCCCCGGACCGAGACCGTTGGTACACGCCGTGGGGAGCGCCGCCGGACGTCCGGACCATCTCCGAGGACGGCGAGAGCGTCTTCGTCAACGTTCACGTGGGTGGCGTGCTGCGCTCGCGTGATGAGGGCCAGACGTGGCACCCGACCATCGACATCGACGCCGACGTGCATCGCGTGGTCACCGGCGCGGGGCGCGTGTACGCTGCTGGCGCATACGGCCTCTCGATGAGCCGTGACGCAGGTGAGACCTGGCGTGTGCTCACCGCCGGGCTGCACGCCACCTACTGCCGCTCGGTCGCGCTCTGCGGGACCAGCGTGCTGCTCTCTGCGTCATCGGGGCCAGGCCGTGGCCGCGCCGCACTCTACCGATCTGGTCTGGAAGCGGCCGCCTTCGAGCGCTGCCGCGACGGGCTGCCGGAGTGGTTCGAGGGGAATATCGACAGCCTGTGCCTGGACGCTTTGCCCGACGGCAGCCTCGCCGCCTTCGCCACCGAGGCTGGCGACCTCTACGCCTCGGCCGACCAGGGCGGGTCCTGGACGCAGGTGGCGGCGGGCCTTCGCATCCACTGTGTGCTCACCCTTCCCTGAGGACGGATGCGCCTTCGCATCGACCACGTCGCCGTGGCCGTGCGCGATCTGGGCACGGCCGCGTCGCGCTTCTACAGCGAGTTCGGGCTGGATTCAGTCCAGGGTGGCCGCCATGGCGCCTGGGGCACGGCGAACCGGATCGTGCCGCTGGGTCGAGAGTATGTCGAGCTGGTCGGCGTCGTCGCTCCCTCGACGGCGGCCCGCTCGGCGTTCGGTCGCGCCGTGCTGGAAGCATCGCGCGACGGGGACCGGCTGCTCTTCTGGGCTGTTGGCACCGATGACATCGACGACGCGGCGCGGCGTTTGACGCTCGAAGTGACGCGAGGAGCCAGGACCAGGCGCGATGGCTCGACGCTGGCGTGGCGCAACGCGGGCGTGCAGCGCGCCACGGAGATCACCTCGTTCCCGTTCTTCATCCAGTGGGATGGCGCGCCCGAGATGCATCCCGGCAGGGACGCCGTTGCCCACCGCGTGACACCCCGGGGGATCGCGTGGGTCGAGGTGGCTGGCGACGAGCCGTCCCTGCGCACATGGCTGGGCGAGAACGACATTCCCCTGCGGATACGCGCGGGAGAGCCAGGTCTCGAGGCGGTGGGCATCGCCACCACCGAGGGCGAGATCATTCTCACGTAGGCGTTGCGCATCACCAGTGTGATCGCAGCAGCGAGCCGACTCCGCCGGCGAGCGTGCCGAATCCCGCGCAGACCGCCAGCGGCGCCCTGACGGGCGCTATCCTTCCCCGCCGCGCCACGCCCGCAGGTCGCGCCTCAGCGAGCAGCGGGTCGGGGGCACGCTGGAGTAGGGGCCAGGGACCGGAGGATGGCAGCGATGGAGATGAAGACCGATGTGCAGGCTGCGTACGGCCGGGCCATCGAGCAGGCCGCGCGCGTTGTCGAAGGCGTCAGACCCGAACAGCTGGGCACCGCAACGCCGTGCCATCGGTGGAACACGCGAGAGCTTCTCAATCACTTCGTGGGCTCGAACCTCATGATGAGCACGGCCGGCAGCGGCAAGAGCATGGGCGAGGGAAGCGGCACCGACACCGTCGCCGCCATGGGCGACCTGATCGGTGATGACCCAGCGGCGGCGTACGCGTCGGCGAGCGCTGGCGCCATGCAAGCTTTCACGGCACCAGGCGCGCTCGAACGCATCTGGAAGCTCCCCTTCGGCGAGGTGCCCGGCGCGTTCGCGCTCAACATCCACTTCGTCGAGACGGTCGCCCACACATGGGACCTGGCCAAGACCACCGGCCAGCTCCACAAGCTCGACCCAGAGCTGGCCGAATCCGGTGTAGAGGTCGCGCGCAGCTGGATGCAGGACCAGTACCGCAATGAGAAGGGCGATCCGTTCGCCGCGGAGGTGACGGTTCCGGCCGGCGCCGGAGCCTACGATCGTATGGCCGGGTACCTCGGCCGGACTCCTTAGGACGCGGCTCCCGACCAGCGCCCCAGGGCCTGCCGCGCCTCGGCGACGATAGCCCGCACGATCTCTGCGGCCGGCAGGATGGTGTGGATCAATCCCGCGCTCTGACCCGCCCCGGGGAAGAGCTCGTGCAGCCGTCCCTGGGTCAGGACTGACTGCACCTCGCCGCGCAGGCGTTCGGCGTCGCGTCTGGCCTCTTCCCGTCGCTGCCGCCAGGTGTCGATGAACGGCGTGCGCAAGGCGCGCAATACGGTGCCGTAACCGCGCCCGCCAGGCACGGGCATGATGTCGTTCAAGACCTCGACCTTGACCGCATCCTCGGCTGCGGCGTCCACGATCATCTGTTTCCACACGGGGCTGATCTGCGCCTCCTCGGAGGCGAGAAATCGCGTCCCCGCGTTGATTCCCACCGCACCCAGGACCAGCGCTGCGGCGAGGCCGCGACCGTCGGCGATGCCGCCGGCCGCCACCACTGGAACTGGCCGCACGGCGTCGACGACCTGAGGGATGAGAGCAAGCGCTGCGACAACGCCTCCGTAGCCGCCGGCTTCGCCACCCTGGGCGACGATCACGTCGACGCCACGCTCCGCGGCCTGACATGCCTGGGCGACGGTGGTGACCTGGTGCATCACCAGGCTGCCGGCATCGTGCGCTCGCTCGACGAGATCCCCCGGGTCATCGAGGGCGAACGAGATGACCGCAGGCTTCTCGGCCAGCGTCATCGCAAACGCCGTCTCGTCGAGATCCGCAACCAGGTGGTTCAGGGCGTAGGGCCGGTTGGTCCGCTCCCGCATGACCGACAGCTGTGTCTTCAAATCCTCGAGAGGACGGCGCCAGCAGCCGAGGCTGCCCAGACCGCCCGCGTTGGAGACGGCAACGGCCAGCTCAGCCGAGCTGCCGATGCCCATGCCCGCCTGGATGATGGGGAACTCGATGCCGAAGAGGTCGCAGAGCGGGGTGCGCAGCACCGGACGCGGAGCCACCGGTGTCGTCATGAGGATCGCCTGGACCTCTCAGCAAGCGATGAACAGGGATCGTCGCAGCAGACCATCCTCGATGGCGGCGATGCCGCGGCGTCGATCGCGGTGGCGCTGCGCGAACGCGGCGTCTCCCTGGAGCGCCCGCAGCGCATCCTCTCGAGCGCTCGCCTCGCGCAGCCACCCGCGGGCGGTCTCCAGGTACTCATCGGTGACATCCCTCTCGACCGCATCCGTGAAGCCCGCCGCGCGCAGCATGGAGAGATGATCACGACGCGTTCGCACCCCCATAGGGCCGGCGCTGACCGCCCGTCGATGCGCGCTCGGCGACAGACCCGCGCTCACGTGGATGGTGTAGAAGGCGGTGCGCCCACCCGGCCGTAACAGCCGGCGGCATGCTCTCAGCACGGAGAGCTTGGCGGAGAGTCAACAGAGCACGTCGGTGTGGACGATGGCGTCGAAAGTCGCGGGTGCGAAAGAGAGTTGCGCTGCCCCGGTGGCGACGACCCAGGCTCTGCCACCAAGGCCGTCGCGCAGCGACCGGGTTCGGGCGCGGCGCAGACCCTCCAGCGGGATATCACTCACCAGCACCGCACAGCCGGTCCTCGATGCCAGGTACAGGCCTGGCCATCCGCACCCGGAACCGACGTCGAGCAGCCGCCGGCCGCCACGCAGCGGCAGAGCAACTTCGAGCTCCTCTGCCTGCGCACGCGTGGTGTACCCGTTGGCACCGTAGTCGGTCCCCAGCACGGCGCGCTCCAGGTCGGTGGTCACCGACGCTTCGATGGCGTGCCGTTCGCGATAGCGCTGCACCACCTCGGTCTCGAGCCGGCTGGGCATCGCCTCAGGCTCCGGTCGTCATCAGCGCCGCTCTCAGCGCAGCGCGGCCGGATGCGGCAACTGGAGCGGGCTGCCTCCTGGCGTGGGTGTCGTACCCCTTGCACCGGCGTCGCGCGTCTCGTACATGCGCAGGGCGACGACGGCTCCCGACGCGGCGGTGATCGCCGCGACGGTAGCGATGGCGGCGGCGAGCCCGAACAGGTCGGCGACCAGACCGGCGAGCAGCGCGCCCACGGCAAACCCGCCATCACGCCACAGGCGGTAGACGCCGACCGACGAGGCGCGCCAGGCAGGATGGGCCACGTCGCCGATTACTGCCAGGAGTGTCGGATACACCATGGCAGTGCCGGCCCCGAGAAGCACCGCCCCCAGCGCCCAGGGAACGAATCCCTGAGTGGCGGCGATCAGCGCGATGGCGACGGCCTGGACCCACATTCCGCCGGCGATGAGCCACTTCCGACCCAGCCGGTCAGAGGCTGCGCCGGTGATCAGCTGGCCGAGCCCCCACACCGCCGGGTAGAGGGCGGTCAGCACGCCGATGGCGCTCAGCGACAGACCACCGCGGGCGAAGAACAGGGGAAAGAGCCCCCAGGCCATGCCGTCGTT
>Ga0070707_100003665_pt1 | contig 14487 bp, 13 predicted proteins | sample KBSK5502metaG_FD_65468 | JGI IMG/M metagenome (GOLD analysis project Ga0070707, IMG submission 65468) | Corn, switchgrass and miscanthus rhizosphere microbial communities from Kellogg Biological Station, Michigan, USA - KBS K5-50-2 metaG | ecosystem: Host-associated > Plants > Roots >... | reverse complement strand
AGCGACTGGAGCACTCAGACCCTTGCTCTCGCGCTGCTGGCGCGCAATCGCGCCCAGGTCCCGCGAGTCCTGCGGGTTATAGGTGGTACGAGGGGCCGGGGTCGGCTGCGGCGCGAGCCCGATCGTGTCGACCTCCGACTCGCTCAGAGAATATGGCTTTCCGTCGATCGTCGTAAAAATGATCCGGCCGCCCCAGATTCGTGGCGGCTCCTTCAAGAGATAGACCGTGCCGTCTTTGAGAACCATCCGAGAGATGGGGCCCGGAGTAACCGCCGCGAGCGAGATCGTGAGCAGCGCCGCCGAAAAGGGAATCATCTGCGGACTAGGATAACTCAGAGACCGGGAAGAGGCAGGAATCCAACCGCGCGCGCGATCTTCCTGGTGAGCGTCGGCACAGGGGCGCGATCGAAGTCGGACGGCCGAAACCAGCGCGACGAGGGGGCCGGAAGGCTCGTGGCGGCAGCGGCAGGTGAAGAGGCAACGGCCGGAAAGATGGATACCCGGATCCGGCGATGGACGACAGCATGGCGGGTTCGACCGGCCGGAGACGGGGAACTCAACCTCAAACCGTAGAGGCGCAGCGTCGTCGAAAGATTCTCTCTCGCCCGCCGAGCGGTCTTTCCCTCGGCGGAGGGGAACTCCCAAAGCCCGTCGAGAAAAGAAGCGCGCCGGCGCACCAGAAACGCGCGGCCAGCGCTGCCGGCGAAGGCCGCGGCCAGATGCACCGTGACAGTGCGCGGCGGACGTGCCCGCGCGGGATACCGATCGGAACGGCCGCGCCGCAAAGCGGCGCACTCGCGCCTCAATGGGCAGCGCAGGCACTGGGGATGCCGGGGAAGGCAGATGGTCTGGCCCAAGTCCATGAGGGCGGCGATCGCGTCGCCGGGATCATTTCGCGGAAGAAGTCGGTGCACCCGGGCGAGGATCCTTTCCCGGTGCGCTCGGGTCGCGGCCCTTCCCCCGACCGCGAATAGCCGTGAGACGACCCGAGTCACGTTCGCGTCGGCGGCGGGGACCCGCTCTCCGAAGGCGAGTGACGCGACGGCAGCGGCGGTGTAGGGCCCGAAGCCGGGCAGGGTCTCGAGGGTCTCACAGTCGCGCGGGAACTGACCGCCGTGTCTGCTCAGGATCACGCGCGCCGCGCGCCGCAGATTCCTTGCGCGTCGGTAGTAACCGAGCCCCGACCAGGCCGCCAGAACGGCGTCCTCGCGGGCCCTCGCGAGCGAGCCGAGATTGGGGAAGCGCTGGAGGAACCGGTGGTAGCGCTTTCGGACTGCGGCGACCGTGGTCTGCTGGAGCATGACCTCGGAGACCCAGATCCGGTACGGATCCGAAGAGCCGCGCCAGGGAAGGGCGCGCTTTTGGCGACGGTACCAGGAGAGAAGTTTGCGGCGAATCAGATTGTTCGGCGGCGGGAAGGATCGGCTCATCGGATCATCGGTTCATTTGCCCCGGACAAGAGACACTCCGCAATCAACCGATGAACCGATGGATCAATGAACCGATTGTTCCTTGGCGGCGAAAAGGTAACCGGCGGATCGACCGGGCTCATTCGCTATGAATTATCTCTTCGCGCGGCGCGATCCACCCCGGCTCGTGCATCAGGTTCGCGACGAACTGCTTCTCCTCCTCGTTCGGGAGGACCGCGCCGAGGTGCCTTTCGTATTCCTCCGCGCTCAGCAGCTCGCCCGTGACCGAATAGGTCTGACCGGCGTGCTCGCCGATCGCGCGATGGAACTTCAGGTCCGGAGCGGTCAGCGGCGTCGCTCCGGCCGGCAGATGCGCGCTGACGGTCTCGAGCAACTTTTCTACCTCCTGGCGGTACAGCTCGCGTGAGAACTCGTTCAAGTGCTCGCGGTCGGGCTCGCCGGTCTGCTTGCCCTCGTCGTAGCGCCCCTTGAGTCCCCAGACGTAAAACCACTCCGCCGAAGAAGAGTGGTCCTTGCCGAAGAGATCGTAGGCGGTCGAGACCCACTTGTTGACGTACTTCTGCAGCAGCTCCGCCGATACGCGGCCGGCCTTGGCGATCCGCTGCAGCCCCATGTGGCCGGTCCCCAGATGAAAGCCCTCCTCGCGCAGCATCGGGCCCATCGAGCGCGCGAGCGGCGCGAAGCCGGACGTGGAGAGCATGTTCAGCTGAAACTTGCCGTCCCGGTCGACGAACTCCGTGTAAGTGAAGAAATCCACCCAGTTGTCCACGTCGACGTTGAAGGACCCGAGGAGCCGGTTGTTCTGCCAGGCGCGCCGCTCGAGCAGCTTGCGCGCCTCGATCTTTCCGGTCTCGCCGAAATGGTTCACGAGGAGATGACACATCTGCCATCCATGGCGCATCTCCTCGACCATGATCCGGCAGACGCTGTCGGTGTCGTAGTCGGAAGGAGAGCTCTCCAAGAGATGACGCTGCTGTTCCACGGAAGCGAACTCGGTATCGCCCTGGTACACGATCAGGTTTAGGAGGGCATCGCGAATTGGCTGGTGGGGAATCTGCGTCACGCGCTCCCACTTCTTCTCGCCGCGGAAGTCCCCAAACTCGATCTCGCCCGACCTCGTGTCCCCGTATTTCGCCTCAAATTGGTAGTCGGCATACCTCGGAAGCCGCAGGCCGATGTCCTTCTGCCACTCCCGAAAGGAGTCGATCCAGTCATCGAAGGTGGCGATCTTCTTCATGTAGTCACCAACTCGTTATCATAACGGTTTATGCCCATCGGCTGCCTTGCCCTCGGCCCCGACTGTCGACTGTCGACTGTCGACTGTTGACTTCTTCCATGACCATCGACTGGGAAGGACTGATCGTCGGCTTCGAAAGCCGGTCCCATCAGATCACCCACTTCTTCGATCGCGAGACAGGGGACGTGGAGCAGGTGCTCGAGCGCGATGCACAGCGACACGCAGAGATGGCGGCCAACACGCGCTACATCGCTCTGCCCCGCGATGCCGGGGAGCGCTCCTTTGGAGACTTGCTCGACTTTCTTCCGCACTGCCAGGACGCGGAGTGCCGAAAGCGTCTCCAGGCGTCGCTCGAGTCGGACGGGGCCGCCGGCGCCTACCGCGAGATCCTCCTCTCTTATCCGAAGGAGGAGGCCCACTTCTTCCAGTTCAAGGAGCGGCAGGCGTTGAAGCGCGCCCGCGACTGGCTCACAGCGCAGGGAATCCCGGTTGCGGGTTAGGGCGAACATCCCCCGGGAAATCAATCACAAGGAGTCGTCATGAAGTCGGTTCGCCGGGCCTCGCTCTCGCTGGTGTTCGCGCTCCTGGCCTCGGGTTGCGCCAAGATGCGGCACAGGCAAGTTCGACCTCAAAACGGATGCGCGGCCGATTCTGGACAAGCAGAAAGAGATCTTGAACGCCTACTTTCCCAACGCGAAGGCCTTTGTCTGCGGCTACACGGACTCGACCGGCGGCGACGAGCTGAACTTGAAGCTCTCGCTGAACCGGGCCAACGCCGTGACCAACTACTTAGTCGCCGGAGGCGTCACCCGCGGCAGGCTGGAGCCCCACGGCTTCGGCAAGGAGTTCCCTGTAGACGACAACGCCACCTCCACGGGCCGGGCAGCAAATCGCCGGACCGATGTGGTGCTGCCGCAGTGACGAGTTATCAGTGATCAGTGATCCGTTGTCAGTGGGCCGTTATATCAGGATTGACATATTGCTTTGAACTGAAAACTGAGAACTGAAAACTGAGAACTACATTCTCAGGTACCCGAACCGATTCGGAACATGGAAATCCGGCGGATCGGCGAAGGTCGGCGACCAGGCCGAGAACTCATCGGGGTCATCCCGGTCGATTCGATAGAAGTTGGCTCTCCAGACGGAAGGGATGCCCTTTGGCGCCATCGGAGCGAGCGGAATGCGCAGGAGCGCCGACCACCGCCGCGGGCCGCAGCGCACGCGCGCCGAGAAGCCCGAACAGGTCCAGGCCGGCTCGACCCGCATCGTGGCCCGGGACAGATCCGGCGAATCGACGCGCGCGTCGAAGAGGGTCCCCAGAGGATTGACCTCGAACTCGTAGTAAGCGAAAGGGGGATCCTGGGGCGAGAGGAAGACCTCCACGACATCCTCTTGCCACAGCTGCCCGTCTCGCTCGCGTAACGTCGCGACGACGCCGTCGTCGCGGCCGTCGAAGCGAACGAAGAGCGCGCCGTCACGGCAGCCGAGCCGCAGCGTCGTCGCGAGTCTCGGTTCCGTGCCCCGGGACGCGTGCCTGAGGCGCAAGGCGGGGAGCTCCACTAGCCGCGCCGTGGGCGCAAGAAGAGGAACCTCGGCGATCGGAAGAGGCTCCGCGGTCATCCGATGCCCGGCTCGCGGCCAGATCCAGTGGCCTTGGTGCCTCGGGGTGATCCCGCCGGGCGCCGTCGCGGCCGCCGAGTCACTTCAGGCTCCACTGCCGGACGAGATTGAATCCGAGGTAGAGGTCCTGGGGCGCGAAGTTGGGAGCGCCGGCCCTGGCCTGGCGGAAATCGGAGGCGATGTACTGGTCCACGGTCGTGGCCCGGAGATTACCGACCGTGAAGGCGAAGCGATGTCGCAACACGGTCTTCTCCAGAGAGGCGATCCACCCGACCCCGCGGGCCCCACCCCGGGCCACCCGCGGCAAGACCTCACCGTGGACGTTGATGGAACGGGTCAGCGCAACCGAGAGTGCGCCGGCGACGTTGAAAACGTCGTTATAGGAGGCGACCGGGATACTTCTGAATAAGGGCTGACCGGACGTCTTGGAGACGTACGTCGGGATCGCCGTGATTCGGATACGGGGACCGATCGAGACGCCGGCAATCGCCTGCGCGAAAAACGTGACATGGTTGTCGAGATCTTGCGCCATTCGCCAGTCGCCTCCCAGACGCAGCGCGAAGGAGAGCGGCCCGCCGGAGATGAGGCGATACTTGGCTCCAAGCTCGTAGATCTCCAGACCCTGGGGAGCGGCCAAGGAGGATGTGCCTCCCAGGCCGCAAAAGCAATGCGCGGGGTCCCGCTCCAGCGAGATCTCGAGATTCCTCAGCGGGGAATAGGCAAGCCCTATCTTGATGTCGGCCGCTGAATCGAACGAGAAGAGCGAATGGATGTCGCTGTCCTGGACCGGCTGGGAGAAGCGGTGTGTGAAGAGCAGGGTGAGCGTTGCCGGGCTCGAGACCTCGGCGGAGGGAAGATTGATGATGACCGAGCCCTCCGGTGGCCGCGGCGGCGGGGCCGGTTCCTGTGCCTCCTGCGCGCTCAAGGGAACCGCGCCGAGTATCCCCGCGCCCGCTAGCAGGAGACTTCCGATCGTCCTCGCGGCTGCGGTCATGGCGTCACCTCCTTGCCCTCGGTTGAGCCGGGCGCGCGGCAGTATAGGTAAGGAAGGTGTCTGCCTTCGGCGCGCTTACGAAACCTTGAACCGATCCGGCGGAGCCTCGACGACTTCAACCGGAGTGGGGTACCCCATGATCTGGGCGAATGCTTCGTTGCACTCGAGCATCTGCCCCTCCCGCGTGGATCGGTAGACCCCCGCCCGGTTGCGCTCGAAGAGAAGCCGGTAGCGCTCCTCGGAACGGTGCAATGCCTCTTGCGCCGCCGTTGCCGTAGCGCAGGCCCGTGGACGAGAGTCTCGGGAGTTCACCATGAAGAATACGGCTAGATGCGGACGAGACCGGCGCCCCAGTGCAAACCGGCGCCGAGCGCCGTGAAACAGACCAGGTCTCCGCTGCGCAGACGTCCCAGCGCCTTCGCCTCGTGGTAGACAAGCGGCAGCGTGGCGGCGGTTGTGTTGCCGTACTTCTGAATGTTGTTGAAGACCTTCTCGTCGGGAAGTCCCAGACTCTTCTGGACGGCTTCGTTGATCCGAAGGTTGGCCTGGTGCATCAACAGCATCGACAGGTTCTCGGTCGAAAGATCGAAGCGGGAGAGCACCTTGCGCACGATCTCCGGCATGGCAGTGGTGGCCAGGCGAAAGACCTGCCGCCCCTCGACGACCGGCACGGTCTTGTTTTCGGCAAACATCTGCGGCGAAAAGTAGGGAAAGGACGCGGAGCCTCCGCCGGGAACGTAGAGCTTGTCCCAGTGGTTGCCATCCGTACGCATCTCGAATCCGAGAAAGCCGCGGCCGTCGTCCGCTTCGTGAGCCTCGAGCACGAAGGCCCCGGCGCCGTCGCCGAAGATCACCGCTCGATCCCGCTGAGCCGTTCCCCAGGCATACGCTTCGGGTGAGACTGGCCCGTCGGATTCTCCGAACATCACGGCCCACTCCGCGTCCGTCCAGGGATAGAGAGAGGCGTGACACTCGGCGCCGACCAGCAACACGCGACGCGCGGAGCGCGAGCGGATGAAGGCATCTGCGACCTGCAGCCCGGAGAGGAAGCCCGCGCATTGCATTCGGATGTCGAGAGCGTGCGTCGACGTCAGGCCGAGGCGCGCCGCCAGCAGCCCTCCGTTTCCGGGGAAATAGTGGGCCGGTGTCATCGTGGCAAAGATGACGAGATCCACCTCTCCGGCTTCCAGCTCCGCATCGGCGAGCGCGCGGCGCGCCGCCTCGACGCCCAGATCGCAGGAAGACGTTCCTCTCCGGGCGTAGCGGCGCTCTATGATGCCGGTCCGCTGTCGGATCCACTCGTCGCTCGTGTCCATGAGCCGCGACATGCGGTCGTTGGTCACGACCCCCTCCGGGACGAACATGCCCGAGCCCCGGATGCCGGTGGTCAGGGAGGTCACGGGGCGCCCATTATAGCGGCCGGTGCCTGGCTGCGGCGCGGAGTAACGGCTCCGGCGAAGGGGGGGCGTGCTAGCATCGATGGGAGTCCATGCTCGAGTCTTGGCGTCCCGTGACGGAGCTTCGGCGGCCGACGCGGAGGGCCTCCGGGTTGCGTTGCGCGGAAGTTCGCCGGCGCAATCGGGGCGATCAGCCGTGATCCGCATCGACCACGTTTCGAAGACCTATCGCCGGGAGTCCCAGGTAATCCCCGTCTTGAAGGACATCCAACTCCTTCTCGAGAAGGGGGAGTTCATCGCGCTGATGGGTCCTTCCGGATCGGGCAAGACGACGTTGCTGAACTTGATCGCGGGGCTCGATCGGCCAACTTCGGGCTCCATCACGATCGAAGGCATGAAGATCTCCGGACTCTCCGAGGCGAGGCTCGCCCCCTGGAGGGCGCGGCACGTCGGCTTCATCTTCCAGCTCTACAACCTCATCCCGGTGCTGACGGCTCTGGAAAACGTCGAGCTGCCGTTGCTGCTGACCGGCCTCGCGCGCAAAGAGAGGATCGAGCACGCGCGCGCCGCCCTCGCGATCGTCGGCCTCGCCGATCGCCTCGAGCACTACCCGCGCCAGCTCTCCGGGGGCCAGGAGCAGCGCGTGGCGATTGCCCGCGCAATCGTCACCGATCCGGTGCTCCTGGTGGCCGATGAACCGACCGGCGATCTCGATGCCAAGAGCGCCGAAGAAATCCTCGATCTGCTCAACCGATTGAACGACGAATTCGGAAAGACGATCGTCTTGGTGACGCACGATCCTAGGGCGGCCTCGCGGGCGCACCGAGTCGTCCACCTGGAGAAGGGGGAGCTGTCGCTCGCGCAGATGCCCCGGCAGCAGGTCGAGTCCTTCGTCGCGACGCCGGGAGCGGGGGCCGAGGCCGCCGCTCTCGAGACGCGTTTCCTTCAGCGGGTCGTCGCGGCGATGGCCGATTACGCGTCGGCGCGATCCGGCGCGGCCCTCCCCTCTCTCGTGTCCGGCGCGGCCCTGCCGCCTCCGGCCGACGAGGGATTCGAAGGGCTGACCGCTCTCGACATTCTGGAGCTGACCCAGAGGCTCGACAGCCTGTTCGATCACAATTCGCCCTCGGAATCGCCGGCCGAAGCTCCTGGAGGAGAGCCACGGTCGCCATCGTCGCGACCGATGCCCGTAACCTCTTCCTCTCCCTCTTCCCCGCGCCTTCCCGCGGCGCCGGCCCGTGCCGCGGCCTCGGCCGTCGCGTCCCACGCCGCCGGATCGCCGCACCCATCGGACAAGATCGAGCTTCTCGAGCGGATGCTCGGCGAAGACAAGCCCCAAGCGCGGTCCCCCACCCCGCCGGTGAGGCCTCCGCGCTCATGAAGTTCGCGCGGCTCGTTCTCAAGAACGTCTTCCGCAAGAAGACCCGGGCGCTTCTGACGATGGGCTCGATCGTTCTGGTGCTGGTGCTGACCGTGGTGTTGACCTCGCTGCTGGCCACGCTCGAGCGGGAGAACTCCGAAGGCAAGGGGGGGACACGCATCTTCGTGCAGCACGCGTCCGGCCTCGGCTACTTCCTGCCGCTCTCGCACCGGCAGAAGATCGAGCCGATCCCGGGCGTGCTGGCCGTCACTCCGGAGGTCTGGTTCGGGGGAACCTACATCGACCAGCGGCCCCAGAACTTCTTCGGGCAGCTCTCGACGGACCCGGAGACCTGGAAGACGATTTTCGACGACTTCTCGATCGACCCGGCGCAACTCACCGCCTGGCAGTCTCAGAGGGACTCCTTCATCGCCGGCCAGCAGCTGATCGACAGATACCACTGGAAGATCGGCGACCGGATCCAGCTGACCGGCTCCTACATTCCCCTGAACCCTTCTCTGGTGCTCGCCGGCATCTACCACGGGCTCGACGAGTCGACGATCTTCTTTCATAACAAGTACCTCGAGAACTCCTGGATCGCGCGGACGGGCCAGACGGGAACGTTCGTGCTCCGCGTGGCGCGGCCCGAGGATGTCGGCCGCGTGACCGAGGCGATCGATTCCCATTTCGACAACAGCTCGGCTCCGGTCAAGGCGATGCCGGAAAAGCAGTTCCAGCTCCAGTTCGTGGAGATGCTCGGCAACGTCAAGCTGCTCATCCGCTCGATCCTGCTGGCCGTCCTCTTCACCGTCGTCCTCATCACCGCAAACACGATGGCCATGAGCGCGCGAGAGCGTGTGACGGAGATCGCGGTGATCCGGGCGCTGGGTTTCCGGCCGCGCGACGTGTTGTGGCTCGTGCTCGCGGAGTCCGTGACGCTCGCCCTGCTCGGAGGTCTCGTCGGCGTTCTTCTCTCCTTCCCATTTACCCGGCTTCTCGTGGAGGCCCTGAAGCGGTCGCCGGCGGCCGTCTTCGCCTACAACTTTCGTGTGCCTCCCTCTTCGATCGCGACGGCGTTCGTCGCTGCGGTGGCCATCGGGACCATCTCGGGATTCGTTCCCGCTCTCCGCGCCGCCCGCTTGTCAGTCGTGACGGCGTTGAGGCAAGTGGCATGAGGACGATTGCGGAATGCGGAATGGATGCGCGAATGACTCAAATCCGAAATCCGAAATCCGAAATCCGAAATTGGCTTGAGTGATGCCCCTGCCCATCCGCTACAACTGGCGCAACGTCTTCGGCCGAAAAATCTCGACTGGGATGACGGTCGCCGGGATCGGTTTGGTCGTGGCCGTCTACCTCCTCGTTTTGTCGCTGGCGGAAGGAATGCGCAAGACCTTCGAGGCTCCCGTTTCCTCGCGCGCTATCGTCGCATTGCGGGTCGGCGCCCAGTCAGACGCGATGAGCATTCTGGGCCTGCCGGAATACGAGGCCATCCGGACCCTGCCCGGAATCGAGCCGGACGCGGCGGGGCGTCAGCTGATCTCGCCGGAGATCGTCGTCCTCATTCGCGTGCCTCGCAAGGACGGGCGCAAGACGAACATCGTCGTGCGGGGTGTGGTGGACGAGGCCTTCGCGCTGCGGCCAGCTCTGAAGATAGTGTCGGGCCGCCGATTCCGGCCGGGAACGAGCGAGGCGATCGTCTCCAGCCGAACGCAACAGCGCTTCGTCGGGATGAACCTGGGCGACACGATTGCCTCGGCCGGCCAGCGCTGGACGATCGTCGGGATTTTCGAGGCTTCCAATTCGCCCTACGATTCCGAGGTCTGGGCGGACTTGAACAATGTCCAGGCGCAAACGCACCGCGAGGGAGTTCTTTCGGTGGTCCGGTTGCGGGCGGCCGACGATGCGGCGCGCGGCCAAATGATGGCCGCGATCGCAGGGGACCAGCGCATCAAGCTCGCGGCCAAGACCGAAAAGCAGTACTTCGAGGACCAGAGCGGCGCCGCCAAGCCCATCGAGTTTCTGGCCTATTTGGTCGGCGTGATCATGGCCGTCGGGGCCTCGTTCGGCGCGATGAATACCATGTACGCACAGGTCACCGCTCGGACCCGGGAGATTGCGACGATGCGCGCGCTGGGCTTCTCGCGTCCCGCCGTCCTGGCGTCCTTCGTCGCGGAGTCGATCGCCCTCTCCCTGCTGGGCGGTATTCTCGGAGCCGCGGCGGCGGCGCTCGCAGTTCGGACCGTCTGGGCGGGTCCCACCGGCACTCAGAACTTCGCGACCTTTGCAGAAGTGCTCTTCAACTTCGCCCTGACTCCGGCGCTGGTCGTGCGCGGCCTGCTCTTCTCCGTCGGCATCGGCCTGCTGGGAGGTTTCTTCCCGGCGCTTCGGGCCGCGCGGCTTCAGATCACCGGCGCGTTGCGGCGCGCATAACCTGTCGCTCCCGCTTGCTCGGGACCTGCGCCCTGCGGGCGCACCGGCGAGCGGCTCGCCCAAAGGGGCTCGACCGCTCACCTGGTCCCTCGCGCGCTCCCGCTCCCGCGGCGCGCGCCTCCTCCCTTCTGAGAGACTTCGCGCGCCGCGAACCTGATGTCACTGTGTCGCCCAGCCAAGAGGGCCCTCGGCTTTAACTCTCTCAGCCGCCGGTCGCGCAGCGACCGCCGCGGCTGAAAGTTTCGACCGAGCCTGGTCCCTCGTCTCGCTCCCGCGGCGCTGGACGCTACCGATCCCGAAGCGGCTGGAGGTACCTTCCGGGCGCGAGAATATCTGCCGGATCCCAGGCTTTCTTCAGACGCGCGACCGCCTGCCAGTAGACGGGCGCCGCCTCCCGCATCTTTTTTTGGGCGGCCACGGAGCCGCGATAGGGCACGTAGCCATGGTCGAGCAGGATCTGGAGGAGCCGCTCGTGACAGTCACGCGCTCGCGCCGTCTCGTCGGCGCTCGCTCGGTCGAAGGAGATGGGAAGGATCGCGCAAATCGAGCGCTCGTTCAAGAACGCCATCGACACCTGAAATTCGAAGCCGAATCGGTGCAGGATCGGCTCGGCGATGCGCTCGAGCTCCTCGACCGCCTCTCCCGTCATGGGCAGCACGGGCGAGACCCATACCAGACCGCACTGGCTCGCCAGAGGATCTTGAGTCGGGCCGGGGTCATGGCGGGCGCGCCAGTGACTGCCTTTCAGGCTTTCATAGACCGGCCTGCCGTCTAGGAGCTGGAAGCCCAAGCGGACGTTTCGCACCAGGGACGCGAGCGGAGCGAGCGGGCGCAGGCGCGCCGCCACGCGCGCGAGCCTCTCTAAGCGAGCGAGCTTGCGCTCATCGACGAAGAAGAGTCTCTCCAAGCCGCGCATGCCGGCAAGCGCTCGGCGCAGGGTCCGGCGCGCCGCACGCACCTCGGTCGGGGTTCCGGTGATCGAGCCACTCACACCCCAGGCCGGGATACGCCGTTCGCGGCAGACTCGCTCGACCCATTCCGGATCCGCGACCTCCAGAGCCTGGCGGCCGTCGACCCGGTCGTAGGGAAAGCGCGCGGCGCCTGTGAGCAGACGCCGGTCGTTGAAGCAATGCGAGGTCGAACGCAGGGTTCCCGCGAGTCGGAGCGGGCGAAGCCGCTCGACGAGCGGTCCGATAGCCGACCGATCGCGGAGCGTGATGAAGTAGGCGAGCAGCCGCGGAGGTCTCGGCATCAGCCAGACCGTCATCCGAGTGACGATCGCGAAGTTCGATTGAGTCAGCAACCCGTCCAGCGAAGGCCCAAGGCCCCACTTGTAGACATGCCGGGCCTTCGCGTTCGCGTAAGCCCCGAAGCCGGTCGTCAACAGAGAGCCGTCCGGAAGGACCGCCTCCAGGCACGCGACATGCGCGAACCGATCTCCGTACGCCGTGTGGCCGAAGCCTCGCTCGAGAGTGTTGCCGATCAGGCTCGCATCGGGCCCCGCGCCCGTGGCGTCGACCATGAGCGGCAGGTTTTGCTCCGCCAGGTGTTCGGCCAGCTGTCCTTGGGTCACGCCCGGCTCGACGACGGCGTAAGCGAGCTGGACGTCGACCTGCAGAATACGATTCATCCGCGACAGATCGAGAACGAGGCATCCGGCGACCGGAGCGCAGAGATCGCCATAGCCCCAGTTCTTGCCGGTCGAGATCGGGTAGATCGGGAAGTCGTGTGCGGCCGCCCACCCGACCACCGCCTGGACTTGCTCGCGACAAGATGCCCACAAGATACCCGCCGGCGTCGTTCCCTCGGGAAGCGTCGTGCGCGCCAGCCTCGACAGCTCGATCGGATCGGCCGAGACGTTTTCTTCTCCGACGAGGCTCGCCAGCGTGTCGATTTGCTCGTCAGTCAGAACCCCAGGCCGCGGTTGCGGCCGGTGGTCCCGGAGAGATTCGGAGATCTTTCGGAGGTCGGGCGCTAATGACACTGCTGTCTCTCGGAAGAATCGAAGACGAAAGTGAAGAGATTGCGGTCCCGCGGAAGCCAGCCATAGAAGAACAGGAGCAGCTCGGGAGCATTCTTCAGATCACCGCGGAGACCGATCGCAGGAGCGCCTTTCACTTCGGGATAGGGAGCCACGTCCCCGAATCGCTCCATCAACCAGATCGTGCGATAGAAGGTCTCATGCTTGGGATGGACGGCGATCACGAGATCGTCCTGCCGCTCTGCCATCGCCAACCTCACGGCAGCCCGCATCAGATGCATCACAATCGCGGTTCCTCGCACGTGTTTGGCGATGGCGAAGTTTCCGACTTCCACGATCCGGCGGCTGCCACGCCGGACCCGCGTGAGCGCCTCGGGATAAAGCTCATCCATCGGAAGGCCGACGGCTCCGTCGAAAAGTAGTGAGAGCGTGCCCACGACTTCTCCCTCCCGGCGCGCGGAGACGACGATCGTGCTCCTCAGGGCGTGGTGCGGAAGCAGGATGCGCATTCCGAGCGGGTGCGGCTCCATGTAACCCTCGCTCACGTAGACGTCGTGGACGAGTCGCAACGCCGCCGCGATCTCGCGCGAGCTGGTGGAGATCCCGACCTCGGCTCCGCACCCGCGGTTCAAGTGGCGGAGAGTCGCACGGCGCAGCCTCTCCGCCGCCTCGTCCGCATCGACACAGATCGTGTCGGATACGGTTGCTGGAAGAGCCGCGCTCGCGACGCACTTCCGCGGAAGTGTTCCCGCCTCTCCGCCGGGAACCGCTGGGATCGGGAGGGCGATTCCGGTCGAGACGGCGGCTAGGGCCGCAGTCTCGGCCGCAAAGGCCCTATCCGGTTCGGGCGAGATGTTCGGCAGCGGCTGCCACGACATTCTCTGGCTCTCTTTCTTGGGCGCGGCTTCGCCGCGGCGGCGCCGAGGTACAAAACACCCTCCGCGAAGCGTCCCAGTGAAATGGCATGGGAAGAGCGTAATGATACATCTGATCGGTCGCCGGCACGCTTAAAGCAAAGAAATGCCGGCGCGAGAGGGCTTTTTCAGTTGCGGCCGCCGGTCAGATTCTGTACTGTTAGCGCACCCCGAAATGACCTCGCCGACCCTGGGACGGCGAGGAGTGACGAAAGTCGTTGGTGGGCGACTTTCCTTTCTCCTCGCGGTCGAGCTCGCGGAAACGACGGCCCAACCCGGCCGTCAGAATCCTTGGTCTCGCACGGCCCTTTCCGCGTTCCCCGGTAAGCCGCTCCGCCAGGAGACCTCCTCGAACGGGATTCGCTCATGAATCCCTCCTGGGCGCGGGCGCTGGAGAACCTACCGGCGCCGATCAAACGGCGCTCCTATTTGCGCCATCTCCACTTCAACGCCGCCGAGCTCTCGAACGTGACTTTCAAGCTCGCGGAAACGGACCAGGAGCGCGAGCAGGCCTTCCGCGTGCTTCACGACATGTACGTGCGCCGCGGGCTGCTCGATCCGCGCCAGAGCGGACTGAAGCTCACCGTGTTCTCGCTGCTCCCGACGACCGCGATCTTTGTCGGGATGCGGAACGGGAGTGTTCTCTCGACGATGTCTCTCGTCGAGGATTCTCCGCTCGGCCTGCCGATGGAGGACCTTTACGGGGACGCGGTCGAGAGAGTCCGAGCTCGCGGCGGTCGTCTCGCGGAGGTCGGAGCGCTCGCCGTTGCGCGCGGGGCTCGCGGCAAGGGGCTTGCGCTGCAAATGTACAACCTGATGTTCCGGTGGGCTCACTTCCATCGGTCCATCGACGATCTCGTCATTGCCGTTCACCCCCGCGTCCGCGACTTCTACGAGACGCTGCTCCTTTTCGGCAAGATCGGCGGCGAGCGCCGTTACTCCACTCTGAAAGACGCGCCCGCGGTGGCCCTGCGTTTGGATCTGCGGACTTCCGTCGCGCGCTATCGAAAGATCTACGACAGCAGAGCCGAACTCTCCGACGCGTCGAAGCCCGGGGAGAATCTCTACCGTTTCTTCTGCGTGGAGGAGTATCCGAACCTTCGGCTTCCTTTCCGAGCGAC
>Ga0070707_100003662_pt1 | contig 14489 bp, 17 predicted proteins | sample KBSK5502metaG_FD_65468 | JGI IMG/M metagenome (GOLD analysis project Ga0070707, IMG submission 65468) | Corn, switchgrass and miscanthus rhizosphere microbial communities from Kellogg Biological Station, Michigan, USA - KBS K5-50-2 metaG | ecosystem: Host-associated > Plants > Roots >... | reverse complement strand
AGGTCGAGGACCTCGCCGCTGTCGACCATGGCTTGGGTGAGCTCGAGGGTCTCGGCGCGCGTCATGCCCCGGGTGCAGACGGCCATCAGCCAGGCCGCCATCTGGTAGTCCGGGATGGAGCCGTCCAGGTAGCCGCCGAGCAGGAAGCGGATCTCGGCCGGCGGGTGCTCACCGCCGTCGCGCTTGCGCGCGATGACCTCCAGAGCGTTCATCCGGTCGCGAGTTGCATGTCCTGGCTGCGATCGTCTTCGCCCTGGTCCGGGTTGCGCAGGAGGTCGAGGAGCCGGGGGTCGTACTCGAGCAGCAAACCGGTCGTGCCCGCGCTCTCGTGCTCGCCGCGCAGCTCGCGCCAGGCGGCGCGACCCGCCGGCGCCGGGGCTTCCACCCAACCCTCGGGCAGCCCGACCTGGAGCCGGCCCCGGCAGAGCGTGCGCAGCGTGGCCAGCTCGCGCTCGCGGCTGGGGTCGGGGGCGGCCAGTGCCAAGCCGACGTCCGTGGTGCGGGCGGCGGCGGCCGCCAACAGGGTGATGGCGTCGAGCTCGCCCTCGTCCCCGGCCCAGAGCAGGCGGGCGCCGGCCGCCTCCAGGGCAGCGGCTTCGGCCAGCAGCTCGCCCGTGTCCAGGCCGGCCGGCAGCCTCACCCCGACCTGGAGCGTCACGACGGTTCGACCCAGATCTTGCCCGCGGTCTCGTGGCTGAGCGTCACCTCGCGGCCATCGATCTGGATCCGCAGCGTGCGGCCCACGGAATCGACCTCCATCACCTCCAGGGCGCGCGCCGGCACCAGGCCGCGCTCGAGCAAGTAGCCGAGCAGCGGCGGGGCTTCGCGCTCTGCCACCTCCGAGATCCGGGTCACGGCGGCGCGGGTGCCCGCCTCCAGCCCCGACAGCCGGCGCTCGCCGGCGCGCGCCTTGGCGTGGCCGGGGATGGGGTTGCCGTGCGGGCAGGTCTGGGGCCGGCCGAGCGCCTCGTACAGCCTTTGCTCGACCAGCTCGGAGACGGCGTGCTCGAGGCGGGCGGCCTCTTCGTCGGCCTGCACCCAGTCGAGGCCGAGCGCGTCGGTGAGCCAGCGCTCCATGATCCGGTGCCGGCGCACGATCGACTCGGCGGCCTCGCGCCCGGCCGGCGTCAGCACGATCTCCTTGCGCTGGTCGATGCGCACCATGCCGTCGCGGATCATCCGGCGCAGCGCCACCGTCACCGTCGGCCGGCTGACGCCCAGCCAGTCGGCCAGCCGGGCGCTGCGCACGCTCTCGCCCTCGGCCTCCATGTAGAAGATGGCCTCGAGATAGCGAGAAATGACCTCGGACGGACCCTTTTTTGACACTTTGTTAGCGATATCTAATCCCCAGCTTTGTACGTACTAATATCAGGACCAAGGCATGAGTCAGCTCACTACCGCCAGCCTGGGCGCGATCGCGGGCTTCACCATTTTCCTTGGTCTGCCCGTGGCCCGCGTCAGGGGCCTACCGCGGCCGCTTCAGGGCTTCCTCAACGCCCTCGCCACCGGGGTGCTGCTCTTCCTGCTCTGGGACATCCTCGCCCATGCCGGCGAACCGGTCGAGACGGCCCTGAAGGGCCGCTCTGCGAGCTTCCCCCTGCTGGCCGCCCTCTTCGCCGCCGGGGTGGGCGCCGGCCTGCTGCTGCTCGTCTACTTCAACACGGCGGTGATGCGGCGCCTGCGCGGGCCCGAGGCCCACGGCGGGGCGCCCCCGGCGCCGCAGACGCTGGGGCTGATGATCGCCACCGGGCTGGGGCTCCACAACTTCTCGGAGGGCCTGGCCATCGGGCAGTCGGCCGCCGCGGGGGCGATCGCCTTCGCGGGCGTGCTGGTGGTCGGCTTCGCGCTCCACAACATCACCGAGGGCTTCGGGATCGCGGCGCCCATGACCCTGGCGCCCAAGCCGGTCTCCTGGGCGTTCCTCGGCCTTACGGGGCTGGTGGGCGGGGCGCCCACCTTCCTGGGCAGCGTGATCGGCTACCTGATTCACTCAGACGCGGTTTACGTGCTCTTCCTGGCCCTGGCCGCGGGCGCCATCGTGTACGTGCTCAACGAGCTGTTCGTGGTGGGGCGCCGGATCACCACCCCGCGCGTGATGGCCTGGGGCATCCTGGTGGGCCTGCTGGCGGCCTACTCGACGGACCTCTTCCTCACCTACGTCGGAGGCTAGCCGGCCAGGGCCTCTTCCTCGTCGAAGCCGAACTCGGGGTGGCGGAGCCGGAACAGGCGCTCCTGCATCTCGAACACGCTGTCCAGCACGTCCTGGACCCGTTCGGTGTCCCGGAAGGTGTCCAGGCACTCCTGCGGAAGCTCGCCCAGGCTGTCACGTATCTCGACCCGCTGCTCCGAGCTCAGGCTCTTGACCCCGTCGCGGTTCATCTCCTCGAGTCGCCAGAGGACCTTGTCCGTCGCCTTCAACATGCGGTGGAAGGCGTAACGTCGGCCATTGTCCCGCGCGATCTCCTCTTCCAGCTGCTCGATGTTGGTGTTGGTCTGGTCGATCATCCTTCCCTCTACCTTACCTATGTGACCGATTCAGGCAACCCCTTCCTTGACGCGCTGCGGCAACGCCTGCTGCCGGTCGACCGCTGGGGAAGCTTCCGGGTCGGCGCCCGCCCGGCGGCAGTCGTGGCCGCCCTGTTCGAAGACGCCGGCGAGTGGCAGGTGCCCTTCGTGGCCCGCCGCCCTGACGCCCCCGACCACCCCGGGCAGGTCGCCCTCCCGGGCGGCCGCGTTCACCCCGGCGAGAGCGCCTGGGAGGCCGCCGCGCGGGAGTGTGGCGAGGAGATCGGCGTCGATCCCGCCACCCTGGAGCCGCTGGGCGCCGGGGCTCCGCTCTACGGGGCGGTCACCAACTTCCACGTGGTCCCCTTCGTGGCGGTGGTCAACGGCCCCCGGCCGGTCTTCGTGCACCAGGAGGCCGAGCTGGAAGAGGTCTTCGAGATCCCTCTGCGCGAGTTGCTGGCCGAAACCGGGTGGATGGAGGCCGAACCGCCTTCCTGGCTGGGGCGCCACTTTCCCTGGCACGAACGCATCGTCTGGGGCCTCACGGCCCGGCTACTGGCTGACCTGCTCCCCCGCTTCGGCGAGGCCCTCGCCCTGGCGGGATCGGCGCAGGTCGAGCCAGGCGTGTAGGCAGTAGCCGCCGATCAGTACGATGCCGGCCGCATAGCCGAGCAACAGATAGGTCATGGCGCTTCCGCCGCCAGCTGGACCATCTCCTGCCGCTGCAGCCGAGCCTCCGACGCCTCGCGGTTGCGCTCGGTCGCGTAGCGGGTGGCGACCAGCGTCCCCGCCAGCAGCAGGACCGCCGCCAGCGTGACCATCCAGGCCGCCAGCATGGACCCGGGCAGCGCGCCGGTCTCGATCACCGGCTGCGGGTGCAGCGTGCGCCACCACTGCACCGAGAAGTGGACGATGGGCACGTCCACGAAGCCCACCACGCCGACCACCGCCGCCAGGCGGGCGGCCGTGCGGCCCGGTGGGGCGAAGCGGCGCACGAGCACGTAGCCGGCGTAGACGGCCCAGAGCACGGCCGTGGAGCTGAGGCGGGCGTCCCAGGTCTTGCTGGGGTCCCAGTTCCAGATCGGCTTGGCCCAGATCATGCCCATCACGAAGGTGACGCTGGTGAAGAGCAGCCCCACCGGCGCGGCCGCCCGCGCCAGGCGGTCGGCCCGCGGGCTCTCGCGCCAGAGGTAGAGGACGCTGCCGGCCAGCACCAGCGCAAAGCAGACGTAGGCCGCGATCGCGGAGGAGACGTGCAGGTAGAAGATCCGCTGCACCGGCCCCTGCAGCGCGTCCTCGGGCGCGAACACAAAGTCCATGTAGGCGGCGACCGCGAAGGCCGGCATGCAGAGCAGGGCGGCGAGCCGCAATTTAGTCATCGAGCACATACCTGGCCGCCAGTCCCGCCACCACCACGACCAGTATGTCCAAAGCCAGCAGGTTGGCCAGGGCCTGCGGCGCGCGACCGGTCAGGGCGGCCGCCCCGTAGACCACGAAGGGGATCCAGATCGGCAGCGCCAGCACGGGCAGCAGCAGCTCGCGGGCCCGCGTCTGGACCGCCAGCGCCGAGAACAGGCATCCCAGCGCCGCCATCCCCAGCGTGCTGAGCACGACCGCGGCCACCACCAGCGGGGGCAGCGCCACGCCCAGGAAGACCGCGATCCCCGGCACCAGCACCGCCTCGCAGGCGAGCAGCAGCGCGGCCGCGGCCACAGCCTTGCCGGCGAACACGGCGACGGGGCCGGCGGGCGTCAGCAGCAGCGCCTCCAGCGACGACTGCTCCCTCTCGGCCGCGAAGGCCCGCCCGAAGCTGACCAGCCCCGCGAAGAGGACGACCAGCCAGAGCACGCCGGGCGCGATGCGGGCGGCGCTGGTCGCGTCGAGGTCGAACGCGAAGAGGGTCACCACCAGCGCCAGCAGCACGAACTGGGCCAGCGCCGGCAGCACCTCCCGGCTGCGCCACTCGGAGACCAGGTCCTTGCGGGCCACCGCCAGCGCGCAAGCCGTGAAGCTCAATGGACGACCTGCAGGGCCGAACGGTCGACGGCCCGCCCGCTACGCAGTTCCACCACCCGGGCGCCCAGCCCCTCGGCCAGCGCGCGGTCGTGGGTGGAGAAGACCAGCGTGCGCCCGCCGGCCAGCCGCCCCAGAAGGGCGCGGCCCTCCGCGTCCAGGCTGCTGTCCGGCTCGTCCAGGACCCAGAGCTCGGGATCGTGCAGCAGCGTGCGCGCCAGCGCCAGGCGCTGGCGGCGGCCGCGGGAGAGCTCGGCCGCCGGCCGGCCGGCGTCCTCGGCCACGCCCAGCAGCTCCAGGCACTCGGACGCCCGGGCCCTGGACAGCCCGTGCAGGGTGCAGAAGAACTCCAGGTTCTCGCGGGCCGTGAGCGCCGGATAGAGGCCGGGCTCGTGGGCCAGCCAGCCGATACGCGGCCGCAGGGCCGGGCGCTGGCGCACCGCGTCGAGGCCGAACAGGCGCAGCTCGCCGGACGCCGGCCGGGCGACCGTCGCCAGCAGGCGCAGCAGGGTGGTCTTCCCGGCCCCGTTATCGCCCACCAGCGCCACCCGCTCTCCGGCCGCCACCTCGAGGTCGACGCACCGCAGCGCGACCTGGCGGCCGAAGCGCTGGGTCAGCTCACGGGCCTGGATCGCCGGTCTCATCCCAATGCCTGAGCAGCGGCCAGAACACGAAGAGCGCTGCCACGGCCAGGAGCAGCGTCGCCAGCAACCAGATCACGTGGCCGGCACCGCCACCCGCGCTCGCACCGGGACCGGCGACGGCGCCACCGAGCCCAGGTTCCCGAGCAGGATGCCCAGGACCAGGATGGCGGCCCCCGCCCAGATCCAGGTCACCAGCGGGTTCACGAAGACGGTCACGGTGGCGTGGTCGGGCGCGGCGTCGTCGAGTACGACGTAGACGTCCTCCAGGGCCGTCGAGCGGATGGCCACCCGGCTCACCGCCTGCCCGCCCAGGCCCGGGTAAAAGGCTCGGGCCGCCTGCAGGGACTCGTCGCCCATGCTCAGCGTCACGAACTGCTCGCCGACCGCGCCCGGTCGCTCGCCATAAGCGCTGAAGGTCAGCGTGTGGCCGGCCACGGCCACCGATTGGCCGGGCGCCAGGGTGACCGTCCGCTCGGTCTGCCAGAAGTGGGAGCCGGCGATCCCGACGGCCAGCACGACCACGCCGAGGTGCGCCAGGTAGGCGCCGTAGACGCGGCGGCTGCGCCAGGCGTGGGCCACCGGGCGCAGGCCGCGCACCGAGGTGGCCGCGGCCGCGGCCAGCACCGTGAACACGGGCAGCGCGGCGCCGCGCACCCCGCCCACCGCCAGCAGCAGCAGCGCCGCCGTCGCCGCCCCGGCCGGCCAGGCCATCGCCCGCCACCAGCCCCGGCCGGCCCGCCGCCAGGGCAGGAGCGGGCCGGCCGCCAGGAGCAGGAGCAGGGCGAGGAAGAGCGGCCCGCTCACACGCTCGTAGTAGGAGGGGCCGACCACCCGCCGGGCCCCGACCATCCCGCTCAAGAGGGGCAGCAGCGTCCCCCAGAGCACGGCTGCCACGAGGCCGATGAGCAGGAAGTTCTGGAGCAGGAAGGCGCCCTCGCGGGAAACCGCGGACTCCAGCGGGCGCGCCGAGCGCAGCGAACTCGACCGCCAGGCCAGGACGCCGAGCGAGAACGCCAGCAGCACCGCGAGCAGGGCGAAGAACCAGGGCCCGATGTCGCTGACCGCGAAGGTGTGCACCGAGACCAGGGCGCCGCTGCGCACCAGGAAGGTCCCGAAGATCGCAAGCAGGAAGGCGCCGACCACCAGGCCCAGGTTCCAGGCCTTGAGCTGGCCCCGGCGCTCCTGGACCTGGGCGGTGTGGATGTAGGCGGTGGTGGCCAGCCAGGGCAGGAGGGCCACGTTCTCGACCGGGTCCCAGCCCCAGTAGCCGCCCCAGCCCAGCACGTGGTAGGCCCACCACATGCCCAGCGTCAGCCCGACCGTCTGCAGGCTCCAGGCCACCAGCGCCACCCGCCGGGTCTGCGCGATCCAGCCCGGGTCCTGGCGCCCGGCCAGGAGCGAGGCCATGGCGAACGCGAAGGGGATGGCGAAGGAGCTGAAGCCCGCGAGCAGGAAGGGCGGATGGATCAGCATGCCGCCGTCGCGCAGGATCGGGTTCAGCCCCAGACCATCGGACGGGGTGACTTCCAGGAGGTCGAAGGGGCTGGCGACGAACACCAGCACGGCCAGGAAGAAGGCCGCCAGCGCGGCCAGCACGGTCGTGGCGTAGGCCTGCAGGCGAACGCCTGAGCGGCCCGCGGCCGCCACCGCGGCCGAGCCCAGGACCGTGAGCACCAGCGTCCAGTACAGCAGCGAGCCCTGCTGCCCGCCGTAGAAGCTGGACGCCAGCAGCGGCCAGGGCAGCGAGCGGTCGCTGTGCTCGGTCACGTAGGCGAGCTCGAACTGGTGGTCCAGCAGCGCCCACTCCAGGGCGGCCGAGGCCAGCACCACGGCGCCCGCGCCGGCGTAGAGCGCGCGCCGGCCCACGCGGGCGGTCACGGCGTCTCGGCGCACGCCCGCCCAGGCGGAGAGGACGGCGCTGAAGCCGGCCAACGCAAGGCCCGCCAGGAGCGCCGCGCCGCCCGCGCTGGCGGTGATCAAGCCTTAGCGGTGAAGCGTGAGGGGCACTTGGCGAGCAGCGTGCGGGCGTGGAACACACCGTCGCCGCCCGTGCGCCCCTCGACCACGACCTGGATGCCCGGCTTGAAGATGTCCGGCAGCGTGCCCCGGTAGTCGACCGTCATGCTCGCGCCCGAGTCGGCGGCCGTGAAGCGGACCTCCTGGCCGCCGTCCAGCCTCTGCACGTCGTCCTGGACCACCCCGAGTACGCGCACGTCCCCGCTGACTGGCTGCGCATGGACCTCGGAGATGGTCCGGTAGTACTCGGCGGAGCCGCTGGCCGCCGACCAGACCAGGTAGGTGACGCAGGCGGCGACCACGGCGCCGGCGCCCCCGATGCGCATCCAGGTCATTGGGTGCCCACTCCGATCAGCTGCAGGTACAGGGCCAGCGACTGCTCGTCGAGCGGGCCGAGGAAGCGCGCCGCCACGTTGCCGTGGGCATCGATGAAGTAGGTCTCCGGGGGCCCGGCCACCGCGAAGCCTGCCGGCACACCGCCCCGCGCGCTGCCCAGCGGGTAGGGATGCGGCTCAGCGACGGCGTAGGCGCGGGCCGCGTCCTCGGAGTCTTTGAAGGTGACGCCGAGGAACTGGACCTGGCCCGCGTGGGCGCGGGCGGCGCTCTGCAGCGCTCCATCCTCCTGCCGGCAGGTGGAGCACCAGGAGGCCCAGAAGTTGAGCACGACGGGCGTGCCCCGCAGGTCGGAGAGGCGCACGGTCGACCCGTCGAAGGCCTGCACCACCAGGTCGGGCGCCGGCTTGCCGACCAGGCTCGACGGCGGGTTGCCGGCGGGGTGCAGCATGCCCCAGCCCGCGGCGGCCAGCACCAGGGCCGCGACCACGCCGGCCGCCGCCCAGCCCAATCGCGTCATCGAGGGGCTAGGGCCTCCAGCGCGTCCCGGATCTGCACCGGGTCGTTGCCGGGCACCTGGAGCGCCATTGCGACTTCGTCCACCCCTGTCCGCTCCAGCTCGGCCAGCTGCTCCCGGCACTCCTCGGCCGTCCCGAGCACGGTCACGGCGTCCACCATCTCGTCGGTGATCAGCGCCATGGCCTCGTCCTTGCGCCGCTCCAGGTAGAGGTCCTGGATGCGCCGCGCCTCCTCCTCGTACCCGTACCGGCGGAAGAGCTGGTTGTAGTAGTTCTTCTCGCGCGAGCCCATGCCGCCGATGTAGAGGGCCATGTGCGGGCGGACCAGCTCCCGCCCGGCCTTCTTGTCCTCGGTGACGACGACCGGCTGGAAGACGCAGACCGAGAAATCGTAGAGCGAGCGCCCGGAGCGCGCGGCGCCTTTCTCCAGCTCGGGCCGGATCACCGACCGGTAGTGCTTCGGGCTGAAGAAGACGGGCAGCCAGCCGTCAGCGGCCTCGGCTGCCAGCGCCACGCCGCTGGGCGTCAGGGTGGCCAGGTAGATGGGGATCCGGTCGCGCACTGGGTGCGTGATCAGGTGCAGACCCATGTTCATGTGGAAGATGTCGCCGTCGTACTTGAGGCGTTCGCGCTTGAGCACCGTGCGCACGATCTCCATGGTCTCCCGCAGCCGTCTCACGCCTTTCTCGAACTTGACCCCGTGCCAGCCCTCGATGACCTGGTGTCCCGAGGTGCCCAGGCCAAGCACGAAGCGCCCGTCGCTGATCGCGTCCAGCGAGGCCGCGGTCTGGGCGATCAGGGTCGGCGAGCGGCTGAACACGTTGACGATGCCAGTGGCCAGACCGATGCGCTTGGTCGAGCACGCCAGCATGGTCAGGATCGTGAAGGCGTCCCAGCCATAGGCCTCCGCCACCCAGACCTTGTCGTAGCCGAGGCGGTCCGCCTCCTGCACATAGGCCACGGCCATCTCGCGCGGGATGTGGTCCGTGTAGGGGACGTTGATCCCCAGTTTCACTGCGGACGAGTCTAGTTAGTCGGGTTCGACCGCGTTGGCCGCCGCGATCCGCGCGTAGAGGCGGCCGCTGGGCTTGACGTCCCGCTCCAGGGTCGACCGGTCAACCGCGATCAGGCCGAACTTCTGCGAGTAGCCGCGCGCCCACTCGAAGTTGTCGAAGCCCGTCCAGTGGAAGTAGCCGCGCACGTCGACCCCGTCCGCGATGGCGCCGCTCACCGAGCGCAACACCGCCGGCAGGTACGCCTGGCGAACGGCGTCGTCGCCGGTGCTGATCCCGTTCTCGGTCACGTAGACCGGCTTGCGCAGGTCGCGCACCTCGTTGAGCACCCCGCGCATCCAGGCGGGGTCGGACGGCCACCCCATGTCCGTGACCGGCACCCCCGGCACGTTGCTGCGGTGGATGAACTGCTGGTCGGGGCGGCGGGGGTCCAGGGCCGCGCTCTGCGCCCAGTAGTGGGCGATGCCGATCCAGTCGGCCTCGGCCTGGACGACCGGCTCCCGGCGGACGCGGCCCACGGGCCAGCGGTCCATCAAGCCCTGGGCCGTGCGCGCGGCCCAGCGGTCGCGCCTTGTGTTGCGGGCCGGGAGCATCAGGAAGCGATGGTGGCTCAGGCCGACCCGCGCGTCGGGCAGCTTCTCGTGGATGGCGCGGTAGGCGGCCAGGTGCCCCCGGCGCAGGTTGGCCAGCACCCGCCACGTCGCCAGGACGTCGCCGTGCCGGCCGGGCGGGAACTCGCCCGTCATCCACCCGTTGAAGGCGTAGATGTTGGGCTCGTTGATCGTGCACCAGAGGTCGACCAGGTCGCCCAGGTCGTCGACCACGCGCCGCACGAAACGCACGAAAGCCTCGGGTGCCGCGAAGGAGGTCCAGCCCCCGCCCTCCGCGAACCAGATCGGGCTCGAGAAGTGGTGGAGCGTGAGCATGGGCTGCATTCCCTGCTCGCGCAGCTCGCCCAGCACGTCCCGGTAGTGCCGGAGCTGGCGAGTGTCGAACTCGCCCGGGCGCGGCTCGACCCGCGACCACTCTATGGAGAGGCGGTGGGCGTTGTTGTGAAGCTGGCGCAGGAGCTTGAAATCCTCGCGGTAGCGCCGGTAGTGGTCGCAGGCCACGACCGAGGAGTCGCCCCCCTGGATGCGACCGGGCTCCTGCTCGAAGAGCCACCAGTCGTTGTTGCGGTTGTCGCCCTCGACCTGGTGGGCGGCGCTGGCCGTGCCCCAGAGGAAGCCCTCGGGGAACTTGAGAGCGCCGGCCACGGGGCCGGATCATAGTCGGCTCGCATGTACCGCCTGACACGCCGCCGCTTTCTCGCCGCCACCGCCGGGCTGGCCGGCGGCCTGGCCTTCCCCGGGATCCGGTTCGGGCGGGCGGCCGAGACGCCCATCGAGCACGTGGTCCTGGTGATGCAGGAGAACCGCTCCTTCGACCACTACTTCGGCCTCTTCCCGGGCGCCGAAGGCCTGCCCCACTGCGCGCCCTTGAAGCAGGCGCCGACCCTGACCCTGCTCGACCCGCCGCACGACACCGACAGCGCGCGAGCGGAGTTCCACGGCGGCCTCAACGACGAGTTCGAGGTGCTGGGCGGGGGCAAGGCGCTGACCTACTACACGGGCGAGGACCTTCCCTACTACTGGGCCCTCGCGCACCGCTTCACCCTGTGCGACCACTACTTCTGCTCGGTCCTGGGCCCCACGGTGCCCAACCGGCTCTACGCGCTGGCCGCCTCGGCCGGCGGCTACAAGAACAACCCGGCCGTGATCGATTCCACTCTCCTGCCCCGGCCCACCGTGGTCGACCGCCTGGACGAGGCCAAAGTCGACTGGCGCTGCTACTTCGCCCACGCCCCGGTGGGCTACCCGTTCGGCTTCTCGACCGTGGCGTACTACCCCGAGCGCCGGGCCGACCAGCGCGCCCTCCACACCTACGACGACTTTCTGCGCGACGCCGCCGCCGGCACCCTGCCCGCGGTCTCCTGGGTGCTGCCCGAGGAACCCCTGAGCGAGCATCCGCCGCATCCCATCCAGTGGGGCGAGCGCTTTGTGGCCCTGACCATCAACTCGATCGCGGCCGGCCCGGCCTGGGACCGCACCGCGGTGATCCTCAACTACGACGAGAACGGTGGCTTCTACGACCACGTGGCGCCACCGCAGGTGGACGACCGCGGCTACGGGTTCCGCGTGCCCTGCATCGTGGCTTCGCCTTGGGCGAAGCCGGGCCACGTGTCCGCGCAGGTGCTCGACCACGTATCGGTCCTGGCCTTCGTTCGCGGTGTCTTCCGGCTGCGCCCGATCAACGACCGCGAGCAGCCGTCCCCGGCGCTGTCCGACGCCTTCGACTTCTCACACGCCGAGCGCGGGTTCGTCTCCTACCGCGATCGGCGCCGGCTGGCCTCCGACGAGACGCCGGTGGGCTGGTACGCGCGGCTGCTGGCCATGCCGGTGCCCGCCGGTGCCGCGCCGGAGGTGCCCAAGGCGCGCGCGCTCTGTCCTCCCAACCCGCCCGACCTGACTGCCGGCGCCGTGGGCGCCGCCGCGGCGGCCGGGCTCACGCTGGCCGCCGCCCGCTACCGGGCCGCCAAAAAACCCTGATTTCCCGGCAAATCGCGAGGGATCCGGCCGGCCCGGCCGAGGTTTCCCGGCAAATCAGGAAATTTTTTGGGGGGCCGCCGCTGGGGCCGGCACCTCGGGCGGCGGCACGTAGGCCACGCCCACCACCTGCCGGCCCTCGGCGTCGAAGTCGACCTCCAGCATCCCGGCCCGGCCCACGCCCCGCCGGTACATCTCGACCTCGCTGTGGGGCCGGCGCTCGAGCAGGATCCAGGCCGCCTGCAGGGGGTCGGCGTGGCTGACGAGCGCGGTCGCTTCGGAGGGGTGCTCGCGCGCGTAACGCCGGGCCACCTCGAGGATGCGGCCGCCCATGGCGGCGATCGTCTCGTCGCCGGGGAGGAGGCCCCGGCGCGCCTTGTGCACGAGCCAGAGGGGGCGCCGGAAGGGGACCTGCCAGGGCGGCACGCCCTGCAGGTAGCGCCCGAACTCGGCCTCCCTGAGTTCTGGCTCCTCGATCAGCGGCACGCGCCTCGGGAGCTGCTCGTCGATGATCTTGGCGGTCTCCCGCGCCCGCTGCAGCGGGCTGTGCGCGATCCGGCCCAGCCCGGCGTCGCGCAGGCGCTCGCCCAGGAGCTCGGCCTGCCGGCGCCCGCGCGGGCTGAGCGGGAAGTTTTCGAGGTGCCCGTATAGGACCTTCTTGGGGTTGAGCACTTCGGCATGCCGGATCAGGTAGATGCGCGTCGGCGCCACGCGTCCGAGTGTATTGACCGCTAGAGAGTGGGCAGGTTCGTCGACGAGGCGGTCAGCGTCTCGGTGTGGGTGCGGTTCGGGCCCTGGCCGGCCATCCGGCCCTGGCTGAGGGTGGCGTAAGCCTCGCTGATCAGGTCCTGCTGGTTCATCCGCTCGTGGGCAACGCTGGCGATGCCGACCGACACGGTGAGGCGCTGCCAGTTGCCGCCGGTCTGGAAGTCGTGCGAGGCGACCGCGCGACGCAGCTTGTCGGCGGCCAGCACGGCGCCGGCGGCGTCGGTCTCGGGCAGCACGATCGCGTAGTGCGGCGGCCCGTCGCTGTCCAGGAAAGCCACGGTGTCGGTGTCGCGGACCGCGTGCACGAGGGCCTGGCCGATCTCCTTGAGCAGGCTGTTGAGCTGGCCGATGCCGAGGTCGCGGTGGATGTGCTCGGCGTGGTCGACCTCGACCACCAGCACCGAGAGCGGGCGCTTGTAGCGCACGGCGCGGTTGACCTCCTGGCCGAGCATCGCCTTCACGAACACGCCGTTGAAGAGCTCCGTTGTGGTGTCGACCACGAAGATGGGGCTGGAGTTGCGCTCTTTCTGGTTGTGCCCGCAGTTGGGGCAGAACTGGGCCCCTTCGGGGACTTGCCCCTCGCAGGACCAGCAGACCGACATAGTGCGCGGCATTCTAGCCGTCGAAAAGCAAATTCGCCGACTATTGCTTAAACGTGGGGGGCCAGCAGGAACTCTTCGGCGCCGAACCGGAACCCGGTCGACGCGCCGACGCGCCGCTCGCCAGCCGCCTGCGCCCGACCACCTTCGAAGAGCTCGTCGGCCAGGAGAAGGCGGTCGGCGTGCTGCGCAGCCTGGCCGAGTCCGGGCGCCTGCCCAGCATCGTGCTCTGGGGCCCGCCCGGCACCGGCAAGACCACGCTGGCGGCCATCCTGGCCCGGGCCACCGGCTCCCGCTTCGTAGCCATCAGCGCTGTCACCTCGGGCGTGCCCGAGCTGCGCAAGGTGGTCGCCGAGGCCCGCCAGGCGCGCCGCGCCGACCAGCGCACCGTGCTCTTCATCGACGAGCTGCACCGCTTCAACAAGGCCCAGCAGGACGCGATCCTGCCCCACGTCGAGGACGGCACCGTGACCATGATCGGGGCCACCACCGAGAACCCCTCCTTCGAGGTCATCTCGCCGCTCCTCTCCCGCAGCCGCGTCTTCAGGCTGGAGGCGCTGAGCCGCCCTGAGCTGGAGCGGATCGCCCGCCGCGGGCTGGAGGAGCTGGGAGTCGAGCTGGAGCCCGACGGGCTGGATGCACTCATGGAGGCCGGCCGCGGCGACGCGCGGGTGGTGCTCAACGCCCTGGAGGCCGCTGCCGCGCTGGCCGCCGGCCGGGCCATCTCGCTGGCCGACGTCGAGGCGGCCATGCAGCAGCGCCACCTGCTCTACGACCGGGCCGGCGACCAGCACTACGACATCGTCTCGGCCATGATCAAGAGCATCCGGGACAGCGACCCGGACGCCGCCGTCTACTGGATGGCGCGCATGCTGGAGGCCGGGGAGGACCCGATGTTCGTTGCCCGCCGGCTGGTGATCAGCGCCGCCGAAGACGTGGGCCTGGCAGACCCCACGGCGCTCTCGGTGGCGGTAGCCGCCCAGCAGGCGGCGCACTTCGTGGGCATGCCGGAGGCCGTGATCCCGCTCAGCGAGGCCGCCGTTCACCTGGCCCGGGCGCCCAAGTCGAACGCTTCAATGATGGCTTATGCGCGGGCGCGCGAGGCAATCGAGCGCACCGGCAACCTGCCCGTGCCCCTCCACCTCCGCAACGCGTCCACCGGCCTCATGAAGGCGATGGGCTACGGAAAGGGCTACAAGTACGCGCACGACTACGAGGGGGCCAATGTCGACCAGCAGCACCTCCCCGAGGAGCTGAAGGACGCGCGCTTCTACGAGCCCAGCGACCGCGATCAGTAACCTCTGAGTTCTGTGGCAAGCGCCCTGGTGATCTTGAAGCCGGACGCCGCGCACCGGCTCGCGGTCCGGGAAGCGCTCTGGGCCTGGCTGGCCGAGGAGCGGGGCTGGAAGCTCTCCGCCCTCACCTGGTACCAGCCGCCCAAAGAGCTGATCCAGCGGCACTACGACTTCCTGGAGGGCCGGCCCTTCTTTCCCTG
>Ga0070707_100003660_pt1 | contig 14493 bp, 13 predicted proteins | sample KBSK5502metaG_FD_65468 | JGI IMG/M metagenome (GOLD analysis project Ga0070707, IMG submission 65468) | Corn, switchgrass and miscanthus rhizosphere microbial communities from Kellogg Biological Station, Michigan, USA - KBS K5-50-2 metaG | ecosystem: Host-associated > Plants > Roots >... | reverse complement strand
GGGGACGAGGCGCTTCGCGAGGCGAGGCGCGCCGTGAAGGGTGAGCTCCTCGCGGAGATCGAGGCGCGCACCGGCGTGAAGTTCGAGCGCGAGGCGCTCACCATCGGCTTCGCGCGGCGCGCGGCGACGTACAAGCGCCCCGACCTCCTGCTCCGCGACCCCGCCCGGCTCGCTCCCCTGCTCAAGAGCCGCCGCCTGCAGCTCGTGTTCTCCGGCAAGGCGCACCCCGCGGACCAGGAGGGCAAGTCCGTCATCGCGCTCCTCGTCCAGACGATCCGCCAGTGGCCGGAGTCCATCGTCTACCTCGAGAACTACGAGATGGCCCTGGGGCGCCTGCTCACGCGCGGCTGTGACGTGTGGCTGAACACGCCCCGCCGGCCCATGGAGGCGAGCGGAACCTCGGGCATGAAGGCGGCCATGAACGGCTCCCTCAACCTCTCCATCCTCGACGGCTGGTGGCCGGAGGGCTGCGAGCACGGCGTCACGGGCTGGGCCATCGGAGATACGAGGGAGGGGGCGGGTCAGGACGCGCGCGACCTGCGCGCGCTCTACGACACGCTCGAGGGCGAGGTGCTGCCCGCCTGGGCCGATCCGTCCCGCTGGACCCGGATGATGCGCGCGTCCATCGCCATGGGCGTCGAGCGCTTTTCCTCCGACCGCATGGTGCGCGAGTACTTCGACCGGCTCTATGCCGCGCCCGGCCCCTAGGCGGCGTCACTCCACAAGGAGATAGGCATGAACATGAACGTCAAGGAATTGACCCTCGACCTTCTCGTCCGCTACGGCTTTCAGGTGCTGGGCGCGCTGGCTATTCTCGCGGTGGGATTCATCGCCGCGAAGTGGCTGGGTGGGCTCGCCGACAAGCGCTTTCAGAAGCAGCATATGGAGCCGCCCATGCGGCACCTCTTCGTGCGGGTCATCAAGGTGCTCGTGGTGATCATGGCGGGCGTGGTCGCCCTCGACAAGTTCGGCTTCTCCATCGCGCCGCTCGTCGCAGGCATCGGCGTCGCCGGTCTCGGCGTGGGCTTCGCCCTCCAGGGCGTGCTCGGCAACCTGATGGCCGGACTGACCATCATCTTCACCAAGCCCTTCCGGGTGGGCGAGTACATCGAGATCGGCCAGGAGAAGGGCGACGTGTCCATGATCACGCTCTCCTCGACCATCCTCGTCCACCCGGATCACTCGCGCGTCATCATTCCCAACCGGAAGATCGTCGGCGAGATCCTGCACAATTTCGGGACAATGCGGCAGCTTCACCTCTCCGTGCACGTGCCTCACCACGCCGATCTCGATCAAGCGCTCGAGGCCTGCCGGCAGATCGTCGACGCCAACATCCGCGTGCTCAAGGATCCCGCGGCCAGCCTCGGCATCAGCGCGGTGGAGGAGGGCGGGATCAAGCTCACCGTGGAGCCCTGGGTGCGCGTGGTGGACGTGGTGCCGGCGGAGGCCGAGATCTACCAGGGTCTCGTGGAGGCCTTCCGCACGCGCCGCATCGGCGTGCCGGTCAACGCCCACGAGGTCCGGCTGCTACAGACAGCCGGGACGAGCTGACTCCGGGCGCGTCTCCTTCACGGGAGCGCGAACGCCACGACGTAATCGCCCATCTTCGTTCTCAGCGCGCTGTGGCCGCCCGCGGCGATGACGACGAGCTGCCTGCCGCTCCGCGCGCGATACGTCATCGGCGTCGCCTGCGCGCTCGCGGGCAGCTCGGCGCTCCACACCACCTTTCCGGTGTCGACGTCGAACGCCCGCAGCATGGTGTCCCGCGCGGCGCCGATGAACACGAGACCACCCGCGGTGACGAGCGCGCCGCCGAAATTGAGCGAGCCCCATTCGCGCGCCTGCGGGACGGCCGACAGCTCCGGTGACGAGCCGAGCGGAACTTCCCACCGCACGTCGCCGGTCGCGAGATCGACGGCCGTCAGGCCGCCCCATGGCGGCGGATTGCACGGCAGGCCGCGCGGAGACAGGATCGCCTCCCGGTACATGACGTACGGCGTGTCGCGCTGTGGACCGATCTCGCGCCGCGGCTGCACCAGGGTCGCCCGCTCGCGCTGAAATCTCTCGCGGGGGACGAGCGCGAGGAGGAATGCCAGGCGGTTCGTCGGTGCGATGACCAGGCCGCGCACGGGATCGTGCGAGACGCTGCCCCAGTTCACTCCACCCCCGAATCCCGGGAACACGACGGTACCTTCGAAGCTCGGCGGCGTGAAGATCCCCTCGGAGCGGAGGGGCGCGAGGCGCGCTCGACACGCGTTGCGCTCGTCGTCGTTGATTCCCCAGGCCTCCTCGGACGTGAGGCGTGACGGGACGAGCGGTCGCGGGCGAAGCGGGAACGGCTGCGTGGGCCACGCTTCTTCGCCGGGGATGGTGCTCTTCGGCACTGGGCGCTCTTCGATCGGCAAGAGCGGCGCGCCGGTCTCGCGATGGAGAAGGAAGAGATGTCCCATCTTCGTCGCCACCACGACGGCGGGCACCGACCTCCCTTCGCGCGTCACGTCCACGAGCACGGGCTGCGCCGGAACGTCGTAGTCCCACAGGTCGTGATGTACGACTTGAAAGTGCCAGACCACGTCGCCGCTCACCGCGCGGAGCGCGACGACCGAGTTTGCGTACACGTTCGCGCCGAGACGCTCGCCGCCGTAGTGGTCCGGGCTCGGACTGCTCGTCGGCACGAAGACGAGCCCGCGCGCAGGGTCGACGGACATCACCGACCATACGTTCGCCGCTCCCGTGCGGCGCCAGCTGTCGCCCGCCCACGTCGCCCTCGCGGGATCGGAGTCTCGCGTCGGTATCGGGTCCCAGCTCCAACGGAGCGCGCCGCTCTTCGCGTCGTACGCGCGGACGACACCGCGCTCGAGATGGGCCGCGCGGTTGTCACCGATGGACGAGCCGACGATCACGAGGTCGCGCACCACCGCCGGCGGCGACGTCACTTGATAGCAGCCGCAATCACCGCCGACCGCGATGCCCTCGGTCAGATCGACTTCACCGTTCCGGCCGAACTCGGCGCACGTCGCGCCCGCGGCCGCGTCGAGCGCGATGAGACGCGCATCGATCGTTGCGACGAAGACGCGACGGCGACACGCGCGGTCCGGGCGAGTGTCTGCATCGAGCCACGTCGCCACGCCGCGCGATGTGACGATCGCGAGCCGCCGCGCGCGATCGACCTTCGGGTCATAGGTCCACCGCATGTCGCCGGTCTCCGGGTCGAGGGCAATCACGCGGTTGTATGGCGTGCTGAGGAAGAGCGTGCCATCCACCATGAGCGGTGTCGCTTCGAATGCCGTGTGGGCATACGGAGCGACACCGCCGACCTCGCCGGTGCGATAGGTCCACGCGACGCGAAGACTCGTCACGTTGCCGCGATCGATCTGCCTCAGCGGTGAGTAGCGGGTGCCGCCGGCGTCGTTTCCGTAGTTCGACCATTCGCCGCTCTCGATGGAATCGCGGCTCACCGCGTGCAGGCATCCGGCCAGGAGCAACGCCGCGAGCGCGAGCGACGAGACCTTGCTCACTCAGCGATCTTGCGCGTCACGGACCGCGTGGCGCCGAAGGTCGGGATGAACGCCGAGTGCTTGCCCGCGCCGCCGGTCACGATGACCATGATGTCGCGCCAGTGGCGGGCGATCCGCAGCTTGGCTGCAGCAGACCTGTCCTGGAACCCCTCGGGATAGATCGCCTCGAAGCGGGCGAGGTTCTCGGACGTGAAACGGCCCCGCGGCACGCCGGCGGCGTCCCACACCGCCCGCCGGAAGTCGTCCTTCTTCCAGCCGTCGAGGCCACCGTCGCCGCGTGCTCGGGCCCGAGGGCGACGAGCGGCTCGCCGCCCAGATAGATATTGTTCGATCCCGTCGTGGCCGCGGTGCCCACCACCGTCGCCACCAGGCCTTCCGGCGTCGCCGTCCCGTGATCGTTGATATTGTGAGGCGCCTCCGATGCGCAGACCGTCACCGTGCTGTCCGCGGGGGAGAAGCCGCGCTCGACGGAGAGCGGCTCCCAGGGCGAGGCCGCCTCGTTCTCGGCGACGCAATAGCTGTACTTGCCCGGGTGGCCATGGGTTGCCCGGTCCTCCTTGCCGGGGCGCGCGCCGCCGATGTTCTGGAGCGTCAGCCGCACCGCGCGGCCGATCACGGCATTGGCCCGCGCGCCCTGTCCGAGCGCGTTGCCCGCGGCATTGATCCCGAGCCGCCGCGCGATGGGACCATTGACGATGAGAAGCGGCGAGCAGGGATGGGTCGTCGTCTGCACGGCCTGGAGGTTGAAGGACGGGTCCGCCAGGGCCTCGACGGCCGCGAGGATCACCGGCATGTGCTCGGGCAGCGCTCCCGCCATGACGGCATTGGCCGCCACGGCCTCGATGGTTGCCCTCCCCAGCCTCGGCACGAGCACGGCCACGATCTCCTCGGGCCCGCGCCGCGTCCCCGCGAGCATCCGCTTCACGCGCTCCGCCGTGGGCGGGATCGCGGGCAGTCCATCGCCCCAGCCCTGTTCCATGAGCCAGCCCTGGAACTCGTCGAGGTCGGAAGGCGCCCCCCGCATGCCGCCCGTGGCTGCGCCCGCGACCGAAGGGGCCGACGGAGCGGAGGTCAGCGCGCGCAACACGCTCGTCGCGACCGGCTCCGCCTTGGCCGCGGCCGCGCCGGGCGCGATGCCGCCGATGGGATGCGGCACCGTGATCACGGGAAGCTCCGGCAGCCCACGGGCCGCCGACTGGGCGCGGGCCAGAGGAAGGAATTCATCGGTGCCGACCACGACACAGGCCACTCCCCTCGCCTCCAGCTCCGCTGCGTCGTGGACACTCCACGACGTGCACGACCCTCAGTCGGCCGATGCGGTGAGCGCGACGCGCGCGCTCCTCGCGATCTCCTCGAGGACGGTGGCGGTGGCGCTCACGGACGAGCCGGGCTTGCTCCACACGCGGACCGCGCGCGCCCCCGCCTGAGCCGCGAGCAGCGCGCCCAGGTGCTCCAGCAATTCCTTCGCGTTGGGCTTTGAATTGTCGAGGAGCGCGATGGTCACGCCCTCGAGCGAGGCGGGGCGCGCGGCCAGGCTCCGCGAGGTGGCGGCGGAGGAGCCGACGGGATCGACGATGTCCATGTCAGGTCACCATGACGGGATGGTCGGGCCCCGTCTCACGGGTGGAAGCAGCCGGGCAGGCGCGGGTCATTTCCAGCATCTTGCCGATGATCACGAGATTGGGCAAGGTCCTCCCCACGCATGCTCCCCCGCGGGCGGCTCAGGCCTCGAGCCTGGCGCGACGCGCGGCGCGCTCGCGGGCGGGCAAGAGGGCGAGGAGCGCCGCCGCGGCGCACACGCCCGCCGCGGTGTCGAACGTGAAGCGGAAGGCCGGCAAGAACCCGAGGGCCGCGGCGCGTGCCCCGAAGAGCCACGCGGCGCTATGCACGCCGATCACGACACCGAGGGTGCGGGAGAGAAAGGCAAAGCCGCCGGCCGTGCCCTGCTGGCGCGCGGGGAACGCGGCCATGGTCTGCGCGATGTTCGGCACCTGGAAGACGCCCAGGCCGAGGCCGACGAGAGCGAGCGCGGCGCCCACCAGGGGCAGCGGCGTGGCGGCGCCGCAGCGCGCGACCATCACGAGACCTGCCGCCTCGACGACCAGACCCAGGATCACAGGTGCGCGGCGCCCCCAGCGATCGGTGGCGCGTCCGCTCACGGGCGCCGCCGCGGCGGTGGCGAGCGGCGTCAGCATGAAGAGCAGCCCTCCCACCGCGGGCGAGAGGCCGCGCTCGGTCACGAGATAGAACGGGGCGAGCAGCCAGACGGAGAACTGGGCGAAGTTCGCGAGAAAGGCCAGGGCCCCCACGTGGATGACGGGCCAGCGCAAGATGTCCGCGGGGACGACCATCCGCCACGGCGAGGCTGAGGCGCGGCCAGGCTCGCGCATCCGCACGGCAAGCGCGATGATGGCCGCCGCCACGGGCACTCGATAGAGAAACACGCCCTTCCAGCCGAAGGCCTCGACGAGAAATCCTCCGACGAGCGGGCTCAGGCCCAGGCCCACCCCCAGACCGAAGCTCGCCCAGCCCAGGCCCCAGCCGTGGCGTGAGGGCGGCAGGGCCAGCGTCACCAGGGCAGGCGCGGCGCCGTAGATGAGGCCCCCGCTCACGCCCTGGAGGACGCGGACGACGAGCAGCGCCCCGAAGGAGGGCACGATGGCGAAGGCGAGAAAGCAGAGGAGCGAGAGGAACAAGCCGGCGCGCACGACGCGCCCGGCCCCGAGCCGGTCGGCGAGCACGCCGGCGGCGAAGGCCGTCAGCGAATACGTCCCGACGTAGCAGATGATGACCCAGCGGATGGTGGTGGGCCCGACGTCGAAGGCGGCGGCCATGGAGGGAAACGCGATGTTGAGGGAGCCGTCGAGCCCGACGAGCAGAAAGCCGGCGGCGGCGAGGAGAACGGGCATGCGACCGAGTATACGTCGCGCGGCGCGGGGGACACCCATGGTGAGATGCGCGGAGAGTTCGGACGATCCGGCGCTCGGAGATGCTACGATGGGGCGGTTTGCGTTCCACACATCGCCTCACCGCTGGCACGTCGACTATCCGAAAGGGGATCGGCCAATGCGTCAACTCTGGGTGCTCGTGTCACTCGCGGGTCTTTTTCTCGCCGTCGGTACTCCGGTCGCTGCCCAAGTGGTTCCCCTGGGAACGCTCAGGGCCATCGACCCCAAAGACGCCGCCGCCGTCACCGTCGAGTGCGAAAAAAGCGCCGACGGTAGCCAGATGACGTGCGGATTCATCCACGTCAAGGTGTCTCGGGTGAAGACTCCGGAAGCCGCCCGGGCCGAGCTCGAGAACAATCTCAAGCAGCAGCCGTTCGCGGCGACCACCAAGGCGGTGTGCGGCAACGAGAAGGAATTCGCCGCCCAGTACCGAGACCTTGCCGCCTCCCCCCGCGTGGGCGAGAACCAGAAGGCCTTCGTGACCCAGGCCATGCAGCGCATGCGGGCCTTCTGCGCCAAGCCGTCGCCTCAGACCCTGCGCGAGTTCAGCTGGTTCATGCTGAGCAAGGAGACGCGGACCTGTAAGATCCGGACCAGCTCGTGGCGTGAGACGTTCATCCAGAACGCGTCCCGCGTCTGGGTGAGCAACCGCGGGCCGGCCGGCCCCTGCGGGGTGATCAGCGTCTCGACGCTGGAAGAGGGGCCGATGGATCCGAACGCCAAGACCAAGGGACCCTCCTGGATCTTCGAGGCCCAGAAGATCCTGACCACGAAGGCGGGCGCCTGCGGCCAGGCCGACGAGGAAGGCAAGGTTCGATACGCGATCGCGGGCGTCAATCCGACCTTCGGGTGCGAGTTCATGGAGTTCTGATCTCTCGCGCTCGCCCGAGACCAGGGCTCGATGCCCGATCCGACCGGATGGGTGACGAGGGCCTGCTCGTCTTCTTCTGCCTCCGCCTTTTCCTCTGGCCGAGCGATTGACGGAAGCGCGCGAGTCGGGTAGAAGGAAGGCGCCATGCCCCTCGCGCCCGGCCTCACCGGCGAGTTCGAGCAGCTCGTCACCCCCGAGCTGACCGCGGACGCCCTCGGCAACAAGGGCGTGCAGGTCTTCGCCACACCCTTCGTGATCAATCTCATGGAGCTGACCTGCAACTCGGTGATGAAGCCCGAGCTTCCCGCGGGATTCGCCACCGTCGGCACCATGGTGGAGATGAAGCACCTGGCCGCCACCCCGGTCGGCATGAAGGTGCGGGCCAAGGCGACCGTCCTCGAGACGGACGGCAAGCGCTGCCTCTTCGAGATCACTGTGTGGGACGAGACGGAGAAGATCGCGGAAGGCCGGCACGAGCGATTCGTCGTCCCGAACCTGGAGAAGTTCCTGTCGCGAGCCATGAGCAAGCGAGGCGGATGATGCCGATCCAGATCGATCACGGCGTCAAGGGCAAGGAGTATCCACCCTATGCCGTCACCGTCGAGCGGGGCAAGATCAAGGAGTTCGCCCGCGCCATCGGCGACGACTCGCCCTTCTACCTCGACGACGAGGTCGGCCGCGCGTCGCCGTGGGGCGACATCATCGCGCCGCCCACCTTTCCCGTGACCTTCCGCAGCGACCGGGCGGGCACGGAGACGCTGCTCCATGATCTGGGCGTCGACATCGGGCGCATTCTGCACGGCGAGCAGGAGTTCGAGCACTTCAAGCCCATCCTGCCCGGGCGCACCTATCTCTGCCGGGGCCGCATCACCGACGTCTACGAGAAGACGGGCAAGTCCGGGCCCATGGCCTTCGTGGTGCGCGAGACCACCATCACCGACGCCGACAACGACATCGTGTGCGTGACGCGCGCCATCACGGTGGTGCGGCTGTAGTTCGAGCTGAGACGTGGCCCAAACGGCCGCGGGCGTGGCAATTCGAGATGAGCGGTGAAGCCGCGAGACGAGGGCTGAGTGAATTCACGGTGAGGCGAGGGCTGAATAGATGAAATACGCGAAGGTCTACGCCGAGGATGTCCAGATCGGCACGGAGATGCCCGCGCTGGTCAAGCCGCCCGTGCAGCAGATCCAGCTCACCCGCTATGCCGGCGCCTCGGGCGACTTCAACCCCATCCACCAGGACGCGGCCTTTGCCAAGGCGGCCGGCATGGGTGACGTCTTCGCCCACGGCATGCTGTCCATGGGCTTCGTGGCGCAGTCGGTCACCGACTGGCTCGGCGTGGGCACGGTACGAAAGGTCGGCGTCCGCTTCGCCGCCCTGGTCCGCCTGGGCGACGTCATCACCTGCCGCGGCCGCGTGGTCGCCAAGCGTCCCCCGAAGGAAGGCGACGGCCCCCAACTCGTCGATCTGGAGCTCTGGGCCGAGAATCAGAAGGGCGAGAAGGTCATCACCGGCAAGGCCACCGCCGCCCTCCCGTCACGCGCATAGCAAAGCAATGCCTCAAGATCTTCCGGGTGGGTCGATCAGCGAGCGCTACGTCTTGAGGGTCAAGCGCGCCAGATAATCGGGACCAGCGCCGCCGCGGACCAACAGTTCGGTAATGCTAGGGCCGCGGGTCCTTGCCGTTCAGAAAGGCGCGGAGGGCCTCGGTGGTGGAAGGAAACGCCAGCTGCTCCCACGGGATGTCGTCGGGCGCCACCCACTCCACGCAATCGTTTTCCCAGCAGGTGCGCACCTCGCCGCCGATCACGCGCGCTCGATAGACGACGATGACGATGGGCGTGCCCGGATAGGAATAGACGCCGAGAAGGCCGTCCAGGTCCACTTCGAGACCCGTCTCCTCCCGTGTCTCGCGCACGGCGGCGGCCTCGACGGCTTCGCCCCAGTCGACGAAGCCTCCCGGATAGGTCCACTTGCCTCGAGCGGGCTCGATGCTTCGCCGCGTCAGGAGTACCCGGCCGTCCAGCTCCGGAATGGTTCCGGCTACGACTTTGTGGTTGAGATAGAAGATGAACGCGCAGCCTCCGCAGACCATCTCCTGCTTGCCCTCGGGCGGAACCGGCTGCCGCGCGAGCGCGCCGCCGCAGAGCGGGCAGAAGCGTATGCTCGAGGGAGACAAACCGTGGTGATGGTGCGTGTCGCTCATGGCTGCGCTCAGTCTATCACCACCGCGGATACTGGCTCTTGCCCATCGGGCCTGCGTGCTGGAAAATGCCATTGGGAATCGCAGGCTGCTCAAAAAGGTCCAGATGCGAGGCGGCGCCCGGCCGTTCGAGTTGAGTGGCGGCGGCCTCTAGCCGTCGCAAGACGAGGGCTGGGTTGATTCGCAGGTGAGGCGTACTCTCTGTACGTTGAACCTGCGGCCGAGGGCGCCGCACTCCCGCAGATGGGCCTTTTTCGGCAGCCTGCCAGGAGGTCTCAATGCAGATGCAGATCAACCGTACGCGGCTCGAAGAGAGCATGGCGGCGCTGGGGCGCATCGGGGAGACGCCCGCGGGCGGGCTCTCCCGGCTCGCCCTGACCGATGAAGACCGGCGCGGCCGCGATCTCCTCGTCAAGTGGATGCGCGTGGCGGGGCTCACGGTCACCATCGACCGCATGGGCAACATCTTCGGCGAGCGCCCGGGCCGCGAGGGTCTGCCGCCCGTCATGATGGGCTCGCACGCCGACTCGGTGCCGACGGGCGGGAAGTACGACGGCCAGCTCGGCGTCCTCTGCGCCCTCGAGGCCATCCGCACCCTCAACGACAACAAGACGGCCACGCGCCACCCGGTGGCCATGGCCATCTTCACCAACGAGGAGGGGGCGCGCTTCCAGCCCGCCATGATCGGCTCCGGCGTCATGGCCGGCCAGATCGCCCTCGAAGACGCCTACAACGCGCGCGATCGCGACGGGCTCCGGCTGGGCGACGAGCTCGAGCGCATCGGCTACCTCGGCCCCGAGCCCTGCATCCCCCGCCCCCTCCGCGCCTACCTCGAGCTCCACATCGAGCAAGGGCCCATCCTGGAAGAGCAACGCCTCTCGGTGGGCGTGGTCGAGGGCATCGTGGCCATCTCCTGGTCCAAGCTCGTGCTCACGGGCGTGCAAGACCACGCGGGCCCGACCCCCATGCGCATCCGCAAGGACGCCCTCGTGACCGCGGCGGACATCGTGCGTGGCGTGCGCGAGATCCCGCGGAAGATCGGCGGCGACATGGTCGCGACGGTGGGCCGGCTGGACGTCGCCCCCAATATCCCGAACGCCATCCCCGGCAAGGTGACGATGTCCGTCGATCTGCGCGCGCCCGACGAGCACCACGTCACGCGAGCGGTGGGGCTTCTCGATCGGCTCGTCAAGGACACCGCCCGCGCCGAGGGCGTGCGGTACGAGCTCGACCACTACTGGCGCGTGCCCCGCACGCACTTCGACCTCGAGGTCGTGGACGTGATCGAGCAGGCGGCCAAGGACACGGGCGCCCGCCATCGCCGTCTGCTCTCGGGGGCGGGCCACGACGCCCAGTACATGGCGGCCATCTGTCCCACCGGTATGATCTTCGTCCCCTCCAAGGGGGGGCGCAGCCACTGCGAGGAGGAGTTCACGCCGATGAACGACATCGAGGAGGGCGCCAACACGCTCCTCCTCGCCGCCTCCCGGCTGGCCGGCGCCGACTGAGGACCATGCCGACGCGGACTCGCGAGGCCCTGCTTGCCTCGGTGCGCGAGTTCGTGGCCAAGGAGGTCATCCCGACCGCGCCCGCCCTCGAGCACGCCGATGCCTATCCGCACCAGCTCGTCGCGCGCATGCGCGAGCAGGGGCTCTTCGGCGCCCTCGTTCCCCTGGAGTACGGCGGTCTCGGGCTCGACGTCACGACCTATGCCCGCGTCATCGAGGAGATCTGCCGTGGCTTCATGTCGCTGGCGGGAGTCCTCAACAGCCACACCATGGCTGCGCTCATCGTGCTTCATCACGGCACCGATGAGCAGCGCCGGCGCCTCTTGCCGCGATTCGCGAGCGGGGAGGCCCGCGGCGGCCTCTGCCTGACCGAGCCCCACGCCGGCTCCGATGTCCAGGCCATCCGCACGGTGGCCCGGCGCGACGGCGACCGCTATCGCATCTCCGGCTCCAAGATGTTCGTCACCAACGGCCGCGAGGGCAATGCCTTCGCCCTCCTGGCCCTGACCGATCCCTCCGCCAGGCCACCCCACAAGGGCATGTCCTGCTTCATCGTCGAGAAGGGCGAGCCCGGCCTTCACGTCGTCAAGTCGATCGCCAAGCTGGGCTACAAGGGCGTGGACACCGCCGAGCTTCTCTTCGAGGATTTCCGCGTCCCCGCCTCCAATCTCGTCGGCGGCGTGTCCGGCCGGGGCTTCCAGCACGTCATGTCGGGGCTCGAGACCGGCCGGATCAACATCGCCGCGCGCGCGGTGGGCGTGGCCCAGGCCGCGCTGGACGAAGCCGCGCGCCACGAAGCCGCGGCGCGGGAAGCGCAGCCCGCCCTGGCCGACATCGCCACGCGAGTCGAAGCGGCCCGCCTGCTCACCTACTGGGCGGCGGGCATGAAGGACAGGGGCGAGCGGTGCGATCTCGAAGCCGGCATGGCCAAGCTCTATGCCTCCGAGACCGCCCAGGACGTCGCCGTCGAGACCATGAGGCTTCTCGGGCCGGCCGCGCAGGCCACCAGTGGCATCGTGGAGCGGCTCTATCGCGACACGCCGCTCATGATCATCGGCGAGGGCACCAACGAGATCCAGCGGACCATCATCTGCAAGAATCTGCTCCAGCGCCATGGCGAGCGACCGGGCGCCCTCGTCTCTCGAGACGGCCTCGCCACCGAGCAGAAGCAGATGGTTCTCCTCGTCCGCCAGGCCGTGGAAAAGGACGTCATCCCCGCGGTGGAAGAATACGAGCGGGCGGGGACGTATCCCGCGGCCGTCATCGCGAAGCTCGGCGAGCTCGGCATCCTGGGCATGCTCGTGCCCGGCGAGTACGGAGGCCTCGGCCTCGACATCGTGACCTACGCCATGATCATCGAGGAGCTGGCCCGCGGCTGGACGACGGTGGCCGCACTCGTGGCCCGCCATGCCGTGGCCGCTCACGCCATCGCCGGCATGGAGCCGCGGGAGCTGAGAGAGCGGTGGCTTTCTCCTTTGACCCGTGGCGAGCGATCGGCCTGCCTCGCGCGCGCCATAGGCACGATCGAGGCGCGGAATGACGGGCCCGGCTGGATTCTCGGCGGCTCGGCCCCGCTCGCGGATTGTGACGAGCGCGCGGACGCGATCGTGGTCCTGGCCCGACGGGAAGAGAGCAGCCTGGCCGCCTTCCTCGTCGAGAGAGGCGCCCGGGGTCTGTCCTTCGGCGAAGCCCGCGAGACACTGGGCGCGCGTGGCCTGCCCCTCCGAGACCTGAGATTCGACGGGGTCCGCGCGCACGGCGGGTCGAGCCCCGGTCTCGCGACGATCGCCCTCGCCCGGACCGCCGACGCGGCCACCGCGCTGGGGCTGGCTCAGGCCGCCTTCGAGGCCGCCCTGCGTTACTCGCAGCAGCGCTCGGCCTTCGGCGTGCCCATCTGCCAGCACCAGGCCATCCAGCTCAAGCTGGCCGACATGGCCACGCGGATCACCGCGGGCCGTCTCCTGACCTACAGAGCCGCGGAGCGTCTTGATGCGGATGTCGCCGACGATGCCGGGAGTATCATGGCTAGACTGGACACTGCGGACACCGCGTATGCGGTGACGCTCGAGGCCATGCGCATTCACGGCGGCTACGGCTATACGAGGGAGTTTCAGGTCGAGCGCTACTACCGGGACGCCTCGCGTTTTGTCACGGCGAGGGCGGACATGGAACTCGATCGGCGCCAGCTCGCCTCGCGGCTCGGCGGAAGATCGGCATGAGCTACGGACGCTACTTCGAGGACTTCGCGGTCGGGCAGGAATTCAAGCACTGGCCGGGGCGCACCATCACCGAGGCGGACTGCACGTGGTTCGGGCTCCTGACCATGAACCAGCATCCCCTGCACTCCGATGCCCACTACGCCGAGACCTACACACAGCACAAGCAGCGCGTGGTGATGGGCCCCCTCGTCTTCAGCATGGTCATCGGGATGAGCGTGGCCGACATCTCGGGGCGCGCCATCGCCAATCTGGAAGTGAATGCGCTCAAGCACGAGAAGCCCACCTTCATCGGCGACACCCTCTATGCCCAGAGCCGCGTGCTCGAGCTTCACGAGTCCCGCCAGGGCGATCGGGGCGTGGTGACCGTGGAGACCACGGGGCTCAACCAGCGCGGCGAGCAGGTGTGCTCGTACACGCGCAAGGTGCTCGTGCCGAAACGGAATCACCCCACGTTGGGCGAAGGAAAGCTTCCCTACTGACATGAGTACGGATCCTCACCCGCTCGGTTCGAGCCCCTCACCCCGGCCCTCTCCCCTGACGGGAGAGGCAGACTTTCTGGAACCCTCGCCCCCGTCGAGGGGGAGAGGGTCGCAGTTCGAGCTGAGCCGCGAGAGCGGCGAGGCGAGTGCTGAGATAGATCAGGGGACGTCTAGGACCCGGAGACCACCCCTCGAGGGCGTGCGCATCCTGGCCGTCTCGCAATTCGGAGCCGGACCTTTCGGCACCCAGGTGCTCGCGGACCTGGGCGCCGAGATCATCAAGATCGAGGACCCGGGAGTGGGCGGCGACATCTCCCGTTACGTTCCGCCCTACCAGCAGGAGCGGGACTCCCTCTACTTTCAGTCCTTCAACCGCGGCAAGAAATCGCTGACCCTCAACCTCCGGCATCCGGCGGGCCAGGCGGTGCTCCAGGATCTCGCCAAGGTCTCCGACGCGGTCTTCAACAACCTGCGCGGCGATCTGCCGGGCAAGCTCGGCCTGACCTACGAGACTCTCAAGGCCGTCAATCCACGCCTCGTCTGCTGCGCCCTCACGGGCTTCGGGACCACGGGGCCCCGCGCGGCCGAGCCCGCCTACGACTACCTCGTCCAGGGCTATGCCGGGTACATGGCGGTGACGGGCGAGCCGGACGGTCCCCCCGGCAAGTGTGGGGTCTCCGTCATCGATTTCGCGGGAGGCTATGCCGCCATGGTCGGTCTCATGGTCGGTCTCTTCGACGCCCAGCG
>Ga0070707_100003659_pt1 | contig 14495 bp, 14 predicted proteins | sample KBSK5502metaG_FD_65468 | JGI IMG/M metagenome (GOLD analysis project Ga0070707, IMG submission 65468) | Corn, switchgrass and miscanthus rhizosphere microbial communities from Kellogg Biological Station, Michigan, USA - KBS K5-50-2 metaG | ecosystem: Host-associated > Plants > Roots >... | reverse complement strand
ACGCGAGCCCGTCGGAGGAGTAGGACAAGCACATGCGCATACTGCTGCTGGGCGGCACTGGGTTCATCGGTCCGTTCGTCGCACGCCGGCTCAGCACGGAAGGCCACGAGGTCACGCTGTTTCATCGCGGACAGACGCAGGCCGATCTGCCACCCGCGGTGCGCCACATCACCGGTGACCGCCGCGAGCTGCCCCTGCATCGCGCGGAGCTCGCCCGGCTCGTGCCTGACGTAGTCTTGGACATGTACGCGATGACCGAGGCGGAGGCAGGCGCCGTGGTCGCGGTCTTCAGCGGCGCCGCGGGGCGGATCGTCGCCATCAGCAGCCAGGACGTCTATCGCGCCTACGGCCGGCTGATCCGCAGCGAGCCGGGCGCGCCCGACCCGTTGCCGCTCGCGGAAGATGCGCCGCTACGCGAGAAGCTGTTCCCGTATCGCGGCGAGACGCCCCTGCCTGCGGACGACCCGCGCCACTGGACCGACGACTACGACAAGATCCTGGTCGAGCGTGCGTACCTGGGCGCGCGGGACCTTCCCGGTACGATCCTGCGCCTGCCGATGGTGTATGGCCCCGGCGACGACCAGCACCGCCTCTTCGCGTATCTCAAGCGCATGGACGACGGCCGCGCGACGATTCTGCTGGGCGAGCACGCCGCCCGCTGGTGCTGGACACGCGGCTACGTCGAGAATGTGGCCGCTGCGATTGCCCGCGCGGCGACGGACGAGCGCGCCGCGGGGCGGGTCTACAACGTCGGCGAGGAGCCGGCGCTCGCGCTGGCCGAGTGGGTGCGGCGCATCGGCGCGCAGGCCGGCTGGCTGGGCCAGGTGGTGACGCTGCCGGAGGGGCGGCTGCCGGCGCATCTCGCGGTGGAGCTCGACCACGCGCAGGATCTCGTCGCGGACACGGCGCGGCTGCGCACGGAGCTTGGCTATCGCGAGGTGGTGCCGCAGGATGAGGCGCTGCGGCGCACCATCGCCTGGGAGCGCGCCAACCCGCCCGCACCGGTTGACCCCGCGCGCTTCGACTATGTCGCCGAAGACGCTGCCCTCACAGGCGCAGACTGATCGTGCGCTCCATCCCCTCACCGCGAGCCACTAGTACCTTTCAATGTCATCGCCCCTGCCTTGTCACCTTCTTGTCCGACTGTGCGTGAAAGTGATGAGTTGATTGACAGGCAATATAGACGTTGGTATGCTGCAGTCGCGATTCACTTGGTCTGCTCGGAGTCGTGCGGGGCGGATATGGCCGATATTCCTACGGGCCACTTCATTCGGCGAGGCTGCACGCTCCCCTGCCACGCGATCCCTCAGCCGCCCTTTCCTGCCCGTTCACTCAATGTACTGGACTCTGGCGCGTCCAGCTCCCTATGTGCGCACTCCGCCTGTGCATAGGTTTTGGCTGGCGCAGTTGTTCCTGTCGTTCGTGCCGAAGACAAAGAGCTCAATCCAGAAGAGCCCAAAGGAGCGCCAACAGTGATTGCACGCATCATCAACAGGTTCGGGAAACGTGGACTCGTCGCCAGTGGCCTTGCCACCGTCGCACTCTTGGCGGTGGTCGCCATGCTGGTCGTCACCTTGCTCCCATCAAATGGGCGCGCGGCGCACGCTAGTGGCACGGGTGGTGGTGGTGGCTGCTTCGCCATCTCAGGGCCGGTCTGCACCTTCAAGAATCAGTCGGCATTCGCGGACTTCGAGAGCAGCAGCAGCGACGGCTGTGTGATCTCCGACACGTTCGTCCAAGGATTCAACAACCTGATGCGACCGGGGAACACCGCGACCCAGACCGTCTTCGTGAGCATGGAGAAGTTTAACAACTGCACCGGCGAGTTTCTGAGTGGGGCCTTTTCGCAAGACTTCACGGGCACGGTGCAATTTGGCTCGGGCCTCTCAACGGCAGCGATTGTGGGGACGGCGACCATGGTCGACGAGATGACGTCCAACACGTTTAGCCTGTCAGTCAATTTGACATGGCAAGGCTTCGGCCCTACCACCACATTCCTTGATAACTCCCACCAGCGCGGTCCCGGTTTCATGTTCAATACGCACTTCAACGGCACCACGCGCGGCGCGGCGGCATCGGGCACCATCTCGGACGGCACGACGAACTTCGCCGCTTCGCCGTCACTCAATGCCAATCTGTCCGACAACAGCGGCGGCACCGTACAGCTCGTGAAGCCGTAGTCTGGTTGCGCACGAGATCGGACCTGATCTCGGCGAGCGAGGGGGGCACTTCAACGTGCCCCTCTTGTGTTGACTGATGCTACACTACATGCCGGCGACGTCCAGAAGCTCGACCACCTCGCGCACGCCAGGCACGCGGTTAGCCACCGCTTCGGCATTCTCGGCGTCGGCGAGATCTGGCACGCGGCCATACAGGAATGCCACGCCCCGCTCCACCCGCACGTGTATGCGCAGCTCGGTGGTGGCGGCGTCTTCGCGCAGCTCGCGCGTGATGGCCTCCGCCAGCGCCTCGTCGCCGGGCTGCGTGTCTTCCGCGGAGGCCGCGACCTCCTGGTCGCTATCCGCACTCGGGGCCCAGCCGCCAAGGATCTCGACATCGCCGTGCGGCCCCTCGGTGATGACGGGATCGGTCGGCGGGAAATAGGCGGGATCCTCCTCGACCTCGGGGAAGTCATCGGCAAGATCGGGGTTCACGACATTCAGGTCATCGGTCTCTAGCGGCACCTCCTCTTCGTCCGTCGGATCGGCGATAGCGCGCGGCCGTGCTGGCGGAATCTGCTCGTCGTCCTCCGCAGCCACCTCGTCCACATCCACGCCTTCGGTGTCTTCGAGGTCCTCGATGACCAGCCGCTCGACCTCCAGGAGATTGCGAATATGCCGATTCGGCGCCAGCGCCCGTACGATCTGTGCGGCGCGTGCGCGGTCGGCGTCGCGCTGGACGTGTCCGCTGAGGATGATGGCGCCGCCATCCGCTTCGCCGGCGACGACGTCTTCCAGTCCGGCCTGATGTGCCAGCTCACGCTGGATGCGCTGGGCAAGTGATTCTTGTGGCATGATCAGCCCTCCACTCTCATCTATAGGAGCAACGAGACACGGATTTCACCACAGAAGAAGCAGAGATCGCAGAGACGGGGTAGAGCAGACTGAGAGCGAACGGCGGGCGCTGCCGCGGTCGACACGCGTAGGAGATCATGCCCGCTCGACTGCCGTGATCTCATTGACCTCAGCGTGCCCTCATTGTACTCTGCCTCCTCTGTGGTGAAACATCCGGTCTTGCTGCGTCTGGCGCGCACGGTACGGCGCGCCAGACGCGCGAGGGCTGGTACGTGCCCCTCACCCTCACCTGCGTGCAACCCGAGTGCCAGCGACTTTCCACCAGCGCAGCGACCGCCCAGCTGTAAAGTTGGCATGCGGTATGCGGCCTCGTGCGCTGCGGGAAAACGCAAGCATCTGTTGCGGTAGGAGGCAAGAGCACATGGCACTTGATCGTTGGGATCCGTTGCGCGAGATGATGACCCTGCGTGAGGCGATGGACCGGCTTTTTCAGGAGAGCGTCGTGCGTCCGACCGGCTCGTTCCTGGCGGGCGCGCGTGGAGCGACGCCGGTGGACATCGCGGAGCGCGATAACAGCTTCGTGGTCCAGGCCGCCATGCCGGGCATCGCGCCGGAAGAAATCCAGGTCACCGTCAAGGGCAACACGCTGACCATTCGCGGCGAGCACAAAGACGAGGAGGAGCGCAGCGACCAGAACTGGCTGGTGCGCGAGCGCCGGGGGCAATCGTTCTACCGCAGCGTCACGCTGCCCGCGCCAGTGAATGCCGACAAGGCCGAGGCGAAGTACGAGAACGGCGTGCTCACGCTGACCCTGCCCAAAGCCGACGAGGCGCTGCCGAAGCAGATTCGCATCGGCGCGCAGGTGGGCGGCGAAACCGGACAGCCCGCCATCCAAATGCCCGGCCGCACCGACCAGGGCGTGACAGGTGGGACGGGTGGCGAGACTAGCACGAGTGGCGGGCAGTTCAGCGGCAGCCAGTCCTCCGCGACAGGATCGGCGGGTAGTGAGGCACAGCAGGACGAGGTCAGCCGCGCGTCCGAGCAATCCTTCCCCGCCAGCGACCCGCCCTCGTGGACGCCTGAGCGGTCGTAGGCCCCACCCCCAGCCGGAGAGGGGAGCCAGAGCGTGCACGTCCGCACGGAGTCTCACGGCGCCGTTCGGCGCCTGCCGACGCGGGATCGCCAGGAGACGCCATAGGGGATCATGCCGAAAATGTGATCCTCTATGGCGCCGACTGATCTTCTATGGCGAACGGCGCGGCGCGAGTATGCTTAATGCCCTCTCGTATCGCTAGACGCGTTGGAGTCGCTGCCGGTGCGGTTGGAGTCGCCCACGATATCCTTCTTGGTGAGCTTCTTGGGCGTCGTCTCGTACCAGTGCGGCTCCTCATCCTGCGGCAGCTTCTCCGGATTCTCGTGGGCGAATTCCTGCTTCCTGTAGGTCGCGCGCTTCTTCGGCGTGCCCGTGGTGATCGGCGTGCTCTTGCGCGGATTGTTGTGTCCGCGCGAAACGTCGGGATCGTTGCCGTCCTTATGGTGCTGCCCCTGCTTGGCCATGGTCTGCCCTCTCGCTGCTTGCATGTGGATGTCGTACGCGTCGCTCTATGTGCTCATCCGGTTGCACGCGGGTCTGGTGGATGTGTAACGCGTCCTGGTGGCGGTCGCACATCCTGACGGCTGAGCGGCGCAACTTCCGTGCCAGTGAGCCCCAACTCACAGCCACTGTCGCTCTCACAGAGACACCCCACACCACCGCCAACCTTCCCTGGCTGACAGCCGATCGCGGCTGGGTGCCTGCGGGCGCGCTGCGACCGGGCGAGCCGGTGGTGACGCTGGAGGGCGGCCCGACGACTATAATAGCTTCCGTCCTCGTCATGCTGACGAGGCAGACAAGTAGGAAGTGTACTCATGCTCGATCGCCAGGATCTGTACTGCAAAATCTTCGTCAACGGACCGCCCACAAGCGAAGACTTGTTACAGTTGGTATCACGTACTGTCGGTGGCGCGGTCGAGTATCACACTGTCATTGCGGCAGGTGCCGAGATCTATGTTGCGCACAACGACGAGGACGATGCGCTGCGTGCACGCGAGCCTGATGGATTCCTCTTCTACCCGTACTATCTGGAAGTCTCGGCAGAACCCGGGCAGACGCGCAGTGCTCAGATCACTTTGGTGGCCACGCTCCTCGAGGTCTTTTGGGCAGCGCATCTTGAGGCCATTGCGGCGAGCGATTTTGAAGAAGAGCTCCCACGACGCGGCGGTTACCACCCAGACCTGCCCAGAAGACCGGCATGACGTCCGCCTCGTGGGAGTGGGGTTGACCTGACAACACCGTACTGTTTTCCTAGAGGTCGTTGCCCGCTTGGCTAGCCTGTTGAGCAGGAACGGAACAACGGCGATGAGTATCGGCTGATCGTGTACGCTAACTACGATCTGGGCATCATCTATGTCAAAGACCTACTCACCCATGCCGAGTACAACAAGGGTGCCTGGAAGGCATAAGTCGGCGGCGACGAGAACGGAGGGTGTCGCCATGGCAGCGATCGTGGACAAGACGGCCGCGGAGGAGTACCTGGCCCTCGTCCGCGCCTTCCCGCTCGTCTCGATCCGCGACGAGACGCACCTGGCCGAGGCGCTGGCCGTCATCGACCGCCTACTCGACCGACCCCAGCGGTCGACGGCCGAGGAAGAGTATCTGCGCGCGCTGACCGATCTGGTCGAGACGTGCGCGTTCTCGTACGTCGCCATCCCGACCGTGAGCGGCGTCGAGGCGCTGCGCTACCTGATGGAGGAGCACGGGCTCACCCAAGCCGATCTCGCGCCCCGGTTTGGGACGCGATCCATCGTCTCCGAAGTCCTCGCCGGCAAGCGCCGCCTCGCGCTCTCGCACATTGCCCGCCTGGCCGAGCGCTTCGGTGTGCCAGCAGACGTCTTCATCACGCAGTAGTCAGGCTGTGCAAGCGGCTGCCGGCGATCTCAATTGTTCATGGCGAGCGGCTGGACCAGTGAGCTACGCAGTGAGCAAAAGTGGAGCAGTGGGACGAGTCCTATGAGGAGCATTGGTCACCAATACTATAAGGGCCAAAAATGAGCAGGCAACGACCGAGCTCATGAACTGGCTTTTGCTGGACTAATTCCGAATGCACTCTGCGACTGCGCCATCCGGTAGCCGTGTAGCATTACCTATCGAGGTGCTCCATGAAATGGGTCGAAGCGGAAGGGACTCATTACCTGTATTTTACGCGGGCCGATGGGGTGTCAGTCCCAACCGTGTTGGGACTGAACATTGCACTGGCACCGCCGTCCGTGGAGACGCTGTTGGCCGCAAGCGCCGACTTCAGGCTAGTGCTCGTCCGCAACGTCTTGGAGCCTGAAGAGGGACTTGTGTATTACCTGCATTGGGACAATGGTCAAGATCTCGACGAGCTTGACCGCAAGGTGGAGCGTGACACCTACACGGATGGCGATCTTGCACATGCGGCCAAGACCGAGTACGGACCGACCACATGTCAGAAGTGTGGGCAGGTGTGGCGCACTCTCGTCCTACCGCTGGGAGATCCCTATATTGATGCCCCCGGGCTCTACGAGAGGAAGATCCGCGAGCACGCCATTATAAGGACGTGTCCGAACTGCGGCGAGCCGCTTAGGCAACTCGTTGTGAAGATATTCTGAGGCCAGCCGGACGGCGGTTACGAAGCTCAGAGGTAATTTGGTGACTTCGTGCATGACGGGCGGGTAGGCCATAACACAGTCACCTACCCGCCCGCCATCGTTCCTACATCATCTTGCGCATCAGCGCGTCCAGTGCCTCGCGCGAGGGACGCAGCCGCTCCGCCGGTAGCTGGGCCAGCGGCGCCTCCGGCAGGCGCTCCAGCTCCGGCAGCGTGGGACGCTGCTCGTTGATGTAGATCAGCCCCGTGATGAACTCCTGCTTGATGTGCGCGTCTTCGAGCAGGCGCATCGCGGAGAAGCGATCCGTCGGATCGTAGTTGTTGTCCAGCTTCTTGAGGCGGATGTGCGAGCCGTCGTGCATCGCGACATCCACCGACGTGCCGGCCTCGTAGTCCACCGTGATCTCTTCGCGCGCCGGGATGAAGGTGAAGTCGGAGATGATCTCCTCGTGCGCCTTGCCCCAGGCGTAGCTCTTGGTGGAGTCTTCGTGGTCGTTGAACGAGACGCACGGGCTGATGATGTCCAGCACTGCCGTGCCCCGATGGCTCAGCGCCGCCTTCAGCAGCGCCTCCACCTGGCGCGGATCCCCCGCGAACGAGCGCGCCACGAAGCCGCAGTCCGCCACCAGCGCCTCCAGGCACACATCGATCGCCGGAAGCTCGTTGAGTCCGGCGTACTTGAGCTGCTGGCCCTCGTCGGCGGTGGCCGAAAACTGGCCCTTGGTCAGGCCATAGACGCCGTTGTTCTCGATGATGTAGACCACTGGCACGTTGCGCCGCACCATGTGCTTGAACTGGCCCATGCCGATGCTGCCGGTGTCGCCGTCGCCGCTGATGCCAATGGCGGAGAGCGAGCAGTTAGCCAGCGTGGCACCGGTCGCCATCGAGGGCATGCGCCCGTGCAGGCCGTTGAAGCCGTGCGATTGGTTCAGGAAGTAGGCAGGCGTCTTGCTGGAGCAGCCGATGCCGCTCAGTTTGATGAGCTGCGTCGGATCGATCGCCAGATCATAGGCCACCGAGATGATGCGGGCCGAGATCGAGTCGTGGCCGCAGCCCTTGCAGAGTGTGGAGGGCCGCCCCTTGTAGTCGTTACGTGTCAGGCCGATCAGGTTGACTCCCTGGGCCGGTGGTTCCTGGATTGCCATCTCGTCTATAGCTCCTTTTCAAGAATGGACCGCGCGATCCAGCGGCCGGTCAAGGGGAGTCCGTCACACTTGGCGATTGGGATGAGGCGCGCGGCTTGCTCGGGCGCCTCGGTCTGCAGGATTTTGTGCATCTGCGCGTCGAAGTTGTTCTCGACGACGTAAACACGCGGGTAGCGCGCCACGAACTCGTTGAACTCGCCGGTCGTCGGCAGCGCGCGCAGCCGCAGATAGCTGGTCTTCACGCCCTGGTCGGCGAGCATGCTGCGTGCCTCCTCGATACCCGGCTCCGTGGAGCCGTAGGCGATGATGCCGATCTTGGCGCCCCGCACCTCATCCACCACGGGCTTCGGCACGAGCGTGCGCGCATAGGCGAACTTGCGCGCCAGCCGCTCCAGATTCGCCTCCCACTCGTCCGGACGCTCGGTGTACTGCGCGAAGGCATTGTGGCCGCTGCCGCGCGTGAAGTAGGCCGCGCGCGCATCCGGCGTGCCGGGAATCGTGCGGTAGCCGATGCCGTCGCCGTCCACATCCTCATAACGATTGAAGCCGCCGAGCCGCCGCAACTCTTCCGCCGAGAGCACTTTGCCGCGATCCATCGGCTGGTCGGGATAGGTGAACGGCTCGCTCATCCAGAGATTCATGCCGAGGTCGAGGTCGCTCAGCACGAAGATAGGGGTCTGCAAGCGCTCGGCCAGATCGAAGGCGCGCCAGCCAAACTCGAAGCAGTCTTCCATCGAGGCCGGGAAGAGCAGCACGTGGCGCGTGTCGCCGTGGCCCAGGTAGTAGGCCATCAGCACGTCGCCCTGCGAAACGCGCGTCGGCAGGCCGGTGCTCGGGCCCATGCGCATGATGTCCCAGATCACCGCCGGCACCTCGGCGAAGTAGGCGAAGCCGGCGTACTCGGTCATAAGCGAGAGGCCTGGGCCGGAGGTGGAGGTCATCGCACGCGCGCCCGCCCAGCCAGCGCCCACTACCATACCAGCGGCCGCGATCTCATCCTCGGCCTGCACGATGGCGTAACTGTGCTCCTTGGTGCCCGGGTCGGTGCGCAGCTCCTTAGCGTAGTCGCTGAGCGCGTCCACTAGGCTGGTGGACGGCGTGATGGGGTACCAGGCCGCGACGGTGAAGCCGCCGAAGACGGCGCCCAGCGCGCCGGCGGAGTTGCCGGTCATCATGATCTTGCCGGCCGTCTCGCTCATGCGCTCGATGCGGAAGGGGTCGCGCTTGGTGATGTTGGCGCGCGTGTAGTCGATGGCGGCCTGCACGACGCCGAAGTTCAGGTCGATCGGCTTCTGCTTGCCCTGGAAGTGGTCGGCGAGGGCGGCCTTGATCTCCTCGACGTCGATGCCGAGCAGCTCGGTGAGCGCGCCGACGTAGACCATGTTGGCGACATACGGGCGCAGGTCCGCGTTCGCGCCGGAGTCCTTCGCCATCTGCTGGACGGGCAGCGAATAGTAGGTGATGTCGTCGCGGTCCTCGCTCAGCTTCCACTCGGTGGGATAGATCACCACGCCGCCCGGCGGCACACCGGCGATGTCGTCGGCCGCCGTTTGGCGGTTCAGGGCCACCACGATCTCCGCCGTCTCGCGCCGCGCGATGAAGCCGTCGCGACTGACGCGAATGCTAAACCAGGTGGGCAGGCCCTGAATGTTGGAGGGGAAGATGTTCTTGCCGCTGGCGGGGATGCCCATCTTGAAGATAGCGCGCAGCAAGCACTGGTTGGCCGTCTGGCTGCCCGAGCCGTTGACGGTGGCGGCCACGATGGTGAAGTTATTGATGCCAGACGGACTCTCGTCTATGTCCGTGGGCAACGGCGCGCGCCGGACATGTGTGGTACTCATCGCATTTCCGACCATGAGATCCCTGCCTGCACGCAGGGAGCGAAATGGCCGTCTCCTTTCCTGTATTCCCCGTATGGGGCTGGCTTTTGATGACGCAGAGCCAGCGAACTGCCTCCGGTTGCCCGGGTAAAGTTCCCCTCGACAATGTTATGCGCCGGTACTTTCCCCAGAGAGGCACTGGCTGCAACCCCGTGTGCCTGTTTAACCTCCCAGGTTCTAGAGCAACGGGCTGAGGTGCCACCCGTTGGTAGGTCTTGAACGCTTACGCATAACGTAGCCCGGTAGGGATTGCTCCCCCTGGCTGAGTCTGGTCAGGTCCGGGCGTGCTCACAACAGCTGCGCACGCCCCAAGCTTGCGCTAGGGGGTACCTGACCGCCTAAGAAGACCTTTCTGCCTGCGAGAATGAGCGCTCGCTACGTGCCGCCGGCTGTACTCCGCGGTCACAGCGCTCTGCGGCGTGGTGAAGCGATACCCCGTATTATACCGTGTTTACGTAGCGATGGTACGGTGACCTGTGCGCGGGAGCCTTGAAGCCGCCACAGTGGGGCGCCGCCCGGCGTCCAGGCGCTGGGACCGGCGGCGTATCTGCCGGCTGGCGAGGCGTCAGCTGGCGCGGCTGCGCAGTCGCGCCAGCTCCTCGAAGAGCTGCTTCTCGTGCGAGGAGAGCTGGCGCGGCAAGATGACCTGGATGCGCGCCAGCAGATGGCCGGCGCCGTCGCCTTTGGCGTGCGGCATACCCTTGCCCGCCAGGCGGAAGGTTTGCCCGTTCTGCGTCTCGGGGGGGATCGTGAGCAGCAGCTTCTTACCGTCGGGCGTGGGGACGGGCACCTCGCCACCCAGCACCGCCGTCGTCAGCGGCACTTGCACGTCGACCAGCAGATCGTCGCCCTTGCGCTCGAATACCGGATCGGGCTTGACGGTGACGACGAGATAGAGATCGCCACGCGGCCCGCCGCCCAGGCCCGGCTGCCCCTCACCGGCCACACGCACGCGCGCGCCGGTATCCACCCCCGGCGGAATGCGTACCTCCAGCCGGCGGTTGCGCTCGATGGTGCCCGTACCGCCACAGACGGGACACGCCCGCCCGTTCACGCGCCCGGTGCCCTGACAGGTGAGGCAGGTCTCCGGCGCGGAGACGTTGTAGACGCGCGTTGTGCCGCTGTAGGCCTCGCGCAGCGTCACCTCGACGGGCTGCTCGATGTTCTCGCCCGGGCGCGTGCCGAGGTCGCCGGTGGTCGTCCGTCCTGGGCGCGTTCCCGCGCCCGCCCCGCGGCGGCCAAAGAGCACGTCGAAAAAGTCGGAGAAGCCGGTGGGGTCGTCGTCGAAGGGCGGCATGTCGGCGCCCCCACGCGTGGACGCGCGCCCGCGCGCGCCAGGCCGCGACGCGCCGGCCCCCGTACCGAAGCCGAACTGGTCCTGCCAGTTGGGGCCGAGAGTGTCGTATTTCTTGCGCTTGTCAGGATCGGAGAGCACCTCGTAGGCCTCGTTGATCTCTTTGAAGCGTGTCTCGGCGGCTTTATTGCTCGGATTCACGTCGGGATGATATTTGCGCGCCAGCTTGCGATACGCCTTTTTGATCTCGTCGCCTGTGGCGCGCTTCTCGACTCCGAGGATTTTGTAATAGTCTTTGTAGTCCATCGGTGCTCAATCGTCGCGGCTTAGTGGCCCGACCCCGTGCTGACCTTCACACGCGCCGGCCGCAGCATCTCGCCGCCGAGCAGATAGCCCTTGCGCACCTCCTCCACGACGGTGCCCTCTGGGTACTCGCCGGAAGCCACATTTTCCACCGCCTCGTGGACGTGCGGATCGAACCGCTCACCCACCGTGTCCACCGGGGTGAGGCCCTCCGTGCGCAACAGCTCGTTGAGCTGCCACTGCACCATGCGCAGCCCCTGTTGCAGGCTTTCGCGGTCCATCGAGTCGCCGAAGCGCATGGCGCGATCCAGGTTGTCCATCACCTCGAGCACCTTTTCGAGCAACTCCCGCTTGTTGCGCTGAATACGGTCGGCCGCCAGCCGCTCCTGGCGCTTGCGAAAGTTCTCCATCTCCGCGCGCTCGCGCAGGTATTTATCTTTATAGTTTGCGACCTCTTCGCTGGCCGCCTGCAGCTGCGCCTCCAGCTCGGCAGTGCTTTTCTGGTCGTCCGTCGCCGCTGGCTCGTTCGACTCTGTTACCTGATCCTGTTGTACGTCGTCAAGTTCATCCATGCTGTACTCCCACCATAGTCAATATGCATGAAGAGCGGGACGCCTGCTCGGTAGCCGGCGCTTCGCGCGGCCCGATGCCCGTTCGTACGGAGCTCTTGCGCACTTGGAAAGTATAGAGTCTGCGCTACCCCATGTCAAAGTTTGGCACAACGCCGGCGCGTCCCTCAGGTCCGGCACGCGTCATGCATACTGGGCGGGGTGTCGGGATGCCAAAGCAGCGCTCCCCGCGCCGCTTCGGGCGACCAGCGCTAGGACTCGTCCATTTAGTGATGCCAAATCGGCCAGCGTTCGTTGTAAGAGATGGAAGCCTGGCGCGAACCGCACACGACGGCGCGTGAAGGCTGGTGGTGGCCGATGTGGGAGAGGACGTGGGGAACGTGCACGACGTGGGAAGCTTGTCACGGACTGAGGATGGTGTTCCAGGGGCCAGTGCCCCTTCCGCGCGGCAGACGGAGACACGCCGGGCGGCGCATCGGCGTAGCCGCCGGGCCAGCATCGCGCTCGCCCTCAGCCGGCTCGAGCGCGAGCATGTGGCGCTGTTGATGGCGATCTGCGAGCTGGAGGGCCCGCCGGGAGCCCAGGACACGACGCCGCGCGCGCTGCGCGAAGCGTTGCTGCTGATGCTGCGCGAGGACCTGCGCCAGACGCAGCACGCGCTGCACCTGGCGGCCCGCGGCGAGTATGGCGCCTGCGAGCAGTGCCGCAAGCCGTTTACCTCGCGCCAGCTCGAGCTGCGGCCGACGATCACCCGCTGCCCGGTCTGCGACATGCGCGCGCGGCGCGCCAGCACAGTAGACTAAACGCAGCTCAGCAACGGAGAGGCGTTGGCGCCATCGGCTCCCTGCCAGTGTCGCGGAGCGCCCGCCCGCGGCGCGTGCTCCCAATCGGCGTGGGCGCCTCCCTTTCTTTTGGCCACCTGCTATTCTCATTCGCTGACGACCAAACCTGGAGAATTCCGGCTCTTTACCATCCATTCATGGGCGTCGACACGACCTTCGCCACGCGTATCTATCCCGAGACGATGCTGATTCCACTGTAGTGTGATGTCAACGACACGACCTCTGGACCCGTCACGCCCCTATTGCGCATGCCTCTCCGCCTATGGCAGAATACGAACCGATGCCGCGTGACCGGACAAAGCGCCAGCTTGTCACGATTTGAGGAGAATGGAGATGTCGCTGGCTGGAAACCTGCGCCAATACGCACTCGTGGACCTGTTGCGTGCGATCGAGAGCGAGCAGCGCGGCGGACGGCTCATGCTCCAGCGTGGCGAGCGGCGCGCCTTCATCTATTTCTCCGGCGGCCAGTGGCTGCTCGTCGAGCGGGTAGGGAGCAGCCTCGTGCTGGCCCACCACCTGGCGCGTGTCGGCCTGATCACCCCTGAACAGTTCGAGTCGTCGCTCGGCGTGCCGTTCGTCGAGGCCGGGCAGATCCCGGATGTGCAGGTGGTGCGTGCGCTCATCACCTCGCGCCAGCTTTCGCAGGAGCAGCTGCGCGCGTTTGCCGAAAACGACGCGCTGGACCTGCTGGCGCACGTGCTGTCCTGGCCGGATGGCGACTTCGCTTTCGAGGACGGCGTCGCGCTGCCCCCTGGGCGAGTCGCGTTGCCGCTGCCCGTCGGCCAGCTCGTCGTGCAGGTACAGCGGGTCCGCGGCAGCACGCCGCCGCCCCGCCCAACCGGGCCAGTCGCCGCTGTCGCCCCTATCTCGCCACAGACCGTGATCGATTTCGCGGAGGTGGACCCCGCAAACGGCGAGATGATTCAACTGACGCGCGATCAGTGGCGGCTGCTCACGGCGGTAGATGGGCAGGCGCCGCTCGTCGGCATCATGCAGAAGCTGCAGGCGCCCGAGCACGTCATCATGCGACTGGCGAGCGAGCTGCTTGCCGCCGGCACGGTGGTAGTCGTCGACCACCCATAACCGTGCGACAAGCTGTGCGGCTCATGCGCCCCAGGGCAGCGCGTCGTTGAGTAGCAGCGCCGGCAGATGCTCGCCGGCGCGCACCACCCCCTCGCCTACCTCCACCACCAGTAGCGCCGTGGCCCCCTGGAGCGACGAGATCAGGTGCGACTCCTGCGCGCCTGTTGTCCGCGCGACCAACGTGCCGCCATGCGAGTCCAGCCAGGCACGCACATAGTGCCGCCGGTCGCCGCGCGGGATGTCTTCACCCTCCAGCACGACTTCGATGCTGGGGCGCAGGATCTGGCGGCTGCCGAGCATTTGGCGGATGGCGGGCCGGCCGAATAGCTCGAAGGTGACCGCCGCCGAGACCGGATTCCCCGGCAGGCCGAGCAGTGGCGTCGCGCCGAGCATCCCGAAGGCAACGGGCTTGCCGGGCCGCATACGCACGCGCCAGAACGCGATATCTCCCTGCTCGCTCAACAGCTCTTTCACGAGGTCGTAATCCCCCACCGAGACGCCGCCCGAGGTGAGGATCAGGTCTGCCGACCGCGCCTCGTCCAGCTTCGCGCGCAGCTCGTCGGCGCGGTCGCGTGCGATGCCCAGCCGCACCGGCACGGCGCCGGCGCGAGTTACCGCCGCCGCGAGGTAGGGCGAATTGCTCTCGCGAATCTGGCCAGGGGCCGGCGTTTCGCCGAGCGGAACCAGCTCATCG
>Ga0070707_100003658_pt1 | contig 14496 bp, 11 predicted proteins | sample KBSK5502metaG_FD_65468 | JGI IMG/M metagenome (GOLD analysis project Ga0070707, IMG submission 65468) | Corn, switchgrass and miscanthus rhizosphere microbial communities from Kellogg Biological Station, Michigan, USA - KBS K5-50-2 metaG | ecosystem: Host-associated > Plants > Roots >... | reverse complement strand
CTGCGCGATCTGGCACGGGCGCCGCTGCTAAGTCACATTGGTGGGGACCTGGACGCGAGCGAGATGCCCGGCCTGGAGCTGCGCGCTTCGTGCGGCGGCGATGTCAGCCTGGAGCGCTGCGGCGATGTCTCGTTGCTCGGTACCATCGGCGGCGATCTGCGCGCCGAGGGCTCGATCGTCAGCGTCAGCGCCAGCAGCATCGGCGGCGACGTGCGCTTGACGTCGGTGCGCTCCGCGACGCTCGCCGCGGTCGGCGGCGACTTTCAGGTGGCCGGCATGGGCGGGCCGATTGAGGTGAGCAGCGTTGGCGGCGACGTGCGCATTCGCGGCTCCGCTGGACGTATTCGGCTCGGCACCATCGGCGGCGATCTGGAGGCGAGCGACGTCACCGGCGGCATCGCCATCGGCCGCGCTGGTGGCGACGTGACGCTGGATACGGCGCTCGCGCCCGGCGCGGAGTACCTTATCCAGGCGTCCAGTGATATCACGCTGCGCGTGCGCGGCGAGGTGAACGCGCGCTTCGTGGCGCAGACAGTCAATGGCGAAATCCGTACGCGCCTACCGCTCACAGTTGAAAAAGGGCGGCGGCGCAATCTTGTGGGAGTGCTCGGGCGCGGCGACGCAACCGTGACGCTCCGAACCATTGGCGGCGATATTTCCATCGCCGCGACAGACCGCATCGAGGAGGAACACGACATGGGCGACGATTTTGTAGGGCGCGACGAAAAGGGCGAGCGCGACGAAAAGGGCGAGCGCGTCTGGGAAGGCGCAGTGGGCGGCCGGCGCTTCCGTATGCGCTGGGACCGCGGCCCTGGCCGCGCGGGCTTCCACTTCCAGGGGCCGTTCACGCCTGACGACGATCCAGACGGCAAGGGCCCTGGGACACGCGATTTCAAGCTCGAGTGGGAGAAAGGGCAGGGCGCGCGCATGTCCGGCGAGTATGAGGAGCGGCTGAACGAGCTGCGCGACCGGGCCGAGCGGGTGGCCCGCCGCGCCACCGAAGAGGCGCAGCGCTACGCGGAGAAGGCTGCCAAGCGGGCGCGCGAGACGGACTGGGAGGCGGTTGGCCGCGAGGTGCGCACTGCCATCGAGAAGGCCATGGGCGACCTGGAAGAGACCTTCACGCAGTTCCGCCGCGACTGGGAGACCCGCCGGCCGGCTGGCACGTCTTCGTCCAGCACCGGCAGCCGCCCGGGCGGCGCGCAGCGTGTCAAGATCGAGTACGACGACGACCCCGATGCCGCGGGCGCTGCATCGGCAGCGGCCGAGAACCGTGACGACCGCGACGCCCAGCGCCGCACGATCCTGGAGCAGCTGCGCAACGGCGAGCTCACGCTCGACGAGGCCGAGCGCCGCTTGAGCGATCTGCGCTAAAGCGCCAGGTACCTACTGATGCGGGCGGTGGATCCTGTACTGGGATCGCCGCCCGCATCGTCGTGCTACACTCAATGGGAGCGAAGCCGCGTCACCCTCACGAGAAGGATCACCTGATGCCCGCACCCACCATCCAGCGCATGGCGGACGACGATCTGCCCGCCTGGGCCGCCATCGTCGCCAACGCCTACCCAGGCTTCGGCATGCACGCCGAGGCCGAGCGGTTGCGGTTCGTGGAGCGCATGCGCGCGCAGCAGGCCGCCGACCTGTCCGCCGGCTACTTTGGCCTCTCTCGTGACGGGCAGCTTCTGGGCGGCATGAAGCTCTTCGACTTTCAGATGACGCTGCTCTCGGCGCACGTGCTGGCCGGTGGCGTCGGCCTCGTCGCGGTGGATCTGCTCCACAAAAAGGAGCACGTGGCGCGCGACCTGATCGCGTGGTTTTTGGCCCACTATCGCGCGCGCGGCGCGCCGATCACCATCCTCTACCCCTTCCGGCCCGACTTTTACAAGCAGATGGGCTTCGGCTATGGCACCAAGATGAGCCGCTACCGCTTCCTGCCGGCGAGTCTTCCCGCCACCGGCAACCGCTCCCGGGTCGTCGAGCTTTCGGCGCAGGACGCGGAGCAGGCACGCGCCTGCTACGACCGTTTCGCCTCGCGGCGGCACGGCATGATCCGTAAGACGGATGCCGAGGCGCAGCGCATGTTCGCCGATCCGGCACAGCGGAACGTCGGCTTTCGTGAGGGTGGCGAGCTGCGCGGCTACCTCAGCTTCACCTTCGACCAGCGTGGCGACAACCCGCTCTGGAACGATCTCGAGATCGGCGAGCTGTTCTATGAATCGTCCGCGGCGCTCGCCGGGTTGCTCGCCTTCCTGCGCACGCAGGCCGACCAGGTGGACCGCATTGTCTACTCTACCCAGGAGGAGGACTTCCATCACCTGCTGGCCGATCCGCGCGACGGCGCGCGCGACTTCCTGCCCTGGGTCTACCACGAGAGTAACACGCAGGGTGTCGGCCTGATGTATCGCGTCATCGACGTGCCGGCGGTCTTCCGGGCGCTCGCCGGTCACGACTTTGGCGGCCAAACCTGCACGCTCAAGCTGACCGTCCGCGATACATTCCTGCCCGCCAACGACGGCGCGCAGCTGCTGCGCTTCGAGCGCGGCGCCGCCCAGCTCCTCGCGGAGGGCGACTACGATGTCGAGGTGCGGTTGGAGGTGGCGGAGCTATCCTCGCTGCTGATGGGCTGCATCTCGTTCGCCAGCCTACACACCTACGGCCTGGCCGAGATCTCCGATCCCGCCTACGTCGAGACGGTGACGCGGCTCTTCCGCACCGAGCGCAAGCCGATGTGCACCACACCGTTTTGATGCTCCCTTTAGTGCCAATGCACGGCTGCTCTTACGGTGCCTGGTCGCGGACGCGTGCTGTGGTACACTGGCGAGGCAGGCAGATGGGGCATTTGGCAGTGCCCGGCGCACGGCAGTGGATAGGCAGGACCGATGGCCGAGCAGGTCGGAACGGGGACCGAGACGAGTCTCGGCACGCTAGTGGAGCGTGACCTGCGCGAGGGCGGCGTGCTCTCGCAGGCGCTGCTCGGCTATGAGGAGCGCGCGGCGCAGATCGAGATGGCCCGCCGCGTCGCCGCCGCCCTCGACAATAGTGAGCACGCGGTCATCGAGGCGGGCACCGGGACCGGCAAGTCGTTGGCCTACTTGCTTCCTATCGTGCGCTCGGGTGTGGTCGCGCTCATCAGCACCGCCAACAAGAACCTGCAAGAGCAGCTCTTCTACAAGGACATTCCCTTCGTCCAGCAGCACGTCCAGCCCTTTAAGGCCGCGCTCGTCAAGGGGATGGGCAACTACCTCTGCCTGGACCGCCTGCAAGAGGAGCACGGCTTCCAGCAGCTCGTCAAGACGCCGGCCTTCGCGCGCATGGAGCAGCTCATGGAGGAGGACGACGCCTGGGACGGCGACTTGGACCTCTTGCCGATGTCGCTGCCCCCGGACGTACGCGGCCGCGTCGCCGCCGATAGCGACCAGTGCGCCTGGCGCTCCTGCCCCTTCTTCGGCGACTGCTACGTGCGCAAGATGCGCGAGCGCTCGCGCGACGCGCAGGTGATCGTCATCAATCACACGCTGCTGCTGCTCGACGCCGCGCTGGACGGCTGGCTGCTGCCGGAGCGCGACGTGATCGTGATGGACGAGGCGCACCATCTGGAGGAAGAGGCGACCCGCGCCTTCACCGTGACGGTGTCGCCGGGGCGCATCGCCAGCCTGCTGGCGCAGCGGCGCCTGCGCGAGCATGTGCAGCCGCGGCTGCTGGACGAGGCGGCGGAAGCCAACACGCGCACCTGGGACGCGCTCCAGCGGGTGCTGCGCCCTGATGCGAAGGGCCGCCAGCATCTCGCCGCGCCGCTGGAAGAAGGTCTGCGCCTGGCGACGACGATAGACGCGCTCGCCAGCAATCTGCAGGTCGAGCGCCCCGACAATCTGGACGACAAAGAAGAGCAGCTCTACGAGAAGCTGATCAAGCGCACGCGCTCGCTCGCGGCCGATCTGCGCATCGTCTTCGCCGTCAAGGAGCCGGACGAGCGTGTGTACTATGTCGAGCAGTCGGGGGGCTACGGGCGCCGCGCCGCGCAGCCGAGTGTCTCGGCGGCGCCGCTCTCCGTGACGGAGCTCTTGCGCGACAAGCTCTTCGACCGGATCAGCACCATCGCGACCTCTGCCACGCTGGCCATCGGCGGCGACTTCCGCTTCTTTCGCGCGCGCGTCGGCCTGACGGCGGCGCAGGAGGCAGTGCTGCCGCTGACGTTCGACTACCAGCGCCATGCCCTGCTCTACGTGCCGCGCATGCGGCTGGAGCCGGCGTTCGGCGCAGCCAGCGGACCCTATCTAGACGAGCTGGCGGAGCAGATGCGCCAGCTGATCGAGGCCTCCGCCGGCAGGGCGTTCCTGCTGTTCAGCAGCCAGCGCGCGCTCGAAGGGGTCCTGGCGCGGCTGGAGGAGACGCTGGCAGAGCTGGCCTTCGTGCCGATCGTGCAGGGGCGCGCGCTGGGGCGTCTCGAGATGCTGCGCAGCTTCCGCGAGGAAGAGCGCGCCGTCCTCTTCGGCCTCAAGAGCTTCTGGGAAGGTGTGGACGTGGTCGGCCAGGCGCTCTCGCTGGTGGCGATCGACAAGCTGCCCTTCGATCCGCCGGACGATCCCGTGCAAGAGTCGCGCGTCAACCGCATGAAGGCGGCGGGCGAGAACTGGTTCGGCGAGTACGTGCTGCCCCAGGCGATCCTGAGGCTGAAGCAGGGCATCGGGCGCCTCCTGCGCTCCAACGACGACAGCGGCGTGCTGGCGATTCTCGACAAGCGGCTGCACACCAAGAGCTACGGCCGGCAGGTGCTGGCCGCTCTGCCACCCGCGCGCCGCACCATCAGCATCGAGGATGTGCAGGACTTCTTCGCGAGCCACTGAGGCTGGCCAGCCCTCGACTGGCACGTCGTGTCCGTACCCCGGGCCACGCAAAGCAGGTTTCCCCGCGCACCTGAACGAGCCGTGACCGCGTGTGCCTTCCCTGCGTGTATGCGATCAGCGTGGCCGCAACAGAATCTGCGGTCGTCGAATGAGAGTGAGGCTCGCAATGCACTGGCTCCTCGCCTGCGGAGGTCTCGACACCCCGATCGACAACACGCCGCAACTGATGGTCTGGGGGCATGTGACGCTCTACTCGAGCGCCGTCTTGTTCCTGCAGGCGCCGGTGATGGCCTTCTTCCTGCGCGGCAGCGGCACGCCTTTCTGGCAGCGCAAGTCGGCCCTCATTCCCGCCGCGCTCGGGCTGCTTGGGGGCCCGGCGCTCTGGGGCACGACCGGCTTCGGCGCGCAGCAGGCGGACCTCACTACCGAGACGGGCAGGCTTGTGCCGCTCGGCATCGTGCTGCTGCTGCTCGCACTCGTGTCGCTGGCCTGGAACATCGTCTACACCCTGGGCGAGTCGCCCGATCGGCTGGCCCGCGCGGAACGGAAGCGCCGCGCCCACACAGAGATCGCGCCGTGACAGACGCCAGACGCCGGCCCGGCTAGCTATACGCGTAGCCCCACCACGACGGCCACGGCATGAGCGCGTGTGTCGGAGATGCTGACATCGAATGTGGTGAGGCCGAGCAGCCGCGCGCGCGCGGCGGCCTTGCCGTGCAGCGCGATGGTCGGCTTGCCGCCCGGCAGCCGCAGAATCTCGATCTCGCGCCAGGCCACCGTCACCATCCCGGTGCCGAGCGCCTTGGCGCACGCCTCTTTCGCGGCAAAGCGGCCGGTCAGCCGCTCGATGCGCCCGTCTGCCAGCGCGAGCTCGGCTTCAGTGAAGACGCGCCGCAGGAAGCGATCGCCGAACCGTGCAAACGTGCGCAGCAGCCGCTCGCGCTCCAGTAGGTCCACGCCGATGGCAACGGCGACTGGCTGTGGCTGTGGCTGTGGCGAGGCTGGCGGCGGGCTGCTCTCCATCACTGCTGCATGCCGGGGAGCGGTTGCGCCGCGCGCGTCTTGGCACCGTTGGCGTTGGTGGGGCGCGACTCGTGCCGTGCGTCGCCGTGACTGTTACCATTGCCGTTGCCGTTGCGGCGCGCCTCGCCGCGGCCGATGCCATGATAGCGGAAGCCGATCCGTTGCATCTCCGTCGCCTCGAAGAGGTTGCGGCCATCTATCAGCACTGGGCCGCCGGCGCCTGGCTTCATGGCATCGCGCAGGCGCGAAAAGTTGAGGCGGCGGAACTGCTTCCATTCCGTCACGACGACGACGCCGTCGCAGCCGGCGGCGCAATCATACTCGTCCGCACAGTACGCCACCCGCCAGCCCGGATGGAGGTGCTTCGCCGTCTCCATGGCAACGGGATCGTAGACCCGCACCTGCGCGCCCGCTTCCAAGAGCCACGTCACGATGTCGAGCGCAGGGGCGTCGCGCATGTCGTCAGTATTGTCCTTGAAGGCGAGGCCCAGCACGCCGATGCGCTTGCCGCGCAGGCTCTCCGGTCCGCCGAGCTCGGCGGCCAACTTGTCGATGACGACGTGGCGCTGGTCGTGGTTGATCTTCATCACCGCGTCGAGCAGCTGCGGGTGCAGGCCCGCCTCGTCCGCCATGTGCGCCAGCGCCTTCACGTCTTTCGGAAAACACGAACCACCGTATCCCAGGCCGGCATCCAGGAAGGCGCGGCCGATGCGCCTGTCGTAGCCCATGCCCGCGGCGACCTCTTTCACGTCCGCGCCCAGGCGGTCGCAGATGCGCGCGATCTCGTTGATGAACGAGATCTTGGTCGCCAGGAACGCGTTCGAGGCATACTTGATCATCTCGGCGGTATACAGGTCGGTGATGACGATCGGCGCCCGCAGCGGCAGGTAGATGTCCGCGACCTGCTCGGCGGCGGCGCGGTCCACCGATCCCAGAACGACGCGATCGGGCCGCAGGAAGTCTTCTACCGCCGAGCCCTCGCGCAGGAACTCTGGATTCGAGACCACCGGGATGTGCAGGCTCGTGTCGCGCTGGTGCTCGCGTAGGATCGTCGACACGAGATCGCCGCTGCCGACCGGCATCGTGCTCTTGTTGATCACGATGGCGGGATGGGTAAGGTGCTGGGCAATGGAGCGCGCCGCGGATTCGACATACTGCATGTCGGCGCCTGCGCCGTTGGCGACGGTGGGCGTGTTGACGGCGATGAACACATAGTCCGCGCCTGCCAGTGCCTCCGCATACTCCGTGGTGAAGCGCAGTCGCCCGGCCTCGACATTGCGCTGGACCAGCGGCTCCAGCCCCGGCTCGAAGATCGGTAGCTCGCCGGCGCGCAGCCGCGCAATCTTCTCCGCCACGATATCCAGGCACGTGACCGTGTTGCCTAGCTCGGCGAAGCAGGTGCCCGTCACCAGACCGACGTAGCCCGTCCCCACAACACAGATTGTCTTCATTCCGCCTCAGCTCCTCACCTGCTGCACCATGCTCTCCCTACCCTCAGACCCGGAGCCGAGCGCCAGGCGCCGCGACTCCCCTCGCCACGCCGACGGGGGCCAAAGATGAGGTATCTCTCCAAAGTGTGCAACTATCGGCCCCGGCAGCGGTAACGCGGGTATTTCATCTGGCGTGCGCTCTCCACCACGTGCGATGGTCACGACACACTGTCCGCCTGCACGAATGGGTTGGCCCGTCGCTCTTCCACGATCGTCGTGGACGCCCCATGACCTGGATACACCGTCAGGTGCTCGGGCAGCGGATAGAGCCGTATCAATATACTCTCGTATAGCGCGTCCTCGTCGCCGCCTGGCAGATCGGTCCGGCCAATGCCGCGCCGAAAGAGGGTGTCGCCTGTGAGGAGGAACGTGTCGTCGCCGAGCAAACACACGCCGCCCGGCGTGTGTCCCGGCGTATGAATCACGCGCAGACGCAGCGCGCCGACCACTACCTCCGCGCCCTCGCCCAGCGCAACATCCGGCGTCGCCAACGCGTCTGGCACGGTATAGCCCAACGCTTCACCGACCGCGCGCGCTTCGCGCGAGTAGAGGAACGCGTCCGCCGGATGTGCGGCGACGGGCACAGGGGCAGGCAATCCCGCCAGCACGGCCTCCGTCGCGGCGATGTGGTCGAAGTGCCCGTGCGTGTGCAGAATGGAGACCACGCTGGTGCCGAGGTCGTGGAGTCTAGCCAGAATGCGCGGCGCTTCGGCGCCGGGATCGACCACCAATGTCTGCCTCGTCCGCGTACAGGTGAGCAGGTAGCAATTCGCCTGGATCGCCCCGGTGGGGATGCGCTCGAGGGTATACGGCGCCGTGTTGTGGGCCGTCTCCATGCTGCTCTCCTGACTCATGCGCCTCCCCATTCTCGTGCGCCGCCGGCGCCGATCGCCGGAGCCTGGGCGGCCAGCGTCAGTGTAGCATGGCAGCGAAGCCGCCTTCAAGGGAGGTAGGCCTTCGCCGCGCCGGGCACACGGCCTCGTTGATTGACACGACGCCCAGCGGCGACCATAATACCGGCAGTACGCGATTTTTTAAGCGCCACGAGCCGCTGGCGGGCGACGCCATTCCCGGTGGAAAGCTGCCGCGGCACGCCACGGAGGACCGACGTCCGCGCGACTGCCCGTTGCGCTGGCGGCGTGGCGCCATGCTTCGCGCAGCGAGTGAGTGTGTGCCAGGAGGATAGCGCACCATGCACGTGACCGGCCTGACAGGCCTTCAACATCTCAGCTTTGCGTATTTCGTCATCAATGTCGATCCGGTGCTGCTCCGCCTGGGCCCTATCGTCGTCCATTGGTATGGCCTGATGTACGTCGTCGCCATCTCCATCGGTTTGTGGGTCATCACCCGCTGGGCTCGCGACCTCGGCATTCACGACGACCAGATCTGGGGCCTCTTCATCTGGACGGCCATCGCCGGACTGATCGGCGGGCGGCTCTATTTCGTCGTGCAGCAGCCGGACCTCGTCCAGACCTATCTGCTGCAACCGGCCAACATCTTCAAGGTGTGGAACGGCGGCATGGCCTTTTTTGGCGCCATCTTCTGTGGCACCGCCGCGCTCTACTTTCTGGCGCCGCGCTACGGCCTCTCGCGCTGGATCGCGATTGACGGCGGCGCGCTGTTCGCGGCGGTCGGGCAAATCTTTGGGCGGGTCGGCAACATCATCAACGGCGACATCGTCGGGCAGGCGGCATCGAGCGGCATCGTTGCCGTGCCCGGCACCGTCTGCTCACATGCGCCCTGCGTGGCCTTCGTGCCCGATGCCAACATCCTCGGCTGGGCGGTGGTGTACCTCAACAGCGGCAGTTTTACCCGTACCGGCATCGCGTATCAGCCCGCACCGATCTATGAGATCGGCCTCAACCTGATCGCGCTGGCGATCCTCTGGCCCTTGCGCTATCGGCTGCCACGCATCAAGGCGGGGATGTTCTTCGTCGTCTACCTGGCCCTGTATGCCGCGAGCCAGCTCATCGTCTTCTTCGCGCGTGGCTCCGAGCCCATCACGCCGTTCCTCGGCGTCACCATCTTCAAGCAGGCACAGTGGACCGCCATTTTCGTGCTGTTGGCGTGCATCCCGCTCGCCTTGTTCGTGCGGCGCACCGCCGAACCGTGGCCCTACTCGAGCGACAATCCCGTGCCCTGGCCCCCCGCGCCCGCAGACGCCGCCGCGACGCCTGGCTCGCGTCCACGCGCGCAGGGCCACCTTCCAGCTCGCTCCGACGTGCCAGAGGGCGCCACAAACGCGGCGGTCGCGGTCGAACTGCCGTCCTGGCAACCGACGCGCCCAAGTTTTGGCCGCCTGCGCAACGTCTTCGGCACCAGACAGCCTCCGCATGATTCCCTGGGGAGCTGAAGACGGCCTGTGCCAGACCGCTGGCACGAAGGACATGCCACGTGATGTGGAGCCGCGAATTGAATACGAGCTGCGCGTTTTGCGCACGTGAAACGCTGGCCCCACTGCTGGCCGAGACGGAGCACTTCTTCTTACTGGCGGACCATGCGCCGCTGGTGGAGGGGCACCTCCTTATCATCCCGCGCGCACACTACGCCTGCTTCGGTGCGCTGCCGGTGGACCTGGAAGACGAGCTGCTGGCGCTCAAGGCACGGGTGCGCGCGTTCTTCGTCGCGCGGTATCAGACGCCGGCCTTCTTCGAGCATGGGGTCTTCCGGCAGACAGTGCCCCATGCCCATCTGCATGCGCTGCCCTTCGGTGCGCTGGCGGTGGACCTGCCGGCGCTGGCGGCGGAGGGCGGGCGAGCGGCGCGCTCGCTCGAAGATGTGCGGCGCTGGTACGCCGAGCATGGCCACTATTTCTACCTCGAGCAGCCGCACGATGGCGCCGGCTACGGCGAGGCCGCCATCTTTCCACCGGTGGAGGCGCGCTATTTTGCGGTGCTGGCGGCGCTGCGCCAAGCTGCCGGTCGCCTCACACCGTTCCAGCCGCAGCCGGTGCGCCGGGCGCTCGGCGCGGGGCGCGTGCGCACGCTGGCGGCGGCGTGGCACGCCTACGACGCGGCGGAGGGGGATGCGGACAATGGCGCACCGCGGAGCGCGCAAGCGCAGTGAGGGGCGCGCGGAAAGGCGGCCAGCATGAGCACTTCCATCACCGTGCTGCACGTCCATCGGCACACACCGGAAGAGGTCGAGCATGCGCTCGCGGCTGTTTTCGCCCGCGAAGAGCGCGCCCGCGCGCTGCGCCTCGAAGGGACGTACGCGGCGGTGCTCGCGCGCGCGATCGATCCGGAGCTGGCGGCCAGCTATGCCTACGTCATCCTGCGCCCCCACCTGGCTGCGCAGTGGACACCGGCGCTGGAGCTGGGCAACCGCACCGAGGGACTGGATGTCGAGATCTCGCGCCTGCTCGGCGGCTGCGCTGTGTTCACCACATTTGTGTACGGTGACGTCGTCTCCGGCTACCGCCTGGCGCGCCGGGGTGCGGAGGTGGATCGTTACGCCAGCGATCCCACAGCCCTGCACGATACGGCGCAGGATGCTGCTGAGCAGGCTGAGCCATTCGAATCCGAACCACCCGAGCCCGCCCAGCTCGAGGCGTGGCGCGGGCACCCAGAGCGCTTCGCCGATCTGCTTCCGCCGGGCACGGCGCCTGAGGAATTCGCGCGCGTGGTGTTGCGGCCGGGCTGGTGGGACGAGCACGATGCGGCCGCCACACTGGCGCCGGCGCCGGGAGACGACGAGGCCGCTATGGCTGCCGAGGATGATGACGCTGAGGGCATCGTGGACGAGACGGACCGTATGCGCTGCATCGGCCTGGCGCTCGAGCTCTGGGGACCCAGCGAGTATCCATTCGCCCAGGATCCCGAAGAGATCCCGAACAAGGTGGCTGGGCCGGCGATTGCCGTTGCCTACGCGTAGCGGATGCGGCGCGCCACCACGGCGGCCGAGACGTTTGGCGGGTCGGGGCTACTCCTCGCCTGCGGTGGCGGCACAGCGGCGCGCACGCGGCGCAAGCTGTGGAAGCACATGAGTGCTGGCGCGCGGCTTGCCGTATTGGTACACTTTAGAGTGACTACGCACGTGCGCGTAGTCGCCGTGCCACGACCTTACGCGTAGCACGTTACCTCGCGCTGTCGCGCGCGTCCTACTTTGCGTAGGCAGCGTGCCGCGATAGATCCACTTCGCCGACCGCGGGTGGGCCGCTTGGGTGCGCTCTTTGCGGATGCAGCCAGCTGCCATGCGAGGATCCAGCCAGAGAACCACCAGCGCAGCGGGCGCGGAGGGCGTATGTTGAATTCGACGAGCGGGAGGACACCGTGGAGTCTCCGGAGGTGAGTGGAACGCGCGGGACGACACAGCCGATGGCGACCCTGGCACGGGCGGTTCCGCTGCCACTCACCGGGCAGCCAGAGCAGATTGAGCCGAGCTACCATCTGACGAGGTGGCCGCTGCTGAACAGCACGCTGGAAGTGGCCGAGCGCGTCACCAATGGCAAGGCAGGCTTTCTGCAGCGTCTGGCCACCTATCTGATGGTGGGTGGCTTCGCCGCGCTGGTGAATCTGACCACCTTCTACCTGATGTATGACGTGGTCAAGCTACCGCTCAACGACGCGTATCCGCTGCAGCATCTGGCGCGCTATGTGATCGCCTTCCTCACGGCGACCGAGGTGTCCATCCTGGCGAATTTCATCCCCAACGACCGCATCACCTTCAGCCATCTGCCGGGTCACAGCCGCTCGTGGCTCATGCGCTGTTTTCGCTTCCACATCACGTGTATCGCCGGCACGCTGTTGACGCTGGCTATCTCGTTCAGCCTGCACCTGGTGCACATCCCGGCCATCGGCGCGCAGGCCATCGCGCTGGTTCTGGTGACGGCCTTCAACTTCACCCTGCACCACCTCTTCACCTACAGCCACCTCAAACCAGTCGAGGTGCTGTAGTCACGCGGCAAGCGCTTACCTGGCGCAGCGCAAGCCCCCTTCCCTCAGCCGAGGAAAGGGGGCCGTCTTTGCTAGCAGGGTGGGGGAGCATACGAGCCGCATGAGCACCTTGTCCTGGTTGCCCTTGCGGCGACTGGCTGCGCTAGCGACCCCACATCAGGCGCATGAGGCGCAGCATGCGGCGGTACGTGCCCGGCTTGTAGGGGAACCACCACAGCTCGTTGCGCAGCGGGCGGAAGCGTTCCAGCATGATGTGGCGCGGCTGGCAATACTCGCGGATGCCCTGCGCGCCCCAGTGGATGCGACCGATGCCGCTCTGCTTCACGCCACCCCACGGTGTCTCCGGCGCGCCGTAGGAGACGACGACGTCGTTGATCAGCACCGACCCAGCCTCGATCTGGCGCGCCACGCGCTCGGCATGCCGGCGGTTCTCTGAGAAGACGTAGGCGCTGAGGCCGAAGGGACTGTCATTGGCGCGGCGAATCGCTTCCTCCTCGGTCTCGAAGGTCGCGATGCCGAGCACTGGCCCAAACGTCTCGTCGCGCATGACGGGCATGTCGTCGCGCACATCCACCAGCACGGTCGGCTCAAAGAAGTGGCCGTCGCCCGCGCGCCGCGTGCCGCCGATGAGTGCCCTGGCGCCGCCCGCCACGGCGTCGCGTACGTGCCCTTCGACGATCTCGAGCTGCCGCTCGCTGATCATCGGCCCCATCTCGACCGGCGCATCTTGCCCGCTCGCCTGCCCCACGCGCAGCTGGCGTGTCAGATCCACCACCTTCTCGATGAAGGGAGCGGCGATGCGCTTGTCCACGTAGACGCGCTCCACGGAGGCGCAGACCTGCCCGGCGTTGCAAAAGCCACCCCAGACGACGGCATTGGCGGCACGGCTGAGGTCGGCGTCGCCCAGGACGAGCACGGGATCCTTGCCACCGAGCTCCAGCGTGACCGGTGTGAGGTTCTGTGCGGCGGCGGCCAGGATGCGCTTGGCCGTTGCACCCCCACCGATGAAGGCGATCTTATCTGGGACGGCGGCGACCAGCGCCCCGCCCGTGCGTCCGTGGCCCTGCACGATGCCCAGTAGCCCCTCGGGCAGCCCGGCTTCAAGGAAGAGCTCGCCGATGGCCTGGCCGATGAGCGGAGTGAACTCGGACGGCTTGAGCACCACGGCGTTGCCGGCCAGCAGCGCGAGCACGACCTCGGAGGTCGGCAGCACGAAGGGATAGTTCCAGGGCGAGATGACGGCGACGACGCCGAAAGGCTTGAACTGCACGAAGCTCTTCTTATACTTGAGTAGGTGCATCGGCAGCTTCTCATCGCGCAGGAACTTTGCGGCATGCTTGCCGTAATAGGTGATGAGGTCGGCGATGGGCAGCAGCTCTTGCGTGAGCGCCTCGACTGGCGGGCGGCCCTGCTCGCGCGAGATCAGCTCGGTCAGCCAGTCTGCCCGGCGCATCATCACACGGCGAAACGCGCGCATCACCCGCACCCGCTCGGCGAGCGGCGTCGCGGCCCAGGCGGGCTGTGCGGCCCGCGCCGCCGCCAGCGCGGCGCGTACGGCGCGCTCGTCGTCCATCTGGATCTCGGCCAGGCGCTCGCCGGTCGCCGGATTGTAGCTGGTGATATGGTCGGCTGGCGCTGCCGTCGCTGTCGTCGCTGTCGTCGCGACCTGCCCGTTAGCGTCGCCCGCGCTTGGGGCCTGTTGGGCCTGTGTCTCGTCGGGAATCACTGTCTGCGCTCCCTTCACGCCGAGGTCAACACGATCCGCTCCCGTTTTACCGCACTATAGCATACGTGTCGCGTGACAGCCGCCCAGCAGCGCCGGCGTGTCTGTCTCACTCCGGCGCCGGGCGGCCCAGGCGCGCCCACAGCTGTGCCCGCGCGATGATGACGCGCTCCGGGTAATCCGTGAACAGGCCGTCCACGCCCCACTCGATGAGGCGAGCGATGGTGGACCGGCGATTGGCGGTCCACACATTGACGCGCAGGCCCGCTGCATGCGCGCGCTGGACCAGGGCACTCTCTGTCAGGCGCACACTCGGGTGGATCGCTTCCGCCCCGAGCGCCTGGGCGGCGGCGAGCATGTCTTGCCGCCGCCATTCGCTGCCGCTGAAGAGGGCGCCCACACGCAGCCAGGGCAGCCACTCTTTCAGCACGGCGATGGCGGGATGCGCGAACGACGATACGAGGATGCGCCGGCCCTGCTCGCCCTCCAGCGCACGCAGATACGGCTCGACCGCCAGCGCC
>Ga0070707_100003657_pt1 | contig 14497 bp, 10 predicted proteins | sample KBSK5502metaG_FD_65468 | JGI IMG/M metagenome (GOLD analysis project Ga0070707, IMG submission 65468) | Corn, switchgrass and miscanthus rhizosphere microbial communities from Kellogg Biological Station, Michigan, USA - KBS K5-50-2 metaG | ecosystem: Host-associated > Plants > Roots >... | reverse complement strand
CGTCTTCGTCCGGCGACTATCCCGCGGCGCTACGGAAGCACGACGCCGAAATAGCGCTGCAATGCTTCGCGCCACTCCTCGTCGCTGCCGATCGGCGTCTGCCGCTTCTCGCCGTTCTCCGTGACGATGATCCGGTCGCGCTGCACGGTGATGCGACCGTTCTCCGTGGCGATGCTGCAGAGCGGGCCTTTCGAAAAGTGCGACTCCGGCGAGGTGGAGTGGAAGCGGCACATCGGTTCGTAGTCGGCGAGCGCGCGCGGCGTCAGGGTGAAGAGGTAGTCGTCCTTCCAAACGCCATCGCGCAGCGCCTGCATCCCCCACTCGCCGTCGCGCTCCTGCAACCGATAGCCGCTATCGTCCGGCTCGTCGAACGAGAGCGGCAACAGGAACGACTCGCCAAAGCCGACGTCGGCGAGCCAGCGCTTGCCGTCGATGCGCACCAGGAGCGTCATGTGATCGAACTCCGGCCCGTGCTTGCCGTCGGCGGAGACGACCCGGGCGCTGAGCAGCGTGACGTCGAAGCCGAGGGCGCGGAGGAGCGCGGCGAACGCGCCGTTCAGCTCGTAGCAGAACCCGCCGCGATGCTGCCGCACGATCTTGTCGATGATGCGCGCTTCGTCGAGGACGATCATCCGCGGGACGTGGATGTCGAGGTTCTCGAACGGGACGGTGAGAAGGTGCCGGAGGTGAAGCGCGCGCAACGTCGGCAATGTCGCGTCGTGCGGTCCGTCATATCCGATTCGCTTCAGGTATTCGTCGATCACTGCGATTACGTTACCTCGCCGAGGAACGTAGCGCCGGCGTCTCGCCGGCGCTACTTGCGCGGGATGAATCCCGCGCCACATTCAGTAGGGCAGCGCCGCGAGCGTCCCGGTGGTGCACAGAAGCAGCGACAACGAGCAAAGTATGTGGGGCGGGTTTCAACCCGCCCAGGGGCGCACAGCGTGCGCCCCTCGTCGTTTACGGTCCCTTCGCGTGTCTCTTGAAAAACTCCCACAACGTCTTCGTGGCGTCGATGTTCTGCGATGAGACGCCGAAGGCCTTGCGGGCCAGGCGCTCGACGGCGGGACGCTCCCCCTGGCGCGGGGGCCAGCGGTGTCCGCCGCCTTCGATCTCGTACCACGCCACTTCGCTGCCGGCGCGGCAGCGCGACCAGCTCCGCTTCACGACGCGGGTACCGTCGTCTGCGTCGCGCAGCATCGTGATCGACGACGGCGCGCCGCTGCATCCGTTCAGCCGCGCCCACAGCTCCTGCGTGGCGCGTCCGCCCTCGATGCGGCCGCCGCGCCCGAGGTGATGCAGGCCGCCTTCCTCGCCGCCGGCGAACGGCATCAGCGGATCGTCGAGGCCCTGAATGCCGACCACGGAGATCGGCTGCGACGGCTTGCAATTCGGCGCGAGGTTCGACGCCATCGTCCCGATCACCGGTCCGATCGCGGCGAAGGTGTCCGCCATCTCGCAGCCGAGACGGTTCGAGAAGATGCCGCCGTTCGACGGTCCTGTAGCGAAGATGCGGCGGTCGTCGAGCGGGTGCTGCTTGCGGATGTCCGCGATCACGGCGCGGACGAAGCCGACGTCGTCGATCCCTTCCTGCTCCTCCGGCGTGCTCCCCCTCCCGTCCGCCCAGTTCTTGTCGACGGCCGCCGGGTAGGCAACGATGAAGTGTTCGCGATCGGCGAGCTCGTCGAAGCGGCTCATCTTCTCCATGTTCTCCGGCGGCTCGCTGCCGCCGTGGAAGACGAGGACGAGCGGCGCCCGCGCCGGCAGCCGCGCCGGAACGTGCAGCAGGTAACGGCGTGCGTGATTCTGAAACGTGAGGTGGACGACGGCGGCAAGCAGAAGGCTCATTCGTCGTTCAAGGTAAACCCTGTGACGCCGATCGGCACCTCGCCTTCTTTCGGCGTCGCCCCGCGGCGGCGGCTCGCTTCGATCTTCGCCTCTCCGTCCGCAGGCACGGGAAGCTCCTTTGCGAGCTGCGCGCGCGCCGAGGCGAGGTAGACCTTAACCCCCTTCTCCGCGTAGAGCTGCGCGATCGCGAGCGGATCGGCGTCGATGACGACGTAGTCATCGATGCGGGTGGAGTAGACGGCGAATTTTCCGTTCGCTTGTTTCTCGATGCGCCAAGCCATGAGTGAATCGTAACGCCGGTGTCTCGCCTGCACGGCGGCGCTTCGGCTCAGTGCGGGTGCTCGTGCGGGCGCAGCGGGAGCTGCGTGGAAATGCCGAGGCCGAGGAAGGCGAAGACGGCGCCCCAGAGGAACGCGCGCCGGTTGGCGGCGGTGGTGGCGTCGCGGCGGAGGCGAAGCAGCTCCCCCTGCGTCTCGCGCGGGACGGCGGAGAAGATCTCGGCGCCGCCGAAGGCGAGCGCCGACGACTGCCGCCGCATCGCGGAGATGACGCGCTCCTTCATCGCCGGCGCGACCTGCGCGCTCGCCTCGACCGACGTCTCGAGATTGCCGAGGATCGAGGAGATGAGAATCGCGCCGATGATCGCAGCGCCGAGGGTGAGGCCGACCTGGCGGAACGTGTTCGTGACGCCCGAGGCCTCGCCGGCGTCGCGTGTCGGGACGGCGGAGAGAGTCATGTTGTTGATCTGCGAGTTCACCAGCCCGAGACCGATGCCGTAGAGCGCGAGGCCGGGAATCAGCGCGCTCGGATGGATCGACGGCGAAAGCGTAAAACGGAGGATCAGGATCGCCACGACGCTCGTCGCCAGCCCCATCTGCACGAGGCGTTTGTGCGCGATTTTCTTCGAGAGCGACGCGGCGGTCGTCGATGAGATCAGCAGCAGGACCGACAGCGGCAGCAGGGCCAGGCCGGTGCGGAAGGCGTCGAGCCCCAGGACCGACTGCAGGAAGACCGGGAGCGTGAAGATCACGCCGTTCTGCGCCAGCATCATCACGCCGACGATCGAGGCGCCGGAGACGAACTGCCGGTTGCTGAAGAGCTTCATCGAGACGATCGGCGTCCCGCCCCGCTGCTCGAGCCGATACTCCCAGATGCCGAAGACGACCAGCACGGTAATGCCGATGGCGATGGCGAACGGCACGACCGAGAGCGTTCCGAGGGCGATGTGCGGAAACGGCTTGCGCGCGAAGAGCCAGCCGTAGCTCGACGACTCGATGATGCCGAAGACGAGGAAGAAGAGGCCGGCGGAGGAGAGGAGGACGCCGGGCCAGTCGATCCGCTTCGCTTCGTGCCGCTCCTCCTCGCCGATAAACAGCGAACCCGCCAGTAGCGCCGCGACGACGAAGATGTTGATGCGGAAGCCCCAGCGCCACGAGAAGTGCGTCGTCAGAAAACCGCCGAGGATCGGGCCGATGGCGGAGGCGGCCGCGCCGAAGCCGCCCCAGATGCCGAAGGCGATGGCGCGGTCGTGACCGCGATAGCGCGACACGAGCAGCGACGAGCTGGCCGGCATCATGAGCGCCGCGCCGACTCCTTCGATGATCGCTTCGCCCGACAGCAGCACCGGCACGGAGCGCGAGATCGAGGCGATGAACGAGCCGATGGCGAAGAGGATCGCCCCGAGGCGAAACATCCGCTTCCGCCCGAAGAGGTCCCCCATCCGCCCGCCCGTGACCGTCAGCGCGGCGAGCGTGAGCGAGTAGGCGGAGATGACCCACTGCAGGCTCTGCAACGTGGTGTGCAGCTCGCGGATGAGGGTGGAGAGGGAGACGTTGAGGAGGGTGGTGTCGATGATGATGATGGCAAGGGCGAGGGAGAGGACGAGGAGGGGGAGCCACTTGCGCATGCGGGGGGACTCTAGTTGTCGGGTTGTCGGGTTGTCGAGTTGCAGAGTTGTTGTTTGGAGTGCGGCGGCGCCAGCTGCCGCTTTGGAACACGCGCGTGATGCGAAAGCGGTGGCTGCCGCCACCGCACTCCAAACTGGTTGCCCCGTCACGCAAAGTGCTTTACATTACAAAGCATGGACGTGACCATCCTCGGCGCCGGGCTGGCCGGCCTGCAGTGCGCCCGGCTCCTCGCTCTCCGCGGGCTTCGCGTGGCGCTCATCGATCGGAAGGCCTCGGTCGCCGACGGGATCAGCACCACCGGGATCTTCGTCCGCAAGACGTGGGAGGACTTCCCGCTTCCGGACGAGCAGCTCGGGCGGCCGATTCGCGAGGTGGTGCTCTACTCGCCGCGGCGCCGGGCAATGCGGCTCGCGGCGGACCACGACGAGTTCCGCATCGGGCGGATGGGATGGATCTACCTGCGCATGCTCGAGCAATGCGCGCGGGCGGGGGTGCGGTGGATGCCGTCGGCGAACGTCGTTGCGGTCGCGCCGGGACGGGTCACAATCGAGCGGCGCGGCGTACGCGAGACGATCGCGACGCGCTTCATCGTCGGCGCCGACGGCGCCCGCTCGCTCGTCGCCCGCACCCTCGGGCTCGACTGCAATCGCGACCTGCTCGTCGGCGTGGAGGAGGTCGTCGCCGCGCGCGGCGAGGCGCCGGCGCTGCACTGCTTCCTCGATCCGCGGTTGGCGCCCGGCTACATCGCCTGGGTGGCCACCGACGGCGAGGAGGCGCACATCGGCGTCGCCGGAACGCACGGCCGCTACGATCCCGCCGCGGCGCTGCGCGCATTTCGTCCTACGGTCGCGCATCTCGCGAGCGGACGCGCCATCGAACGGCGCGGCGGTCTGATTCCGATTGGCGGCATCCTGCGGCGCCTCGCCAACCGCCACGCGCTCCTCATCGGCGATGCGGCCGGCGCGGTCTCGCCGCTCACCGCGGGCGGTCTCGACGCCGCCCTTCGTCTCTCGACGTTCGCGGCCTCGGTGATCGTCGCGTACCTCGATCGCGGCGATGAGCGCGTGCTCGCGCAGTACGACGGCAGCCGCTTCCGCGCCCGCTTCGTGGCGCGGCGGTGGATGCGGCACGCCATCAACGCGGTGTCGCGCCCGCTCCCGATGGAGCTCGCCTGCGCGCTGCTGCGCACGCCGCCGCTGCGCAAGCTGGCCGCGCACGTCTTCTTCAGCCGCGGATCGTTCCCCGACGTCGAGCCGGTCGCGCAAACGGTCTGCCTCGAATCGCGAAGCTCCTGATGAGCGCCTTTGGAGAGCGGATCTCCTGATCCGCAGTCGGCGGACGTCATCGTCCGACGACTGTTTCCGACGGCCACGAGGACAGTCGCCGGACGTGGACGTCCGGCGACTGCGGATCGTGGAGATCCGCTCTCCGTGAGTCCGTACTTCTCATGGCCCGGAGCGAAGCGAAGGGAGTGTCATTCCGCGCGCAGCGCGGAATCCCCTTCGCGTGAGCAATGCTCGTCGTCGTAGCGCAGGGGATTCCGCGCCGCAGGGCGGCGCGGAATGACACGATGTGCCGGTCAATCCGCGGCGAGCGTCGCGGTCTGGCTGGTGACGATCGTGACGACGTACTCCTTCAGCACCTTCGCGTGATCGTCGATCTTGCGGACATTCCACACGCCCGGCGCGAGTCCGTCGATCGTCAGCGTTGCTCCCGGCTGCACGGTTGCGCCGCGACTCATCCGGTCGGCGGCCGCAGCGAGGATGAAGCGGCCGCCGCTTGCGGAGCTGAGCGCGAGCCTTCCTCCCTTCGCGAGCGGCACCCGCACCTCGGGGCCGGGGACGTCGAATTCCGCTTTCGCGGTGAGATAGCCGCCGCGCGCGCCGCCGTTGAAGACGTAGTGACCCGGCTCGACCCACGCCTGCAGCGCGCCGTCGTCGGCGTGTTGCACTGGCGAGGAGAGGTGCTTCGGTCCGCCAGTGACGTTTCCGAACGCGTCAAGCGTGGCGCCCGTCGCGCCGTCGACCACGCGGATCGTCACCGGCTCGCCGCGCGTGATGGACAGCTCGATCGCCGGGGCCATACCGCCGTTGACGACGACCTGCTGCTGCCCCATCGCGTAGTGGTCTTTCGTTGCGCGCACCTCGAAGGTGCCGTCGGGCACAAGGTCGAGGACGAAGCGCCCGTCGAAGTCGCTCATGACGGTTCGCGCCAGTTGCGGAGTACGAGCGGTGAGAGTGACGCTCGCGTCGGAGACGGGAGTGTGCGTGGCGGCATCGACGACGCGGCCGCGAACGGCGCCGCCCTGAAGGTCGATGTCGAACGTCGCATTGGCGGTGACGGTGTACGTCCGCATGTCGTTCGCGTTCGGTAGGAAGAGACGGACGTCGTACTCGCCGGGCGTGAGTCCGCCGATCTCGTACGTCCCGTCGGCGCCGATGCGACCGTTTGCGGGCCGCCCGGCCAGCGATCCCCCGTGCGGCACGAAGGCGAGGCTGCCGGCGCTCACCGGCGTCCCGTTTCGGGTGATCCGTCCGCGAATGGAGATCCCTTCGCTGAAGTCGATGTCGACAGGCGGCGCGGTGCCGTTGACGACGTCGATCGTCTTCGACGCGCTCTCGCGCATCCGCACTCCGGTCATGTAGGCGGTGACGGTGACCCGGCCGTCGGACACGCCGCTGATCGTGAACGCGCCGCCGGCGTCGGCATGCGCGGTGGCGGAGCTGGTGGCCGACGACGCCCGCACATCGACCTGCTGCAGGTCGGCGTCGGACAGCCCGAGGACGCGGCCGGTAATCGTGCCGCCGCGGGAGAGCGTCAGCGTGAGCGGCTGCCCCGAGGACGGATCGACGTCGTTCGCCATCGCGTTGACGTAGCCCGCCTTCCGGGCGATCACCGTGAAACGGCCGTGCTCCTCGAAGCCGGAGAGGACGAACGAGCCATCGTCGCCGCTGGTGGTGCGGGCGCCGCCGCCCGGCGTGCTGCCGCCGGTGCCCATCACCTGCGCGGCGGCGATGCCGTTGCCGCTGGTGTCGATCACGCGGCCGCGGACCTCACGCCCGCGATCGAGCTCGACGTCGAGACGCGCTTCCTTTCCGGCGGCGATCTCCACCGTCTTGCGCATCGCGGCGAAGCCTTCTTTGTTGAGCTCGAACGTCTGCTCGCCGGCGGGGAGGGAGTCGAGCGTGAACTCGCCGTTCGCGTCGGTCATGGTCATGCGTGAGTAGTAACTGCTCGGCGCCGTGCGGTGGATGCGCACTCCGGCCTGCGGCTTGCCGCCGGCCGTGACGCGGCCGAGGAGCTTGCCGCCGCGATCGAGCTTCACTTCGATGTCGTTGACGCTCTTTCCTTCCTCGACGGTGATCTCGCTCATCGTCGCCGGCGTGTACTCCGGCGCTTCCACGTGCAGCACGAGCTTTCCTGGCGCGACGCGCGGAAAGACGAACGTTCCGTCGCCGTTGCCGACGGCGGTCGCAGGGCCGCTTCCGGGCCCGTTCCTGTTGACCACCGAGACGCTGAAATTCGTTATCGGCTGCGACGTTGCGCGATCGATCACCCGCCCTTCGAGCCGCGCCGGCTTGCGAAAGACGACGGCGACGTCGCGTGCCGGCGGCGTCGCCTCCACGCCCGGACTCTCCATCGGCGGCTCGTCGGAGGTGAACGCCACCACCGTCACCGGCGCGTGCGACAGGCCCTTGATCGTGAAGGCTCCCCTGGTATCGGCGATCGCCGTCTTCGCTCCCTCGCGCCCACCGCGCGTGAGCACGCGCGCGCCGGCGACCGGCGTGCCGTCGTCGAGCGTGACGCGTCCCGACAGCTCGACAGCACGATCGACGGTGATGACGAGCGAGTTGTTGCGGGCGTTGAGCGTCTTGCGGCGGACGCTCTGCGCAGCGATGCTCTCGCCGGTAACGCGGACGTCGTAGTCCCCTTCCGCGATGCGCACGTTGAGCAGCCCCTCGGCGTCGGTGCTGCACTGCTCGCGATCGACGACGTTGCAGACGATCGCCAGCGTCACGTCCTGCGCCGCGTCGCTCGGCACGATGAAGAGGTGGGCGTCGGACACGCCGGCGCGATCGGGTCGACGACTTTCACCTGCAGCGGGAAACCGCGCTGCAGCGTGATGGCCACACCGCTCTTCGTCGTCCCCGGCTCGATACGCTGCGGTCCGTACGACTTCGTGGCGAAGCCTTCCTTGGCGACGAGCAACATCGCCGGTGCCGGATCGCCGAAGACGCGCAGCGAGAAGGCGCCGTTCGCGTCGGAGAGCGTCGAGCCGGCGTCGCTTCGGGCGGTGGTGACGATCGCTCCGGCAACCGGCTTGCGGTCTTCGGAGATCACCGTGCCGCTGATGCGCGCCAGCGGTGCGAGACGGAAATCGCGCGTCGTCGCCTTGCCGAGGTTGAGCTCCGGAACGTGCGCCATCGCGTAAGCCGGATGCGAGAGGGTGAGGGTGTACTGCCCGGGCGCGAGTCCGTCGAATGCGTAGCGACCCTTCGCGTCGGTGATGGCGGAGCGCTGCGAGACGCCGGCGCGCTGCGTGCCGAGGTCGAGACGCGCTCCGGCGAGCGGCCCGTTGGTCGAAGAGACGGCGCCGCTGAGCGACGCGGCGGGACGAAGACGGATCTCGATCTTCGCGCCGTTCGACACCATGCCGGCCATGCTGCCGCTCGATGCCTCGATCGTCCGCCACTGCGACGGCGCATGCGCGATGGTGAACGTGCCGTCGGGCGCGGAGTGCGCGAGCGTGATGCCGTGCATCGAGACCGCCGCCCCACCCACCGCTGCGCCCTTGGCGTCGACGACTTTCCCCTGCACGGCGACGCCGCGCGAGATCTTCACCTCGTCGCCGGAAACGTCGGCGCCCGACGCGATCGCGTAGTCGGGAGCAACGATAACGAAGGAGCCGAACGGCAATCGCGGCACGCGCCCCTGCGCGTCGGCGTGCAAGGCGATGCCGTTCGCTGCGAGGAGCGAGGCGCTGGCGAGCGGCTTGCCGTCGGCGGTGATGCGAAGCGTGCGGCCGCCCGCGCGCATCACGATCGCGCCGGCGTCGTCGCGGTCGGCGGCGGGAAGTCCGGCCGGCTGCATTCCGGCCGCTTCGATCAGGAGGTCGACGGTTGGTGTCCCTTTGACGTCGAGGGTGAACTTGCCGTCATCGCTCGTCGTCGCGGAGGCGATCGGCGACGGCGTCTCGTTCGCCAGCAGACGCTCGGCCATCGCGGGCATCGGCACGCGCGCAAACGCGCGCACGGCGGCGCCGGAGAGCGGCTTGCCATCGTCGCGAACGACGAGTCCGGTGACGGCCGATTGGATCGGAAGAGCAAAGAGGAGGAGAATTGAGAAGCGTTTCATAGTTGGGGAGCCGATTATCACGCGCTGTCGTGACGGCGACCGTCGAAAAAGTCAGCCCCGTCCTTAGGATTAGAAGTACTTCAACAAACGGTTGGCGAAATCATGAACGAGAAATTCCCCCGCACGACCAAAATGATCACCGTCTCCGAGCGTAACCTTCAGACCGCGGCGCAGCGGCTCCTTCCGAAGCACAACCGGCTGGTCTCTTCGGAAGTCGAATATCTCCGCCGAGTCCTGGGAGATCGAGCGACGCAAGCGCAGATCGACGAAAAAGTCGTGGCGGTGCGCAAGCTCCCCTGGTCCGAGATTTTTCACGAGTAGTCGCGGGTTGTAGACGCACGCCGGTGTGTTCCCGTACAACCGGGCAACGGGAGGCCACTCGATGCGACGGATCATCTCCACCCTTAGTTTCCTTCTGATTTCAATCGCCGCAAACGCGCGCGTCATCTCCTACGCGCCGTACACCAACCGCAACGCCTATCCCGCCGTTCAGAGCCGCCTCAACCGGCACTTCGTCTTGTACGAGACGCCCGCGAACGCCTACGCCGGGCAGCTCGTGATCTACGACTCGCAGGGCGAAGAAGAGCCGCGCGTCATCTTTCCCGCCAACGGCAATTCCGGCGCCATCGTCACCACCGCGGTTCGCGAGGACGATCGCCAGCTCGCCATCCTGACGCTCCCCTCGGCAAGCGACACGCGCAACGCCGTCTGGTCGCTGAGCATCGACGGCGGCAATACGTGGAAGTCCGTGCCGTTGCCGGCCACGAACCTCCAATCGACAATGTACGGCTACGTCGCCGACACCGGCGGGCCGTTCGTGCACGGACGCTTCTCGCCGGTTCGCATCGGCACGCACGACTACCCGTTCGTCGTCGCGGTCACCGACAGCGCCCTCGGATCGGTGCTCTACGCCGTCGCCAACGACGGGCACACGAAACAGCTCTTTGCCATCCCGCCCGACAACGCCTTCCGCCTCGCCGGCGCTTCGATCGACGGCGCGCAGTTTCTCGTCCTCACCGCTAACGGACTCTACATCGTCGGCCTCGACGCCACGTTCCGGAAGGTGCCGGTTCCGCCCATAGCCTCGGCGATCGCCCCGGGCGCGATCGTGCAAATGGAGGGATGGCTGACGCAATCAGGCCAGATCTACATGGAGATCGCGACTGGCGGTTCGTACCTCGGGTTCTACGACGGATTGGCGTGGAAGTGGATCGATGGCGTGACCGGGACGTCGTTCCAGTTGCCACCGATCCTGCCACCGATCCCGCCCCCCAGCACGTCCGACGTCTTCTTTGCCATTCCGAGCTCCGACTACGCAGGCGCGTGGTCGATCCACCGCACCTCGACCTCGACGCGCCTTTCCTTCTCGCGCAACGGCGGCTCGGCGGTGAAGCAGTGGGAAGACGTCCCCGCTTCCGAAGTGGAAGCGCTCCACGCCGGCAAGACGGGCGACAAGCTGCTGATCCAGGTGCATCGCCCGCGGCAGACGCTCGATCTGATCACGTTCAAAGATCCGGCGCTCGCCGTCTGGCACGTCGGCGATCCCGCGCCGCGCGTTTACGACGAGCTCTTCCTCGAGGAAACGTTCAGCAAAGGCTTCGTCCATCTCGACGTCGACAAGCTCGAGAACGGCGATCAGTTCGTCTTCGACTCCGGCGTCCCGCAACAGGGCGGCTGCTGCGTGATCATCTCGCCTCCCCCGCCGAGCGCGGGCGGCGGCAGCGACGTGACACAGGAGTGGGGCGTGGTGCGCGCCTCGCTCGCGCAGAAGCTGGTCCTCCCCGGCGCGGCGCGGACGAACGGCGCATACGGCAGCTTCTGGCTGACCGACGTCACGTTCTACAACCCGTCGACGAGCCCGATCAGCGTTACGGTCCGCTACGTCCCGAACGGCGACGTCACCACGACCGCCGAGGCAGCGACGCGCCTCGTCACGCTGGCGCCGCGTGAGATCCGGACGATTGCCGATGTGCTGAAAACGCTCTTCCTCTTCGAAGGCGGTGGCGGCGCGCTCTTCATCACCCCCGAATCGGGGACGACCGTCGAGGTCACCAGCCGCACATACACGAAATCGGAGAAGGGAACGTTCGGCTTCGGCATGAACGCCATCGACGTTTACGCCTCGGCCAGCCCCCGCTTCCCGGTCACCTTCTCCGGCGCATTCCTCGGCGCGAATTTCCGGACGAACGTCGTCGTCACCGACGTCTCCGGACGCGGGACCGACACGAGCATGCAGGCGTGGGGCGGCGGCGCGGTCATCGGCAACAGCGTGGTGCCGTTCCATGCGCCGGCGTTCGGACAGCAGCAGTTCAACGGCATCAGCAACTCGCTGGGACTGCGCCCGACCGACAGCGGTTCGCTGGTCGTACAGCCGGCCAGCGGCGACGCCGTGGCGACGCTGTTCGCGATCGACAACCGCACCAACGACGCTACCTACTTCCCGCCCGACATCGCCGTCTCGGTGGTCCGCGTCATCCCCGCCATCGGCCACCTCGATGGCGCGAACGGATCGAAGTTCCGCTCCGACCTCTACCTCTTCAACAACAGCGACACGGCGAAGTACCTGACGCTTCAGGCGAAGGTGTGGGACAGCAACGACCAGGTGCAGGCGATCCCGTTCACCCTGCTGCCGCATGAATCGCGCATCGTCCCTGACGTACTGCAAACGATGTTCAACAAGACCGGCATCGCCCGGCTCCGCTTCTGGCAGCAGGGATCGATTGCCGACACGAGCGTCCGCGTGACCTCGCGCACGTACACGATCGACGAGAACGGCGGAACCTACGGTTTCCTCATGCCCCCGCTGAACAGCTTCCAGTCCGGCACGCCCGGCGACGTCCTGGAGATTCTCGGCGCCTCGCTCGACTCCTCCTTCCGGACGAACCTCGGCCTGATCGACCTCACGCCGTGGCCCGGCAGCGCCCAGTCGCGCGCGCACGTCGACGTCATCGACAACCACGGCAACCCGATCGACGGCTTCGACGTGACGCTGCCGACGATCGGCGGCGTCCAACTCAACGACGTCTTCCGCGCCCGCAACCTCCCCGCGTCGGCCACCCCGGTGCTGATCCGCGTTTCGGTCCTTCAAGGCGCCGTCGGCGCGTACGCCGCGGTGGTCGACAACGGTACGAACGACCCGGCGTACTTCGCGGCGAATTTAGGGGCGAAGAATTAGGGGAGCAGAGGTTTCCGAGGGCTCTGAAACGCCACAAGCGCCTGGACCAATATCCGGCGTGAAGTATCTTCTCCCTTGTGGAATTCGAGTTACTGAGCGAGATCCGCGCGATCGAGACAATCGCTTCGGGACATGGCATATACATTCTCGCACGCCTCATTCGACTATACGGCAACGGTAACTGGCGCAAACTTAAGGGGATAGCCAGGGTTCGTCTCGAGGATGGTACGATTGCTGAAGCCGAGATCCATTGGTTTGAAGCTCATGGGATTGGCAAGCGTCGAATGAAGATTAAACGCCTCCTCCACTGGTCATGAACGAACACCAAAGGCATTTCGCCGTCTGCGTTCGGAACGAAGGGCACGAAGAATCGCTGGAGGTCCGCAAGATATACGAGGTGCTCAACGATTCTTTGGGGGACAGCCACGGGATGATTCGGGTGATTGACGAGGAAGGGGAAGATTACCTTTATCCGAAGCGGTGGTTCGTGCCGATCGAATTACCCCGTAATCTCGAAGAAGTGATTCTGGAGCTCGTGCAGCACTGATCCGAGTGCGTCACCTCCGCCCCGCCATCAGCACCCTCTCCAACTCCTCCGCGGGCACTGGATAACTGAAGTAGTACCCCTGCACTTCGCGGCAGTCGTGCTCGACGAGAAAGTCGAGCTGCGGCTTCGTTTCCACGCCCTCGGCGACGACGCGGAGGTTGAGGCCATGTGCGAGCTGGATGATGGCGCGGACGATGGCGGCGTCTTCGAAGCGGTCGGGAAGGTCTTCGACGAAGTTGCGGTCGATCTTCAAGGCATCGATCGGGAACTGCTTCAGGTAGCTGAGCGATGAATGGCCGGTGCCGAAGTCGTCGATGGCCACGCTGATCCCGGTGCGGCGCAGTTTCTTCAGGACGTCGAGGGTCAGGGCCACGTCGGCCATCGCCGCGCTCTCGGTGATCTCGATCTCCAGGCAGCTCGGGTCGAGGCCGGCGTCGTGCATCGCCGACTCAATCGTGTCCACCAGCGTCGCGTCGCGGAACTGCCGCGCGGAGATGTTCACCGCTACGCGAAAGTTCGGCCGGATACCGCAGAAGTTCTTCGCCTGGATGCACGCCTGGCGCAGCGCCCAGTCTCCGATGATGATGATGAATCCCCGCTCCTCGGCGACGGCGATGAACTCCCCCGGCGCCACGATGCCGCGCTCCGGGTGCCGCCAGCGCAGAAGCGCCTCCATCCCGATGATCTCGCCGGTGGCCACTTCAATTTGCGGCTGGTAGTAGAGCTCGAACTCGTTCCGCTCGATGGCCTGATGCAGCCCGTTCTCCAGCGTGAGCCGGGCGTGCATCGAGCGATTCATCTCCACCGTCGACATCTGGTACGTGTTCCGCCCCTGCTCCTTGGCGCGGTACATGGCGTTGTCGGCGTTCTTCAGCAGCGCCTCCGCGTCTTCGCCGTCGTCGGGAAAGATGGTGATGCCGATGCTGGTGGTGACGTAAAGGCGGTGGCCGTCGATCTCGACCGGGTCGGCGACGGTGCGCAATACCTTCTGCGCGACGAGGCCGGCATCCTCTTTCTTTTCGAGGTCCTGCAGGACGATGGTGAACTCGTCGCCGCCGACACGAGCGACGGTGTCTCCCTCGCGCACCGACTTCCGCAGTCGCGCGCCAATCTCGCGCAGCAGCGCGTCGCCCATCGTGTGCCCGAGGGAGTCGTTGATCAGCTTGAAGTGATCGAGGTCGAGGAAGAGCACCGCCACGACGCGGCCGCGTCGCGCGGCGAGCGCCAGGGCGAGGGTCAGGTGCTCCTGGAAAAGGCGCCGGTTGGCGAGGCCGGTGAGCGCATCGTGGTAGGCCTGAAACTCGATCTGCTGCTCGGCCTTCTTGCGCTCCGTGATGTCGCGGATGATGCCGATGACGCCGACGACACGCCCCGAGGCATCGCGATATGGACGATAGCTGCCGGAGATCCAGCCGCTGCGCGTGGAGCCGGGGACGGAGAAGTTCACGTCGGGCGCAGTGACCGCCTCCCCGTTCGCGGCGCGCTGCAGCAGATCATCGACGCCCTGCTCACGGAGGTGCGGAAAGATGTCGGTCGCCGCCCGCCCGAGGACCTGGCTGGCGGGGAGCCCGGTGAGCTCCTCCATGAAGCGATTCCAGACGATGTAGCGCAGCTCGGTGTCGTAGACCACGATCCCCTCGCCGGCGTTCTCGATGATGTCGGCGG
>Ga0070707_100003656_pt1 | contig 14498 bp, 18 predicted proteins | sample KBSK5502metaG_FD_65468 | JGI IMG/M metagenome (GOLD analysis project Ga0070707, IMG submission 65468) | Corn, switchgrass and miscanthus rhizosphere microbial communities from Kellogg Biological Station, Michigan, USA - KBS K5-50-2 metaG | ecosystem: Host-associated > Plants > Roots >... | reverse complement strand
CGTGAAGTCAATCGTAAGAGGACGATATGCCGCGAAAGATACGGCAGCTCAAGGTAGATTTGCGAAAGGCAGGAGCCTACCTGGTCTCACAAGAGGGAAGCCATACCAAGTCAGGAACCCCATAGCCGAAGCCAGGGACTTGTCCCCAGACATTGGCTAAGAGACATACCTGTTGGCGCAGAGCCAGGCAGATGTATGCACTATCCTGACCAGCTCACCCGAAAGGGTAAACGTTATCGACGAATGGATAGGCACTGTTTGAGGATGGCCCTTCCAGTCCTCCGCGCTACGGCCAACGGGTAAACAGGTGTAGCGGGGTTAGGCCAGTGCCGTTGGCACGGCATCAGGAAACCGTCGCATAGTCTCTCGCGAGGAAGACCTTACCTGGTGCAGCAGCGTTGCTCTCACTGCGAGAGCAGAGGCCGGAAGACTGCACATCAACCGGTCTCCCCCTCTCGGGGCAATGCTTTGTGGCTCAAGCCAGGGGTCTCCTCAAAAGGAGTTTTGATGACCGTTTTGTGGTTCATCCGTTGGAACGAGTAAGTGTAATGCAGCTAATGGATATTAGTCGAAATGGAATAGATGCAAGCAATGAACACGTTACGGAGGACTAGCTATTCATGGGGAAGAAAAAGACGCGTGTACAGGAATATGTTTTTACTCTGCCGGGTGATGATCGTTTGGAGGTTCAGACTATCGGGTATTCTCATGGGCTGAACATTCTCTCTCGTATGCTCTTTGAACAATTGCCGCCAGGTGCGGACCTACCGGATAGCTTCCTCACCAACATGCCGCAAGAACAGGCTGACATCGAGAAAATGGCGAGGGAGCTGAGTGTTGTGAGCCTCACTAGTCCGAACAAGCGACCTGTTACAAACGCGCCGGCATTGTATTGTGAGTATTATGTGGAAGCATTCATTCGAGGGTACCGTTTTAGCTTGTACGCCGTTCCACATGGCTACACAGAAGTGATGCATTCCATACCAGCAGAGAGAAGATATGAACTCGCCTTTCGTTTTGCCCATGAGCAGATAAAGCAGGAGCCGGCTCCGGAAAGTGATCCGTTCATAGACGGTGCCTTAGAGCGCATACGGGCGATTTATAAACACTATCGCACCCTCAACTGACACAGAAAGCGAGTAGCGCCCAGTCAAGCACCCCGAGGCTTTCGCTAAGGGGCTTGCGTAGAACCCGCACAGCCAACGGGAACGAGCAAGGGTAACAGCGAGACAGAAACAGAAGCACGTAAAGGATACTATATGCGAACGCGGCAACCAAAAGAAGTACATCGATGCGCTCTCTGACAATGACATCATCGATAGCTACATCACCTGTTCGGGGTGTGGCGCGAAGTTCGTCCCGCTTGACGATCTTGATCTGCTTATCAAACGGGCCAGGTCAGCCGAGCAGTTCATCGCGGCTATCGCCCCACACACGCATTGAAGAGTGGGCTGAGACGGCCATCCCAGCCCACAGAAAGAAAGGGCACACCCAGCGTATGGCACATACCCCACACGATCCTGAGAGGGTCATCCAAAAGGCCTTTCTTGTGCGGTTTTTCGCCGATGGTGGCTTCCGCGTCGAGGGCCCGTTTCCGCCCATGCAAGTGCAGCGCCTAATCGCTACCAACGAATGCCAGGCGTGGTTACGGGACCCTGCACTCGTTGCCATCTGGGGGAGGGAGCCCGTCGCCAATGTCGGCGAGCTGTTCATGCTCGCGCCAGAGATCAACGAGCTCGCGTCTCGCCTCGCACACAAGCGTTATCAGCCGCTGAAAGCGAACCACTATCGTGCGCAACATGCCCGCCACTGGCAGGACGAGAAAGGACACACCCCATGAAAGGACATCGTATGCAGAAGAAACGACGCTCTGCCCCAGAGCGTCACGCCATTGAAGCAGCGCTGAAAGGCGAGCCGTTCCCTGGTCTGGTGTACCGGCGTGGTGAGTTCTCTCTCGCAGGGAACATGCTGGTTCTGCCAGGCATTGGGCGCATCCCTATCCCTGGCGATATCCCGCCGAAAGGCAAGATCGTGTCGGTCACGCTCCAGGAAGAGGGAGATGGTTGGACAGCCACGGTCGAGGTCGAGCCAGATGGCGAATGAGAGGTATCGCTAAGATGTAAATCATACGATCCCGCTCATGGAATTCCAAAATGTACACCCCGGCGTCTGCATCTCTCACCAAACCGGTCCGAGCACCATCGTTTTTGGCAGCGGCAGTGACCGCGAGTTACGACTCAAGTTGTTGACGCCTGAACGAGAGAAAGAGGATACCAATCACCATGGCAACGCAAACCACCGAACACAAGCAAGATGGAACGATGAGCCACCCATTACTCATTGTTTGACCTGTCCTGGCGTGCTTCTGCATCAATACCCGGTCTTTTCGCTTTCCGTGGCTCATCGGTAACGTGCGCCCATCCTTCACCGTCGCCGTTGAATTGCCAGCGTTCTCCAGAGAGAGGCGGTTCGCCTGCCGGTACCTTGTCAACTGAACATTCGCTGGGTTCCGAAAGAGAAACCGCTTTCGGGTAAAACGTTCTCGGTCGATGAGAACGCTCCTTGTCCGGCATGCTGGGCAAGGACGGGCTTCTTGTCAGAACGCACTGATGTGTCGGTCGGTGAAGCCAAAGCTGTAGACGCGGCACTCGTGTGCAGAGTTGTGGTCGAGGCCAGACACAAGCCCATGACCGAGGTCAGGGGGTATCTGACTTCTCCTCCAATCTGCCATTAGTGCGCCTCGCTTTCTGTCGTCACAATCTTCTCACGCTTGAAAATGGCAGCATGCTGCCATTCACCAGCCATGCCTGGCGTGGCTATCGCGGCGACCTGGATCAGCTCCCATCCTTGCATGCCCAACTGGTCCAGGTCGAGGTCAAGGCGAAGTGTTCTCATATTCCAATCCCATGATCGCTATTCCTCTCCTGGGTACAGCCACTCATCTTCATCGCCAAACAGATCGCCGCAAGCGGGGCAGCGGTCAGCATTGAGCAGCTCAAGCGTGGTTGTGAAGACCGTGTGGCAAAACGGACAGCGGAGATAAGCCGACTCAGGCTCTGCCTTCCAGATTTCGAAGGCGCGCTTCAGCAATGCCTGACGTGCCTGCTTCAAGCCCGCCTTGGTCGTGGGAAAAGATGCAGTCTTGCGCGTGTCGTGTGCAAGCTCTTCCGGGGTCATCTTGTCGCGATCTTTGCCTTCGATCACGATTTCGATGGAATCGAGCGGCATCATTTGTAGCATGTCGCGGATAGTCGCCATTTCGCGATCAACTGTGTGGATAACGGGCAGCGGATAATCGTTCTCATTCACCATGATCGTTGCTCCTCTTATTGATTTACTGCCATACAGCGGGCCAACTCGTCGGCTTTGCTTATCCTCTCCTGCTCTTGCGCCTAATGCCGAATCGCTTTTCCAGTTGCTCACCATACTTGTGGTCTTCTTTTGTGCGGGCCATTCAACGACCACGCCGTCTAAGCTGAACCGGTGGATGGTGAGCGCGGTATCTGCCATGAGGGTTACTCGCTTTCTGCTTTCGCCGCGCTCTTCTGCTCTTTCGCCATAGCTGCTGCTTTTGCCCAAGCAACCTTCCACTCTATGTTTGCACTTTTCTAACCGTTAGCCAGGGGAAGTGGTAGGAAAGGATCCTCTGTGGTGTCAAGAGGATGAATCCAAAATCTTGACTACGAAGGTGCCCGATGCCTGTCCCCATTATATGCCTGGATGACGGTGGTGTCACTTTTCTGAAACACATCCCCAAAAACAGACCAAAATAATGACACCTGAAATAACCTCATCTCAACGGCAATTTTTGATCGCGAATATGCATAATAAGCTCTGCATTACCAAGGTTCCCCTCTATCAGACATCACCTTTGCGAGCCAGATGAGATCAGGTATACTAGTGACCGAACCAAGAGCGAAAGACGAACACTCGTTCGATACAGAAGTATAGTAACAGACTGAACTCACCGCTACCCCATTGAGATTCACGATATACTCACGAGCATTTAGAGACCCGTAAGCCAGAAAAGCGACATGGAGAGAGGTGTCACTTAACGCAATGGCTGATTGGCGATCAGTCAGTAAAAACCGATTGATGAAATGCTCGTTCACAATAATGAGAGCCTCCTCACAGGATCACCTCATGGCAGTTTGCATAACGCCACTTTTGAAGAAGGCTTTCCCTGTATCCCTTTCCCCACAATTCCCGTGAGTGCATCGTGAATTCTCGTGACACAGCGGTGAGGTTCATCTGCTATTATATCTTTGCAGCGTGACTACCCTTGCGGCATGCCACCGTGACATAAGCTCAAAAGGAGCGTCATCCTGGCAAGCGCAGGGGCGTGTTTGTTCTTGTAGTGGGTTTTCTTACGAGTGAAATGGTTTGGACGAGCCCTACGGGGAGTTGCCTTCATGGGAAAGAAAGGTCGTCAAAAATTTACTGACGTCTGGGCGAACCAGACGAATCTCGGGAAGCAGTTCGGGTTGTCGGCCGTCGCGATGGGCAAGAAGCTCAAGGAGCTGAACTTGCGGGACGAGGATGGCAATCCAACCGCGCAGGCTCTCTGCCAGGGCTACTGCACACCGACGCCGCTCAAGGATGGCACCCCGTTCTTTCTGTGGAACAGGCAGCAGGTCGAGGAACTGATGCGGGCGCAGGGGTACCAAAGACTCGACCCCCAGGAGGTCAAGGCGCGTGAGTTGGCGGAGAGCTGGGTGCACGTCCACAAGCAATGGCAGGAGGCGATCTACGGTGTCGAAGAGGAACTCCTCATGGAGGAGGTACGCGACATCAAGAAGGAAGCCAGGCGGAGGGGCTTGACCGAGCGGGTCAATGCGCTTTTGCGTGAGCGGAAATTCGACGGTGATCCCATCACCTAATCCGCATTCATCGTCGCTGGCCGCACACCCGCTCTCTCAGAGAGAGGTCCCCTGCCGTACCTTCCTGTTGCAACAGAGCGATGACCTCTGCCTGCTGCTCGAGTACTGCGTGCAATCATGGGGTGCACAGATCTCTTGTGCCACGACAAACAGTGCGTTTTTGGTCAGCAACCCCATAGCTGAAGCCGGGGGCTTGTCTCAAAGCCTCAGCTAAGACGTGTATCTGTTGGGTACATTCGCCCAGGCTGGCACGTGCACTAGCTGACCAGCTCATCAGGGCTTCTCGTATGGATACAATCATACGAACTACCTGATAAACGTTAGCGACGAATGGATAGGTACCGCTGGGGTGGCCCTTCCAGCTCCAGGCGCTACGGCCAACGATTAAACAGGTGTAGCGGGGTTAGGTCAGTGTCGTTGGCAAACAAAGGAAACCGTCGCATAACTGAGCGAGGAAGACTTTACCCGCGCAAGCGGTGTGGGTTTAGCCGTTCCCACCCAAAAACGGCTCCCCGTAAGGGGTGTACTGCTATGCAGGCGGCGTTTCCTCCCCGTGGCTGAAGCCAGGGGCCTCCACGCCGCATTTCTGGTGAAAGATAATAGGAGAAAGAAGCTAGTTATGGACAAGCACTTGTTGGCCCAGCAGTTACGGCAGCGACAGTATGCTCACGGCTACCTTCCCCGGCACCTGATTGTTGCCGTCTCTGATGAGGACATGATTGATAGCTACATCACGTGCTCGTGTTGTGGAGAGAAACAGGTGACCCCCCAACAGTTAGAAGTGGCCATAGCGCAAGCGCGCGACGCCTATCACTTCTTGATGCTCTGTGATGAGCAGGCCAGAGCCGCGTCACGGGGGCACATACAGCTTCCTACACCTGGCCCCAACAGACCCGCTCGTCGCACACACAAGCGAAGGCGCTGAAGGTATCGATCAAGGCCGCAGCGTCGGCGTTGGGGTACCTCGTCATCCTCCCGGACACGTCGCAAGTGGTGAGCGATACCTTCCGCCGCTGGTGCAAAGAGCATACGCAGCCCTATCTCTGGAGAGAGACCAGAGGGCGACAACAAGCCGCACTGCGTGCTCAGACAAAGACCATCGTCGCGCGCGAGGCCAGCGCGGTGCTGGCCCGTTTCGGGGAGCATCTGCCCCAGCTTTCTGCTCCCTATATCACCCATGCGCAGGCACGAGACTACCAGGCAAGCTGCACTTGAGCCGATGTGGAAGCGCGACCTGGATCGGTTGCGCGAGCCGGGACAGCAGCCGGAACTTCCCTTGCTCGAGGAGGAGCTGGTTTTGCCCACTGAATGGGGTGCCCTGTTCACCAGGGAACAGTTGTCGGCTTTTCTCTTCTTTCTTGAATCGCCTGTCCGCTCGCGAGAACCCAACGCTGGACCGAGGCGGGGAGGCTGCCCGTGCTAGACCGGCGCAGCTTTCGCAAAGCCAGGAGCCGGATAGAGTACCCTGTTTTTGATCGCAGGGTGATCCTGGGCCTGCCGCGCACAGAGCTAGATCGGTGGCGGGCGCGCGAGCCGCAGCGGCAAGGAGGTTTGAAAATGAGAGCACCTGTCGGTAGTGACGCAGGTCAATACCTTGAGTTCAACATTGTCTCCAACTGCTCAAGATAACGAAGGTGGGTCTCAGAGTCAAAGGGGGCGCCGCTGAAGTAGATATGTTCATGCGGGTGAGTGCCAGCGCGCAGTGCAAAAGATAATGAGCGAACATCATTCAAAGATGGAACATCCGCAAGCTCCTGATCGGCAGGATAAACCTGTACTGAGAATGTTGGTATCATCTCGCAATTGGTATCGTTGCTCCCGGGAAGGACGCTTTTCAGGAGCTTACGAAAGGGCTCTGCGATCAGGCCATCTAAAGAAAATGGAAACCGCGCTGTAATTTCGGAATAGTCTAGAATGCGTTCCGGTTCGCCAATAATGGGTGTGCCATCGGGCGCACGAAGTTCAGAGAAAAATGCTCTTACTCGATCAAAGATAGCAGTGATCGACGATGAAGGACCGGCTACATCAATCACGATGCGGCGCTGCTCAAAATGCAAGAATCGGATCGGCACAAGCTGCTCACCAGGGGAAATCCAGATGCCCATGTCGAAGACAAACCCCGGCGGATAGGTCGCCGGCACATCCCCAAACGTCGGGGAAGGCGATCCCATCGCAGAGGTTTGGAAGCGAAAAAGCTCCTGGAATTGTTGCTGCACTGGCCTCGTGCTCACAATTGATAACCGCAGGTCGTCCTGCTGAAACTCGTAAGCCCTTCTACTGGATAAGATCTTGATCTGCTCAAGCATATTATGCCGCTGCACTTTCTCGAGTTCGCACTGATCGCGCTTGTGTTTCAACAGCGCTCAGTTTCGGTCCCGCTTCTTGCAATGTTGTCGCGGACGAAGAGACCACAAATGTTCCGTGAAGTACCGTACTGTCGGGGTCCAGCGTCAGTCGGAAAGTTGCGTTGCCCCAATTCAGTTGATTCTCAAATGTCAGAGGCGTTTCCGGTTGTCCTATCGTAAAATTGCGTGCGTCGTCGACTGGCGCGAAGGTGAAATGATGAGGGATTACTCCGCAGGCGAGTGCGAAATCGACGTAGCGACGCAAAGACATTGCCCCATCATCATCCGCCTCCAGCCGTGCGATAGCTGACTGCTTCGTATGCAATTGATCTGCGACCTCCGCCTGCGTCAGCCCCGCCTTATGTCTGAGCGTGGACAGGGCATTTGCGGCGGCTGCGAGAAAATCGGCTCTGAGATATTCTACCGTAAATTCCTCGCCGCGCTCTTCATCACTCAACTTTTGAACGAGGTAATCACTCACTGTTCCAGCAATCTGGACCTCTTCATCGTGTTCCATGGTCGTTTCTCCTCTTCAGCTCGTCCCAAAGCCGTTGCGCGAGTAATCGGGCGCGCTTCATATCCTCCGGCTGTCTGTCTTTTACTTTCTTGAAAATGTCTATCCAGTAGGCGTCTGAACTGCTATCCAGGAACATCACCAGCGCCCGATATCCGTGTTTAGGTCCCACCCGTATCTGGCAAAGCCGGTACGGCGCATCCACTTTGAGGTACGCTTCAAAGCGAAATCCTGTCGGTAATTCGCCATCATGCCTGCTTGCTTTCCACGCTCGTTCAAACTGCAGGATGTGAGCAGTGATAGCTGCAGCTACTGACGTATCAAACGCGTCTAGAGCGGTAGTAAAGCCGGATAGCTTACGGAATACGGTAGTGCTTCTCGTACCCACAAGGAGGTCGCCCTTCTCTACGCCGTCTAGTGCCTATGCGAACGGTATGCATATGTCCCCCTAACCTCCTTCAACGCCATTATAACATATATGTGATAATTACTCTATAGCCTGGCGTTTTTCGCTCCAACGCCGTGCTCTCCACCATCACCAGTCCATACAGCTGGTGCACCATGCCGTTCGATCAGCGCATCAGTTGCCGCGAGGCGGCTTTGAGCGGCAGGATCGCCGGTACAACAGCCCCTATGCTGAGGCAGATTCCTTATTAAAGAAAGAAGGCCATGCTGCTAGATCAAGGGCCCGCCAACTATGATAACAAACTGAACTCACCGCTACCTCATTGAGATTCACGATATACTCACACGCATTTACAGGAGACCTGTAAACCAGATAGGCAACGTAGTGTCACTTAATCCAATGGCTGGTAGGCGATCAGCCAGCAAAAACTGATCGATGAAATGCTCGTTCACAATAATGAGTGCTTCCTCACGGGGTCATCTCATGGCAGTTTGCATTACGCCACTTTGAAGAAAGAAGGGCTCGCCTCAACTCTGAGTCAGGTCTTCTTATCAGGAGAGGAGGTCGCCTGGTATACCCTTAGGTGGTGAACTTCTCACAGAGAATGCAGCGGATTAGTGGAACAGGAACCCGGCTAGTTAACCGGTTACAACACTGGGCGGTCAAAACAGGGTAGCCCCAGCTTTTCAGAGAGAAACTGGAGCCAGATCATAAGCCTAAGCTTCAAGACGTGTGCAATACTTTCTCGATGCGTGCTGCAATCTCCTTTTGCTTGTGACTCCGCATCCCATAGAGTCGCCCCGAAAAGGAGGTCAGGATGGCAATGAGATCTGTCGGATCTCACAGTTAGTGGGACTGCAATCAAAGTTACTGAGACCAAGTGAGTTTGAGTGGAGCCTGCCATAGTGGAGCGCCTCGCTAATTTTCACAGTTAGTGAGATTGCTACCTTGTTATTATCGAAGTTATTGGAACCAGCATAAAACATCTACTCTTCAAAGTTTTGTCAAGCACCAGAATTGCTGAGCTTTAAGCGAGAGCGCTTAAGGGAGTCCTATCTCCCTTAAGCATATGTCCATCAAATCAGGTATTGGACACCTCCTCAAATAGCCGGATGGTGACCCGCGCCCAGGGCTCAACAAAGGTAGGAAACCGCTCGGTAAAGATTTTGCGAGAGCAGGCAGGGTTGCGGCAGAAAAACTTGCGTACACAGAGATGAAGGACGACCTTACGGCCTCCGCACGGGACATCACGTAGGGTTCGCTGATACCAGCTGTGGATCTGCGATGACGCTTGAGAGCAGAGTGGGCAACCAGCCTCGAGCAAAGAATCAATACCTGGAAGGCTAAGAGCCAGGTACAAAACGTCCCTTATCAAGATGGTACTGAAACCAATCTGAATGATTCGAGAATATTACTTCGAATATCCTTGGTAGTGTAAGTGTATATAATTGCGGCTTATTTGCAACGCGGTAGGTGAGCTGCACTCGAAAATGGAGATCTATACCCATACTTATTCTTGGCACAACTTGCAAATCAAGTTCGTCTGACTCCCCCGGTACTAGTTGGACATGCCCATAAGGTTGAGAAGAGTAGATACCCATGATTAGTGTACCTGCTTCCTGTGCATTGTAGAACAACTGAAAGACGTTGCTGTGGAAATCCCTCTGTTCCCCTTCAGTCCATACACGTAGTGGATATGGCACTAACGTGACTTGCTTGACCTCGAGAAAGACTTGTTCGATAATCAAGCCAAAACGTCCTTGTTGCAAACTATGTATGCCAAGCACCACTCGATAGGGTGATTTTGTAGAGTCATCAATCTGTAATGCACTCGTATCCTTCGGAAGATCTTTCAATGTGTAGGATGCAGGATTATCAGGGATTGTGTAGAATGGACTTTGAATGGTTTGAAAGTAGAATTCTATGTTGCTGTCATGAATACCGTTTGGATTGAGAATGAGTTTTGGTGCAGGACAGAGCGACATTGGACACCAGGGAGGGCGAATAAGGATGACTGCTATCAGGGTAAAACAGAGTATGGAACTAGTTGTTGATGTAATAACAGCGATAACTAAACGTCTGGGGTATTGAGGATAATTTTTGTTTGGTTGTATAGCATTCTCTTTAAGGGTTGGCTTACGCGAGACAAACCATGCGAAAAAACTGATGAGGACAAATAGGCTAGCTATGACAACTGAGACAATGGGATACCGCTGCACCAGATCGAATGCAGGTGGGGGTGTCCAGGTTCCAAATCCTACAACAGCAGAGAGAACACCTGCAAAGATGATGCTTGCTATTAATGTGAGCAGCCTTATCCATAACTTTGCCAAGCGATGGACGCCACTTGACAAACTCGGAACATCTGCAATGGCTTTTTTTTGATCTTGAGGGAGAATATTCTGATTGCCCTCATTCAATTGTCCAGCACTCAATGTACCATGGGATAAGTTGGTATTTGTTAGCGTATTCTCAGACTGAGGGTCATGCGGGCTCTGATCCTTCTTAGTGGCAGATTCTTCTTCACGCTCTTGCATCTGTTCTAAGTTCCTTGAACTCCCTCTTGCTCTTTATATTTCTCAATAAAGCTTCGAAACAAAAGCGGGAAATGTCAACCACAGAGAGAGCTTGAGTGACCCGCAAGAATTTCGTCTCTTTATTTAGTATGTGAAACTACATACAGTACTGAGGTGGTGCATTTGGGTCTGTACGAGGCATTTCCTGTACAAACGTATTACCTTGTAGACCATAGCATGAGATTTGGTTGGAGTCGGCAAAGGCAAGCACACTGGCTAGTTGTGGTAGTGGGACAACATTTGTGCCATTGGCATCACTTAAGGTAAACTCGGGTAATACCGAGTAAACCAAACTATTTGGTTTATCTGAAGAAACAAAGTTGATGTACAAGTCAGTTGTTGCGCTTGGACTGATTATTAATCCAGGACATATTTGTCCCTCTCCTCTTGCGGTTGGCGTATCGATAAAAACTGAGTCCGCTTTGGCACCTTGGAGATGAATGTTTGCAAAATATACACTACAATTTCCTGCACCACTTGGTCCGAAGCCACATGGAGTATTTTCTTGTACAGAGGCAGGTAGAACTGTGCAAGCATCAATGGTACGATAATTATAGCTATTTTGCTGAGGATTTTGAGTAACCTGTATTCCAACTGCTGATATTTGAATTGGAATGTTTCCGGTGTTGGTGATCTGGAAAGCTCCTGTACAGCTCTGACTTCCCGGTACCCAGTTTAATATAGTAGGTGGACTTCTTAAAAAGGAGCTTGCTGTATTACCTGAAGTGAATATTGAATTGAGATAATTGGCTATCAGCTGTATTTCGTCCTGGCTGTATGTAAAGCGATCTGCCGCTAAAACAAGAAGGTCTGACCCTATATGATTGCCCAATTGACCTTCTCTTCCGAAATTGGGTAATCCAAGTGCACATTGAATGCCTTCGGTAGATTGAATGTGTAATCCGGACACGTCGATAGATAAAGGCCCTCTATTCAGTACCGGTGTTCCGTTTTGATTGAAAGTGTTAACACTGGTGGGACTTGGTGTCGGTGTGAATGTAGGACTTGGTGTAGGATTGGTTGTCGGTGTTAGTGTAGAACCTGGTATCGGGGTGAGTGTAGGACTTGGTGTCGAAGTGAGAGTGCGGCTCACAATTGGTGTAGGCTTTGAGCTTGTGTTAGAGATATTGGAACCACATCCGGTGAGCAACACAACAGATGAGGTGAGAAAGAATATTCGGCAGAGGTCAATCCTCACGAAAATGCGTGAAAACATCATGCCCTCCATAAAACGTTTAATGAACACTACTCCAACTTAGAAACTACTTCGTTAGTATCTCGAAACAGCACAAGCTTATTAGCCACTACCATGGAGGGAATATTACTACGCACTAAACGGTAACGAGCAGATTTTTGGAAACAAAATTTCGAATTAATTCACCGAAATTTAATGTCTATAATAAGGAGATTCCACCAGTATTGATATATCATATGAAGGGTAATCATGTCAAGTTAAAAACAAACGATTATGTGACTAGTGTCGAGTCCCCGAAAAACCTGGTTCTCCCGCACTTGTCATGCTCAGCTATGCAGCATCCGAAGAGACCGATTGCAGCACTCTTTGGCCTAATAACTCAAAACCCTCACGTCCTCATGAGGCGATTGATATATTTGAGCTTATTGACAAAGCCTTCTGTCATGCCATTGCTATAGGGAAAGGAGCAAGCGGCTTGAAATCTGCTTCGACATGTCCTGGCCACACACGCGCGAAGGGTCAAAAAAGTGTCTGCCGAGGATGTGGCATACTTCAACTTTGCTCGACCGCATCAAGGGATTCGGCAGCAGCTTCCTGAACCGGACAGATCATCTCTTTCCTCTCCTCAAGCAGGGGACAAGGTGATCGCTATACCGAGAGTAGGTGGGCTCCACCATGACTACCAGAGGGTAGCTTGAATCGGGAGAGCATGTTCGATAGTACAGCAGGTGGACAAGGTGCATCCAGCTAGCAGTGTTATGTATGGAGATACTTTTGGCAGAGCTAGAATGCAGCCTTTACATCACTCCCCTAAGTGTATGCTGCAAGTGAGTGTACGTTTTTCTCGTAGGAGGGCCTTTCTCTCGTGCAAGAAAGAAATTCCCCTACTTCCTCCCTGGTTGAGTATCACATGACAAAGAAAAATATGAAGGTGGTGATAGACCAAGTTGTCAATTTTGGGAACGGATGTACCAGGTAGCCAATACAACCTCTCTGCCATTCAGTGGGAACACATTCATCTGGTTGGCGCATACCACTTTACCGATGTGAAGCTCGAAGGAGAGCTTCGGCCACTCCGTGAATATCAAGGAAAACGTTCTGAACAAGAAAAGAGCGTCAAAACATCACACATCGATGAAAGACAAGAGAGTACCCCAGAAGAAGGTGTGCTAGAGACAGCAGACGAAACGCTCCCATTGATTCAGCTTTCCCTGCTCGGCCCAGATGAAGCCGTCTACTGAGTGCTCTCTCTGATTCTACTTATATGGTACATTGTATCCTACGCACAAAAAACTACTGAAAGGCCCATTGTGCAGGTGAAATCGACCAAAAGAATCAGTTTGCACCATGTTGTGTGTCAATCAGTGTAAATAAGATAATGAAATTACCTCATTTCATTATCTTATTTACAAGTTGTGCGGGCAAAGGCGTTGGCGGCGGAGCAGATGTTGCGTTTTCCCGTGATTGCTGTCAATGATACTCCTACCAAACGCTTCTTTGATAACCGCTATGGGACGGGGCAGAACACGATTGACGGGATTCTTAGAGCTACCAATGTATTTCTCGCGGGAGCAACTTTTGTTGTGGCGGGGTATGGCTGGTGCGGGCGGGGTATTGCTATTCGGGCGCGGGGGATGGGAGCGCGTGTTATTGTGTGTGAGGTCAACGCTATCCGCGCATTGGAGGCTGTGATGGATGGTCTGCAAGTTCTGCCGATGGCGGAGGCGGCTGCGCTGGGCGATATCTTTGTCACTGCGACGGGGATGGCGGGCGTTATTCGCGCCGAGCACTTTTTGGCGATGAAAGATGGGGCGATCCTTGCTAATTCCGGGCATTTTGATGTGGAGGTTGACGTGGCCGGTTTGCGCGATCTCGCCACGCGTGAAATGTAGATGCGCCAGCATCTGACTGAATATGAGCTGCCTGACGGGCGTGTGCTCTATCTGCTGGCTCAGGGGCGCTTAGTGGGTCAGGCGGCGGCTGAGGCGAGCCCGGCGGCGGTGATGGATCTCAGTTTTGCCGATCAGGCGTTGTGTACGCGCTACCTGTTGAACACGTCGCAGCCGCTACCTCCGGCGCTGTATGATGTTCCGCTCGATATCGATGAGCGAGTTGCATCTCTGAAGCTCCAGGCGCTGGGGGTGCAGTTGGATAGGCTGAATGGACAGCAGGTTGCTTATCAACAGTCGTGGCAGTTGGGGACGGTTTAGCATGCGATGGTGTTGTAGTAAATACAAGGCTGTCGTCTGATTCCTTTTAAGTAAGATGAGGAATCAGACGACGACTGCCCCCACGACAACCACAAGGGCCCCGCTTCCACCCCAGCCGCCCCCCTTGTCGCTACGCGGTGGAAAAAGTTGCTACTCGTCCGCGGGGCGATTGATACGGATTGAGTAGTTCGCTCCACCCTGGAGCTGGCCTGTCTGCGAGTCGCGCTGGTTCACAGAGAACTCCCATGACTGACCGATCTTAGCTCCAGCCGGGGGAGCTATGTGCATGAAGACCGTATGGTTGTCATTGACAGTGATCGAGAGTTTGGTGAGCGTGGGTTGTTTCAATGATCGGCGCGGCGTCAACAGGGG
>Ga0070707_100003654_pt1 | contig 14502 bp, 9 predicted proteins | sample KBSK5502metaG_FD_65468 | JGI IMG/M metagenome (GOLD analysis project Ga0070707, IMG submission 65468) | Corn, switchgrass and miscanthus rhizosphere microbial communities from Kellogg Biological Station, Michigan, USA - KBS K5-50-2 metaG | ecosystem: Host-associated > Plants > Roots >... | reverse complement strand
AGAAGAAAAGTGAGCTTGAGAGCCGACAGCGCGTCGGGCGTCGAGACGGCGGCGAAAAAGGCATGGATCCCGCGGGAGAGCGCACCCCGGGCCAGCGCGACGAGGGGAGCGAAGAGAAGCAGGAAAGCGTAGGACAGCGCGACTCCGACCACCGCCCACTCGCCGAGCCGCGGGCGGGCGCGCCCGCCGGCCGCGGTTTCCTGGATTTCGGCCGCGACGTCGCTCTCGAGCGAGCGCGCCGTCTCAGGCACCCAGGATCTCCGCCCTCCGGCGCTGCCGCCAGTCGAGAAGCAGGAGCAGTCCGAAGGAGAGCGCCAGGAGGACGACGGACATCGCGCTCGCTCCGCGCTCGTTGTGGGCTTCGACTTCCCCGAAGACGTACACGGGCGACGTCAGCGTCCGCCTCGGGATGTTGCCGGCCACGACGACGATCGAGCCGAACTCCCCGAGCGCCCGCGCGAAGGAGAGCAGCGCCCCCGAGACGGCGGCCGGAAAGATTGTCGGCAGCACGATGCGGCGGAAGTTCGTCCAACGGGATGCGCCGAGCGTGAAGGCCGCTTCCTCCTCGTGCCGCTCCGCTTCCAGGAGCACCGGAGCAACGGTGCGGATGACGAACGGGTAGGTCACGAACAGGAGCGCCAGCACGATGCCGGGCTTTGCGAAGATGATCGAGATGCCCCGCGACTCGAACCAGCTCCCGAGCACGCCGGAGGGGCCGTAAAGAACGACGAGCATGACTCCGGTGACGAGAGTCGGAATGGCGAAAGGCATGTCCACGAGGCTGTCCAGGACGCTCCGGCCCGGAAACTGATAGCGGGCGAGCACGTAAGCGGTCAGCGTACCGAGCACGAGGTTGACCGCGGCGGTGATTGCCGCCGCGGTGACCGTGAGCTTCAGCGCGTCGAACGCAATCGGGTTGGAGAGCTCACGCCAGAAGGCACGGAGACCAGCGGAGAACCCCCGTTCGACGACCGCGAGGAGCGGCACCGCGATCATCAAGGCGAGGTAGGCGAGGACGGCGCCCCGAAGTCCCCAGAGTCCCCACGCCCGCCCGCCCTCCGGCCGCCGCGGCCACGCCGCGCTCATCGCTTCGAGCCGAGCTCCGAGAAGACCTGCGTAAATGCGCCGTCGGGTCCGTACAGCTCCCGAGAAACTTTCTTCCAGCCTCCCAGGTAGTCGATTTTCCAGAGGTCCTGGACGGGCGGCAGCTTCGAAGCGTTTTCCTTCGCCACCGCCTCGTCAACGGAGCGCAGGCCGTATCGCGCGTAAAGGCGCTGCGCCTCCGGCCCGTGGAGAAAGGTCACGAACGCCTCGGCCACCGCGCGCACGCCATGCTGGTCGACGTACTTGTCCACCAGGGCAACGGGGTTCTCGATCAGGATCGTCGACCGTGGAACGACGGAGTCGTACTTCTGGCCCGCCTGCCGGCCGATCAGGACTTCGTTTTCGTAGGTGATGGCGACGTCTCCAACGCCCTTCTCGAAGGTCGTGATCGACTCGCGCGCGCCCTTGTCCATGATCGAGACGTTGCGGAAGACCCTTTTCAGGAAATCCTTCGCCGCGGCGCGGTCGTCCTTCGGCACTCCCGCGAAGCCACGCAGAGCGGCGCCGTACATCGCGTTGATGTTCCACTGCGCGCCGCCCGACGTCTTCGGGTCGGGCGTCAGGACGTTTGTGCCGGGACGCGTCAGGTCCGGCCAGTCGAGGATTTTCTTCGGGTTGCCGGGCCGGACGGCCAGGACCACGATCGAAGTGCTGACCATCCCTCCGTGCGGCGCGGCCTTCCAGTCGTGGGTAATGAGACCGGCTTGGGTGATTTTGTCGATGTCTCCTTCGAGCGAGAGGGCGGCGACGTCCGCCTCGAAGCCTCCCACGATCGCGCGGGACTGCGCGCCGCTGCCCTGATAGGACTCGCGAAACTCGACCCCCTTCCCGCTCTTCTCCTGCCAGTGCTTCTCGAACGCGGGGATGATCGCCTTTCCGTAGACCTCGCGAGGCGTCGTGAAGGCGCCGAAGATGAGCGTGACGGGCTTCGAAGACGTGCCGGCTGCGCTCGTCCTCGTTTCTCCTCGGCAGCCGGCGAGGGCGATCGAGCTCAGGAGGCCCAGGGCCGCGAAGAATCCGGCGGCTCCGCGACGGCCTCTGTGCATGCATCGAAGCATTTCACGGGGTCCACGGCGGGGCAAGAACGGGCAGGCAGCGAAAGGCCTTCGGTCGATGCCGCTTCGCAACGAGCGTTCCATTCGATCGAGACGCGAGATTCAGAACGAGATCTTCATCGCGGCGCGAAAGAGACGGGGATCCTGACGGGTGACGATCTTGCCGTAATTGCGGTTGTTCGAGGGAACGTTGGGGTCATAGAGGGTGTTCGGGTATCCCGGCGGCGGGCGCACCGTGTAGTTGACGTCCCGCTGGGTCTCGATCTGATTGTTGAAGAGGTTGAAGAGATACGCCTGGAGCGTGACGGTGACGGGCCCCACCGCCATCGGATATCCGAGCGTCAGGTTCGCCTCCCAGAGAGTGGGGAGCCGCCCGGCCTGTCCTCTGGGCACGAGCTGGATCGGGGATCCGAAGATTGCGTTCCCGTTGAAATACCCGAGCTTGTCGAGCGGCGCGCCCGACTGGACGAATCCCTGCAGGCCCACGAAAAGCCGGAAGGGCGCCGTGTAGCTGACATCGGCGCGAAAGCTGTGCGGACGGTCGAGAAAGAGCTTTCCGTAGGCGTTGTGTAACCAGAATTGGGGAAAGTCGAAGTCGAAGGAAACGCCGGGGTTCGTCTCGCCGGAGCTCTCGCTGACCCCCCCGTCGTAGTTGCCTCGCAGCGACGAATAGACGTAGGAAGCCTGGAGCCAGAATTTTTCGTCGAAGCTCTTCCGGGCGAGCAGCTCGATGCCGCGGTAGAGACGGCGGGCGTTGGGCGTCGGGGGCACACCCTGCTGACACTGACGGAACGGGTCATCCAGTCCGTTGCATCCGCGGAAGCTGCCCCGAGCGTATCGGCCGTCTGACCCCAGGTTCACGATGGCGCACCTGGAGCCGTTGTTCTCGGGCGCGTTGTCGTCGAGATCGCAGCGGTCCTCGATCGCGCGGCCAAGCCGGCGATACGTTCCCTTGACGCCCACGGAGAACATCGGATCCAGCAGCCTCTCCACCCCCACGGTCAACTCGTCCTGGTAGATCCCCTTGATACCCCGGTCCACCTGGTCCCCACCGGACGGCGAGGGGGGCGGGTTTGGATGCCCGATGACGTCGGGGCTCGGCGTCTTGTCGACGGGATCGAAGTTGTAGGTCGTTTCGAAGACTATGGAGGAGGCGAAGGCGGACAGATCCGTCGGTATCGACCAGTAGAACCGGCCGGCCGAGACGTAGACCTTCGTCTTTCCCCTCCCGACGGGGTCCCACACCACGCCGAGACGCGGCTGCCACCCGGCGGTCGTCTTGAAAAGGGATCTGTCCAGGTAGTCGCGAGCGTCTCCCTGGTCCCATCGCAGGCCGACGTTGACCGTCAGGCTGGAGGCTGCCTTCCACGAATCTTGAAGATAGAGGCTCTTCTCGAGGACGTGAGGTCGAACGACGGAGTCGACCGGCGTCAGATCCGTCGTGCTCCTCACGATGAAGTCGTGCTCGTAGTAGACCTCGCCGAACTCGTTGAACTTCTTGACCTCTTGTCCGCCGGTGTAGCCGGTAATGAACGTGGACCTTCCGTTCTGATAGTCACCGCCCAGCCGGATTTCGTGGTTTCCCAAGTAAAGAGCCAGATCGGCACGGAGTTGGTCCCGCCGCGAGAAGTTCCGCTGCCGGGGCCCGCCGATGATGCCCAGGCCGCCCGACACGGAGTTGGCAACACCCGGGGGCTGGCACGGACCTCCGGGCGTTTCGGGTACGCAAGTCCAATCCTCGGTGCGAACGCTGGATCCGGCTCCTGACGGGAAGAGCTGGAAGCGATCCCGGTGGCGCGAGGCCTGTAGAACCAGGACCGCGACGGACCCGAGAAGCTGGTTCGACCGCAACCCGAAGTCCGTCCCCCCGATCTCACGCCGTGATTCCCAGGTTCCAGGGTCCGGGCTCGAAATGAGGCCCAGCCCGGTACCAACGCGAGCCGCCCCGGTGATCTCCGAAGGATCGGAGAAGGCCGTCGCGACGATCGTGGTGCGATTGGCGACGTTCCAGGTGAGCTTGCCGGAATACAGGTTGTCCGTTTGGTCCCTGGGAAACTGCATCGTGGCCGGAACCCGGCGGTTGGAGAAGTACCGAGAGGTCGTTCCCGGCGTGTCGATGCGGTCGTACGCACCGAAGAACCAGAGGCGGTCCTTGAGGAGGAACCCGCCGAGGTCTGCTCCGAAGTCCGCACGCCGAGTCGGGGTGATGCGCATGCCGGCCGGCGAGTCTCGAGCGGTGACGATCTGCTCCGCCCGCGTGCTCGCCGAGTCGTGGTAGAGGAAGGCATCTCCGCGGAACTGGTTTCCGCCGGACTTCGTGATCACGTTGACGATACCGCCGAGAGCCCGGCCGTACTCCGCCTGGTAGCCGCCGGTCTTGACCTCGACTTCTTGGATGAACTCGTTGTCGAGGGCCTTTCCCTGGAAGCCTTTGATGACGTTGGTCGTGTTGATCCCGTCGATGATCCACTGGTTCTCGACCGACGTCGCGCCATAGATCGAGAGCGCGAGCGCGCGTCCCTGCATCTCTCCGCGGTCCGCCGTGACGCCGGGATTGGAGCGCACGATGTCGGCGTAGTTTCGCTGGACGGGAAGTCCGGCGATGACCCGGCTCGTGTAATTGGTGCCGGTCGTTGTCGAGGTCGTATCGACGAGCGGAGCCTCGCCGGAGACCACGACCTGTTCCTCCGCTGCGAGCTGGAGGGTCAGATCTCCAGTCGCCGTGGCGTCCAGTGAGACGGTGGCATTCACGGCGGCGGAGCGAAAACCGTCCAGGCGTGTCTCGACGCGATAGTTCCCCGGCGGCACGGCCGGGATCCGATACGACCCGTCGCGCCCGGTCACAGCGGTGCGGACTCCCTGAAGGCTCGGGCTGGTCGCAGAGACGGTGACGCCCGGCATCGGGGACCCGGAAGAATCCGTGATGCGGCCCTCGATCGAGCCCGTTGTCTGCCCGGGCGCGGCACCGCTCGTGAACAGCGAGAGTGACACCGCGAAGGCGATCGAGAAGCGCCGCCTTCGCATCACGTGACCCGGTCGGCTCGCCCCGGAGTCGAGAATCGCGTATGCGATTCGTTCGGCGTACCGATTTCCATTGAAATGGCCTGCCGAAGTCTGTCGTCTTTCCGAGAGTCGGTCAACTTCGCGGCGAGTCAGTCCTCACCTGAGACCCGTGACGAGATAAAGGTCGGTCGGTAGGTAAAACGGCGAGTACGCGTAGGCCTTGCCGTCGGGTGTCATTGCAAAGTAGTACATGTCGGAAAGCGCCGCCCGGTCCGGTGGCGCGAACTCGCGCCAGAACTCCCTTTTGCCGGTCGCCAGGTCGAGGCGGAAGATTCTCAGCGGAAGCCTGCCGCTTTGACCGACGTACAGTGAACGCCCGTCGGAGCTCCACGCCAGCGGTCCTTCTCTTCCCGCTTCGAAGCCCGGAATCGGCCGGGACGCTCCACCCTCGACGGGATAGATGACGCCTTCGCCTTTCGGTCCCGTACAGGCCATTTCCCTTCCGTCCGGCGAGACGACCAGGCATGAGGTACCGCTCGGCGCGACCACGCGCAACTTTCCAGTCTGGAGATCGATCAAGCAACTTCGGTCTCCGACGGCGAGAAGCTGCTTTCCGTCGGGAAAGAACGCGGCCTCCTCGAACCCGTGGCCCTCGCTGTCGAGAACCTTCGGCTCCCCGGCTCCGGTCGGCAGGAGCACGAGCTGAGATCTCCTTCCGGCGGCGTTCGCCGCTACCCAATGTCCGTCTGGCGAGATCGCCAGCGACCTTCCCTCACCGATGCGTTTTGCCGGTGAGCCATCCATCGGACGGACATAGATCGTGTGGAAGTAACCCTCTCCTCCTTCGTCAAAGAGCATCGTCTTCCCGTCGGGAGTCAAACCCTTTACGAAGGACCCGTCGTGCCAGGAGAGGTCGCGTTCCCGGCTCACGCCCGGGGCCAACGCACGAATGGTCGAGTGCATCGTCAAGAGCGATACGAGAGCCCGGCCGTCTCGAGAGACGTCCTGGAGATTGATCCACGTGGGCAGTCGCATCACGAGACGTTGTCTGCCCGCCAGCGTGACGGCGTAGAGCGGCGTTTTCCATCCGCGTTCGTTGGCGCTGAACCAGATCTCGCTGCCATCGGCCGACCAGGCGAGACCGTAACTTCGTTTCCAGCCGCGCGAAAGGACGCTGTGCTTGCCGGTCCGGTCGACCGTCTCGACCGAAACGTCCGTGTCCGCCCGCGCGACGAGAAAGGCGATTCGATCCCCTCCCGGCGACAATCGGAGGGATCTGATCTGGTCGGTTGTCTCAAAGAGGGTCTTGCCGATCGGAAACTCGAGACGGGCTTTTCCCTCGACCTGCCGGATGATCGCCAGAGTCTTGCCGTCCGCAGACCAGTCGGCACCGGAGACCCCTTCGATCATTTCCCGAGGCGCCCCGCCCGTCAGCGGGACTCGAGCGAGCGTGCCGGCAAGAACCGAAAACTGCGTTCCGACTCCAGCAGCACCGTAAGGCGGGCCGATCGTGCGACTCAGCAGCATCGCGATCTCGCCTTGAGAAGACACCGAGAGAACGTCGGCTTCGGGCAGCTCCAGACGAGTCGAGTCACGGCCGTCCGTCCGCGTCGAGAAGAGATGGTTCGGCGCTCCGTCCCATGCAGCGCCGTAGACGATCGTGCGGCCGTCCGGAGCGAAGCGGGCGGACCGAACTGTCCCACGTTGAAACGTGAGGCGTTGGAAGTCGGGAAGCGGCCAGTCGCCGGCCCGCTTTCCGACGAAGAAGATTCCGACGAATCCGGCGAGCACCGCGGCCATCACCAGCAAGCCCCACAGACGAAATCTACTCGGCGCAGCGGCTTCGACCGCTGCGGCCGACGTGCCGGACATTTCGGTCAAGTGAGCGCGGACGACTTTCAGCTCCCGGGCCAGGTCCTCCGTCGACGCGTAGCGGTGCGACGGCTCCTTGGCCAGGCACCGCTCCACGGCCCAGCGCAGAGGCGCGGGGACCCGCGGGTTGGTCTTCTCGATCGGCTCGGGCTCGTCGTTGATGATCGCCGCCATCGTCTCCGCTGCGCTCCTCCCCAGGAACGCGCGATGTCCGGTGGCCATGTCGTAAAGAACAGACCCGAACGAGAACTGATCCGACCGGTAATCGACCGCATCCCCGCGCGCCTGCTCCGGCGACATGTAGCCGACCGTCCCGACGATCCCACCGTCCTGGGTCTGCTCGTTCGGCACCGAGAGCGTCGTACCTTGGAAGCCCTCGGCCCGCGCTGTGGAAGCGAAGTATTTCGCCAGGCCGAAATCCGCGATCTTGGGAGTGCCGTCGGAGGAAAGAAGGATGTTCTCCGGCTTCAAATCGCGATGGACGATTCCGCTCGCGTGGGCCGCCGCGAGAGCCTCCGCTACCGAAATTCCCAGATCGAGAAGTCTCCGTGTCGGCAGCGGTCCTCGATCGAGAACTGACTTGAGCGTTCCTCCCAGTACCAGCTCGGAGACGATGTATGAGGTGCCGGACTCCTGACCGACGTCGTAGACCGCCACGATGTTGGGATGGGAAAGAGCCGCGGCAGCCCGTGCCTCCGACTGGAACCGTCGAAATCGTTCCGAATTCTCGCCGGTCGAATCGATGAGGATCTTCAGGGCCACGTCCCGCGCGAGCCGCGTGTCGCGAGCGCGGTACACCTCTCCCATCCCGCCTGCTCCGAGGAAAGAGAGGATCTCGTAAGGGCCCAGCCGGGACCCGGAGGCCAAGGCCACGCGGTCGTCGCCGGCGTGCCGGCCGGCCTGAGTTCCTTCGGTCATGCGCTCTCTCGCTCACGGCTGGCGCTCCGCGTGGATTCGGGGCTCCCCGAGGCGCGAAACCTGAGTGACAGGTTACCGAGCCGGATCTCGTCTCCGTCGCGAAGGGGCGCCGGCGTATCGATCCGGCGTTGTCCGAGGAACGTCCCGTTTCGGCTCGAGAGGTCCTCGAGGACCGCGCTCTCCTTCTCGACCCGGATGAGCGCGTGCTTCCGGGAGACGGTGTCGTCGTCAATCCAGAGGACGGACTCGGGCCCCCGCCCCAGGATGTTGTCGCCTTCCATGAGGCTCGCCTGGGAGTCCGGACCGATCACCCGGCAGAAATATCCGCCACCCGCCGGCCGGTGCACGTCCTGCGCCTCCCCGCTGAACGCGTAGCCGAAGGCCGGGATCGTCCGGATGAATCGTGGCGCGCGGGCGTCATCTCCGATGGCCGCGCGAAGCTCCTTGACCAGCCCCGTGAGCGTCGTATCCGCGACGAACGTTTTCGGCCAGAGAACACTGTGGAGCTGGTCCTTGGAGACTGCGCTGGGCCTTTTCTCGATCAGGACCTGGAGCAGCTGAAACGCCTTCGGTGAGGCGCGAGCCGCACGACCCGCGCGAAGGAGCTCGTGGGTTTCCGAGTCGAGGACGCAATCACCGAATCGGACGCGCATTCGTTTCCACGGAAAAACCACAGATCGCCCATGGATTCGCCACGACAGGCGGGGCGGTGCGGCGCAATCGTGATTATCGCTCAAGGAGGCAGAGTCATGAAGGGAACCTCGAACAAACATTGGTCACTGTTTCTGGTCGCGCTCGTGCTTGTGGCAGTCGGAGTCTCCCGCCCGGCGGCAGCGCAGGTCATCACCGAGTTCCGCGTGCCGCCATCCGGTGGCCAACCCCTCGAGATCGCCTCGGGTCCGGGCGGGATGTGGTTCACGGAGTTCGGAGCGAATCGAATCGGACTGGTCACGCTCGACGGGAACTTTTCGGATTTCGCGGTCCCGCGTCGGGCCCGCGGCATTGTTGCCGGTCCCGACGGCAACCTCTGGTTCACGTCCGACGGGTTCGTATCGCGGATGACGACCAACGGCGTCGTCACCGACTTCGTCAGCGACCACTTCAGCTTAGACGGCTATCCCGCCTCCATTACGGTGGGTCCCGATCAACTCCTCTGGTTTACCGATGCAGACATTGAAGGCGGTCGGATCGGCCATTCGACCGTCGCTGGCCAGGTCGGCGAACAATACGTTTGGAGCATTCATGCCCCCGATCCGGCCGGCATTACCTGGGGCCCCGACGGAAACCTCTGGTTCACCGTGTTCGGGCAATACGGGGACGCCGGGGTCGATCGCCTGACGCCGTCCGGCGTCCTGTCCGAGTTTCCGCTTCCCGGGATGAGCGGTGTCTTGGGCATCGTTGCCGGTCCAGACGGCAACCTCTGGTTCACCGAAACAAATGCGAACAAGGTGGGGCGGATCACGCCTTCGGGTGACGTCACCGAGTTCACCGTGTCGGGCAGTCCTCGGGGAATCGCTGCCGGGTCCGACGGCAATCTCTGGTTCACCGAGAACACCGGGAACAAGATCGGCCGAATCAGCACGCGCGGGGACCTCGCCGAGTTCGAAATTCCCACGCCCGACGCTCGACCATGGGGCATCAGCGCGGGACCCGACGGGAAGATCTGGTTCACCGAACTGAATGCCAACAGGATCGGCCGAATCACGGTGGGCCGAACTCCTGCCATCGAAACGCGGATCCTTCCCGTCGTCGGGTCGACTCCTGGCGCAAACGGCACGTTCTTCCGCACATCAGCTCAGATCCACAACTCCTCGAGCGCCCCGATCGCCGGGCGAATCGTCTTCCACGCGTCTGGCGTTTCGGGCAACGACGCGGACCCCGCGCTTTTCTACTCGCTCGCCGCGGGGCAGACCCAGAGCTATGCCGACCTTCTTCCCGCGATGGGCCGCTCGGGAGTCGGGAGCGCCGATATCGAGGTCACCTCCGGGCCTGCGCCCGTCGTGATGGTGCGCGTCTTCAACGACGCCGGTGCCTCGGGGACGACCGGCTTTACCGAAGAGCCGATGCGCCCGGAGGACGCGTTGGGACCAGAGCGGCCGGGAGTCCTGCTGATTCCTTCCGATCTCGTCGCCTTCCGATTCAACATCGGGGTCCGGACACTTGAAGCGGCAACGTCGATGACGTTGACGGTGCGGAACGCGTCCGGAGCGATCGTCGCGACGGTGCCGCGGAGTTTTCCGGCGGTCGACCACGTCCAGCAGGGAGCGTCGGAGTTTCTCGGAGGAGCGACGCTTCCCGCCGGCGGCTCCGTCACCGTGGCCGTCGACTCCGGCAACGCGATCCTCTACGGCGCAACTGTCGACAACTCGACCGGAGACCCCAGCCTCCAGATCGCGAGAGCAACGCCATGAAAGAAAATCGCGAGACCCCAATCGCTCGTCGCACGCACTGTCTCCTCCTTTTTCTGGCGAGTCTTCTGCTCCTTCAGGGCGTCGCATCCGCGCAGACCATCACGGAGTTTCCGCTGCCTACGACGGGCAGCCCGTTCCGCATCGCGGTCGGACCCAACGGAAACCTGTGGTTCACGGAGTTCGTCGAACACGGCAGGATCGGCCGCATCACGATCGAAGGTTCAGTCACAGAGTTCGCGCTTCCGACACCTTTCGATTCGACGCCCGCCGGCATCGCGGCCGGGCCGGATGGGAACCTCTGGTTCACCGCTGCGGACTTCGAACTCGGCATCGGTGCCTCCCTGATCGGCCGAATCGCCCCGGACGGCGCGATCACTGAATTCACGGGCGCCGCTTCTCCATACGACATCGCCGCCGGCGCGGACGGGAACTTGTGGTTCACCGAAGCCGATTCGGCGGTAAACAGCATCGGGCGGATTACAACCATGGGCGTGATCAGGGAGTTCCCGATCCCCACGCCGGGCTATCCGTCAAGTATTACTTCCGGCCCCGATGGGAACCTCTGGTTCACGGAAGTTCGTTCCAACAAGATCGGCCAAATCACTACCTCGGGCGTCATCACCGAGTTCTCCATCTCGACGGCCGCAAGCGAACCGTCTGACATCGCGGCCGGGCCGGACGGGAACATCTGGTTCACCGAACAGCACGGCAACAAGATCGGGCGGATCACGACTGCAGGCGTCATCACGGAGTTCGTGATCCCGACGGCGGCGAGCTTGCCCAGTGGAATCACAGCCGGCCCCGAAGGGAATATCTGGTTTACAGAGCGTTTCGGCAACAGGATTGGCCGCATCACGACTGCCGGCGTCGTTACGGAATTCCCAGTTCCAACTGCTTCGAGCGAACCCGTCGGCATCACCGCGGGTCCCGACGGGACCGTGTGGTTCACCGAACTGAGCGCCAACAAGATCGGCCGGATCGCAGTTGACCGATCTCCTGCCCTCGAAACGCGAATTCTTCCGGTCGTCGGCTCGACTCCTGGTGCGAATGGGACTTTCTTCCGCACGTCCGTGCAGCTCCACAACTCGAGCAGCACCCCGATCGCCGGACGGATCGTCTTCCATCCGTCGGGCATTCCGGGAAGCAAAACCGATCCTGCCGTCTTCTACTCTCTCGCGCCGAGTCTGACGGAGTTTTTTCCGGACCTTCTTCCCGCGATGGGTCGCTCCGGCGTCGGCAGTGCCGATGTCGAGGTGACCTCCGGGTCGGCGCCCGTCGTGATGGCGCGCGTCTTCAACGACGCCGGCGCCTCGGGGACCACGGGCTTCACCGAAGAGCCCATGCGCTCGGAGGACGCGTTGGGACCGGAGAGACAGGGAGTCCTGCTTATCCCCTCCGATCTCGTCGCCTTTCGATTCAACATCGGGGTCCGGACACTTGAAGCGGCCGCGTCGATGACGTTGACGGTGCGGAACGCGGCGGGAGCGATCGTCGCGACAGTGCCGCGGAGCTTTCCGGCGATCTACCACGTCCAGCAGGGAGCGTTGGAGTTTCTCGAAGGAGCGACGCTTCCAGCCGGCGGCTCCGTCACTGTGGCCGTCGACTCCGGCAACGCGATCCTCTACGGCGCAACTGTCGACAACTCGACCGGAGACCCCAGCCTCCAGATCGCGAGGGCGGCGCCTTAGAACGGAACGCCTTTGCAACCGAACACATCAGAGCCGAAGGACGCCCACTCGGAAACATGGGCCTACGTTACGAAAGGAGAAGGATCATGAAAGGCACCCAGGCTCGACTCTCTCTTGGATTGGTACTGGCAATGGCCGTCGGTCTGCTCGTCGGGGTCTCGCCCGCGGTCCGCGCCGAAGAGCGAAATACCGACAGCCCGTGCTCGAACGCGACTTTGAACGGCTCGTATGGGTTCTATAGAACTGGGTCGACTCCGGCAGGCCCACTGGCCGCGATCGGACTCCTCTCTTTCGACGGGAAGGGGAACTCGACGGTTATCCAAAACATCAGCCGGAACGGAGAGTTCGAATTCGACGTTACTTTCCCCGGTCTGTATGAGGTGGCTGCGGATTGCACCGGGAAGGGATTCACGCCCGAAGGCGTCGAGTTCGTCCGCCTCGTTGTCGTCGACAACGGAAAGGGCTTCTACATCTTCAGCGAGTCGCACGGCAATGCGATCTATGGAGTCGGGACGAAGATCCACACCGATCAATAAGACGACGATGACCACTTGGGTTGGGGTCCGGACCGCGGCCTGTGATTCTGGCCAGGCCGGACCCCTCTCTGGTCTTCCGAGTCGGAAAGTGAGGGAACGAGATAATGAAAAGAAAACTAGTCTTCTTCTTATCGATCGTCGTTGTGACGCTGGCGATCATCTTCGATGAGGGTTGCAAAGGCTCGGACAACATCACGGCGCCGCGGGTCGGCATCTCGGGATCCTGGACGGGAACCTTCGACCCCTTCGACGTTGTTGATTTTGATTGTGGTAGCGGCACTCCTGCACGCGCGAGCTTTACGCAGGAGGGATCGACCGTCACGGGGACTCTCAACGCAACGGAAAACCTCTGCGGGTTTACGGACGTCGCATTCCGAGGCACACTTCAGGGAAATGCGCTCTCCGGAACTCTCACGGGGGACCGCTTCCGGAACGGCACCGCGATCGGGACGTTTTCGGATGCGACGCTCGAATTCGTGCTCCGTGACGGTTCCGGATTCCTGTGGGGCAGCATGCATCTCCATCGCTAGGCCTCTCGCGCGTTTCCCGGCGATCGGCGCCGTCGCCATGCGGGACGACACGCGACGTAGGATTGCCTCGAAACGCGCACGGGGCGCTCCGCCTCGTGCGGGAACGGGGAGGCCCGACGATGCTTCCTTCCATCGGCGTGATGACCGCCTGTCTGCTCGTCGCCGCCACTCTGGTCGGCAGTGACGTGACGGTCAGTCCACCCCGGAGCACCCATTACGAGGACCTGGTCTCACTCTTCGGTGAGTGGCGATCCTTCCAGAAGCCGAAGCTCGTCGGCGGCGTGCCGGATTACACCGCCGCCGCCATGGCCGCTCAACGGAGAGAGCTCGTCAACTGGCAGCGCCGCCTGGCGGCAATCGATCCGAGCGGCTGGCCCATCAGCCGGCAGGTCGACTACCACGTCGTGCGCGCGGAAATGAACGGTCTCGACTTCGATCACCGAGTGCTGAAGCCGTGGGCCCGGAACCCCGGTTTCTACGTCACGGTCTTCACCGAGGAGAGCGACCAGCCGGCGCGAGAAGGGCCGCTCTCATACGGCGCGGTCGAGCTCTGGACCTACACGTTTCCGTTGACCGCGGAGCGCGCCGCGCAGTTGGACTCCGGAATCCGAACGATCCCGAAGCTTCTGGCGCAGGCGAAGACCAACCTGGTCGAAAACGGCACGGATCTCTGGACCTTCGGCATGAAGAGCATCCGTCAGCAGAGCGCCGACCTTGCGCAACTCGCATCGCGGCTGGCCGATGCCCCGGGCAGTCTCAAGGCGGACGTCGAAAACGCGAAGAAGTCGACGGACGACTTTGCGGCGTGGCTCGACTCGCAGGCGGCATCCCGGAAGGGACCGTCGGGCGTGGGCGTGGACAACTACGACTGGTACCTGAAGAACGTCCAGCTCGCGCCGTACACGTGGCAGGACGAAGTGACCATCATGGAGCGTGAGCTCGCGCGGTCCCACGCGCTGCTGGCCATGGAAGAGGTGCGCAACGCGAAGCTCCCGCCGCAGGCGCCCATTGCGAGCGCCGGCGAGTACGACCGGCGCTTCGGCGCCGCGGTCACCGAGTACATGGCCTATCTCCGGGATCACGACATCCTCGAAATCCGGGACTACATGGACCCGGCGCTGCGCGCGCGGATCGGCAGCTTCCGCTCCGGCCCTCGCGAGTTCTTCTCCGAGCTGGATTACCGCGACCCGGAGCTGATGCGCACCCACGCCTATCACTGGTTCGACAAGGGGAGGATGGTCCACGAGCCGCATGCGAGCCCGATCCGCAGAGGAGCGCTCCTCTACAACATCTTCAACACGCGGACCGAGGGACACGCAACCGGCTGGGAAGAGCTGATGACGCAGGCCGGGATGTTCGACGCGCGACCGCGGACGCGCGAGCTC
>Ga0070707_100003651_pt1 | contig 14508 bp, 12 predicted proteins | sample KBSK5502metaG_FD_65468 | JGI IMG/M metagenome (GOLD analysis project Ga0070707, IMG submission 65468) | Corn, switchgrass and miscanthus rhizosphere microbial communities from Kellogg Biological Station, Michigan, USA - KBS K5-50-2 metaG | ecosystem: Host-associated > Plants > Roots >... | reverse complement strand
CGGCGGCGGAGTGGTCTCGCGCCCGCATCTCGCGCCTGCCCGACTCGGCGTTCGCCGTGGTCGAGATCGGTCCGGACGGTCGCAAAGCGCGCCATCTCCCCCATCACGATGAGACAGGAGCCGTTGACCCCGCCCACCTGAGAGCGGCGCGTGCCCGACTCCCGCAGGTCAAGTGGCTCGATGCCGCCAGCGAGTCCATGGCGCGGCGGCACCTCGAGGAGCACACGCGTGAAAAGCCGCGCTGATCGGTGACTCGCGCCGGGAGCTGCCGGGCCGCGACGGTCTCCCGCCCCACCCGCGGCGGCCGCGCGAGCACCGAGGCGGGATCGAGAAGGAGCTCAACGTCATCTCCGCGAGAGTGGATCCCTCGCCATCGCGGGGAATATTCATGGATTTACTCGCTTCTCAATGTAACCGTCACCCGGGCGAGCACCCTGTTGCGATCCGTCACCGGGTAGAGCTGGAATTCGTAGACTGCCCCCGGCCGGATCCATCGAAGCTCCCGGCCGCCCTCGGCGCCCTGCGCCAACAGCCTCTCCTCCCCACCATCCTCCGACACATACACCTGACCGATCGACCCGTCTCCCGTGCTCCATCGAATCTCAACCACGCCTGGCTCAGCCCCGGCCGGAGCTGATCGCAGGGTTGCCGTCAGCCCAGGAGCGACGTTCACTCTCTGGAGCACGTAGACTCGATCCGAAACAGCCCACAGCGATCGCCAGGCGAACGTCTTCATGACGCTGTACGCGGGCAGCGGTGAATTGGCGATCTTGTACGGCAGCTCGGTGTTGGTCGTGACGAACGGGACATCCCATTCCGGATGGGCGCCGGGCGGGAGATTCTCGGGATGAGCGTACAGCCACCACCCGTTGAGCGCGTAGCCGGCATCGACTTGCCAGGGCGGGACTCCTCGGTTCACCAACCACTCACGGGCCTCCGCGACCGCGCGGTTGAATCGGAACGCATCGATCGTTCCCGACACCGAGACTGCGCCGAAGATCACGACGCCGGCCACGACGAGATCGCGCATGACCCTCGTCCACTTCGTGCCCACGACGAGGAGCGCAGTCAACACCGGGAGGAGCGGGAGGTAGTAGCGGTCGGAGTCGAACCAGAGCACCTCGATGGCGATGAACTGGAGCAACCCGTTCATCCACACGACCGCCGCCGGGCTCGACCAGCAGGACGCCTTCCGCGCACGCTCCCACAGCACGCCAAGGATCGTCGCCGCCGAGGTCAACGCGAGCGCCAGCAACACCCATACGCTCCAGCCGGGGATCGCGCGGCTCAGGTCCTCCCTCGAGATCAGCGGTCGCGACGCGCCCAACTCTTCCAGGCTCAGCGTCTCCCCGTACTGCAAGAGCGGCGGCATTCTCCCAGAATGCCACCCATGGGCCACCGTCACCATGACCGCGAACACTGCCGACCACAGAAGTACGGGCCGAGATCTGGCGCCGGTGCTCGGTAGTGCCAGGGGCCAGAGCAGGATGCCCAGGTACACGAGGGTGCGCGCGAAGATCCGGAAATAGATCCACCAGGAGCGCGACGAGAGCCAGGCGGCCGGCAAGAACGACTGGTACAACGCTTCTGCCTTCCACCGGTACGCGTCGGTCATCCCGTGGATGTCCCGGATCCACCACTGCATCAGGGCGATGGCGACGAATGGTAACGACAGCAGCAGGACGTCACGCCATCGCGCCCTTTGGCGGCCGCGGAAGATCCGCAAGAGCACCAGGTAGGCGACCGGCACCAACCCGAGGAGCGCGCCGATCTGCCTGATCAGGAAGGCGCCGATCGCGAAGACGCTCCCCAAGCCCAGATAGGCTGACCGCCGGCGGGTCGCCCACAGCACGTACCATAACGTTGCCACGTTCACCGCGCTCACGAACGGCACGTCCGTCATGTACGAATGAGCCAGCACGAACATCACCGGGTTGAAGAAGAGGCCCAGTGTACCGAGCGCGCTCCAGGATGGCCCGACGCCCACCGCGCGAAGCGTACAGAAGAAGGCGAGAAGCCCGATCCATTCGAGCACCAGTGTGGACACGCGCAGGACGAAGAAGGAGAAGCCGAAGACACGGGCGAACAGGGCGCTCCAGACGATCTGGGCCAGCGGATAGTGGGCGCTCCAGTCCAGGACTCGAAGTCGGCGCGTTTTCAGGAAATGATCGACGCTCCAGGCGTACACCCAATCGTCGATCAGCGGGAGATCATCGGTAGGCTGAACGGCAACGGTAGCGGCGATCATGATCAGGGTGAGGCTCAACAGGGCTGCGCCGTCCGCTCTCCAGCCGGAAGCGGCGGCGCCGGCAGGCGTTGGCTCCGGGAAGTACGCCGCGGTGTCGCTCCTCAGGCGCTGTCCTCCGAGAATCCGGGCAGGCAGATGGCGAGAGATCGCAAACCGGACCGATCGTGCGCCCGAGGCACCGGCCGAGTCAAGCTGCGCGCTAAATGTAGCGGCGAGGTTTGTCGCACCCCCGTCCCCTGGACCGCCCCCGGCGGATCGGGGACCTTCGCGAGACACTCCCGCCTTGCATCTCGCCGACACAAGGCCAACAATGACCGGGCAGCCAGATCGAGCCGCCGCCGCAGCTCCGGAGCCGCTCCGAGGAAGGGGGCCGGGCGAGGTCCCCCTAGTCTAGGAGCCTGTCGGAGAAAACGCGACATGGCCGCGAGAAACACCGCGACCGGTTGACGTTCCGCTTCGAGCGCCGGCTCCGCCGGCGCAACCGATTCCTTGGGGGGGAGGTTCGGAAGGGGGGCGGAGCCCCCCTCCGAGTTTCCTAGAGGGGGAGCCCGATGCTCGACATCGACAATGAGGTCCGAAGCGCGGCACCGTCGCCGCCGATTCTGATCGAGGCCCATCCGTGATTCCGACCCACTGGACCATGCACGGGAAGGTGATCGTGATCACCGGGGCGACCTCCGGGATCGGACAGGTCGCGGCCGAGCGGCTGGCCGCCATGGGCGCGCGCCTGGTGCTCGTGGCGCGCGACGAGGCGCGCGGTGAAGCGGCGTTGACGCGACTGGCCGAGCGGGCCCCCGGGTTGGCGCACACGATCCACTACGCGGATCTCTCGCGTCTTGCCGAGATGAAACGCGTGGCGGCGGAGATCGCGGCGGCGGAACCGCGTATCGACGTCCTCACCAACAACGCCGGCGCCCTGTTCAACTCCCGTCACCTCACCGAGGACGGTCTCGAACGAACCTTCGCCCTCAATCACATGGCCTATTTCGTGCTGACCCACGGGCTCAGGGAACGGCTGATCGCCTCGGCGCCTGCGCGCGTGATCAACACCGCGTCGGGCGCTCACAGGGGCGCCACCCTTGACTTCCGCGACTTGCAATCGGCGGCCGGCTACCGGGGATTCAAGGTTTACGGCCGCTCGAAGCTGTGCAACATCCTGTACACGCGCGAGCTCGCACATCGTTTGGCCGGCACCGGGATCACCGCCAACTGCTTGCATCCCGGGTTCGTCGCCACCCGCTTCGGTGACGAGAGCGGCCGCGTGTTCTCCCACGTCATCCGGATCGCCAAGCTGTTCGCCATCTCGCCCGAGAAGGGAGCGGACACGATCGTCCATCTCGCCGCCTCGCCCGAGGTGGCCGATATCAGCGGCGGCTATTTCTACCAGCGGCGCCCGGCGACGCCCTCGGACGAAGCACGGGACGACGACGCCGCCAGGCGGTTGTGGCTGGAGAGCACACGACTGGCTGGCATCGAGGGCTGGTGAGTCCGAGCTAGCGAGGCGCACCGTGCATCTCGCCGGCAGAAGGCCAACACTGACCGGGCAGGCGGATCGGGCCGCCGTCACAGCTCTCCGCGGCCGGTTCGAGAGGGGGGCCGATGAGCCCCGCGAGAGGGGGAGCCCGATGCTCGACATCAAGATCGCAGGGGGCCAGCTCATCGACGGGACCGGCGCCCCCGCCCGCGGCGGCGACCTCGGCATCGCCGGCGATGCTATCACCGAGATCGGCGACCTCTCGCGCGAGCCCGCGGGGCGGACGCTCTCCGCGGCCGGGCTCGCGGTCATGCCCGGTTTCATCGACATGCACTCGCACTCCGACTGGCGACTCTGGGCCAATCCTCGCGCCGAGTCCAAGATCCGCCAGGGCGTGACCACCGAGGTGGTCGGCAACTGCGGCTTCTCTCCGGCGCCGGTCTCCGACGAGTTCCGCGAGGAGATGAAGGGCTTCGCCCTCTACCTGCCGCCCGGCATGGACTTTTCCTGGCGCGCCATGGGCGAGTACCTGCGGCGCTACGCCGACCTGGGGGTGGCGCTCAACGTGGCGCAACTCGTCGGCCACGGCACGCTGAGGCTGGCGGCCATGGGTTTCGCCCGCCGGGCTCCGACCGCGCGGGAGCTGGTCACCATGGAGCGCCTGATGGACGAGTCCATGGCCGCCGGGGCCTATGGTCTCGCCACGGGGCTCATCTACGCGCCCGGCTCCTACGCCGCCACCGAGGAGATCGTCGCGGTGGCGCGGCGCGCGGCCGCGCGCGGCGGTTTCTACGCGAGCCATATCCGCGGGGAAGGGCCAACCCTGCTCGACGCCGTGAGCGAGGCGATCCGCGTCGGGCGCGAGGGCGGACTACCCGTCCAGGTGAGCCATATCAAGGCGGCCGGACGTCCCAACTGGGGTAAGGTCAAGGACGCCCTGGCGCTGATCGACGCCGCCCGCGCCGATGGCCTCGACGTGATGGCCGACGTGTACCCCTACACCGCCTCCAGCACCACCCTGCGGACGCTCCTGCCCGACTGGGCGCTGGAGGGCGGGATCGAGGCGATGCTCGCCCGGCTCGCCGACGCCTCGGTGCGCGCGCGAATCCGCACCGAGCTCATGGGCAGCAGCGCGATCCTCACCCGCGGCCTCGGCTGGGAGGACATCATGGTGGCCTACTCGCCGTCGCGGCCCGAAGCGCAGGGGCGACGGCTGTCCGAGATCGCCGCAGCGTGGAACCAGGATCCGCTCGACGCGGCCATCGAGTTGATCGCGGCCGAGCGCGGCAAGGGCTACATGATCCTGTTCCAGCTCGACGAGCCCGATCTCCGCCGCGCGCTCACCCACCCGCAGGTGATGATCGGCTCCGACGGCTCGGCGCTGGCGGTCGCCGGTGAGCTCGGTCAGGGCAAGCCGCATCCGCGGAGCTACGGCACCTTCCCTCGCGTCCTCGCGCGTTACGTGCGCGAGCAGGCGTTGCTCCCACTCGAGGAAGCCGTCGCGAAGATGACCGGCTTGCCCGCGCGGCGCCTCGGGCTTCGAGACCGCGGCGTCCTCGTCGTGGGAGCCAAGGCCGACATCGTCGCACTCGATCCGGCCCGCGTCCAGGACCTCGCCACCTACGAGGAGCCCCACCAGTACCCCACGGGAATCGAGTACGTGCTGGTGAACGGTCGCGTGGTGATCGAGCGGGGCGAGCACACCGGCGCGCTTCCCGGGCGCGTGCTCAGCCCTAGGGTCAGGCTTTGACTACTTAACAATTTGAACAGCCCCGCCTCCGCACGCTGTTAAGAAGCCAAGCGGGACTGCGGCCTCCTCACAGAGGCCCGGGGTCAACGAGGAGGCGGTGCGCCCATCCGCCCTGAAAGCGGGGCTGACCGCGGCCGGAAAACACGATGGGCGCCGAGGTTCGCTCGGCGCCCATCCATCGGATCCCTCGCCGCTGTCGCGGCGGCTACGACCTGACCGGGCCCGACCTTACCAGTGCCGGTAGACGACCACCGGCCGAGGGAAGTGGTGATGGAACGGCCTCACGAACACCGGCCCTCCCACCACGACGGGCGGGGCGAAGACCACCGGGGCCGGCGCGTACACGACCGGAGGCGGCGGCGCGTAGTACACCACCGGGGGCGGCGCGTACACCACCGGGGGCGGCGGCGCGTACACCGCGGCCGGCGCGGCATACACCGGAGCGGGGTGGGCAAACCCGCCGAAGAGACCCACGCCGCCGAGAATCTGATTGAACACCGCGAAGGCCCCTAGCCCGAGCGCGGCGTCCGTGCTCGAGCCGGCGAAGGCCGCCGCCGGACTCAGGAGCACCACTGCCAGAACCAGCGCCGTCAGCTTCTTCATTTTCAGATCCTCCTCGAGTCGATCAGGCTCACCACGCCGGGCCGTCTCAGCTGCCGCCCGACCTTTGTTACTGTCACGTTGGTCGTTCGGCGAGGCCGGATTATTCCTCGCCGGCAAGAGATGCCCCTCTTCCCCCGGGGCTAACCCATTGATATTTCGTGCCGTCCTAGCTCGGGACCCGAAGGAGCCGGCCAGGTCCGCCTCAGAGCGCCAGGGGCACGTACTCGCCCTGGCAGGGGTGGCCGACCCGGAACCACGCAACCCGCTTGTCGGCTTCGAAGAGCGCCGAGGCCACGGTGTTCACATCGTCGCTGTGGGTGGACACCGGGCTGGAGGAGGCCGACGTAGGCGAGGGCCCGGCGCGCACGATGTCGGGCGGACGCCCGGGTGAGGGTACTCGCCGTCTTGACGTCGAATCCGAACTGCGGGCAGACTGGCCTTCCGGGAGGGCCCACCATGAAGATCGCGGTCGGGGGCAAGGGCGGCTCGGGCAAGACGACGGTGGCCGGAACGCTCGCGCGCGTCTTGGCGGAGCGAGGGCTGAAAGTGGTCGCCGTGGACGACGACAGCAATCCGAACCTCGCGCTGACGGTCGGCCTGCCCGCCAGCGCCGCAACCGGACTGCCGGCCCTCCCACGTGATTTCCTCGAGGAGCACGCGGACGCTCAGGGCAACAAGTGGCTCGAGCTGGCGGTGCCCGTGCAAGATTTCATCGACCGCTTCGGCGTGCCCGCCGGCGAGAACCTCACGCTCTTGGTGATGGGGCAGCCGAGTCACGGCGGCTCGGGCTGACTGTGCCGGGCTCACGCCACGGTGCGTGGCGTCCTGCGCGGGCTGATGGTCGAGACCTCCCGGATGGCGATCGTCGACCTCGAGGCGGGGCTGGAGCACCTGAGCCGGGGGACGGCGCGCCACGTGGACACGCTGCTCCTCGTCGCCGAGCCATACTTCAAGTCGCTGGAGACGGCCCAGCGCTCGTTCGCCCTCGCGCGGGACCTGGGCATCGGGGCGATTCACATGGTCGCCAACAAGGTCCGCACCGCGCGCGACGAGGAGACGGTGCGCGAGTTCGCCGGCCGTCACGCCCTGAGCCTCGCCGCGGTGATCCCCTACGACCAGGCGGTCGTGGAGGCCGACCAGCGCGGGACGGCGCCCATCGCGCACCGGCCCGATGCCCCGAGCATCGCCGCGATCCGCCGTCTCGCCGACCAGCTGCTGACGCAGGCGGGTTAGGAACGAGAGCAGAGCCTCCGCGCCCCGGACGCCACCCAGCTGGCCTGCGCGCCCAGGCGCGCCCGGACCCCTTCATCACCAACCAGAGCGGCTGAACCGGTTCACCGTAGGGCGGCCGGGTCGGTCGGCGCGATGGGTTTGCTGCAGATGGCACAGGTCAGCTTGCGCGGGGTCATGGTGAGTCTCCCCCTGCGCGGCAGCCGGCGGCTCATGGCCGGTAGTCGCAGAGCCCGGATGGGAGATCGGTTCCCGGCGCGCGCTTGCACTCGACCCAGAACCGTGCGACGGAAACCACGGTGAACCGGGCGCCTGAGCTGATGGTCGTGATGAGGTTGTTCGCGTCCGGCAGGACCTCGAAGAAGCTGGGGACGTTGCCGCCGGATGAGCACGGAGCCGATCCGCCGGCGAAACAGAGGCGGAAGGCCGTGATGCTGCCGACGATGTTGGTCTGCCTCTGCGATGCGAAGGTTCCGGCCGCGTAGAACAGGCCCATGATTCGAGCGACGTTGGAAGTGCTCTTGCCGAGGTTCATGTCGCCCGTTGTCAACACGGTGAGCGACGCGTCGCGAGTGAAGAGATGGCCCTGACAGGGCGTTCCGGCGCCGGTCGTCTGGCAGCTCTGCCAGATCTCCTCGATCTGGACCAGGCCGTTGGTGACGACGATCGCCGCCCCGCGGAAGTTGTAGTCGGTGGGACCGCCGGCGCGCTGGACGTTGAATCCGGTGGTCGCCGGCGTCGACGAGGGAAAGTAGAGGAGCATCGGATTGGATGGGGGCGTCGGCGTGTTGCAATCGGGGACGCCGAACTCCAGTGTTCTTCTCGGCAGCCCCGCCGGCGGTGTGGAGACCCCGGCTGGCAGGGTGGGCTTCGACCGGTCCCAGCAAACCTTGCCGTTCACGGTCGCCCCGCTCAGGTTCACGAAGGTGACCGGGACCTCGAAGGGCAACGTGGCGTCGGTGAGCCCCGAGGTGAAGCCCAGGCTGTCGCGGAGCGCCGTGTTCGGGTTGGTCATGGCATTCGCCGCGCGGCTCACGAAGAACTCCGCGGTCGACGGCGTGCCGGGAGCCGTGCAGGAGCTGCCCTGCGGACAGGCGAAGTGGTCGTAGTGAACGCCGCCGACGTCCCAGGGGTCGGTAAGCCGGGGAAAGGTCGGGGGTGTCCCGGGGTACGGTTTGGTGATGTTGTTGTCGTCCACGAAGGTGTTCGAGTTGAGCGAGACGCCCGTGAAGTTGTCGGAGCAGGGCATCGTGCACCCGTCGGCCACGAGGATGCCGTCGAGCGGGCCCTTGCCCGTGCGGGTTGCGTCCGCGGAGTAGGTCTGGTCGCCGCTCTGGCCCAGGCTCGCGCCGCCGCTCAGCGTCACCGCCGGCGTGTTGACGGGCTGCGCGACCTTCAGCGTCGCGCCGAGCGACTCGACGAGCCCGGACGAGCCCGAGCAGGAGCGTCCGACCGGGCACACGAGCGGCAGCGGGGCCAGCCGCTGCAGGCTCGTGAGGTCGTCGAGCTTCGCGTAGCTGTTGCTCTGCCCCGCGCCACCGCCGAGGCTGAGTGACGCCGTCCCGTCGAGGCCGGTGATGTGGATGCTGCCCGCGATCTTCACGTTGCCGTTGATGGGCTGACCGGTCGGGGCGTGGGCGGTGATGCCTCCGCAGATGAGGCAGGAGCCCACCGCCGCTTTCGCGAGGAGCTGGATGCTCCGGTTCCTGGAGTAGCCGTCGGGGCTGTTGGTCAGGGTCCCGGTGGCGCGGACGAACATCAGGTCCTTGCAGATCTTCTTGGCCGCGTCCACGTCCGAGGTGGCGCCGGGGTCGGGGGTGCAGGGCACGGAGAGCGACTCGGCCGTCGCCTGCATGAACTCTACGGCATAGGTGCCGCCGTCGAAGGTGAAGTTGCTGAGGTAGCTGGTCGCCGCGGGGTGAAAGGCGGCGTCGGAGCATCCGCGGTGCGTTCCTCCGTCGCAGATCGCGGAGAGCCCGCTCGCCCAGCTCCCCTCGGCATTGATGGTCTGGCGCAGCGCCGCCAGGGCGCGTTCGACGCCGGTCTGGGCGATCTCGAACACCCGCGTGTCCGTCTCGCTCGTGCGGACGAGGCGGCTCTCCACCACGCCGAGGTTGAAGAGCGCGAACCCCAGCACGGTGATGATGAAGATGAAGATCAGGCTGACGAGCAGGACGCTGCCGCGCTGGCCTCGCCCCGGCCGGACCCCTGTGGCCATCATCTGGGCCTCCTGACGCGAACTCGCCGGCCGCTTCGAGCCACCTTCGAGCGTGTCATCAACCGACTAGTTCCTGATCGTGATGTTGAACCCGAACTCGCGCGGCCTGCCGAGCAGCGATCTCGAATCGCTCGCCGTTCGCTTCACGTCGAGCGCGAACGTCACGTCGACCGACACCGGACAGCCCGCGCAGCTCGGATTGGGAGGAGGACAGTTCCTCCCGGCGGGCGTGAAGCAGGTTCCGCTGACCGCGATCGGCCATCCGCTGGAGCCTCGGAGAGCGCTGGCGACGAGGTTCTCCGGAGCCGTCGAGCAGATCTGCGGCGGGGTGAGCCCGGACACCTGGCAGCGCCAGAGCTGGGGGTACGGATCGGCCGCCTGCTTGTGCTCGTAGACGCACCAGAACTCGCTCGTGCTCGGGTCGATCGGGCTGCCGACGGTGCCGACCGAGCGCTGGTAGACGACGGACTTGCCGGAGGCGAGGTTCACGCCGCTGCTCGGATGGCACAGGCTCTGGCTGGCGCCGGGAGAATCCACCTCGAGCGCGGTGGCGCGCTGGATGTGGCGGGCGAGCTCTTCCTGGATCTGGGTTCCCTGACGGTGGACAAAGACGGCGGCGCTGCCTTCCGCCATGACCTGCGTCGACGACAGATAGAGCGTGCCCAGCCCCAGCCCGATGATGGAGAAGATCGCGGCCGTCACCAGCAACTCGGGCAGCGTGAAACCGCGCGACCCGCGGGCGAGGCCGGCCGAGGCCAGCGTCCTCATCGGTCGGCGAGGACGGTTCTCAGAGTGACGGCGCGCGCGCGCGGATTGACCTGGTTCGCCGGGGTGCTCTGCACGGTGACCGCGACGCGCTTGGGCGGCGCGGGAGTGGCGGCGCAGTCGGCCGGCGACGAATAATCGTTGGCGGCCACGCACTCGATCGCCGTGGTCCGGGTCCAGTAGACCGTGTCCGACGGGCCGGAGGGAGGATCGAGGGCCTGGTTCAGCGTCTCGGCAGTCGTGCCCGGCGCGTTGAGCGGGCTGGCGAAGCCCTGCGCGCGCGACCACTCGATCCGCTGCTGAGCGAGATAGACCGCCACGCGGTTGTCGCCTTCGCCGGTGATGAGGGCCTGGCCAGTGCTGAACATCAGCGCGATGCCGAGCGCGCCGAACCCGACCACCGCGGAGCAGATCAGCACCTCCAGCAGCGAGGTGCCCCCGCGACCGCGCCAGCATGTCCAGAAGCGCCGGGGCGGGGAACTGGCGACTGACCGGGGATGAGCTGGCGAAGGGGCGATGGGCTGACGCGTCGTCGCAGTCATGGGAAGTGTCCTCCTGGTTTCGAGGAACACCCCACAACGCTCACGCGAACGGACCCGGGGGTGGCGCATGCGAGGCAGCGGCGGTAGGGTCGGCCGCCGAATACTGGCTCACACATCACGGAGAAACCTCCTCCGGAGGCGGGGGCGTTGAGCCCGCCCAGGTCCTGCGACATTGACGAGAGCCCGTTATAAATTCGTTAGCCCGCACATTCTTTACGAGGCCGGGCGCCGCGTCGTCTGGGCCCCCTCACCCTGGCCCTCTCCCCCTTGGCGGGGGAGAGGGAACCGCAAACCGCTACCCTCTCGCTCGTATCGAGGGTGGCCAAGGACATCAGCGCCTCGAGCAGCGCGATGCCCAAGGGATCGCAGAGGAGGCGCGCGTCGCGTCCGATTCGCGATGTCGCTGGCGTCATCATGGTCGACGCCATCAACGTAGACAGGAGATGAAGGAGATCGCTAGTAGTTTCCTGTCAGGATTGTTGTCGCTTGTTGTTCGGCGCGTGCTGGTGCCAATCTTTGTCAGCAGAGGGCAGCGGCGGCAGTCTCCGGCGATGACGCCCGGACACTGAAGGACTTGTGCTACTCGCTGTCGCGGTCGAGCTGAGCGCGGTAGACGGACGGGGCGACGCCGGTGTAGCGACGGAACAGCTTGTCGAAGCGGGGAAGGTCGCCGAACCCCACTTCGTGGGCCACGCCAGTGATGGAGAGCGACGGGTTCGAGAGCAGAAGCATGGCGCGCTGGAGGCGGACCCTGAGGAGGTATTGGCGGAAGGTCACGCCCATCACCGCCTTGAACCGGCGCGACAGCCAGAACTTGCTCATCCCGACCTCTCGCGCCACGCGCTCGAGGGGCAGATGGTCCCAGTAGTGCTGGTGGATCAGCGTGACGGCCTTGTGGATATGCAGATCCGTCGCCGGGAGCGGGTGTCGGAGCTGGCTGGCTGCCGCCGTCTCCGTCTGGCCGATCGGCTCGTCACCTGAAGCCGCGGACAGCAGACCCTGCACCGCGCCCAGCAGGTCTTCCAGATCCACCGGTTTCGGGAAGTAGTCTCGGACGCCGAGCTTGAAGGCGGAAGCGCAGAGCGACTCGGAGCCATGCGCGGTCATCATCACCACTGGCAGCGACGGCCACGCGGACGCGATCTCGGCCAGGACCTGCAGTCCGGTGAGATCCGGGAGCCGGTAATCGAGAACCACCGCGTCGAGGGGCTCCCGCCGCAGGATGGCGAGGGTCTCCGCGCCCGTGCGCGCCTGGCGGACGTCGTACACGTCGCTGAAGAACTGGGTGACGACCCTCCCGACGGCAACGTCGTCCTCGACGAGCAGGACGTGCGCCCGTCCGGTCGCGGCCGCCGGGGGTAGGCCGCCTGTCATGGCCAGCCCGGTTCGGGCTTCGTCTCCATCACGCTCTGCCCCCGTTTCCCTCCCGCTCCACGGACGCGGCGGGTGTGAGGTGTCTGGCGAATGGACCACCTCGGGCTGCGCGTCAGCGGAGATGGGAGCCACAGAAGGCTCCGCCAATGTCTCGGTGCGGTCCACGCGGACCAGATCGTTCAATTGCTGAAGCAAGCCTCGTACCAAATCTGGAGCAGACTGCGGCGCACACGGGCCGCGAATGGATTCGCCCGATGGGCTAAGACCTTAGCGTCGAGGGATTCTTCGTCAGGTCGCGCCCGCGTTCTCGAAAAGAACAGCGCCGGCTCCGAAAAACCGAGGACAGCTTCAAATTCGGTGGAGTGAATCCGGCTGGTGTGAAACGAAGTGGCGCTCTCCCTCGGAGAGCCGGGGGCAGTGGCGCTCTGTCCGTGAACAGTGCCGGCTACGCTCCAGAGCGCCTTGCGGAAGACGATCTGGCCGCGCTTGGCGTTACCTGCCTCCGGCATCCGCCACCGCCCGCGCCGCGGGCCGCGCGCTGAGGGCGTCGCTCAGCGCGTCGCCGAGGAGGTTCAGGCCGAGGATCGCCAGCGCGATCGACGCCCCCGGGAACACCGCCATCCACCACGCCACGCGCAGGAAGCGCTGCGCGTTGTTCGCCAGGTAACCCCAGCTCACGACAGCGGGATCGCCGAGGCCGAGAAAGGACAGCCCCGCCTCGAGCAGGATCACACCGGCCGCGTTGACCGAGGCCACGACGACGGTGGGGCCGAGCACGTTGGGGAGCACCTCGCGCACGAGAATCCTCGGCGCCGGCGCGCCCAGCGAGCGCGCGGCGAGGACGAACTCGCGGGCTCTCACGGACAGCACCTCGGCGCGGACGACGCGCGCCATCAGCGGCCAGGAGGTGAGCCCGAGCAGGACGACCAGGCGATCGAGACCGGGCCCGAAGAGCGCGATCACGACCACGGCCAGGAAGAAGCGCGGGACGACCTGGACGAACTCGGTGAGCCGCATGAGCGCGTCGTCGAGGAGGTCGCCCCGCCAGCCGGAGACCGCGCCGACGGAGACCCCGAGGAGCGACGCCAGCACGGTGACGGCGAGCGCCACCACGAGCGAGGTCCGCGCGCCGTGGACGACGCCGGAGAAGAGATCGCGGCCGAGGTCGTCGGTCCCCATGAGGTGAGCCACCGAGGGTGGGCTCAGGGGCGAGGCGACGGAGGCGAAGGGATCAACGGGAGCGATGCGGTCGGCGAGGAGGGCGACGGCGAAGAACGCGCAGGTGATCGCCACGCCCGCGCCGCCGCCCGCGCTGCGGAGAATCCTCGGAAGGCCGCCGCGCCGGGCAGCCAGCGCTCGGGCCTCGAGGGCGAGCGTCCGCTCACTCGCAGCGGATGCGGGGATCGAGCCAGCCATAGACGAGGTCGGTGGCGAGATTGGCGAGGACGACCGCGAGCGACACGAGGAGGAACATCCCGAGCAGCACCGGGTAATCGCGAGACAGGAGCGAGGAGAGCAGGAGCTGGCCGAGGCCGGGCCAGGCAAAGACCGCTTCCACGAGGACCGCGCCGGAGCAGAGCATGCCCACGCGGCCGCCGATCACCGTGACCACGGGGAGCAGGACGTTCCGGAGCGCGTGGCGGGCCACGCGTCCTTCCGGCAGCCCCTTCGCCCGGGCCGTGCGCACGTAATCGGTCCCCAGCGCCTCGAGAAGACCGGTGCGCACGAGGCGGGTCGTGAGCGCCAGCTCGTTGGCGGCCAGGACGAGAGCGGGCAGCGCCAGATGGTGCAGGACGTCGGCCGCGTGCCGGAGCCCGGTCGCGGCCTGACGCGCGTCGGTCATCCCCTGCACCGGGAAGAGGCCGGCGCCGATGGCGAGCGCGAGCACCGCCACCTGGGCGAGCCAGAACGAGGGCGTCGCATAGCCCAGCAGGGCCGCGCTCCGGAGCAGGAGATCGGCGGGGCGGTGGGCGCGGCGCGCGGCCAGGAGGCCGAGCGCCACGCCGGCCGCGCTCGAGAGCAGCAGCGCCGTCGACATCAAGAGGAGCGTGGCCGGGAGCCGCTCCGCGATCAGGCTCGCCACCGGCCGGCCGTGGACATAGGAGACGCCGAGATCTCCGCCGAGGACATTCCGCGCGTAGGCGAGGAGCTGCACGGGCAGCGGGCGGTCGAGCCCGAACCGGGCCCGAATGAGGGCATAGTACCCGGCATCCCCGTGCTCGCCGCCCAGCGCGATGACCGGGTCGCCCGGCGCGAGATGGATCAGACAGAAGGTCAGCAGGATCAGCGCCGCGATGGTGGGAA
>Ga0070707_100003650_pt1 | contig 14508 bp, 7 predicted proteins | sample KBSK5502metaG_FD_65468 | JGI IMG/M metagenome (GOLD analysis project Ga0070707, IMG submission 65468) | Corn, switchgrass and miscanthus rhizosphere microbial communities from Kellogg Biological Station, Michigan, USA - KBS K5-50-2 metaG | ecosystem: Host-associated > Plants > Roots >... | reverse complement strand
CCGAGGGGAGGGCTGGTCCGAGCTCCTACGAGTGCCGCGTTCGATCAACGACGGGATTCCACTCTTTACCATAGCACCGTGAAGCGGTTGGGAAGATTGATAGTCGCGTGTGCTCGTAGGACTCGGATACAGCACCACCATCAGGGCGCGATGTGATCCGTCGAGTGAGTCCTCTCGGGAGACCCCCCGCTGCCCGCCGCTGCCCGCCGCTGCCCGCCGCTGCCCGCCGCTGCCCGCCGCTGCCCGCCGCTGCCCGCCGCTGCCCGCCCAATGCCCCAGCTCAGGCCAACAGTGATAGCAACCTCGGCCGCTGGAACACTGGAAACACTTGACTGGTATTTGCTGTGGTAGGTGCGCAGCCGCGCATCGACGAGGCAACTCCTCCGCTTGACCGTAATGCCCAAACGACTCGAAGACGATGTGCGGAACGCGTTCGAACGCGCCAACGACGGAACCGGCTCGCCTGACGAGCTGCTCTCCGCAGTTCGCATTCTCGTGCGCGACCTCAAGCGGGAGGGCAATCCTCCCGAGAAGGTCATCGTCACCGTCAAGCAGGTATGTGGACTGCCGATGATCACGTTTGCCGCTGACACAGATGCTAAGGCCGACATCTCTCAGGCGAAGCAGATTTCCGACATGATGGTGAGGGCCGCGATCGACGAGTATTACGAGATTCCGGGGCCGAGCAACACGCCGACCGGGCCAGTGAGGACGACCCCTTAGTCGGTTCTCAGAATGGGTGCTCGAAGCTGAGATAAAGGAAAATTCTGCGATCGCCACGGCTTGGCCCGACGCCGATTGGGGCGGCGAACCCCGGCACGATTTGCAAACCTGAAGCAAAGTTGATTGCGCCGCGCACTCCTGGTGAGAGGAAGAAACTCTGCTCCGCGACGCGTTCGTTTGGACCGGACACCGCTTCGTCCCTCGACCAAGCAAGCTCCAACATGAAGTTCAGTGCTGACAGCGGAAGCCAGATCGTGCTGGCGCCCAGGTTGTAGCTCCGGGTCGTCGCCTCGTCGCCGACCGAGTTTCTTGCCGATGGGGTTAACGTGGCGCCGGCGTTCCAGTGCGTGACCAGGCGAGCGGAGTGCTCGATCGTTACTGGCAGGTTCATCTGGACACCTACGCCACCGTTACCTCGATCTCGCCGCGCATCGCCGCTCGGCACAATGAGACTGAGTCGCGGAGCCGCGAAAATTCCGAAGCGTTTTCCATCAGCGAGCTGGTAACGGTAGTGGATCGCGATGTCGCCGACACCGCTACCCTGACCACGTCCATTGGAGACGACCGGCAGAGTGAAGCTCAGTTGGTTTCGCTGACTGAAGACGGGCCATTCCTGGGTGAAGGCGTATGTCCACGCATGGGTAGTGGGATCCCGTGCGAAGGTGCTTATATGCTGCACCACTCCCGCCTCCTGATTGTACGCCTCTTCGATCAGAAAGCTGTTGTCCTCGATCGATTTCTCCGACGAGTGAGTTTTGGTCGAAGACTGCCCGGCTCGCGTCACCGGTTCCTGCGCCGCGACTTGCGCGCCGCTCCACAGCACGCACACGAGGATCGTCACGACCATCGAATTTCGCGCTTTCCTTAGGTCATCCACAGTTATGCTGAAACGATGTTTTGTGCAGACTAATCGTGCGTTTAGGATATCCTAACTATCCATGCTGTCAAGGGCAGCGCGGCCCGGATGGACCGAGCGCGTAGCTTCGACAGCGGATGCCTCGCCAAACCGTTCCTCCAACCAGATGTAAACGGTCGGCAGAACGAGCAGCGTCAGCGCGGTCGCCGAAACCAGTCCGCCGATCACGACCGTCGCGAGCGGGCGCTGCACCTCTGAACCGGCGCTCGTCGAGATCGCCATTGGAATGAATCCAACGCTGGCGACGAGCGCGGTCATGAGCACGGGCCGCAGTCTGATTTCCGCTCCCTCACGAACGGCGTCGCGGAGATTCGTTCCTCGCTGGCGCAACTGATTGACGTACGTCAGCAGGACAACCCCGTTTAGAACGGCAACGCCGAACAAGGCGATGAAGCCGACGGACGCGCTGAGATTGAGATGCAGTCCGCGCAGCCAGAGAGCGGCAATGCCACCGACGAGCGCGAACGGGACGTTCAGCATCACCAGCATGGCATGGCGAAAATTGCCGAAGGTCCCATACAGAAGAGCGCCGATCATCAGCAAAACCAGAGGCACGATGACACCCAATCGTTTCATCGCGCGCGCCTGATTCTCGAACTGTCCGCTGTAAACGAGGAAATAACCTGCCGGGAGCTTTATGCTCCTGCCGATTTCTTCTCGCACAGCTCCAACAAAGCCGCCGAGGTCCCGTCCCCTCACGTTGCTTTGGACCACTACATATCGTTGTCCGTTCTCATGATTTACAACTTCGGGACCTTCCACCGCGCGAATATCTGCTACCTGGGAGAGCGCCACCGTGGCACCGGATGGGGTTCTGAGGAGAATCTGACCAACAGCCTCCGGCGTCGAGCGATAAGGCGCGTCCAGCCGCACTACGACGGGAAAGTGTCGCCGGCCATCGATCACTTCCGTCGCTGCCATCCCACCAACGCCCGTCTCCACTGCCTCACGCACGTCGTTCACGTTCAGACCTAGTCGGGCAATGGTAGGCCGATCGAGTGCGAGCTCGAGCTGCATCGCTCCGGCGCTGATTCCGATGGATGCGTCTTCGGCGCCACGCACCCTTTCGACGACGCGCAGGATTTCATCGGCTTTCTCCTGAAGTACGGGGAGGCTGTCGCCAAAGACCTTGACGCCGAGATCTGTTTTTACACCGGACACGACTTCGTCCAACCGCATTCGCATTGGCGCGCTGAACTCGTATTCGAGGCCGGGAATCTGACCCAGCGCTTCATCCATTCTCTCGATGAGCTCGTCGATGGAGCGAGCCCGCCAGTCGCGCCTTGGTTTGAGTCCGACGTATACATCTGCCTGATAGAGGGCCATCGTTTCCGTCGCCTCGTGGGGGCGTCCTAAGTTCGTTACTACGCTCGACACCTCCGGAAATTTGCGGAGCGTTCGCTCCACCTCTTCGGAAACGGAGATTCCCTGTGGCAACGAGGTGCTCGGCACTCGACGTGTCTCTATCAGCAAGCTGCCCTCGTCCAGCTTGGGCATGAACTCCGAGCCCAGAAACGGGACCGAGCCCAGCGCAACGGCAAGAAGAGCTAGTGCGCCTCCGACGACAGCTTTCCGGTTAGCGACCGACCATGCCAGACTGCGCGCGTAACGCGAGCGAATAGCCATGAACCACTTTGCCTCTGCATGGAAGCGGTTTGATTCCGACCTGTTTCTCGAGGAAGCCAGCAGGAAAGAAGAAGCCGCCGGGATGTAAGTCAGAGCCAGCAGCAATGATCCCAACACCGCCGCGCACACAGTGAACGCCATGGGGCGGAACATCCGCCCTTCCAGTCCCTCGAGTGTGAAAACCGGGACGTAGACCGCGATAATGATCGCAATCCCAAATACGATCGGGCGGCCCACTTCGAAGGCGGCGTCGCGCAGCAGATCCCTGGTCGCCGCCGACGAAGACTGATCCTGCACTTCGATTCGACGAATGAAGTTCTCAACCATGACTACTGACCCGTCGACGATGAGCCCGAAGTCCAGGGCGCCCAGGCTCATGAGATTGGCGGTGATTCCAAACCGCTTCATTGCCAGAAACGCGATGAGCAAAGAGAGTGGAATCACCGATGCCGTGAGCAAGGATGCTCGAATATTTCGCAGGAAGAGGAAGAGAATCGCGATAACCAGCAACGCACCTTCCACCAGGTTTCGAAAAACCGTATGCGTGGTCGTCGTGACCACCTCGCCCTGATTGTAGAACGGGCGAATTCGAACTCCCTTCGGCAAGATCGGTTCGATGTCCGCCAATCGGCGAACCACTCTGTCGACGACTTCCCGCCCGTTGGCTCCTTTCAGCATGATGACCACCGCCGAGAGCGCTTCGCCGCGGCCCTCACGGGTCACCGCACCAAACCTCGGCTCCGCTGACACGACGACACGAGCGACGTCCTTTACGTAAATGGGAGTCGTGCCGCGAGTCGCGACGACTACACGCCCGATGTCGGTCGTATCCGAGACGCGACCTAGTCCCCGCAGCGTTAGTCTTTCCCCGCGATCCTCGACGTATCCGGCTCCGAAGTTTGCGTTGTTGCTGGCGAGCGCAGACTTGAGATCGGTTAGGGTGAGCCCGAAGCCAGCGAGCCTGTTCGGGTCGGCCAGCACCTCGAATTGCTGCTGCAGTCCTCCCCACGCGTTGACATCGGCTACGCCGGGCACGGTCCTGAGGAGCGGTTTGATCGTGTACTCCTGGACGTTGGTCAAATCGATGAGACTCAGGCTGTCGCGGCCCTCCCTCGTCGGCTCTACTAAATACTGAAAGACCTCTCCCATCGCTGTCGCCGGTGGACCGAGCATCGGTTGCGCACCGGCTGGAAGCTGCATCGCCGCGTCGAGCATTCGCTGCTGGACCTGTGATCGCGCAAAATAGAGATCGACGTCGTCCTCGAATGTCACCGTCACCACTGAAAGCCCAACTTTCGAGATCGAGCGTACGCCGAGGGTTCGCGGCAATCCGAGCATTGCCGTCTCCATCGGATACGTGACCTGCTGCTCGACTTCCACCGGCGAGAGACTCGGAACCGTCGTCATCACGATTACCTGATTGGGAGTCAGGTCCGGGAATGCATCGGTGTTCAACGTGCGGAATGCCCAGACACCAGCGGCGCCAAGGGCGAGGGTCGCCCCGAGAACTGCGGCGCGATGCCTCAGCGAAAAGCTGATGAGTCCGTTGATGAGATTCCCCATTTACATCTCCATGGCGGGCATAGCGCGTTTCTGAATCTCTGCCTTCACGGAGTAAGCACCCGCCGTGACGACCAGCTCGCCGGCGGCCAATCCAAGAGTCACGGCGACTGTCGACCCTGTTCGCGATCCGATTTCTACCGCTCGGCGGACGAACGTCGCACCTCCGACACTATTTGGATTCACGATGAAAACCGTCGGTCGACCATCGAGAAGCTGAATTGCGCCCTCGGGTACGACCGGTACACCAGCCTGGCCTTTGCCTTCCACCGAGACGCTTGCCAGCATCTCCGGCTTCAGCTTCTGAGTTCCGTTGAGAACCGTCGCTCGGACGAGCAGAGTGCGGCTATCCGGATCGAGCGCTGCTCCGACGGCAGTGACACGCGCATCGAATCTGTCCCCCGGATACGCTGGAACCGCGAAGTGGAGTGAGCCCCCGACTCGAAAAAGAGACGCGAGCTTTTCAGGCGCGTTCACTTGGAGCCAGAGAGATCCGGGATCAGTAACGGACACCAGTTGCGTTCCCGGCCCAACTACTGCGCCGGGCTGCGCAGTCCTGCTCAAGACGACGCCGGAGAGCGGCGACCGCAGCACCATCTCACCTGTCGGCGAAGTGCCTGCCCCTAACTGTTCCGCCGAGCTGATGGCTCTTCTTTGTTCCGCAATCGCTTGAGACAAGGATGCCTGGGCCGACTCGTCATCAGCCACGGCGCGCTCGTAGTCCTGCGTCGGAATTGCCTTCAGCTTCAGCAAGCGCTCCGCGCGGTTGCGCGCGGCCCGCGCGTAGCCCGCCTGTGCCCGCATCGCTGTGACCTGAGCAGCCGCTTTCGCCACGTCAGATTGAGCCGAGCCGGCACCCGGACCAACCAGACTCACCAGGACCTGTCCGCGTCCAACCCTATCACCTGGCTGGACGCGAACATCAACTACTCTGCCTTCTGCCGGCGCGCTGAGGCGAGCGGTGCGATTCTCATCGGGAATGATCGTCCCCGGGATAACTGCAGACGTCGATGATTGGCCAAGCGCCGCCGGCGCCCATTGAATCTTTCCGTGCTCTATCTGCGCCGCCGTAAACGTTATGGAGCTGGTGTCGACGCTGGCAGCAGAATCCATCGTCATGCCTTTCATCGCCGACGTGGAATCGGACACAGTCTTGTTGCTCTGATCGGTCTTTTCCGTGCAGCTAGTTAGCGTGAGCGCGAAAACGATCGCTGTGGCGACCGCCGACAACGGGTGCGCTCCGAAAATGTGAAGTGATGGGTCGCTTCTCATTGAATCGCTCCCGACCGATTTTCTGGCCAAGCATCGAGAACGTCGACGCCTTCCGCAACCAACAATCGAATCACCGCTCGATGCTGCGCGAACAGTGTTTCGAAGTAGCTGCTGCGGGCTTCTCTCCACGCGCGGGCCGCATCAATCACTTGAAGGAGTGTGGTTCCACCTTCGCGATAGGCGCCGAGCGCGATTCTACGCGCTTCCTCGGCGCGGCCCAGATAACCGGCCCCGCCGCGCCCGAACGCGAGGACCCGCTGCGAAAGAATGCGCGCAGCTTTCTCCGCGCTCCATAGATCGGCGGCTGCGCGCCTCTGCTCGAGCTCGAGATCGAATCTCGCGGCGTCGCGTTCGGCGCGCGCAGCGCCGATGTTCCCGCGATTCTGATCGAAAAGAGGAAAGGGAAGAGTGAGTCCCGTAACGAGTGAGCTCGATCCGCCGCTTGTCTTTGCGCCGACCATCACACCCAGCTCGCGAAGAAACATTCTCCTCTCACTCGCAGTAGCCGCTTCGGACGCGAGGAAGCGTTGACGGGCTCCCTCAACATCGGGCCGCGAGATCAGCGTGACGGTTTCCGACGTATCGGCACCAATCCGCTGCGCTCTCGCCGGTTGTTGCACAGCTCGCCGCGCGAATACCGTAGAATCCAGGTTCAACGGTAGACTGTCGACATCCACCGGGATCTCCGCATCGCCCGGCCTGGCCCGAGTAAGCGTCTGCAGATCGGCCTCCGCTCGAGCCAGCTCGCTCTCGGCCATGGCGAGCTCGTTCAAAACGTGATCGCGCTCCAGCTCGGACCGAATGAGATCCGCCTCCGCCGTCACACCTTCTCGCACGCGCACACGATTGTATGTCACCACCGTATCGAACCACTGGGCGAGACTTCGAGTGGCGGTAACGTTGACCTGAGCCAGCGCCACATCGTAGAAAACGTCGCCGGCATCGAGGGCGAGCCGTTGTCGCTGAGTGAGGACATCGGCCTCCCCGGCCCGGACCAAGGCGCGTGCTCGCTCGATCCGCGGGCCTCGCTGATAAAATGGCTCGAGAGGCAGCATCGCCGTCGTCATCGTCTCGCCTTGCGGAGCAGTCAAACCGGGCATCTGCTCGGACATCTGATCGTTCTCGACGGTGAGCACCGGATTACTCCACGTCCTGGCTGACGACAGACCTGCGCGCGCGACGCGAACATGTGCGCTGGCAGCTCTGAGCACAGGATTGTTGGAGCGGATGCTGTCAAAAACGTCGCGAAGGGTCATGACGTCGACCGCTCCGGGGTGCGATGATTGAGCGCCCGTGGCGCGGGCATCAAGGGCGAGCGCGGCTGACACGAGCAGAACCGGTGTCAGCCCGGCTACGCGGCGAAACGCTCTACTGAACAGGAATTCGGGCATTGATTTCTCGTCTTCTCGATCGGTTAGATCGTCTGATGCAACGCACGCAGCGAGCTGTCAGCGATCACGCATTGTCGTGTTTTCTCAGCGCCGGCGATTACACGGCGAGCTGAGCGTCCGGCCGTAGCCTGGACGCAATACGCCTACGAAACGAGTTGTGGGGGCGGGAGTAGCGGAGCGCTGTTGACGCTTTCTAGAAGCGCCGGAGTTGTTGGAACGGCTTCGGGGGCAGGGGAAGAGCGAATCGCGAACGTAATCGTGACTGGAGAAACGGAGTAGCAAGAGTCGCAAGAACACGAGTAATTGCCAGTTTCGCGTTGCTCCTGCGCTGTCACTGTCGGGCCCTGTTGGGAGGGCGCGCTCTCGCTGGCCGCGGGTCCACTTTCAAAAGGGACTGACTCTGCCGCCTGTTCCGAGCCGCAACTCATTCCATTGCTTTCCGACCGAGTCAGGCTGGCCACCAGCGGCTCGAACGCTCCACACCCGAGGCACCACACCGTTATGAGTGCGATGCCAGCGCGCGTGCATCGCACGAAGGGACGAAGAAGCGTCGTGGTCACTGGGATGTGAATCTATGACAGAAGATCGTGGTGTGCACCGGTTTTGCCGGCCTCAAAGGGGACATAGCGCGACTCACGGTGTAATTTCTGTCGGCGGTGCGTAAAAAGCGACCTCTTCCATCATGATTGCCCAATGAATCCACGCTACAGAATTCTCTTTGTTCGTGCGGCTGCGACATTCGCGGCGGCTCTTAGCGCTGGCGCTTGCGCGCCAACGGCTACGACCACGACGACAACAGCCGCCGCTCCAGCGACCGCTGGAGCCAATCCGTTCTTCGTCGAGAGCACGCTTCCTTACCACGCCCCGCGCTTCGATCTGATTCGCAACGAGGACTATCAGGTCGCGCTGGAAGAGGGAATGCGGCAGCAGCTCGCCGAGATCGATGCGATCGCAAAGCAGACGGCGCCGCCAACTTTTGAGAACACCATCGTGGCGATGGAGAAAGCGGGCGCGCTGCTGACGCGCGTCTCGAAGACGTTCGGCGGTGTCATCGGCGCCAACACCAATGACACGCTGCAGAAGATTCAGGAAGTCGAGGCGCCGAAGCTCGCCGCGACGAACGACGCGATTTATCTGAACGATCAGCTCTATCAGCGCGTGAAAAGTGTCTACGACCGGCGCCAGTCGAGCAGCCTAAGTCCGGAGCAACTGGCGCTGATCGAGCGCTACAATCGCGATTTCGTACGTGCCGGGGCGCAGTTATCCGAAACGGACAAGACGCACATAAAGGCAATCAACCAGGAGCTGTCGAAGCTCTCCACCGATTTCACCAACAGGTTGCTCGCCGGGACCAAGGCCGGCGCCCTCGTCGTCGACAATCCGTCTCAGCTCACCGGCCTCACCGACGACGAGATCAAGACGGCGGCCGAGGCGGCAAAGCAGCGCGGTCTCACCGGCAAGTGGGTGGTTCCTCTTCGCAACACTACCCAGCAGCCCTCGCAGGCAGAGCTGACCAGTCGCGCCACTCGACAGAAACTGTTCGAGCTATCGACACTTCGCACCGCGCGAGGCGACAGCAACGACACCAAGAGCGCGATTCGTCGCACGGCGGAGCTACGCGCGGAAAAGGCGAAGCTGCTCGGCTACCCGAACTGGGCAGCGTATGCGCTGCAGACTCAGGGCGCAAAAACTCCCGAGAACGCAATCAAGCTGTTGACCGATCTGGTGCCGCCGGCGACAGCACGGGCGCGAATGGAAGCGGCGGACATGCAGAAGCTGATCGACTCACAGAACGGCGGTTTCAGGCTGCAGCCGTGGGATTGGCAGTACTACGCCGAGCAGGTGAGGAAAGCGAAGTACGACCTCGATGAATCACAGATCATGCCGTACTTCGAGCTGAACAACGTGCTGCAAAACGGAGTGTTTTTCGCGGCGAACAAGTTGTACGGTCTCACATTCAAGGAAAGGCACGACATCCCAGTCTACAATCCGGATGTGCGGACGTTTGAAGTGTTCGATGCCAACGGTCAGCCGCTGGCCTTGTTTTACTTTGACTACTTCAAGAGGGACAACAAGCAGGGCGGCGCGTGGATGGATCAGTTCGTCGATCAGTCGGCGCTCACGGGTAACAAGCCCGTGGTTTACAATGTCGCCAACTTCACCAAGCCCGCGCCGGGACAGCCGGCGCTGCTGACGTATGACGATGTGACGACGATGTTCCACGAGTTCGGGCACGGGCTGCACGGGATGTTCTCCAACGTGCAGTATCCGACGCTCTCCGGCACCAATGTGCCGCGCGATTTCGTCGAGTTTCCATCCCAGTTCAACGAGCACTGGGCGCTGGATCCGACGGTGTTTGCCAACTACGCCAGGCACTTTCAGACCGGAGTGCCGATGCCCGCCGCCCTGGTGGCAAAGATCAAGAACTCGCGCACGTTCAATCAGGGTTTTGCGATGACGGAGCTCCTGGCGGCTTCGCTGCTCGACTTTGCGTGGCACACGCTGACACCGGGCGCGGTGCCGACGGATGTGGACGCGTTCGAGTCGGCGTCGCTCAAGCGCTTCAACGTCGACGTCCCCGAAGTTCCGCCGCGCTACCACAGTACCTACTTCTCGCACATCTGGGACGGCGGCTATTCTGCGGGCTACTATGCGTACACGTGGAGCGAAGTGCTCGATGATGATGCCTTCGCGTGGTTCCGCGAGCACGGTGGACTCACTCGCGCGAACGGTGACCGGTTTCGCTCTATGATCCTGTCGCGCGGTGGGACTGCCGACGCCGCGACTTTGTATCGGAATTTCCGTGGACGTGATCCGAGCGTCGAAGCGCTGCTCGAGGAGCGCGGGTTGAAACCGGCCGACTCTATAGCGAAATAGTCTTCCGGCGTTTCGCGCATGCCTGTGGTCGGTCGGCGAGGGTGTCCTCTTCGCTCTGAGATCTCGCGCTGGGTCACTTAGGGTCGCGGATCCATCCTCTGCCGAGTAGTCGTTTGTCGCCATCCGATGCGCTCGATGGTCATCGCTGCGAGGACACCCTCGCCTCCCTGTACAGACTCGTAACTACGGGTGGCGTCTCTCTTTTCAGGGGGAAGCCGAGCGTAGCTCGGCGCGCTCTCGCGGTCGGTTTCAGGGGTTGCGCCCGAGGCGCAAGAAGACTGCGTCGCTTCAATCGGTCTCAGAGGGAAGGCGGAGAGGGTCCTCGCAGCGATGACCATCGAGCGAATCGGATCGCAATAAAAATGAGAGACCCCTGAGGATGGAACCGCGATCCTAAGTGACCCCGCGCGAGATCTCAGAGCGAAGAGGACCCGCTCCGCCGTACTGGGGATGTCTTTTGTGAGGTGACCGGCGGCCCGCAACTTCGTGCCGTCATCCGCGAAAGCAGTTCTCCATTCGCCGCATCAGAACAGCCGTTCGCCGTCGTACGATCCGGCGTGTTAAGACCGCTACCGCGATTGTGACTCCTCCTTGACAAATACTTAACCGGACAGCATTTAATGACGACAAGTTCGATTTCGCGGGGCTAGACCACCTCGCCGATTCTGTCTGCTTAGGTGAATCGGCGATGTTCGCCTGCCTGCCAATCGACAGAAAGCGATCGGTTAAAGTCCCACTCACCACCCCGTGGAGGACCTCCGTATGGCAGCTGTTCGTCGCTTCGCTCTCGCGCTGGTGGTCGGCCTGTTATGGTCGACACTCATGAGCGCACAAACCCCGGTCCCACCCACAGGTACCATCACAGGACGAGTCGTTGACGCCGTCACGCAGCAGCCGGTCGCCGACGTAAGCGTCTTCGTCGAAGGCACGCGCCGCGGCGCTGTCTCCGGCGCTGATGGCACCTTCACTATCGGTGGCGTACCGTCCGGCTCGCAGACGGTCCGAGCCCGCCGCATCGGCTTCAGCGCGCCGGTGCAGATCGTCGCGGTTCCCAATAGCGGTTCGGTCGCGGTCGTCTTCGCGCTCGATCGCCAGGCGGCGGTCCTGCAGGAAGTCGTCACCACCGGCTACGGAACACAGCGCCGATTGGCGATCACTGGCTCCGTCGCGACTGTCGATGCCAACCAGGCAAGGGTCGCCGTCCCCACCAACGCGACGCAGCTCTTCGAGGGCCGCGCTTCGGGCGTCCAGGTTACCCAGAACAGTGGTGAGCCCGGCGCCGGCGCCCACATTCTGATACGCGGCGGCACTTCTATCAGTGCCAGCAACGAGCCCCTCTATGTGATCGACGGCGTTGCCTTTTCGAATGATCAGACCGAGCCGGCCGGGTTCGGTATCGGCGGTGACCCGCCGCTTCCGCGCAACCCGCTGAACATGATCAACCCCGCTGACATTCAATCGGTCACGATCCTCAAGGACGCAGCAGCCACCGCGATTTACGGTGCGCGCGCCGCCAACGGCGTCATCCTGATCGAGACCAAGAAGGGCAGCGTTGGGGGCCCAAGCATCGAGTACAACTTCTCCGCCGGGAGGTCGTCGAATCCGCGTCATCTGAACGTCCTGAACGGCGATGCGTACCGCCAGTTCATCGCCTCGCAGGTCGCCGCCGGAGTGCTACCCGCGTCGGCGTTGGCCGGGGAAGGATCGGCCAACACGAACTGGGAAGATGCGGTGATGCGCAATGCACCAACCATCAACCATGACCTCTCCTTCGCGGGTGGCTCTGCCAACACCCAGTACCGAGCCTCCGTCAACTACTTCGATCAGGAAGGCGCAGTCATAGCTAACGGCCTCCGACGCTTTCAGGCGCGCGTCAACGGCACACACCAGGCAATGGATGGCAAACTGCGCCTGGGGCTCAACCTCACCGGGTCGCACATCAAGAACGACTACCTGCCCTGGGATGAGAACAGCGGATTCGAAGGTGGCGTGTTCGTCAACATGGTGAACTTCAATCCGACTCACCCCATCACCGTCACTGATCCCGCCACCGGAGTCACGAGTTATTTCGAGATAGGTCCCGGGTCGCAGTCAGTCCGCAATCCAGTCGCCATTGCCAATCAGATACTCGACAAGGGCGCCTCGGACCGGACGCTCGGCAACATCTCGACTGACTACGACATTTTCCCGAGCTTGACAGCTCGCGTGAATGTCGGCGTTGATCGAACCGAAGGAGCGCGGAGCATCTACCTGCCGAGAATCAGCGCGTTTGGCGCTAATTTCAATGGCCTCGCGCAGCGCAAGAGCCGCGATGAAACTGCAAAGCAATTACAAACATTGCTCACGTTCCATCCAACTTTCGCCGCCTCGCGCGAGTTGGACATCGTTGGCGGCTACGAGTTCAGCCAGAACACCCTCAACGAGTTCGGCGTCGAGACCCGCAACTACCTTACGGACGCCTTCACCTTCAACAGTCTTGGCAGCGGTAACACCCTCGAGCCGCCTTACGCGTTCAAGACCGACAGCCGCATCGTCTCGTTCTTCGGCAGGGCAAACGCTGGACTGCTCGAGAAGTACTTCCTCACCTTCGTCGTCCGAAAGGACGGAGCATCCCAGTTCGGCGCCAACCATAAGTGGGCAACCTTCCCGGCTGTATCCGCCTCGTGGCGCTTGAGCCAGGAAGGCTTTATGCGCACCGGACCGTTCAGCGAGTTGAGATTGCGTGCCGGAATTGGCCGACAGGGCAACCCGGCCGTGCCACCGTATTCATCGCTGATTCTTCTCGGCGCTGATGGTGGATCGCGCTACGCATTCGGCGATCAGCCGGTGACGGGCGTGACGCCGCAGCGCAACGCCAACCCCGATCTCAAGTGGGAAGAGACCCAGCAGAGCAACGTCGCTCTCGACTACGGCATTCTGAATAACAGACTGAACGGCAGTCTCGAGTACTACGTCAAGAACACCCACGACTTGCTGTTGACGGTGCAGGTTCCGCAGCCGGCGGTGGTCGGTGATCGCCTGGAGAACATTGGAAAGATCCGCAACAGAGGAGTCGAGTTCTCGCTTGATGGTCTCGTGATGCAGCGCGCTGCTCTGACCTGGAACGCTGGATTCGTCTTCTCGCACGACAAGAACACCGTCGTCGACCTCGGCGGCCGCAGCTTCATTCCAGACGCCTTCGCCAGCGGTCAGGGTCAGTCGAACCAGACCACCCAGCGCATCATACCTGGCCAACCACTCGGCACGTTCTTCGGGCCTATCTTCGCCGGCTGGGATGCCACGGGTCGCCAGTTGTTCAACCACTACACGGTCACCCGCGATGCGAACGGCAATGAGACCAGCCGCGTCCTGGCCGGTACGACCCTGTCTCCCAGCGGTGACGATCAGGTGATTCTCGGGAATGCGAATCCGAAGTACACCCTCGGACTTCACACCAACGGCAACTTTAGGTCGTTCGATTTCAGCATGCTGATCAACCGGGTCGCCGGACAGAAAGTCTTCAACAACACCGCGCTGGTGTACTCGACCAAGAGCAACGCACTCCAGGACAAGAACTTCCTGACATCCGCGCTAAGTGATCCGACCAGTATCCGTGATCCCGCAGTCTACTCGTCGCGCTGGATCGAAAATGGATCGTTCACCCGTTTGGCGAACATCACCATCGGTTACACGTTCGACATGCCGCAGTTCACCGGTTTGGGGAGAGGAGCTCGCGCCTACATATCGGCTGACAACCTGGGCCTGTGGACGCCGTACTCGGGCTACGACCCAGAAGTACATTCTCAGCTGCCGGGCATCGCCCCCCGCGGTATCGATTACCTCCACTACCCGCGTCCGCGTACGTGGACGGGAGGCCTCCGTGTCGCATTCTAGGAACCGATTCATGGATAAAAAAATTGCAGCGGCCGGAGTGTTCGCACTCCTCGTGTTCGCCCCGGCCTGTACGGACCTCACCGAGGTTCCGCAAAGCTCAATCACTCCCCAGAACTTCTATCGCAACGAAGGTGAAGTGATCGGTGGGCTGGCGTCTGTGTACGCCCAGCTCAGAAGTCTGGATGACGATTACTACAACACGTCGGAGATCAGTACCGACGAGATGATAGTTCCGACTCGTGGCTCCGACTGGTACGACAACGGTCAGTG
>Ga0070707_100003648_pt1 | contig 14511 bp, 12 predicted proteins | sample KBSK5502metaG_FD_65468 | JGI IMG/M metagenome (GOLD analysis project Ga0070707, IMG submission 65468) | Corn, switchgrass and miscanthus rhizosphere microbial communities from Kellogg Biological Station, Michigan, USA - KBS K5-50-2 metaG | ecosystem: Host-associated > Plants > Roots >... | reverse complement strand
GGAAGAGGTGACCTGTCCGGACAGTCTAAATAACAAAAAACCGGCCCGAAGTGGGTTGGTACAGCGATTCACGGTTGCAGATGGCCTATCGAATTATCCACCATGTCCGATGGGAGCACCGGCAACGGCTGCAAGCGATCGCCGTATCGCAGCAGGATGAGAAGCGAGCCAGCCGACAGAGGAGGGAGGCACATGTGGCTTCCTCTTGTGGCGTGACGATGGCGTGGTTCCCTAATGTCACTGCTGCGCCTTTACAGCGTGGCAGAGATGCGCGTCCTTGTGATACGCTTCTCTTATCAAGAGACAAGAAGGAGCGGAGCGGTCTTGACCACGGACAGGGACGCTCTGGTTTGGAGAACGCAGTGCGAGTGATGGAAGTCCTCGTGGCTCGTGACCACGACGATCACCTGCATCACCATCACTGCAACAGGCGAGCGCCACTCCAGGTGGTGCCATCTCATAGCATGAAAAACGTATGGAGGTCCATTATGGCGCAAGTGTATGTCCCCGACGATCCCCGCGTGCGCGAACAGCTGGAAGGCGGAGGAACGACGATTTCGCGTGCGGAGCCGCCAAGGCGCCGTCTTCACCGGCCACGGCACTTTGGAGTCATCGACCTGGCCGTGTTCCTGGCGGTGCTGGCCGCGATCACCCTGCTCGTGCTGGCCGCCTCGCGCTGGGTCGCGCCGCTCACGCCCAACGTCGCGATCGCTCTCTCCCCTGCGGTGTTACCGGCCTACGCCGGCTACTCGCTGCTGCGCATGTTGCTGGCCTACCTGCTCTCGCTGGTGTTCACCCTGATCTACGGGCATATCGCTGCCACCCATCGCCGCGCGGAGCGGGTCATGCTCCCCATCCTGGATATTTTGCAGAGCATTCCCATTCTCTCGTTCCTGCCCGCCGTGACCCTCGCGCTGGTGGCGGCCTTTCCGCATTCCAACATCGGCCTCGAACTCGCCAGCGTCGTCCTCATTTTTACCAGCCAGGCCTGGAACATGACCTTCAGCTTCTACCACGCGGCAAAAACGCTCCCCGCCGACCTGCAAGAGGTCTCGACCGTCACCCGGCTGCGCCCCTGGCGGCGCTTCCTCGTCCTGGAAGTCCCCGCCTCGATGATCGGGCTGATCTGGAACAGCATGATGTCCTGGGCCGGGGGCTGGTTCTTCCTGATGGCCTCGGAGCAGCTGACGCTGGGGAGCCGCTCGTTCCAACTGCCCGGACTGGGCTCGTACCTGCAGGCGGCGGCCAATGCGGGCAACACCGGGGCGCTCCTGCTCGGCCTCGCCACGCTCATCGCCCTGATCGTGCTGCTCGACCTGCTGTTCTGGCGTCCCCTGGTGGCCTGGGCCGACAAGTTCAAGGTCGAACAGAGCAGTGGCGCTGATGTCCCGCACTCGCCCGTGCTGGATGCCCTGCGGCGCTCAGCCCTGGTGGCGCTCATCACCCGCCGCGTGTTTCGCCCGCTGGAGCGGGGGCTGGCGCGCCTGTTGGACCGCCTGCAGCCCCTGCCAGGTTCCGCACCACCGCCTGCGCAGGCTCCGCCTGCCGCTCGTGTGCCATCGCTGCGGCGGCTTGCCGGGTGGGTGCTGGCGGGCGGGCTTTGCGCGCTGGTGCTCCTGGGGCTGGCATTCATGCTGCGGCTGCTCGTCCAGGTTCCCGTGAGCACCTGGGGGACACTGCTGGTGGCGGCGCTAGCCACCTGGCTGCGCACCCTGGCAGCCCTGCTCATTGGCGTGGCCTGGACGCTCCCGCTTGGGGTCGCGATTGGCCTCTCGCCCAAGTGGTCGCGCCGCCTGCAGCCGGTGGTGCAGGTGGTGGCCTCCATTCCGGCCACCGCACTGTTCCCGGTGCTGCTGCTGGCGCTGGTGGCTCTGCCCGGCGGGTTGTCAGGGGCCGCGATCCTGCTCATGCTGCTAGGCACCCAGTGGTACATCCTCTTCAATGTGATCGCGGGCGCGATGGCCATCCCCAGCGACCTGCGCGAGGCCACCACCGTCTATCACGCGTCCGGCTGGCGCAAGTGGCGCACGCTCATTCTGCCCGGCATTTTCCCCTACCTGGTGACCGGCCTGCTGACTGCCAGCGGCGGGGCCTGGAATGCCAGCATTGTCTCGGAGTACGTGCAGTTCAATGGTCACGTCACGAGCACCGTTGGCCTGGGAGCCAGTATCGCTTCCGCGGCGGCTGCCACTCCCGCCCCCAACTTCCCCGTGCTGCTGGCCGCCACGCTGCTGATGGCCGTCTTTGTCGTGCTGCTCAATCGTCTCGTCTGGAAGCGGCTCTATGCCCTGGCTGAGCGCCGCTTTACCCTAGCATAGGAAGGAAGAAGGTATCTATGACACAGAGAGTTGATCGCTCTGGACAAGACGGCACAGCACCCCCGGCACCAGTGCTGCTGGAGGCCCGGCGGGTGAGCAAAGTCTACGCAGCGCAGGGCAAGCAGCCACGCGGGGTTCGTCCTCCACTCGTGCTGGACGAGGTGGATCTCCAGATCGCCTCCGGGGACTTTGTGGCGTTGCTCGGCCCCTCCGGCTCCGGCAAATCCACCCTGCTGCGCATCCTGGCGGGCCTGCTACGTCCGACATCGGGGCAGGTGCTCTTCCGGGGCGTGGCCCAGCACGGCCCCAATCCACACCTGGCGATTGTCTTTCAATCGTTCGCCCTCTTTCCGTGGCTCACGGTCTTGCAGAATGTCGAACTTGGCCTGCAGGCCCAGGAATTGACCCGCACCCAGCGGCTCAGGCGCGCGCTGGCTGCCATCGATACGATTGGACTGGACGGCTTTGAGGATGCCTACCCCAAGGAACTCTCCGGCGGCATGCGCCAGCGCGTGGGGTTTGCGCGCGCCCTGGTCGTCGAACCGGAGCTGCTCTTTATGGATGAGCCCTTCAGCGCCCTCGATGTGCTGACGGCGGCCAACCTGCGCAAAGAGCTGCTCTCGCTGTGGCGCCAGCAGAAAATGCCCACCCGCGCCATCGTGCTGGTCACCCACAACATCGACGAGGCGGTCAGTATGGCGGATCGTATCCTGGTGCTGGGAGCCGATCCCGGCCACATTCGCGTCGAGTTAGAGAGCTTGCCGTCCCAACAGCGGGATCCGCGCGTCGAGGCGTACACGCGCCTGGTCGATCTCATCTACCGCATCATGACCAGCCCACAGACCGATATCGAAACGCTGCTCGCCCAGGCACACCCGCGGCCCCCGAAAGGTCCACTCACCCCTCCCAAGCCGGCGCGGCCCTACCAGACCCTGCCGCATGTGGCGATTAGCGATGTGACCGGGCTGATCGAACTGGTGTATACATCTGGGGATCGCGAAGACCTCTATCAACTGGGGCGCGACCTGCAGCTGGAGGTGGACGAGCTGCTGCCGCTGGTGGACGCGGCAGACCTGCTCAACCTGGCCGACCCCCAGGAGGGCGACCTGGTGCTGACCGAGATCGGCAAGCGCTTCGCGGAGGCGGACGTGCTGGAAGAGAAACAGATCTTCCGCCAGCAGGCGCTCGCGCGCATTGGCATGCTCCGACACATCGTCGCTGACCTGGAGCAGGACGAGGGTCACACCGTCTCGGAAGACGGCTACCTCGCCCAGTTGCAAGAGCACTTCAGTGAGGACGAAGCCCGGGCGCAGCTGGAAACGGTCATCGACTGGGGACGCTATGCCGAACTGTTCTCCTATGTCGAGGAGCGTGGCATTTTCCGTCTGGAAGCCCCAGAGACACAGGAGGAGGCGTAATGGAGCAGCACACCAAAGAGCACGAGGGCCTGGTGTTGCATCCGAAGGCACCACGCCGCCTGCACCGGCGGATCGTGCGGCGTCTGCTGTTCATCCTGGGGATCTTTGGACCGGGGCTCATTGCCGCCAACGCGGGCAACGACCCCGGCGGCATTGCCACCTACAGCAGCATGGGATCGCAGTTCGGCTACCAGATGCTGTGGGTGATGCCTATCCTGATGGTAGGCGTCGCGATGGTCCAGGAGATGTGCGCGCGCATGGGTGCCGTGACCGGCAAAGGGCTCTCCGACCTGATTCGGGAGAACTTTCCCCTGCGTCTGACCCTCTTTGTCATGTTCGTCTTCCTGCTCGCCAACGGGGGAGTGATTGTGTCGGAATTCATTGGCATCGCCGCCGCGCTGGGCCTCTTTGGCATTCCTCCCTGGATTGGAGCGCCGTGCGGGGGTGTGCTCATCTGGTGGCTGGTGGCACGCGGCTCCTACAAGCGCGTCGAGAACGTCTTCCTGGCGGTGACCTTTGTCTTCTTTGCCTATGTGTTCTCCGCCTTTCTCGGCAAACCCAACTGGGGTCAGGTGCTCTCCGGCACGCTCATCCCCACCATCCAACTCAAGGGGGCCTATATCCTGACGCTCATTGCCGCCGTGGGCACCACGATTAGCCCCTACATGCAGCTCTATATCCAAAGCGCGGTTGCTGAGCGCAGCATACACATGAGTGACTACAAGTACGAGCGGCTGGAAGTCTACGTGGGATCCATCTTCTCCGTCTCCATCGCCTTTTTCATTGTTGTGTCCACCGCAGCGACGCTCTTCGTCCACAGTGGTGGCAAGGGGGTCCTCATTGGTTCCGCAGCAGAGGCGGCCCAGGCTCTCGCGCCTTTCCTGGGCATCTTTGCTAGTCGAGCGTTTGCCGTTGGCCTACTGGGAGCGGCCCTCCTGGCATCCGGCGTCCTGCCGCTCTCGACAAGTTATTCGCTCTCCGAAGCGTTTGGGTTTGAACGGGGCGTGGGAAGAACGTGGCGAGAGGCTCCGTTCTTCTGGGGGCTGTTTACCGTCCTCATTCTGATTGGGGTGGTGGTCGCTATGCTGCCCAATCTGCCAGTGATCCAGATCCTGCTCAACCTCTATCTGCTCAACGGCCTCTTGCTCCCCATCATCCTCTTTGCTATTCTGTACCTGGTGAACCAGAAACGGCTGATGGGACGCTACACCAATGGCCTGGTCTACAATGTCGTGTCCTACACGCTCGCCATCGTGGTCAGCGGACTGGCCGTTCTCTACCTGCTCACCCAGGTCCTCTCGTTCTTTGGCATCCAGCTTTTTGGATAAGCAGCACAGGAGAGACAGGGCCATGCATGGTGCCATTGAAAAGGAAAACCGAACAGGAGGGAAATCATGGAACCGCAAAGGCGGCGTCTCCTCCGGGATGAGACGCACCCCCCAACCAGACGAGATCGCGTGATCGTGCTCCTCGTCTCGCTCAGCTTCTTCGTGTTGCTGATCCCATTGGCACACCCCTTCCACGCGTCCCTCGTCGGTTGGATCGTCATGCTCACGGTGATTGGCCTGCCGGTGGTCACTATCAATGTGCTGCTTCCTTTCAGCCGGTGGGAACAGAAGCCTCCCACCGATGGAAGCCCATCGCACCAGAAGGGGTCGCATGAGGAGAGTGGAGGCGAGCTGGAGTGGGGCGTTTCCGATCGGGGGGCAAAGCATCTGAGAGCACGTGGGGGGAGCCGTCGGCGGATCAAGACGGTGGAGGGCACCTCATTGCGCTGTGAACAGCAGGCATCAGGGCTCTTGCTGAATGCGCGGCCCCTGCTCACGGTGCATCTGTTGCAGGACGGTCTCGTCCACCTCGAGACGGATGTACAGCAGTTCCTGATCACTGGAGCAACCTATTGGGAAATGGTCTTCGGGAATGAAGGACCAACACCCATGCAAGCAGGGCTGCTGCTTGCACGACTCGACGAACTCACGGACCTGCTCCAGGCGATCGTGGTCGGGGAGGCCAAACCCCGCGCAGAGCAAGCTCAGGAATGAAGAGCGATGTGCTCGGAGCACCATCTCGATCAGACAGATCATGTGTTGATCACCCCTTGCTCTCCTGAATCATCGAAAATGGCGAAGGGCCAGCATCATGCGACGAGGGGTCCCCTGTCGGTATTCCATGCGGCAGGCATGCCATCTGACAAATCAGTTGCGCAGGCTCTCGAAAGCTGCTAAGATCAACCCATCATCTTTGACCGAGGAGACGCAGCCCATGACACACACCGATTCACCACACCCTCGCCTCGACCCCAAGTACCGCTTCCTGGAGCGGCGCAAGACGCTTGCCACGCGCCCTGATGTCGAACACCTCGCCAACGACATTCGTCACCTCCTCGCCACCGCCCAAACCGAGCAGTTGCGCACCCTCCTTCACGCTGAGTATCCCGCTGACCTCGCCGATGCGCTGTCTTTTCTGAATGACGCAGAGGACAAGACGGTCTTCGATCTGCTTGAGGCGGCAGAAGCGGCTGAGGTGCTCGATGAAGTCGATGCAGAGACGACGGCCCGCCTCGTCCGAGGCTCCTCCCCTGAGCGGTTGGCGGATATCCTGTGCGAACTGATGCCCGACGAGGCGACTGACATTGTCAGTACCTTTGACGCCCAGACGCGGGAGCGCGTGTTGGCACTCCTGCCCGCCGAAGAGGCCGAGGCCATCCGCACCTTGCTTGCCTATCCAAAGGAAAGCGCGGGCGGCATCATGACCTCAGGCTTCGTCGCTGTCCCCCAAACCGCCACGCAAGCCGAAACCGTCCGAGCCTTCGTGAACGCACCCAACGCCGAGCACCAGTTCTACATCTATGCGCTCGACGAGCAGGGTGGGATCACGGGGGTGCTCGACCTGCGGCAACTGTTACGCGCGAGCCCCACGACACGCATCGGCGACATGATGACCGGCGATGTGCTGCACGTGCCGCCCGACATGGATCAGGAGCACGTGGCGCGCCTCTTCTCGCGCTATGATCTATTGATGCTGCCAGTCGTCGAACCAGGCACCAACCGGTTGCTGGGGGTGATTACCGCCGACGACGTGATTGATGTCATCGAATACGAAGGCACCGAAGATGTCCTGCGCACCGCAGGGTCGGACGCCCAAGAGCTCGAGCGCCGCTCGCCGACACGTATCGCCCTGCTGCGCTTGCCCTGGATCATGGCGACGATGTTGATCGAATTGTTGGCGGGAGTCGTGATCCACGTGTTTGATAGTACCCTGACGCAGGTGATTCTGTTGGCGAGTTTTATGCCGATCATCTCTGCCATCAGCGGCAATACGGGCTTACAATCCGCGACCATTATCGTGCGTGGGCTTTCCACCGGTCAGGTCCGCCTCACGCGCTGGCGATCTGCCCTGCTCAGGCAAGTGAAGACGACGCTCATTCTGGGAGCGGCGGCAGGAGTGGTGCTCGGCGTGATTGGGGGCATCTGGTACGGCAAGCTGGCCTTTGGCCTGATCATCTTGGTCGGGATGTTTATGGCGGTCAACATTGCAGGCATCGTAGGCACGATCGTGCCTCTCATCTCCAAGTCCTTGGGCTTTGATCCCGCGCTGACCTCCGGTCCCTTTGAAACGGCCTTCCAGGATGTGGTGGGTATCAGCATCTTCTTGAGCTTAGCAACGGCTTTGATCAAATTTCTGCTCTCGTGAGCGCCTCTGGGCTCACCATCCTGGTCAGCCTGGGGGCCGGGCAGCCCTGTGGTCATTGAAGGACTGAGTAGCTTTGGCATGCATCCCAGGGGCTGAGAGCAGCAAGAGCGGCGCACCGCAAGGACCTGGACCGCACTTGCGTTCAGACAGCGAGGAACCGCAATGAATGAGATCATCGGATGGCTTGCTCTTCTGCTTCCTGTGGTGTTGGTCAGCGTGCTCCTCATCTACCTCCTCTCCCGCATGCGGAAGATGAAGTGAGGACGCAGAGATGGGACAGGCCAAGAGATGCGACCATGCTGCCCCTCTCGATCGAAGACGGCGAATCTCCAAGAAATAGTGCAAATGGCTTTCCTGCACATTTTCCTCAGGATAGTAGTCCAACTTCAAGCTGAGAACGGCGCGTTGCTTCCCATTTGGTTCTGTGCTACTATATGAGCAGATAGTCATAGAGTGAAGGAGAAGAGGCGATGGCAAAAGGAGAGGTCCTCACCCCGATCGATTCCGAAGGAGTACGGGCAGCTCAGGCGGCGGCTCTTCCCGAAGCGCACCTGCTTCTGCTTGTCGAGACATTTCAGGCGCTGGCAGACCTGACGCGGGCCCGTATCCTCTATGCCCTGACGATGCGCCCCCTGTGTGTCCGCGATCTCGCCATTCTCGTTGGGGTGTCCGAATCGGGAGTTTCGCACCAGCTGCGCGTTTTACGGGATCGCCGCCTGGTCAAACCACGACGTGAAGGGAACATTATTTACTACGCAGTGGATGATCATCATGTGGCTACCCTCTTCAAAGAGGCCGACTACCACGTCGATCATGTCCGGCAAGGACTGCCCGATCATCCCTATCGCGCCTAGCTTCTCACAGGTGCTGTGTGTGCTGCATGGCTCGCGTAAGCAGCACACCTCTTTTTTCGAGAGCTACGTGACTACTTGAACATACATGCAGCGAAAGGAGGCCCTATGGCTTCATCATCTTCGCGTCTTCTGCGTTTTCAGAGCGCGTGTGTGACCTGTGTGCGTGGAGGACAACGAGCAGTTTCGCGCTACCACGATTTTCTCGCTGCTCCAGGCACGCTCTTCACGCTGGCAAGTCTCCTGCTGCTCATTGCTGCAACCATTCAGACCCCCGATGGACTTATCAACTCGGCCCACGCGCACACCTGGCTTTTTCTGCTCGCGGCTTTGGTTGGCTCGGTCTACATCTGGTGGTCGGCGATAGGGGGCATCCGCGAGCGCGACTTTACGGCTGATATTCCGGTCTCGTTTGCCACGGCGGCGGCGCTCATCATCGGTCAATATTCAGCTGCAGCGGTCGTGGCCGTGCTCTTGCTGCTGGGTGGGATGCTGGAAGAGTTTGTCTCCGCGCGCGCAGGCAATGCCCTCGACTCTCTGGCAAAGCTGCTCCCTGACCGGGTGACCGTCAGACGGAACGGCGAGGATCAGGTGGTGGCCCTCTCGGAGGTGTTGCTCGATGATGTGGTGCTGATCCGCTCCGGCGACCGTCTTCCGGTTGATGGCGTGGTTGCCCAGGGAACCGCTTCGATCAATCAAGCCGCTATCACTGGCGAAAGTCTGGCGATTGAGAGGCGTCCTGGCGATCCCGTCTTTGCGGGAACACTCAACGAACTGGGAACGCTCGAAGTGCGCACGACCAAAGTGGGAGAGGAGACCACGCTTGGCCAGATCCGCCGCATGGTCGAGGAAGCAAAGGCGCAGAAAGCGCCCATTGAGCGCATTCTCAACCGCTACGCCAAGTTCTACACGCCCGCCGCGCTCATGCTGGGGGCACTGGTCTGGTGGTGGAGTGGGGATATCCTGCGCGCCATTACCATCCTGATTGTGTTCTGCCCCTGTGTCATGGTGCTGGCCACGCCAACAGCACTGGTTGCCTCGATCGGCAATGCCGCACTGCGTGGCAGTCTGGTGAAGAAAGGCGCCACCATTGAGGCCATGGCGAAAGTCACCGCCGTGGCGTTTGATAAGACAGGAACGCTCACCTTTGGTCAGCCCAAACTCACCACGCTTGATCCCCTTGGGCAGATGACCGAGAGCGAGTTGCTCCGTCAGGCCGCCATTGCGGAGAAGCTAAGTGAACATCCGCTGGGACGGGCTGTGGTACAGGCGGCCATCGCCCGTGGGTTGACCGTTCCTGATCCAAGGGAGTTTACGGTACTGCCAGGATTAGGTGTGCGGGCCTGCATCGAAGGAGCGGAGGTGATCATTGGTCGACCACGACTGCTCTCTGAACAGGGCATCACCGTCGATCCACATGTGCAGGTCCGAGCAAAGAATCTGGCAGCCGTGGGACGCACCGTCATTCTGGTCGCACACAACAGCCAGGTGATTGGCATGCTTGTGCTGGAAGATACCTTGCGGCCAGAGGCAAGTTCGGTGATCACACGACTCAAGAAACTCGGTATCCGCACGGTCCTCGTCACTGGTGATAACACCGTGACGGCCCAGCGGATCGCCGGAGAGTTAGGGATCAGCGAGGTGCATGCCGACGTGCTGCCCGCGCAGAAAGTGGAGCTCGTCAAGCAGTTGCAGGCCCAGGGGCTGAATGTGGCCTTTGTGGGTGACGGCGTGAATGATGGACCAGCCCTCGCGACGGCGAACGTGGGCGTAGCGATGGGGTTGGGTGGTACCGATGTGGCGATTGAAACAGCAGAGATCGCGCTCTTGTCCGATGACCTGACGAAGCTGCCTCACCTGCTCAGTCTCTCGCGCCAGGCGATGCAGGCGATCAAGCAGAATCTGATCTTCTCGCTCTCGGTGCTGGCGATTGCGGTGGGGCTTGCTATTCCCGGTATCCTCCTGCCGGTAACGGGCGCGCTGCTGCATGAACTCTCCTCCCTTCCGGTCATCGCCAACTCGGCGCGGCTGATCGGCATTCGGGAGCGAGCCGAATAAGCGAGAATCTTGTCGTGCCCTCCTGTGAGAGAGGGGACACCCAAAAAAAGGAGCACACTATGTGTACGTTTGAGCACGAGCGCGCCGTTGTCGTGTGTGATATTGCTCTTCGCCGGGTACGTGAAGCAGTAAACACCGCCTTTGGCGATGTGGTCCAGTTGACGCCAATCACTGGTCAAGGGACGTGTGTTGAAGTCCCGCCATCCGTAGACGAGGAAGTGTTTCAAAGAGTGGCGCGCGAGGCCATTGCAGCGGCACAGGAGGCGTCGAACAGTGCGTATCGTATACTGTACGGCACAGGGGAGGATGAAATCTCTTAATCTTTCTACACGCTACCATGGGAGATGAGTATGGCCGAGAAGCACTCTACAAGCGATCAACCGAACAGCCTCGACGTTGCACGATACCGCGCGAACTACCTCGCTGAGCAAGAAGGAATCTATCTGTATAGCAAGCTCGCCGAGGTCGAGAGCGATGCGCATCTGGCAGAACTCTACCGGCGTCTTGCTGGTATTGAACAACGCCACTCGGATCTCTGGAAGGCCCAGTTGACCCGTGCAGGTGAAACACCTCCGACCTCTGCGCCGAACTGGCGCATCAGGACACTCCTCTGGATTGCCAGGCGCCTTGGGACAGGCGCCATCCTCTCCACCATCTCCTCGATGGAAAAGCGTGCCATGACCGATTACGATACCCAGCCAGAGGCAGTCAATGCTGGGCTCCCCGCGGATGAGCGCTCGCACACCCGCCTGTTTGGCTACTTCCTCTCTTCGACGAAGGGCGGGATCGCAGGCCCCCTGCTCGCCCAGTTTGAAGGCCGTCACCGCAGCGCGGGCGGCAATGAGTTACGCGCGGCCGTGCTGGGGGCGAGCGACGGCCTCACCTCGAACCTCAGCCTGGTCATGGGAGTCGCGGGAGCCACCCTCACGGGCCATGCTGTCCTCATCGCTGGCTTTGCCGGCTTGCTGGCCGGGGCCTTCTCGATGTCCATCGGAGAATGGGTCTCCGTCCAGAGCGCGCGTAAACTCAACCGGCACCAGATCGCCATCGAGCGCCAGGAACTGCAAGACGCCCCCCAGGAGGAACAGGAAGAACTCGCGCTGATCTATCAATCGAAAGGTCTCGACGAACACACAGCCAAAGACCTGGCGGCCAGTCTGATGAAGCAGAGCGGTACCGCCCTGGATACGCTGGCGCGCGAAGAACTGGGCATCGATCCAAAAGACCTCGGCGGGTCCGCCTGGGGAGCAGCCATCACCTCGTTTTTCCTGTTCGCCATCGGGGCCATTCTCCCGGTGTTTCCGTTCATCTTCACCAATGGGCTCGCCGCGGTCGTCATCAGCCTGATCATCAGCGTGTTTGGCTTGTTCGGCATCGGCGCTGGCGTGAGCCTGACCGCTGGCTCTCCTCTCTGGAAAGCGGGTGGGCGACAGATCCTCCTCGGCCTGCTGGCAGCAGGCATCACTTTTGGCCTAGGAAAACTCATCGGTTCAGCAGTCGGGTAGCCATCGCTTCGGTGGCGTTCCCTTTTCTATTATTACGAAGAGGAAGTCGTATGGACAAACAAGCTCTCTCGGTGCTCTCGGGAGAACAGGCACTCACTCAACTGCATACCTCTCGCGCAGGGCTGAGCCAGAGCGAAGCAGAGACACGTCGTGCGACCTTTGGCCTCAACATGCTTACGAAAAGCAGGCATACGGCACTGGACATCCTGGGCAGGCAATTGAAAAGCTCGCTGGTGTACTTATTGGCCTTTGCCACCATCTTCAGCTTTGTCCTGCGCGATCTGTCAGATGGGAGCATCATCGCCGTGATCCTGGTGATCAATGCCTCGCTTGGCTTTTTGCAAGAATACCGCTCCGAGCGGGCCGTCGAAAAGCTCTCCTCCTTCATCAGCAAGCAGGTGTCCGTGAAGCGCGATGGGAAAACCGCCTTGCTTGATGAAGGCCTGCTGGTCCCAGGTGATATTCTCTTCCTGAAAGAAGGAGACATCATTCCCGCGGATTGCAAACTGCTCTCCGCGGAGAATCTCCAGGTCAACGAAGCGCAGCTGACCGGGGAATCGCTTCCCATCACCAAAGCAGCCCAGGCCGGGGCAGGACAACACGCGGCAGACGGCGACGCGTCTTTGCTGTTTACCGGCAGTGTGATCGAAAAAGGGGAAGCGAGCGCCGTCGTGTACGCCACAGGCGATGCAACCGAGCTGGGGAAAATCGCCGCGCTCTCGACAAAAACGCGCAAAGTGACCCAATATGAACAATCACTGCAGGCTTTCAGCTCCTTACTCATCAAGGTCGTGCTCGCGACGCTCGTCGTCACGTTTCTTGCCAAGCTGCTACTGACCCGTGACCTTTCCCATCTGCCGCAATTCCTGCTGTTTATCGTCGCCTTGGCCATCGCCGTCGTGCCGGAAGCGCTGCCCGTGATTGCCACCGTCACGCTTTCCAGGGGGGCCATGCTACTGGCCAGAAAACAGGTGGTCGTCAAACGACTCTCGTCGCTCGAGGATCTCGGCAACATTACACTGCTCTGCACCGATAAGACGGGAACGCTCACCGAGGGGAAGATGAGCATCCAGAAAATCGTTGCGGGCGATCCCCTGCGCTTGCAACTCTTTGCTTGCGCTACTTTAGAGTCTGTAAACGATGCGGACGCGACGCGGCAAAACTCCTACGACGCGGCGTTTCTCGCCTACATCCCTCCCGAGGTGCAACAGCAGGCCAAAGTGTTCAGACAAGTTCAGGCGTGGCCTTTTGATCCAGAGTCTCGCAGAAGACGCATGGTTATCGAAGAGAGCCGCACGAACACCTGCTACCTGGTCGTCATTGGCGCGGTCGAAACGCTGCTGGAACTCTCGGATTGCCAGAGCCAGCAAAAGGAGCAGTATGCGACGGAGGTGACAAGCGACGGCAAGCAGGGCTTGCGTGATATCGCCCTGGCCTATCGCGAACTGCCCTCGACTGCTCCCATCACCATCCAGGACTATGAGCAGCACCTGACCTTTTTGGGTTTTGCGACGCTGGTGGACCCGCTGCGGCCAACCACCAAACAGACCATCGCACGGGCAGAAAGCCTGGGAGTCGCCATCAAAATCTTGAGCGGGGATAGCAGGGAGGTCGCAGCCTACATCGGGAGCCAGATCGGACTGGGAGGCCAGGTCTATACCGGCGATGAGCTCGCCAAGCTGTCCCCCGCAGAACTGAAACGTGCCGTGTCAACCTGCAACGTGTTTGCACGGGTTTCCCCCGCGCAGAAGTACGCCATCATCGAAGCCCTCAAGGGTGAACACGTCGTTGGTTACCAGGGAGATGGCATCAACGATGCACCAGCGCTCAAGCTCTCCGATGTGGCCTTAGCGGTTGATACCGCGACGGCTGTCGCGAAGGAGTGCGCGGATATCGTGCTGCTGAAACAGGATCTGGGCGTGATTATCAACGGCATTGAGGAAGGACGCGCCATCTTCCTCAATATTGATAAGTACCTGAAATACACCATGGTGGGCAATTTTGGCAATTTCTTCGCCCTGGCCATCCTGTACCTCTTCGCGCTCAACCTGCCATTGCTCCCCGTCCAGTTGCTGTTAACCAGTCTGATTACCGATGTTCCCCTGATCACCATCGCTTCCGATACCGTCGACAGTAAGGAGACCATGAAGCCGGAGAAATACCAGACGCGGTCGTTGCTGCTGATTTCGCTGCTGCTTGGTTCGTGTACGGCGCTGTTTGAACTGCTCTACTTCGCGTTGATCTCGTTGCGAGCACCGATGTACGTCCAGACGAGTATGTTTCTCTTTCTCAGCTTGCTTCAGCTGGTCGTCATTGTCTCGATACGAAACCACGATTACTTCTGGAGAGGCGCAAAGCCCTCCCCGCTCTTAGCGGCAGCCGTCGCGCTGGCCTGTCTCGTCTCATTTGCGTTACCCTATCTCCCCCCGACGGCGCATCTGTTCTCGTTTGCGGCACTGCCTGCGCAAGAACTGGCGATCGTCGTTGGGTTGGCCCTGGCCTACGTCGTGGTCCTGGATGTGGTCAAAGTCTGGTTCTACCGGCGAGCAGACAAAGACGCTCCGCCCTTGCTCGATGTGCCACCATCCGCTCGGGCAAGGCACTGATGCGCGGGATCGCCAGCGCATCATAACCCTCCTAGCAGACCCTGGGGCTTCCAGGTCGAAGA
>Ga0070707_100003646_pt1 | contig 14519 bp, 19 predicted proteins | sample KBSK5502metaG_FD_65468 | JGI IMG/M metagenome (GOLD analysis project Ga0070707, IMG submission 65468) | Corn, switchgrass and miscanthus rhizosphere microbial communities from Kellogg Biological Station, Michigan, USA - KBS K5-50-2 metaG | ecosystem: Host-associated > Plants > Roots >... | reverse complement strand
TTGAAATAGGCGCAGACCGCGATGGCGTGGAGCAAGGCTTCATCGTTCCAGCCGGCATCGTACACCGCGGCCGCATCCGCCGCGGTCATCCGGCTCGGCGTCTCGGTGAGCTTGCGGACAAAACGCAGAATTGGCTTCAAGCGCGCGTCGACCGGTGCAACTGCGGTATCGTCCAGCGATGCGGCAAGCACGGCTTCATCGACGCCGAAGGCGCGTGCGACCAAGGAATGCGCGCCGTGACAGTACCGGCAGCTATTGACGCCGGATACGAAGGCGGCGATGAGCTCTCGCTGGCCGGGCGTCAACGGCGAGGGCCCGCGCATCAGGCGGTGCCCGTAGGGGCGCAGCTTCTCCAGCAAGTCGGCATAAGTCTGCCGCAGATCGGCCAATGTGGCATTCTCGGGAAGGGAGCGAAGCAGCGCCATCGATCCACGCCCTATTGTCCGGTCGATTTCCGGTTGCGCGCACTCACGGACGAGTCACGTTCCAGATCTCCTCGATGTCCGTGCCCGAATTGCGAACCACCTTGGAAATCGGGCAGAAGCGATGCAGATCGGCCTTCACCTTTTCCATGTCAGCCTCGCTCGCGTCCGTCGTTACATCGATGACGAGGCGGATTTTTGGAAAAGGCACTTCGATTTCTTCAAGCAACTGCGTGCCGCGACGATCGAAAGTCGACTCGGCTTCAATTGTCATGGCCTTGAGTTCGACGGCGTGTTTTTTCGCGCACTTGTGGCTGATGACGTTGGTGCAGGCGATGAGTGCAGCCACCATCGTTTCGGTTGGCGTCGGGCCCATGTTTGTGCCTTCGCGCTCCTTGGGTTCGTCGATGACCGCCTTGACGTCACGCACGGAAATTTCCGTGCGCGAATGGCTCGGACAGTTACCCCGAATGCGTTGCGTGACGGTAGTCTTCTCTCTCACGGTAACCATGACGTTGCTCCTGTTGTATCGATCGGCGGGGTAGAGATCGGCATATGGATCTTATCTCCCATGACTAGAGGCGCGTTGCGTGACCGGTCGGCAGCGCGCTTCGCGATTGGCGCCAGCCATCGACGGTCCAGGTGTCCCAGTCCCGCATCAGGAACAGCGCGGCAAAGCCGCCCCACGTAGGCCACGTCGAGATCCACAGATGGTTGCCGACCTTGGCCAGCCCCCATGGGTCGAACAACTGCCGCCAGCTCACGACCACGGTCACGGTGTGAACGAGCAGCGAGAGGCCATAACTGACCGTACGGTAAAATCCGAACAATAGGGTGAGCGAGAGTATCAGCTCGCCAACCCCCAAGGCGTACGATGCCGGTGCTGCCAGCGTCACTCCGTAAAAGTTGCTGGCGATGCGCGCGGTCGCGTCCGGGAGTATCAGCTTCTCGATGCTCCACTGCAGCAAAAAAATGGCGAGAAAGAACCGCAGGATGAGGAGCGCGGCGGGAATGCGTTTGTCGGTTTCAGGCGACATCTGATATCTCCTTGGTCAAGTTCCCCGTTTGATCGGCGCTTCGGCCTTCTTTAAGTGGTAGGAAACCGCACCGTAGGTGCAAACCGCGTAGGGAACGCAGTAGGTCAAAACAATCTTGAGCCAATTGATGGAGGCCATGCCGAGCAGCGCATCGCCCTGATTGATCAGGTTGAGCACCGTTCCGACGACGAGCGCCACGTAGAGCGACCGGCGGGGTACACCGTCCGATATCGCGCACCGGCATGCGAGCTTCCAGATCGAATTCGCACTACCTAGAAACACCATCCGAAAACCCCCGTAGAATCAAACGCGGCCATTTCATCCACCAGCTGCGCAAGCTGCGTATGGCAACTCATTCGATCACCTCGTCGATGCGGCTTATTCTGGCACCCGGGAGGCGTGGTGAGAAACCATGAGCCAGCGATCGCCGCGCTTTTCGTAAACTTGCGTCTCGATGATGGTAAAGCTGAGAGCCTGACCGCTCTTGTTTTTGCCTTCGACGCCCACAACGCCGGTGGTCCACGCCGTCGTTTGATCAATGTGAATGTGAGGCGTTTGTTTCGGCGATAGCTTCAACTCTGCCCAGAAGTCGAACACCCTCTCCTGCCAGTCTTTTTTGACGGCATCCCAGCCGACTGCTGGCGCTTTGTCCCTCGGGTTGATCAAGACCACGTAGGGTTCCTGAGCCCAAACGCTCTGCATTTTTCCGATGTCCAGATTCGCCAGCGCGGCATGAAAGGCGTTAACGGCGGCATGGACGTTATCACTGTCGGATCGCTGCTCCGCGTAACCAATTCCGTCACCCGCTCGCAGGGCAACTCCCACAAACACGAGCGACACAGTGGTCATTGCGAGCGTGGCACGTCGGTTCATTGTGTTCCTCCTCTTGCTCGACATTCCAACTTGATGATTTCTCGCCTCCCGACGGTGCGCAAGCTGCGCATCGCAACTCCTTCGGATCGCTCCGACGTTCATGTCTATGACGCTCCGACCAGGGCCGGCAGTTCGGCCAGCGATTTCACCGTTCGGTCGGGCGCACCGGGCAATCGCTCCGGCCGTTGCCCGTAGCGATTGCACCATACGACCTGCATCCCGAATGCGGAGGCGGCGTAGGCGTCCCAGGCGTTCGACGATTGGAACGCGATGGCGGCAGCCGGAACCCCGAGACGGTCGACGGCGAGTTGATAGACCTTGCGGTGCGGCTTGTAGACGCCGACCTCCTCGACCGAGAGCACTGCATCGAGCAGCGACGCCAGGCCGGCTGCCTTGACGGCCGCATCGAGCATATTGGGCGAGCCGTTCGACAGGATCGCGGTTCGCAGGCCCGCCTGCTTCAGGCGCGTGAGCACATCTGGGACTTCGGGAAATGCATCGAGCGTCAGGTAAAGATTCATCAAGCGGTCGCGCAGGCCTGGCTGTTCGATTGCCAACGTCTGCAACGCGAAGTCGAGAGCATCCCCGGTGACCTGCCAGAAATCCGCATGTCGGCCCTGCACGGCGCGAAGCCAGGTATATTGCAGCTGCTTGTCACGCCAGAGCGCGGTCAGTTTGTCGATGCTGTCCCCGAGCACATCGCGGCAGCCCTTGGCCGCAGCGGCAAAATCGAACAGCGTTCCATAGGCGTCGAAGACGCAGGCCTGCACGCCGATCAGAGGTCCCTGGTTCATGCGCGTCACCTCAGGTACGCCCATTTGCGATGGTTGACGGTCCAATGATATTCGAGAAAGCGCACCTTGAAATCGGCAGGAACCTGTACCGCACGATACCGGTTGACGTAGGCAATCAAGCTCGGGGCATGCGCGAGAAAATCTGCGGTGTAGAAATCGAAGATGGCCGACAGCCAGACCTCGCGTTTGGCGTGCTCGATCCACACGTTCCGACTATCCCCAATGAAGCTGCGTGCGGCCGTGTCAAGCTGCCCGTCGAGCCCGGCCGCGCTGAACGCGACGCGCGGAAGTCTCGGGCAGCTGACGACCATGCAATTGAGCGCGAAGTGAACCCGCTCCTCGCCGAGCGGACGGATGACGTCATTTTCGAATGTGTAGAGGGAGATTGATTTTCCGCCGATAGTGAACGTCCGAAGGTAGAAAAAGGTGAACTTCGTCAAGCCGCCGAGACTTTCGGGAACGCCGGCCTGAACGACTCCGTACATTGCCAACGCGTTATAGGCATTGATGTAGAAGGCGAGGCGCGAGTGCTTGTCAGGAAACCGTTGTGGCTGCGAGTCGGGATCGACGGCAGCGATAAACGCAACAACCCGATCCAAATCGACGTGATTCTGCCTCAGCGCATCAAAATCGATGCGGCCCGCGTCGTCGACGTATCGGGTCAGAACTTTTGTCCACGCGGCCTCCCATTCGCCGATGCTCCATGCTTCTGCTGCTGCGTCCCCGGCGGGAGCAGTCGTAGCGATCGAGATCAGCGAGAGAAGACCAAGAGCCATGTAAGTCACTCTTTGAATTCTGCGCAACGTTCTTGCCCATTCTCGACGATCTAACTAGACCCAGCGGCACGCTTGAGAGGTTCTTTTTCAGCCTTGCGCCCCAGATCGGTCGGGCGATGCATGCCGGCAGAGCTTTCCATCAGTTCTCCCGAGACCGGATTCCAAAAACGGTCGCCTTGGGGTCCGCTGAGCCTGACTGACGCGAAGATGAAGGCGTTTCGCTTGGCGTTGTGCAGGCACATCGAGATAGGGCCGCGCTGCGTCATGGCCATGAAAGCACAGGCGTCGACGCGGTCCCGTTCCAAGCGACACGCGTCCATGAAGTCGTGGATGACGAACGACAGCTTGTTCACGCGACAGCGCGCTGCCCAGAGATCGGCCCTTGCCTGCCACGCCTTCCGGACCAGCCAACCGACGGCTTTGAACGAAAGATACGGGCTCGTTAGAACTCCCGTCATGAACGTGGCTATGACCTTGGACCGGCTGCGGCGATCGAAACTCAAAAGTGGCATGCGCTCGAGAATCGCTTCTAAGAATCGTCGGTCGTCGAGCGCGTCGTAGGCTCTGTTGTTGGCCACGAAGATCATTCCATAGCGATTGCAGCGCGCGTGTCCAACGCGCAGCGCGTCGAAGGAGATCGAAGATCTTGCGCCCTTCTCGATCTGCTCCTGGACTGACCGGACGGTGATCACTGCGCTGCGGCGCCCTAGGATGGTGCGGCCGGTATCGGCCTGGAGTTGAAAGGACGCTAGGCGCACGACGTCGCAATTGCGGACGAAGAATTTTATGATTTCCGCTACTTCTTCAAAATTGCGGTCGACGACCGTCGTATTGAACATCACCGACAACGGCAGTCCGCGTGCGCGCTCGATGTAATCCTGACGTATCTCATTGAGTGCGCCTTCGCTTTCGTAGCCTCGGCGTTCCTGCGTCAGATCAACATGAAACGCGACGTCGACGAGCCCCGCTTCGACGAGCTCGACGAGCAGCCCGCGCTTGGCACGGATGCCATTGGTGAACAGCGCAGGCCGCAAGCCTTTCTGCGATAACCTGCGCACGACGGCGACTAGCTCTTCCCGTTTGCGAAGCGTGGGCTCGCCGCCCGTCACCTGCACGTTGGTATGTGGACCATAGTGGTCAAAGATCAGATCGATGCGTCGGAACAATTCCTCGAGCGGAATGTCCCTCACCGCCTCGGAATGCTCCGACAGGTAGCACGCGGTGCAGTCGAGATTGCAGCGCTGCGTGATCTCGAGCGCGACGCATCCGATCGGCCAGCGACGGCCCATCAGCTGATCTGCGGTCCATTGGCCTGAGGCAATGACGCGGTGCCGCGCCGAGCTGAGCGCATGATGGTAATCGGGAGGCCGCGCCGTGGGCTGCGCGAGGCGGACTTCGTTCGGCGTCATATACGCGCTAGCCGCCGATGTTCGAATGATCTCCATGATCACAAAACTTCGAAGCTGGCCTTGGCGTAGTTAAGCCTTACGGTGATCGTCCCTTCATTCACCAGCCAAGGTCTGACGGTGAATTTTCTCGCGCCACTCGCGTGCATTGGGTCCTTGGCAGCGATTTCGCGCGCCTCTGCGAGCGATCCGGCGCAGATCACCACCATCCCATCACCTTCCCAAAACGCTTCGTCGTCACTCCATTGCGGACCGGCCGCGAACATGATTCCTTGCGCTTCGAGCGTTTCCTGGAAGGCGAGATGCTCCTTGATCCTCTCCATGACGGGTCCCATGCCGTTGGCCGGCGTTGTGACCACGACATAGAGCTGTTTGGCCAGGAAGCCCTTTTCCTTAGACAGCGCGATGATCTCGGCTGCGGGAACTCTGGATACAGTCACCTATAATGCCTCCATCGTTTTCCCTTGATGCCGGGGGCAGACCCGCTTCAGGCGTCGACCCAGCGCTCACCGATCTTTAGGCGATGTCGGACCAAATCGGGTTTGAGTGATTGCTCGACGAAGCACCCCTTCTGAGCGGCGGCCAAAAGGCGCCGCTTGTCCGCCTCGGAGGCCTCGCTCTCGATATCGACATCTATCGTGAAAGCGACCGGCGCACTTTCGTATGGGGCATTTCCGTTTTGTTGCGCTTGCCAGTGGCAACGCGTCTTCACGGTGAAGCCGTTGACCGAAATACCTAGGCGCTTCGAAAACGCGCGAATCTGCGTCATCACACATGCGGTGAGCGCACTCGTGAAATAGGCGAGCGGATAAGGCGCTGACCCGTCGCCGCCGTGAATCCCGCCCTCGTCGGTCGGCAGTTCGTAGCTCACCGCGTATGGTCCGCGCAGATGCACTTTGACGTCATTGCGAAACTTCGACCTGTTGACACCTTCGGCATCGAAGATGACCTCGAACCGCGAGATCGTGGCTGTTTCCGTCATTGTGAAGGCCCTTTCCTTAGGCTGGGCAGTACTTCGATTGTCCCGTTATTGCTGACGCGCATGAATGTTCGCCGACGGCTGCAGCAGCCTCACGGCTGAGGAAGCGGATACTCGAGCGCGCCGGACTTGTAGGCCGACGGAAACAGAATGACCTGGGTTCCCGGCTGCTCGAACTGCTCCAGGCCGTTTCCATTGATCTTCCGGTATTGCACCTGAAAGATCCGCGACTCCGCCCATTCGCCGTCTGCGCCGAAGCGGATGTCGCCCACAATCGTCTTGTGCGTAGTGTTGTGGATGTAGTCGGCCATTTTACTCTGATCGAGGCCTTTGGTCGCTTCGACCGACTCAGCGAGTATCTGCATGCCGGCATAGGAGAACGGCGGCAGATAGTAACCGAGCGCATCGACACCGGCGGCCACGGCTTTCGGCTTGTAACGTCCAAGGAACTCTTTGATGCCGGAAAAATTCGTGGTGGGCTCGGGCACGAAGGTTTCGAACGACAGGAAGCCGTTAAGGAGTGCGCCGAGTTGCTGCTTGACCGACGCATATTGGGGTCCGACCATTCCACCCCCAATCAACATGGGCTTGAAGCCGGTTTCGCGGACCGCTCGCACAAGTCCGACTGCGTTCGGTGGAAAGCAGGTGATGTAAACGATGTCCGGGCTGGCCGCCTGGATCGCTCGCACGATCGGGCCGAAGTCGACCTGGTTCGGCGGGAAGCTGCGGTCGTAAACCACCTTGAGCCCGAATTTTTTGGCCCATTCACGCGCGCCGATCGCCGCCGTCTGTGGAAACTCCGAATCCGCAACCGAAATGGCCGCGGTTTTCGGCTTCGGATTCATGATCATCGCAACGTCGAAGAAGCCCTGCGCGAAGGTCACATGAGCGTCGGGCCCGAACGGGAAAATCTGGAAATACTTGTCGTAGCGAAATTGCTCGTTGACCCTCAATCCGGCGAGCGACATGAAAACTTTGTTGTGTTGCATCACCAGAGGCATCGCCGGGCCGATGATGTTGGTGCCATATCCGGAAATGACGATGTCGACCTTGTCGATGTCGAACAGCTTGGTGTAGATGCCCGGAACTAGCGAAGGATTGCTCTGGTCGTCGTAATAGACCAACTGCACTTGGCGGCCGAGAAGTCCGCCCTTGGCGTTTTGATCTTCCGCCCATATCTGGGTGGCCAGCAGTGCCGCTTTGCCGTTTCCAGCGTAGGCTCCCGTCAGCGCCATGCTGAAACCGATCTTGATCGACTCGGCCGCGCGCGCTTTGTCAAAAGCTGCAAGCAGGATCAGCGCGGCCACTGCAGTCGCCACAACCGCCGTCCGTCGAAATCGATTCCCGGTGAGCCTCATGTCTTCCTCCCATTTTTTATTTTTCTTGTTTTGCTGAGCTCCGACGCCCGCACCGGGCGTTCTCCGCGGCACGGATCGATGGAGCTATTCGATGGGAGGACCGGTGAGGTGATTGATGTAGTTGCTCAGAGTTTTCATGGACACCCCGACCGTCACGTCCAGCAACTGCGATCGGGAATAGCCTTGATTGAGAAACGCTTGAACATCGGCGTCCGAGAGCCACCCGCGCTTGTCGACGATCTGGCTCACGAGACGGCGTAACGCTTCAGTCTTTGCGTCCTTTAACGGGGTTCTGGCTTTGATCGCATTGATCGCGTCCTCGGGCACCCCCGCCATCTTGGCGCCTCTGCTGTGGGCAGCGACGCAGTAATCACACTTGTTTTCGACGCTCGCGGTCAGGATGACGATTTGCTGCTCGGCTGGCGTGAGCGCGGTGGTTTGGAAAATATTGGACAGTGAGACGTAGGCATTGGTCGCGGCCGGCGATTCGGCGGTGACCCCAAAGAAATTCGGAACGCGACCGAACTTCTTGTTGACCTCCGCCAGGGCATTGCGCGAGGCCTCCGGTGCCGTTTCGATGGTGTGGAGCTTGAAGTCATGCTTGGTCATGATCCCTCCCTCGCCTGTACGACGACAGTTCGATGGCTCCCGAAACCCGCAGTCCTTACACCGCGGAGACGGAGCGTGACATTGAGCATTATAGGGCGATCATGGTATGATTAGTCAAAGATATTTCCTCGCGCTCAGATGGAACTGCTTTCCAGCGCGAACACAATGATGTTACCTACGGCTGCTCGCTCGCCCGTGCCGGGAATGAAAAACGGAAGGATGTCACGATGGTAGGCACCCGACAGTTCGATCACGACACGGTGGTCGAGCGCGCCATGATGCTGTTCTGGCGGAGGGGCTATGGGGGAACGTCGATCCAAGATTTGGAAAAGGCGACGCGGCTACGCCGCGGGAGCCTTTACAACGCATTCGGCGACAAGCAGGGCCTCTTCGTGGCGGCGCTCAAGCGCTATGAGAGCAAGATTGGCCAGGAGCGGATCAAGCAGCTGTCGAATCCGGACCCCTATCGTGCGATCGAAGGATTTCTCGATACTCTCGTGACACAAATGAGCGAGCCGAGCCGGCCACGCGGTTGCCTGCACACCAATACGTCACTCGAGTTCCCGAACGCACCCGACGAAGTCCTTCGTATCATCGCCGAGCGGACGGTTGGGATCGAGGGCGCCATCTACGTCGTGCTCCGGCGCGCCCAAGCCGAAGGCATGCTCGATCCCAAGGCCGACGCACGTGCGCTTGCCCGCTTCTATCTCGGGGTCGCCAAGGGCATCGGCGTCTTGCACAAGGTGTTCGGCGACGCGTCGGCGTTGCGTGACATCGTCAAGATCGCTATGAGCAGGTGGCCTTATCCGGAGCGCAAACGGACTGGCGCAAGCAAACGTGATCTTCGCAGTTGAACCCTATGCTTGACCGATCATTCCAGTATTGCCAAGGATCTCTCGGCCGAGGTCTTCAAGCAAAACGCCAAGGTCGATATTGTGCACGTACCCCTACCGGGGCGCGCGAGAGGCGGTCACCGCGATCGCGCGCGGTGACGCGCAGATGTATTTCGCGCCGATCCCGTCGGCTCAGGAACTGGGCGCGGCCGGCAAGGTCGCTGTCGTTGCCATCAATTCGTCAGCTGCGCGCTCCGCAGCTGCCGAACGTGCCGACAATCGCGGAATCCGGCCTGCCCAACTACAAGTACGAGTCCTGGTTCGGGATGTTGGCGCCGTCAGGGACATCCCCGCCAATCCTCGACAAGATCAGTCAGGATATCGCGAAGGCGGTCAGTATCCCGGATGTGCGCGCGCATGGAGCAACAAGCGCGCTGCCGGTCACTAACACACCCAAGCAGTTCGATGTGATCATCAGGAATGACACCGAGCGCAATGTCAGAATTCTTCGGAACGCCGGCGTGGCTGCCAATTAGACCGGGAGGACCAAAGTCCATCGGAGGCTAACGATGATCGACGACCTGCGCTCACATGACGGTAATGGACCATCAAAGCAAAATCGAGGAAATGAAATGCGATGGACACGCCGCGCCTTCGGAGGGCTGGTATTGGCAGGGCTCTCGTCCGCGGGCGCTGGGTTTATGGCTGCGGCGCGCGGTGACGCAAGTGTCCCAAGGGCGGAGCCGGATGGGCCAGACCATTTGCCCCGCCGTCGAGTCAACGTGCTCGACACCGAGATCAGCTATGTCGATGTTGGGGAGGGTGAGCCCGTCGTCTTTCTGCACGGCAATCCCACCTGGTCGTATCAGTGGCGCAATATCATTCCTTACATAAGTCCGTATCGCCGGTGTCTGGCGCCCGATCTTGTGGGAATGGGTTGGTCCGGCAAGTCGCCGGCCAAGGCCTACCGCTTTGTCGACCAGGCGCGTTACATGGATGCGTGGTTCGAGGCGCTTGAGCTCATCAAGGACGTCACGCTGGTCTTGCATGACTGGGGAGCAGCCATCGGCTTCTATCGCGCCCGGCGCCACCCTGAGCAGATAAAAGCGATCGCCTATTATGAAGCGGTCGCACACTCGCGCCGATGGGACGATTTCCCAGGCGGCCGTGACCGACAATTCCGCACGCTGCGCTCGCCCGAGGGAGAGCGCCTCGTTCTCGACGAGAACATGTTCGTCGAGGTCGTCCTGCCACGGGGCATTCTCCGCAAGCTGACCGACGACGAGATGGAAGCCTACCGGGCGCCGTACCGCGACCGCGAGCGGCGGCTTCCGACCCTGATTTGGCCGCGTGAGCTACCGATCGACGGTGATCCCGAAGACGTCGTCACCATCGTCGATGAGAATGCCCGGTGGTTGGAGGCAAACGATAGATTGCCCAAACTGTTTATTAACGGAGATCCGGGTGTGATCCAGACCGGGCGCCTACGCGAGCTGGTGCGAGCCTTTCCCAATCAGCGCGAGGTCACCGTCAAGGGCTTGCATCATCTGCAGGAGGACTCACCCAAAGAAATCGGTGAGGCGCTGCGGACATTCGTGCTCGGCAAGGGCAATTGATCCAGATCAAGTATTGAATGCCGGCGCCGGCGGCACCGAGCTTTACGACGATCCCCGCGGCGATGCGGCCGACGACCTTCTACTAGCCGGTTGCCATCGCGATCGCTTGGGCGACTTGGACCAGCCGCGCAGCGGGTTGGTTGGATACGAGGGAATAATAGAGCTTCCCATCCCGCCACAGGACGTGAGCAAATCCATCAAGCTCGCGAACCGCGGCCGACCGGCCACCAACCATCGCGTCGCGTCGGGACGGCAGTTCAATGTCCTGATCGGACATGATGTAGAGCGACAAGACATGACCGTCGACATGATACATGTAGGCGGCGATGCGGCGTCGGAAGAAGTAGCAGAGCCGCCCCCCCACCAATGACAAGTCGCTCATTGTAGGCGGCGTCGGGGGGGCAAAGTTCACTCTCGGCACGAACCACTGGCGCAACTGCGCTGGATCGGTAGTGGCAACGTCGACGGAGCGTCCGCTATCAATGAAGCTGCGCAGCTCGTCGACCGGAGTCCGCATCAATGCAGCCGCGTCAATGTCCGATGTCATCAGCCGCCGCCCCGCGAAAACAACACCGATGGCGAACAGCGCGCTTGCGGCAATCGCCGCCCGGCGCGACAGGCGCCAGACCGACGGGCGGCGTTCCACGCGTTGAGCCCTGATGTTGTCCGCGCGCAAGTGCGCAGCAATACGAGACCATAGCTGGTGCAGCGGCGCCTGGTCGCGGAGTGTATTGCGCAGCTGTGTTTCCACCACCTCAGCCGCCTCGACCTCGGCGCGGCAACCGGCGCAGACCAACAGGTGCGCCTCCACGGCCCTGCTCTCCGCCGGCCGCAGGGCTCGATCGAGGTAGAGGTCGACGCGCTCTAGCACGTCTTGGCAAGTCATCGCGGAGGCACTGGTCTGCCGCGTCATGGCCCGTGTCTCCCGCCCGCTGACACCGCCTCGCCCAAGGGCTCGCGGGGCTCGTGCTCGCAGTAGGCGCGCAGCGCCTGGCGCAGGAACCGTCGGCCCCGCGATAGCCGCGACATGACCGTGCCCATCGGACACTGGGCGATCTCGGCAATCTCCCGATAGTTCAGCTCCTCGATGAAGAATAGCACGACCACCAGCCGGACCTCGGATGGTAGACGGGTGATCGCCGCGTCTGCCGCCTCGGCGAAGCACTTGGACTCGAGGAGCCGGTCAGGCCCAGGCTCGCGAGATGGTGCGGCGCCATCCAATCGGTCGAGGTCGACGCTGCTTGCGACCTCGGGGCTGCGCGTTTTGCGGCGGTACCGGTCACGATAGCTGTTGGTCATGATGCGCAGCAGCCACGCGCGGCATGCGGCATCGTCGCGCAGCTCGACCGTCGGAAAAGCTTGAAATGCCTTAACATAAGTATCGTGCACGAGATCCTCAGCGTCGGCGGGCTGCGCACTCAGGCGACGCGCAGCGCGATGAAGCGCGGCGAGGAGTGGTCGCGTCTGCCGCTCGAATCTCTCGCGGAGCCACCGATCGCGCAGCACGAATTCCGTGGTCATCGCTCCTTGCCCTGTGCAGAGGCCCCTCAGCGCCGCTGCACCTGCTGTGCGGACACCTTCGCCCTTCACTACTCCCCGCTGACCACAATCTGGCCACGCATATCGACGTGGACCGTGCAGGCAAGCTCGTATGTCCCGGGCGGCATATCCTGCGGAATCCGCACCGTGTATGACTGGCCCGGGTCGACGAACTCCTCGCCAATCACGCTCTCGCGACCAACCAACTGCAGGCTGTGCAGCACATCATCGGAATTGTCGAAACGGATCGCCTGGCCGGGTCTGACATGCAGAAGCCTCGGCTCGAACTGATGGGTTTTCATGACCACCAACACCGGCTCGTCTGCGGCAACGGCTGGATCGTCCAGCATTGCGGTGAGGGCTAGGACCGCTGCGGTCAGCCATGCTCGCCGATCTACGCGACGGATGGCTATCGAACGCCTGTCGCCACCTCTCATCGTTTCGGTTCCACTGGGAACCTGCCCCACAGCGCGCCGGGATAGACCCCGGTCGCTTGGCTTAACTGACCATCGGCGTGATAATCGAGCAGGAACTCCTTGCCGGGCCATTTGTTCAGTACCACCACCTTGTGGGCACGGCCGCTACCGTCCGCGACGACGGAATGCTTGCCGACGCCGAACTCACCAAGCGGCTCGTCCTTGAATGGGTTGGTCTCGAGGACGTTCCACAACGTATAGAGGCCGTAGGGGATCAAGCCTTCAAAATCGAAGGTGATTTGGGCTCCACCATTGTCGAGCCGGCGCAGCTTCGCCGTGCCGCGGCCGGCCCAGAAGCTGTAGGCGGTCATCCCAGGCGGCAGGCCTTTCTTGAGGTCCGCCTCCTTTTGCGGGAACAGCGGGACGATGAAGGCCTCGCTCGTCTCCGCGGCATGTGAAGCGGTCGATGCAATGAAGATCGCCAGAGCGAAGGTGGCAGAGATCGCCAAAGATCTCGCACGGCCGACAGTCATGCACATCTGTGTTCTCCCTTGCTGCTTTGCCGCACCAACTCCGCCGGAGCATTCCTGCGCCGCGACGAATCCCTGCACGCCTCGCGGGCGGGTTCACAGAGGCGTGCTCCGCGCTCCTTACAACGAACGCTGCGGTCGTTTATTCGCGCTTGGGCGCAGCGAATGGGGCGGCAGTTTCGACTCTCACACGGATGTGATCGCGCCCGACGAGGGGCGGTCCAGCCCTATCTGAAGCCTTGAGTATCGGAACCGTCTTTGTGGATCGGGCTATTTGGTCTGAACGCGTGGAACACGAAGGCAAAGGTGACGTCGTAGGGGACGTCGACGAACTCATCTCCCTGTCGCTTTTGTACGATGACGTTGCCGACGTCGCGGCCGGCGGGGATTGATGATTTATCGAGAGCCGACGCTTGTCCCGGCTGCCATTGGAGCAAGAGATCGGCGCGCTCGATGGTGCCTCTGCGCCGCAGCAGAGCGAGCGCCCACGCTTCGTGGCGTTCCGGCACGACCTCGACGGCCACACGCGCTCCATCGGCTCGATGCCGGCGGGAAGCGATCCATCATAAAGGAAGGGCCGCTGCCCGGTCGCGTCATAGCCGACGTAGGGATTGCGTCCGTAATTGCGCGCATTGGGGTTGTTGGGGATCAGTACTTTGCCTTGAGGGAAGCGTTGTCGGAAGCGATCAAATGACTCCAACCGCGAGGGCATGAGCCGCAGGTGGCGCCCGGTCATGGCGCCGACGATGGCCTCACCGGTGAATTGCTGCCACCAGCTCTCGGTCTGCCGGTCATACATCACGAGATCCGAGTTCCGCAGCTTGCCGGTCGTTCCGAAATCGAGAACGCGGCCGTCGACCACCCGCTCGAACACCAGCGCGGCGTTGCACAGCGGGCAGTAGGTGACGACGACGGGCGTGCCGCCGACGGAGTCGTTTGCGATCTCGTGCCAGATCAGAACACGCAGGGGATAGGCGCGAGCGTCGTCTCCGATGGAAAGGGCAATCACCGGCTCCGTATCGCCGAGCGCGGCGCTCGATCCCGTTGTCTTGCCGTCCGCCAGCCGCTCGAAACGTGGCGCATCAATCGCCGGAATTCCGTTCTTCGGAGGGCCACCGGATTTGATTCCGGCGAACGGCACGCTGTGCTTGGAGAAGTCCGTGCGCGGCCATTCCAACCGCCAGCTGATCGGATCAGCCGACAATGTTCCCAGGCAGGCATCCACCAACAGGCCAAAGACTGCGCAATCAATCTCGGGTAATTGCCGACAAACGACGCCATTGCAATCTCACGCCATCTTTCGGTCGACCCACAGAGCTGCCCGAGGTCAG
>Ga0070707_100003645_pt1 | contig 14522 bp, 13 predicted proteins | sample KBSK5502metaG_FD_65468 | JGI IMG/M metagenome (GOLD analysis project Ga0070707, IMG submission 65468) | Corn, switchgrass and miscanthus rhizosphere microbial communities from Kellogg Biological Station, Michigan, USA - KBS K5-50-2 metaG | ecosystem: Host-associated > Plants > Roots >... | reverse complement strand
CATGTAAGTTCAATTTCCGTGCCAAGGCTGGTGTAGTAAGGGCGCCTGCTCGATCACCGGCGTGACCAGCCATCGGGGGCGAGGTCCTCAATCACCGATCGCTAGGAATCGCCTCTGGGATCGAGAGCGTCGCGCAGGCCGTCGCCGAACAGGTTCAGGGACATAACCAGGCTGGAGATCGCCAGCCCGGGCCAGATCGCCATCCACGGCGCCTGCGACATGAAGTTCTTGGAGGAGTTGAGCATGCTGCCCCAACTGGGATCAGGCGGCTGCTGGCCGAGGCCGAGGAATGACAGGCTGGCTTCGGCGATGATCGCGGCGGCGGTCGCCAGCGTCGCCTGGACGAGCAGCGGCGGGATGATATTGGGCAGAATGTGGCGCAACACGATGCGCCGGGCCGAGTTGCCGACCGCGTAAGCCGCTTCGACGTATTCCTCCTGCTTGACCGAAAGCACTTGCCCACGGGTCAGGCGCACGAATATTGGCATCTGTGACACGCCGATCGCGATCATCGCGTTGGTCAGGGTGGGCCCGAGGAAGGCAGCAAGCGCGATCGCCAGGATCAGAAACGGGATCGCCAGCATCGCATCGATCAGGCGCATCACCGTGGCGTCGACGATCCCGCCGACATATCCGGTCAACAGACCGATCGGCACGCCGATCGCCAGCGCCAGCGAGACGGATATGATGCCGGCCATCAGCGAGGCTCGGCTGCCCCAGATGATGCGCGCGAGGATGTCGTGCCCGATCTCGTCGGTGCCAAAAAAGTGCAGCATCGATGGCGGTTTGCGGACCATCGCCCAATTCGTCGCCAACGGATCGTAGGGCGAGACGATCGGAGCCAGGATCGACAGGGCGATGAAGAAGGCGACGACGGTCATCCCGACCAGCGCCGCCCGCCGCTTCGCGAGGCGCCGCATCGTCCGGCGCCAGGGCCGCTCCCCACGCTCTTCCCCGATCGCGACGGCGTCGAAGGTGCCGGCGGTCATGTGCGCAGACGCGGATTGATCAACACATAGGCGATATCGGCGAAAAGGTTCAGTGCGATGTACGCCATTGCCGTGCACAACACGACGCCCTGTACGACCGCGTAGTCGCGGTTGAATACGGCGTCGACGATCAATTTCCCGAACCCGGGGATCGTGAATACCTGCTCGGTCAAAACCGCACCCGACAAGAGCTGGCCGAATTCGAGCGCACCAAGCGTCACCACCGGCACAAGCGCGTTCCGCAAGGCGTGGCGCAGGATAACCCGCAGCTCGCCAAGCCCCTTGGCACGAGCCGTGCGGACGTAGTCGGAACTCAGCACCTGCAGCATCGCGCTGCGGGTGTGCCGCATCATCACTGCGGCGATCGCATTGCCCAGGACGAAGGCCGGCATCACCAATGTCAGCAGATTTTGCTTGAGACTGTCGCCGGGACCGACAAAGCCGGAGGCCGGCAACAGGCCCGATTCGACCGAAAACAACAGGATCAGTAGGATGCCGAGCCAGAAATTCGGGATGGACAGGCCCCACAAGGCGGCCATCGATGCCGCATAGTCGACAGCCGTATTGTGCTTGACTGCGGCGATGATCCCGGCTGGCACGCCGATAGCCAATGCGACGATCAGTGCCAGTAACGCCAGCTCGCCGGTCACCGGCAATTTTTCGCAGATAAGATCGAAAACCGGCCGCTTGATCCGGATCGACTCGCCGAGATCGCCCTGCAATACGCCCTGGACCCACAGCGCGTAGCGAACCGGCAGCGGCCGATCGAGATGGTATTTCTGGTGCAGATAGGCGATCACCGCCGGGTCCTGATTTTCTCCGGCCAGCGCCAAGGCCGGGTCGCCCGGCAACAGCTGCTGCAATCCGAAGATCAAGACCGACACGAAAAACAGGGTCGGCACGATCAATGCGATGCGGCGAAGCAGAAACGCGGTCATTCGGTCACAAAAATACCGGCAGTCACTAATCCTGACACGTATCCCATGCGCGCCTACTGCATCGTCATTCCCTGCGGGCGGATCAGCCCGTCCGGGTAGGGTTCGAAGCCGGCGATCTTCGCGCTCATCGCAAACAGCCAGGTCGGGTGCCAGAGGTAGATCAGCGGCCGGTCCGTCAGGATATGGTCGGCAACCTTGGCGTAATGCGCCAGGCGCGACGCGGCATCCTCGGCGGTGCGAGCCGCGTCGAGCTCCTCGTCAACCGCAGGATTGCAGTACCGCGCCACATTCAAGGCCGGCGGTGCTTTGCATGAAACGAAGTTGTAGAGGTTGCCGTCAGGGTCGGTGCGGCCGCTCCAATAGTTCAGATACAATTCGAACTGGCCGTCCACCGAAGCCTGAATCGCGGCGCCGGATTCGGTGGCCTGGATCTTAATGTCGAAGCCGGCCTCGGCTGCCATCGACTGGATGACCTGTGCCGCCCGCAGCGTTTCCGGCACGGTCGTGGTCATCAATGTCACTTGCGGGTTCGGCGCACGCGCCGCGGCGAGCAGCTGCTTGGCCTTGGCCACGTCGCGAGCCGGGACCGGATACGACTTCACATAGAACGGGTTGCTCGGTCCGACCCACTGGTTGCCGGGTTGGAACAGACCGTTGAACACCACTTCGTTCAGGGCGGCGCGGTCGATCGACAATTCGAGCGCCTCGCGCACTCGAGGATCCTGGCCGAGCGGGTTCTTCGCACGAGCACCGTTACTGAGGTTGATCGACAGGCTCTGGTAGCCGAGCCCGGTGATGGTCGACAGCTTCAGATGCGGGTCCTTGCGCACTGTCTCCACATCGGTTGCCGCCAGGCGCTCGATCATGTCGAGCCCGCCGGATTGCAGGTTGGCGAGCCGCACGGTCGAATCGGGGATTGGCGTGAGGACGATCCGGTCGAACTTGACGACGTCCTTGTTCCAATAATCGGCAAACCGATCGAGCACGATGCGGTCCTGCGCGATTCGCTCGACAAATTTGTAGGGACCGGCGCAGACCGGATGATTGGCGAAATCGCCGGGCGCCTGGGCTGCTTTTGGCGATACGATCATCCCGGCACGATCGCTGAGGGCGGCCAGCAATGGCGCGAACGGCGCTTTCAACACCAGTTTCACGGTGTGGTCGTCGACGATCTCGACCGCGCTCACGGCACTGATTTCGGCCTTGCGGTTCGAGCCCTGCAGGTTGAGGTGGCGCTCGATGCTGAACTTGACGGCGGCGGCATCGAACGGTTCGCCGTCCTGGAACTTGACCCCTTGCCGGAGTTTCAGAACCAGGCCCTTGTTGTCGTCAACCCATTGCCACTCGGTGGCGAGCTGCGGCGCGATATCCAGTTCCGGGGTGATGTCGACAAGCTTGTCGCACATCGCGGCGAAGACAATCCGCCCAGTATAGGTGCGCGCCAACGTCGGATCGAGCATATCGGGGTCGTCGGCGAGCCCGATGCGCAGCACCCCGGCTGTAGCCGGGTTGGGCTCTACCGCGGCAAAGGCGGCGGCCAGGAGCAGTGTGGTGGCGGCGACGAGTCGGGGCATAGTCATGCCAAGATCGTACGCACGCGGCATGCCAAGCGGCGGCGGCGTTCCAAGGACAGCGTAGCGGCTCGGCCCCGCTTCAGTCCGAGGGCGCGCTGGCCGGGCGCTCCAGCGAAGGGTTCCTAAAGCTGGCGGTTCATTTGCGCTCCGTCGCGCCAAATATCACCTCTGCCCAATAAAATGGCACGGCTGTTGCACGCCTTGCCCATTATAGCGGGGAGCGGGAGCCGTACCGGATGGAGGCCAACAGAAACGGCAAATGCAGCTGTGGCTTGCACACAAGGAAGGCGGCGCACGACACCGCGGTCGAAGCACATCTGACCGCCATGTTGGAAACCGCCATAGTACGAGCCGTGCTGCCGGATGCAGCGTCAAGACGCGCGTTCCTGGCAGCCGTCGGGATGGGGACCACGCTCGCTGCGATCTCGGAAATTTTCTCGATCGCGAAGGCGGCCGAACTCGCTTTGTCTGCCCCGGGCGCAATCGAGAAGAAGCAACTCAAGATCGGTTTTATCCCGATCACCTGTGCAACGCCAATCATCATGGCCGAACCGCTCGGCTTCTATCGCAAGCATGGGCTCGAGGCCGAAGTCATCAAGACCGCCGGCTGGGCGGTGATCCGCGACAAGTCGCTCAACAAGGAATACGACGCCGCGCACATGCTGTCGCCGATGCCGCTCGCGATCACGCTTGGCGCCGGTGCTGCACCGCAGCCGTGGACGATGCCGGCAATCGAAAACATCAACGGCCAGGCGATCACTCTCTCGCTGAAGCACAAGGACAAGCGCGACCCGACGCAGTGGAAGGGTTTGAAATTCGCTGTTCCCTTCGACTATTCGATGCATAACTACCTGCTCCGCTACTATGTCGCCGAGGCCGGGCTCGACCCCGACACCGATATCCAGATCCGCTCGGTGCCGCCACCGGAAATGGTCGCAAACCTCAGGGCCGACAATATCGACGGCTTTCTCGGGCCGGATCCGTTCAACCAGCGCGCCGTATTCGATGGGGTCGGGTTCATCCACATCCTGTCGAAGGAAATCTGGGATGGGCATCCCTGCTGCGCCTTCGCCGCGAGCCGCGCCTTCGCAACCGACCTGCCCAACACCTTCCATGCGTTGCTGAAGGCGATCGTCGATGCGACCGCCTACGCCTCGAAGCCGGAAAACCGCAAGACGATTGCCGAAGCGATCGCGCCGGCAAACTACCTGAACCAGCCCGTAACCGTGGTTGAGCAGGTGCTGACCGGGACCTATGCCGACGGGCTCGGCAATATCCAGAAAGTGCCGGACCGGATCGACTTCGCGCCCTATCCCTGGCAATCGATGGCGGTGTGGATCCTGACCCAGATGAAACGCTGGGGCCAGGTCAAGGGCGATATCGACTACAGGATAGTCGCCGAACAGGTGTTTCTCGCGACCGACGCGGCCAAGATCATGCGCGAGATGGGTTTGGCCGTTCCTGAGACGAGCTATCGGACGGTCCAGGTGATGGGCAAAGCCTTCGATCCGGCGCAGCCGCAGGCCTATCTGGACAGCTTCGCGATCAAACGGAGTTAGCGATGCCGACGGGCCCGCTGGCGTTGCGGGCAGCCTTGCTGTCTCTGCTGCTGTTCGCAGTCTTTGTCGCGATTTGGCATTTCGCCACGCTGCCCATGGGCGGCTGGGCCGCGATGGATCCGGAATACGCCAAGCTGATGGGTCCTGGCGCGACTCATGGGAAGTCGGCGATGCCGACGCCGTTGGACGTCGGAGCGGCGATCGTCGGACATCTAGAGGATCCCTTCTTCGACCGCGGCCCGAACACCAAGGGGATCGGAATCCAGCTCGCGTACTCGATCGGGCGCGTTCTGATCGGCTTTATCCTTGCTGTGATCGTCGGCGTACCGCTCGGTTTCCTAATCGGCATGTCGCCGCTGATGCACCGCGCACTCGACCCGTTCGTTCAGGTGCTGAAGCCGATTTCACCCCTCGCCTGGATGCCGCTCGCGCTGTATTCGATCAAGGATTCTGCTCTGTCATCAATCTTCGTGATTTTCATTTGTGCCGTCTGGCCATTGCTGATTAACACGGCGTTCGGGGTAGCGAGCGTAAGGCGTGAGTGGCTCAATGTCGCACACACGCTGGAGGTAGGGTTATTGCGTCGCTGTTTCGCGGTGATCCTTCCGGCTGCCGCTCCGACGATCCTGACCGGGATGCGCATCTCGGTCGGTGTTGCTTGGCTCGTCATCGTTGCGGCCGAAATGCTCGTCGGCGGCACCGGGATCGGCTATTTCGTCTGGAACGAGTGGAACAACCTGTCGCTCAGCAATGTGATCACGGCGATCCTGCTGATCGGTGCCGTCGGCATGGCATTGGACCAGGCGCTCGCTTGGGGCGGCCGGCTGGTAAGCTACGCCGAATGAAGCGGCTGATCAGCGTCCAAGGACTGGCCAAATCTTTTGCGCATCGGCGCGGCGCAACCGACCCAATCCCGGTTTTCGAGCATGTCTGGTTCAACGTGCACGAGGGCGAGTTTGTCTGCCTGATCGGGCATTCCGGTTGCGGCAAGACGACGATCCTCAACGTGCTGGCCGGCATCGAGACGGCGAGCGCCGGCGTTGTGCTGATCGATGAGCGTGAAATCGCGGGGCCAAGCCTCGATCGTGCCGTGATCTTCCAGAGCCACGCGCTGTTGCCGTGGTTCAGCGTCGAGCAAAACATTGCGTTTGCGGTGCGTTCGCGCTGGCCCAAGGCCAGGCGGGACGAGGTCCGGCGCCGAGTCCAGCGGGCGGTCGATCTGGTCCACCTCACCGGTGCCGAGAAAAAGCGCCCCTCGGAGCTGTCGGGCGGCATGAAGCAGCGTGTTGGGATCGCGCGGGCGCTTGCGATCGAGCCGCGCATCCTCCTGATGGACGAACCGTTCAGCGCCCTCGATGCCTTGACCCGTGGCAGCTTGCAGGACGAAGCAGCCCGGCTCTGCAGCGAGACGAATCAGACCGTCTTCATGATTACCCATGATGTTGATGAGGCCATTCTGCTGGCCGACCGAATTTTGCTGATGAGCAACGGCCCACGCGCCCAGATCGCCGAGATTGTTGTCAACTCCCTGCCGCGCCCGCGCCACCGGTACGATCTCCACCGTCACATCCGCTATTACCCGCTGCGCAACCACATCATCGAATTCCTGATCGAGCGTTCGCAACCGGTGCGAGATGTGCTGCCGGCAGACCCGCGGCACCCACCCGTTGTATGCCCCGGCGATATTGTCATTCCCGCCCTCAGCAATCTGGAGATAGTCCAATGACCCGGGCCGACCTGACCCAGAAGATCCTCAGCACGAAGCGGCGCAAAGGCTTGAGCTGGAAACAGATCGTGTCCGAGATCGGCGGTGGCTCGGCGGTCTATGTCACTGCGGCCGTGATGGGCCAGATGAAGCTCCGCCCAGAGCAGGCTGAGCGTGCCGCCGCTATGTTCGATCTTGCCGAGGAAGAAAAGCTGTTGCTGCAGGAGGTGCCCTATCGCGGATCCTTGCCCACCGCGGTGCCCACCGACCCATTGATCTATCGCTTTTACGAGCTGGTGCAGGTCTACGGCACGACTTGGAAGGAGCTGATCCAAGAGGAATTCGGCGATGGCATCATGAGCGCGATCGATTTTGACATGATGATCGAGCGCCAGCCTGATCAGAAGGGCGATAGGGTCAAAATCTCAATGTCCGGCAAGTTTCTTCCCTACAAGGAGTACTGACAATTAGGAGATCGCGATGCAGCGGAAACCGGATCAGTCAGGCGGACTCAAATTACCCTAATTTTAAGAAAAGGTCCCCACCACTACGCAGACAAAGATCAGCTGACAAACGGGCGGAACTCCTGCGCATTCTTCTGCGCTTCGGCCCATTCGGCCGGGGACAGCTTAACCGCGCCGGCAAAGCGGTTGGTCATCACGTTTGAGATTTCGGGGCGCGGATCGCCGTCGTGCGCAAGGTATTTCATGACCAGATCGGTCATCGCCTCGTAATCCTTCGGCTCCATGTAGCCAAGCCCGTTCGTCCTGATGATGTCGCGCGTGACCACATACATCAGGATACCATTGCCGACGCGGGTCTGTTCGCGCGCCTGAGCCAGCAACGCCATCTCCGGCACCTGCTTGAAAAACACCTTTATCGCCTCGGCGGGATTGAGCAGCGTCGCCTTCAGGCCTTGAAGAAGCCCGTCGACAAACGCCGCGCACAATTCCGGCTCGTCGGCGACTCGAGCTGGCTGGGTCATAAGGGTGGTGCCGTAATTCGGGATGCCGTAGTCGCTGTACAGTATGAAATGCGCCTTGACCCCGCTCGCGGCATAATCGGGCATCACGCTGCTGGCAAAGCCCGAGATCGCGTCCACCTTGCCTTCCGGCAACAGCCGGTTGCGCACCTTGTTGTCGACCTGGAGCCGCGAGACCTTGGATAGGTCGAGACCCGCCTTTTCGGCAAACAGCGGCAGAAAGGGGTAATCGCCCGAGGTCACCACCGACGCCAGTGTCCGGCCTTCAAGATCCTTGGGAGTCTTGATCGGGCCGTCGTTCATGACGCAGACCCCCATCGTCGCGTCGTAGGCGCAGCAGGCCAGCCCCACCGTCGGCAGGCCCTTGATGCTCTGCAATATCGCGATCGACGGTGTGGTCATGCCGAAATCGAACCGGCCCTCGCCGATTGCCTGCGCCGCCGACACCGAGCCCGAGCCGCGGGCGATGTCGACATCGAGCCCGTGCTTGTCCCAGAACCCCATGCCCTTGGCGACAAAGGTGTAGAGGCTGCTGCCTTCCGCGACCCAGGGCAGGGTGAATTTGATCGTCCGTTTGCTCTGGGCGAACACGAGGCGCGGAACGGCGAGGCCGCCGGCGGCGCTGCCTCCGGCAAAGGCGGCTGTGGCAAGAATTCGGCGGCGCGTCAATCGGCGTTGAATGCTCATCGGCGGTTCCTGCGATCGTCTTGAGCCGAACTCCGCTAAGCACGCAGGAACGATGCCAACCGCCCGCGATCGGCGAATCCATGGCATGGATCATGCAGTCAAGCTGGGCAGCGCGCAGGAGGGACATCATGGCCGAGAGAGCGCCGTTTCTGACCAGGGCCTACAGCGGCTATCACCATCGTGAGCGGCCGGCGCAAGACGAGGAGCTGACCCGAATCGGTCCGGGCACGCCCTGCGGCGAGTATCTGCGTCGCTTCTGGCAGCCCATCGTCCTGTCGAGCGAGTTGGCCGAGTTGCCGCGCCGGCTGCGCATCCTCGGCGAGGATCTTGTCGCGTTTCGTGACAAGAGCGGCTCGATCGGCCTCCTGGAATTGCATTGCCCGCATCGCGGCACCTCGCTCGAATTTGGCTTGATCGGCGACAAGGGCCTCCGCTGCTGCTATCATGGCTGGCTGTTCGGGGTCGACGGCACGATCCTCGAGACGCCGGGCGAGCCCGCCGACAGCACCCTGAAGGACCGCCTGTTTCACGGCGCCTACCCGGTGCATGAATATGCCGGGCTGGTGTTCGCCTATTTGGGACCGCCCGACAGGCAGCCGCCGTTTCCGGTCCTCGATACCTACGACCTGCCGGGCTATACCCTTGTCCCGCGCGCCGGCAACGTGTGGGAGTGCAATTGGCTGCAGGTCAAGGAAAACAGCATGGACCCGGCGCATCTCGCCTTTCTGCACACATTGCCGGGCAGCGAGGGGTTTACCGACGATCTCAAGGAGCTCGGCGAGTGGGATTGGATGGAGACTCCGATCGGCATGGTCTACATCGACACCCGCCGGCAAGGCGATCGGGTATGGGTGCGCCTGTCCGATTTCATTCTTCCCAACATCCACCAGTTTCCGCCGAATGCCGACCCGATGGCGCGGCGCAACTCGATCACCCGGCCACAGGCCACGATCTGGGCGGTGCCCCTCGACGACACGCACACGATGCAGATCGGCTATTACCGGGCGCCCGAGGGCAAGGAGCCGCGGCGGGGCAACGGCTTCGGGCAGGATGCCAGCCGTCCGTATCCGGAGCGGCAGCGGGTGCCCGGCGATTACGACGCGCAGGTCAGCATCCATGGCGGCGTCTCGCGGCACGGGCTCGAGCATCTGGCCGCGACCGACCGTGGCATCATCATGATGCGCAACATGATCCGGCAAGGGATCCGCGCGGTGCACACCGGCGAAGATCTCGATTACCGCATTCTGCGAGACCGGTCGGCCATACCGACCTACTGCCACGATCGGGTCGTCGCGGGCATCACCCCGGCGCCGACCCCGAAAGAGGATCGTCTGCTGCTGCGTGAGGTCGCGCGTGAGATGGTCGCCGAAACCGTGAGGACCGGCTTGGCGAGCGCCTGAAGCGGTTATGATCGATGGCGCCGTCAGTTCACGGCCGCTTCGGCGGCGCGGACGGCAGGGCATTGTCAGGAAAACCGCCTACTGGAGCGGAGCGGGTGCCAGTGACAAGGCCATAGATCTGCCCGGCCGGGAGCCTTTTTGGCACGTGGCATGCACGGATGGGCTGCGGGCGTTGCAGGTGTTGGCGAGAGATGGACGGCTTCCTTTTGGACGGCTACGACCCGCAGGGCTTTTATTGCGAAATGCTGCGCTGCGCGGATAACGCCCGTCTGCAAGACCGGCTCGCCCGTATGCCCGTCGCCGATTTCAAGCGGCGCGCCGCCGGCGCCGAGCAGGCGCTCTATAATCTCGGGATCACCTTCACGGTCTACTCCGACAGCGACGCGATCGACCGCATCCTGCCGTTCGACGCCATCCCGCGCGTGATCTCGGCGGCGGAGTGGGCGCATATCGAACGGGGGGTCATCCAGCGGGTGACCGCTCTCAACCTCCTTCTCGACGACCTCTATCACGAGCAGAAGATCCTCAGGGATCACGTCATCCCCGCCGATCTGGTCCTCGGTAACGCCAATTTTCGGCCGGAAATGCGGGGGGTAGCGGTTCGCCACAAAGCCTATGTGAACATCTGCGGCACCGACATCATCCGCGACCGGGACGGCACCTTCAGAGTGCTCGAAGACAATGCGCGCACGCCCTCGGGCGTCAGCTATGTGATCGAGAATCGCCACACGATGCTGAGGTCCTTTCCTGATCTGCTGGACGGCATCGGCCTGCGCGGCATCGACGATTACGGCATGCAGCTGGTGGCGGCCATGCGCACGATCGCTCCCGCCGGCTGCGATGATCCGCAGATCGTGCTGCTCTCGCCGGGCATCCACAACTCGGCCTATTTCGAGCACGTCTTCCTCGCCCGCGAGATGGGGGTGCCGCTGGTCGAGGGGCGCGACCTCGCCGTCGAGGACGACCGTGTCTATATGCGCACGATCGGCGGGCCGCGCCGGGTCGATGTGATCTATCGCCGGATCAACGACGACTTTCTCGACCCCGAGGCGTTTCGGCCCAACAGCCAGTTGGGCGTAGCCGGTTTGATGCGCGCTTATTATGCAGGCAATGTTGCGCTGGCGAATGCGATCGGTACTGGCGTCGCCGATGACAAGGCCGTTTACGCCTACATGCCGCGAGTCATCCGTTATTATCTCGATGAGGCGCCGGTGCTCGCCAATGTCGAGACCAACATCTGCCGCGAGCCGGAGAGCCTGAGCTATACGCTGGATCATCTCGATGAGCTGGTGGTCAAGCCGGTCGGCGAAGCGGGCGGCTATGGCATCACGATCGGGCCGAAGGCAAGCCGGGCGGAGCTCGACGAGTGCCGGGCGAAACTCCTCGCCGACCCGGCGAACTATGTGAGCCAGCCCTGCATTGATCTGTCGGTCGCGCCGACCCTGGTCAACGATGGAGTGAAGCCGCGGCACGTCGATCTGCGACCGTTCGCGATCACGGGGTCGACGACCTGGGTATTGCCCGGGGGGCTCACCCGCGTCGCGCTGCGCGAGGGCTCGCTCGTCGTCAATTCGTCGCAGGGAGGCGGGTCGAAGGACACGTGGGTGCTTGGATAATCCGCTGCTTGCCCGCTATGCCGAATGCATCTTCTGGCTCGCTCGCTCGGTCGAGCGCGCCGAGAATTTGGCGCGGATCCTCGAGGTCAACGAAACCTTCTCGCGTGACCGCAGCGGCAGCCACAACTGGCTGTCGATTGTGCAGCTCCACACGGACGAGGAGGCGTTCTTCAAAAAGCACGCGGCGGCCAGCGCCGAGAACGTCATCGGCTTTTATCTGGCCGATGCGGATAACCTCTCCTCGATCGTCAGCGCGCTGACCAACGCGCGCGAGAATGCGCGCACGCTGCGGCCCTTGGTGTCGACGGAAATGTGGGTGCAGCTCAACATCACCTACAATCGAGCGATCGCGATCGCTCCCGAGGAGCTGGCCCCCGGCAATTTGTCGCGGCTGCTGACCGAGATCAAGGAGGCTTGCCAAACCTTCACCGGTATCACCGAGGGCACCTTTTATCGCGACCAGGCCTGGTGGTTTTATCAGCTGGGGCGCTATATCGAGCGCGCCGACCAAACGACGCGCCTGCTCGACAACAAGTATTACATCTTGACCAAAGCCGCCGGACCGGACGCCCCGATCGAGGTCGGCCAGTGGCATGCGGTGCTGCGCTCGGCATCCGGCTATCACGCCTTTCGCCGCATCCATTCGAGCGATCTGACGCCAGCCCGGGTCGCCGCCTTCCTCTTGTTCAACCCGGCCTTCCCGCGCTCGGTCCATTTGTGCCTGCGCGAGGTCCAGAATGCGCTGACCGAGCTCAAATCGCGCTATGTGCTGCGCGGAGGCAACGATGTGGCGGAAGGACTGGACCAGCTGCGCGCGATTCTCGGTTCCCGCTCGATCGAGGAGGTGATCGCCGGCGGGCTGCACGAGTTCATCGACTTTATCCAGCGCTACCTGATCGCCATCACGGATCGCCTGTCGGCAGCGTTCTTCGGCCTTGAGCCCGCGGCGGATAGGGGAGCGCGAGCCTTCGGCGATTTCCCGCCTCTCGGATATTCCTCGCAAATGCAAACATAGAACCGATAATGCAGCCTCGGCAGAGCATCCTCGGCGTGGGGAAAATGCGACTTCTCACCGTCCGCCACATCACTTCCTATCGCTACAAGCAGCCGGTGGCTTTTGGCGAGCATCGCATGATGCTCCGCCCCCGCGACAGCTATGATCAGAAGCTGATCGAAGCGCGGCTCGCCATCACGCCCGAGCCGGCGGCGCTGCGCTGGGTGCACGACGTCTTCGGCAATTGCGTCGCCATCGCGCGGTTTTCGGGCCGGGCCACCAATCTGTGCTTCGACAGCACCATCCGCCTCGATCACACGCCGACCAATGCCCTCGAATTCCAGATCGAGGATTACGCCGCCACCTATCCCTTCACCTACGGTTCCGAGGAGAGCCCGGACCTGTTGCGCTCGATTGAGCGGCAATTCCTCGACCCGGACCGCGACGTCGATCGCTGGGCGCGCCAGTTCCTGCGCCGGCAAGGGCCAACGGGCACGCGCGAATTGCTCGCGGCGATGACCCACGCGATCAAGGAGCGTTTCACCTATGTCTCGCGGCACGAGATCGGCACCCAAGACCCGATCGAGACACTAAAGCTCGGCAGCGGCAGTTGCCGCGACTTTGCCGTGCTGATGATCGAAGCAGTCCGCTCGCTGGGCTTGGCGGCCCGCTTCGTTTCGGGATATCTCTACGTCCCGGAACCTCGCGACGGCGGACAGGTCGGCGGCGGCGCTACGCATGCTTGGCTGGAGGTCTATATACCCGGCGCCGGCTGGATCGAGTACGACCCGACCAGCGGCGTCGTCGGCAACCGCGATCTGATCCGCGTCGCGGTCGTTCGCGATGCGCGGCGGGCAGTGCCGCTCTCGGGCACTTGGACCGGCTTCCCGTCCGACTTTCTCGGTATGGATGTCACGGTGAGCGTCACCTCGGATGGGACACCCGAGAAACCTGGGAGCCACGACACTTGATGCCCGAGATCGGGCGCAGTCTCGTGAGTAATGCGCTGCGCCCCGCTGTGGGAGCGCGCTATCGATGAAGATCCACATCGGCTATGAGATCACCTACGAGTGCCCAAAGCCGACGCCGATGCTTCTGGTCCTCAGCGTGCATCCCTCCCGGCAGGCTGACCTATTGACGCCCCAGCGCATCGTCTTCGATCCGCCCATTGCGTCCGCTAACTACCGTGATGGGTTCGGCAACATCTGCACCCGCATCCTTGCACCGATGGGCGTCCTGACGATTTCGTCAGACCAGATAATTGTCGATCCGGGCACCCCCGACATCGTCGCCGGGGATGCCGAGCAGCACGCGGTTGAATCCCTGCCGGACGACGAGCTGGTCTTTCTTCTGGGTAGCCGGTATTGCCAGACGGATCTGCTTTCGGAGGCCGCGTGGGCGCTGTTCGGCAGTGTGCCGCCTGGCTGGCAGCGGGTCCAATCGATCTGCGATTTCGTCCACGGCCACATCCGCTTCGGCTACGAGCATGCGCGCCCGACAAAATCCGCGTGGGATGTTTATATGGAGCGGACCGGCGTGTGCCGGGATTTCGCTCATCTCGCGGTCACCTTGTGCCGATGCATGAACATCCCGGCACGGTACTGCACCGGGTATCTGGGCGATATCGGCGTGCCTCCTTCGGACGCACCGATGGATTTCAGCGCGTGGTTCGAGGTCTATCTCGGTAGCCGGTGGTACACCTTCGACGCGCGGCATAACTGCCCCCGTATCGGACGTATCCTCATTGCACGGGGGCGTGATGCCACCGATGTCGCGCTCGGCACGAATTTCGGCGCGTGCCTGCTGACCGGCTTCAAGGTCATTACCGATGAGCTGCCGGAAGAGGCTTTTGGCGGCTAAAGTTCCGTATCTCCCAATGTTGATGTTATATAATCATAATGCACGTACCGTACGATTTTGAATACGGCACATTATTGAAATGTGTGAAACACATAAATCCGATAAAGATGGGGTGATTGCGGTCGTCACCACGGCCTCCAGACTGGCGGATCGGCACGACAATCGGGTCGGGCCCGCGCCTCGGGAGGGTGTCATGCAGCATTTCGCCGGCCTCGATG
>Ga0070707_100003643_pt1 | contig 14529 bp, 10 predicted proteins | sample KBSK5502metaG_FD_65468 | JGI IMG/M metagenome (GOLD analysis project Ga0070707, IMG submission 65468) | Corn, switchgrass and miscanthus rhizosphere microbial communities from Kellogg Biological Station, Michigan, USA - KBS K5-50-2 metaG | ecosystem: Host-associated > Plants > Roots >... | reverse complement strand
GTCAGGTCGGCCTTCAGGCGCTCGCGCAGCACGCGGTCCGCGATCCGGCCCCCGACCACCAGGACCCCCTCCGCCGCCAGCAGCTCCGCCTGCCGGACGCGGTGCCCCGCTCCCAGCCATCCTCCCGCCCGCACCACCCGCCACCAGGGCAGCCCCGAAGCCGCAGGCGCCCGCGAGAGCAGGTTGCCCACCGCCCGGGCGGCGCCCGGGAAACCGGCCCGCGCCGCGACCTCGCCATAGGAGACCACCTCCCCCGGCCGCAGAGCCCGGATCACCGCTGCGAACGCATGCGACGCGGAAACCGTCAGTCCCGGTACCCCAGCCCGAAGGTGACGGCGATGTGGTAGCGGAAAGCGTCCTCGTCCAGGCGCTCCATGGCCTGCTGCAGCTCGCCCTCCAACCGGCGCCGCGAGGCCGGGCCCATGGTCGCCAGCAGGGAATGCGGCACAGGACCGGCGCCCTTCATGAGGTCGATCCACTCGCTTGCGTTCTTGACCCGGCCGCCCGTGACCATGGTCGCCAGCTTCACCTCGTCGAAGCCCGCGTCATAGAGCAGCTGCGTGAGGACGTCGGGTTCCCCGAAGGACGCCCGCTCGTCTCCGTGGCGAGGCAGCCGCATGAAAGGATGGTCGACGCGCAGCTTGTTCAAGATCTCGAAGAACTCCTCCTGGGCGTCGGTGGCGAGGTCTCGCCGCTGGCAGGAGGCGGCCAGGCGGCCGCCTGACTTGAGCACCCGATGGCCGTCGGCGAGAGCCGCGGAGGGGTCCACGAAGTAGGCCAGCGAGAGGCCCATGGTGACCAGCTCGAAGGCGGCGTCCCGGAAGATCAGCCGCTCCGCGGGCATGTACAGGTAGTGGACGTTGGTGGGAGCCGACTTGCGCGCCTCGTCGAGCATCCTGGGCGAGACGTCGACGCCCACCACCGACCCCCGGCGCCCCACGTTGTGAGAGATCGCACGGGTCACCAGCCCGGTCCCGCAGCCGATGTCCAGCGCGTGCTCGCCAGGCACCGGGTGCGCCAGCCCGACCAGCCGCTCGGCCGCCTTGCGGTGAAACCCGTGCGCCCAGGCCTCGTAGTGAGGCGCGAACTCGTCGAAGAAGGTGACGAGGTGTGTGAGGAGGTTGGGAGCTTGGTTCGTTGTCACCTATAGGGGGCGTCTGCAAAGCCGGGCTCGGCCCCCGACCATGCGGCTAAGATGCTAGCTCGGCGAAGCTGCGGGCAGCCCCTGTAAGGAGGCCAGATGGAAGGCGAAGGGCAGGCTGGGGAAGGCGGCCACCGAGGCCGCAACCGGTCAGGTCAGTCCGGCGGCGGGTCGAGCATCCTGCTCGGGCCGCGCGACAGCCTGGTCGGCAAGCTCACGGTCGAGGGCGACATCCGGGTGCGGGGCACCGTCGAAGGCGAGCTGGCCGCGTCCGGGGACGTCCAGATCGATCCCTCGGCCAAGGTCAGCGCCCCCATCAGCGGTCGCAACGTCAGCGTGCGGGGCAAGGTCACCGGCGACGTGGTCGCGGCCGAGCGCCTGCTGCTGGCCGGCCACGGCAGCCTCGACGGCAACGTCCAGGTCGGGCGGCTGGCGATCGAGGACGGCGCCACGCTGAACGGCAACGTGAGCATGGCCCGCCGCCGCAACGGCCAGGAGGCTGCCGCCGGAGGCTGACGCGGGGGTCGACCGTCAGGCCTGGACCGGGACCCTGGCCTCTGTCTTGTGGAAGGTCAGCCGCCCGCCCTCGGAGTCAACCTCCACGGCGTCGCCCTCGGCGAACTCGCCCTGCAGCAGCCGCATGGCCAGCTCGTCCTGGAGCAGCTTCTGGATCGTGCGCTTCAGCGGCCGCGCCCCGTAGACCGGGTCCCAGCCGCGCTCGGCCAGTAGCGCGCGGGCCGCGTCGGTGACCTCCAGGGTCAGGCGCCGCTCCGCCAGCCGCTTCTCCAGCCGCCGCAGCTGGATGTCGACGATCGCCGCCAGCTGCTCGCGGGTCAAGGGCTTGAAGACGATCACCTCGTCGACCCGGTTCAGGAATTCGGGCCGGAAGTGCTGCTGGAGCACGCCCAGCACCGCCTCCTGCACGTCCTCGAACTGGTGGTTGACCATGTCCTGGATGACCTGGCTGCCCAGGTTGGAGGTCATGATCAGGACCGTGTTCCGGAAGTCGACCGTGCGGCCCTGGCCATCGGTCAGGCGCCCGTCATCGAGGATCTGCAGGAGCACGTTGAAGACGTCCGGGTGCGCCTTCTCGATCTCGTCGAAGAGCACCACCGAGTAGGGCCGGCGGCGGACGGCCTCGGTCAGTTGCCCGCCCTCGTCGTAGCCGACGTAGCCGGGGGGCGCGCCCACCAGCCGCGACACCGTGTGCTTCTCCTGGTACTCGGACATGTCCAGCCGGACCAGCGCCTGCTCGTTGTCGAAGAGGAACTCGGCCAGCGCCCGGGCGAGCTCGGTCTTGCCGACGCCGGTGGGGCCCAGGAAGATGAACGAGCCCACCGGCCGGTTGGGGTCGGCCAGGCCTGAGCGCGAGCGGCGGACGGCGTTGGCGACCGCCTCGACAGCCTCCTCCTGGCCCACCACACGCTCGTGCAGGCGCTCTTCCATGTGGATGAGCTTCTGGATCTCGCCCTCCAGCATCCGGCTGACCGGGATCCCGGTCCAGCGGCTGACGATCTGGGCGATGTCCTCCTCGTCCACCTCCTCCTTAAGCAGCGCGCCGCCCGAGGCCTGCAGCTCCTGGAGCTGCCGGTTGGCCTCGTCCAGCTGCTTCTCGAGGGCGACCACGTCGCCGTAGCGCAGGCGCGCGGCGGCCTCGAAGTCGGCCGCCCGCTCGGCGCGCTCGGCCTCGTACCGGGTCTCCTCGATCTTCTGCTTCAGCTCGCGGATGCGGCCGATGATCTGCTTCTCCCGGTCCCACCGCGAGCGCAGCGTGTCGCGCTGCTCCTGAAGCGAGGCCAGCTGCTTCTCGAGCCCGGCCAGGCGCTCGCGCGACGCGTTGTCGCTCTCTTTCTTCAGGGCCTGCCGCTCGATCTCCAGCTGCCGGATCTGGCGCTCCAGCTCGTCCAGCTCGGCGGGCAGCGAGTCGATCTCCATGCGCAGCCGAGCCGCTGACTCGTCGACCAGGTCGATGGCCTTGTCGGGCAGGAAGCGGTCGCTGATGTAGCGGTGCGAGAGCATGGCCGCGGCCACCAGCGCCGAGTCCTTGATGCGCACCCCGTGGTGCACCTCGTAGCGCTCCTTCAGGCCGCGCAGGATGCTGACGGTGTCCTCGACCGAGGGCTGGTCGACGAAGACAGGCTGGAAGCGGCGCTCCAGGGCGGCGTCCTTCTCGATGTGCTTGCGGTACTCGTCGAGCGTGGTGGCGCCGATCGCGCGCAGCTCGCCCCGGGCCAGCGCGGGCTTGAGCAGGTTGGCGGCGTCCATGGCGCCCTCGGCCGCGCCCGCCCCGATCAGGGTGTGCAGCTCGTCGATGAAGAGCACCACCTGCCCCTCGGCGTCCTGCACCTCCTTGAGCACCGCCTTCAGGCGGTCTTCGAACTCACCCCGGTACTTGGCACCGGCCACGAGGGCGCCCAGGTCGAGCGCGATCACGCGCTTGTTCTTGAGGCTCTCGGGGACGTCGCCGGCGGCTATCCGCTGGGCCAGTCCCTCCGCGATCGCGGTCTTGCCCACGCCGGGCTCGCCGATCAGGACCGGGTTGTTCTTGGTCCGCCGCGAAAGCACCTGGATGACGCGCCGGATCTCCTCGTCCCGGCCGATCACCGGGTCGAGCTTGCCCTGCGCGGCCAGCGCCGTCAGGTCGCGGCTGTACTTCTGCAGCGCCTGGTACTTGGACTCCGGGTCCTGGTCGGTGACGCGGCGGTTGCCGCGGACCTTGCGCAGCGCGTCTAACAGCCGCTCGCGAGTCACGCCCTCGCTCTTGAGCGCCGGCCGGCCGGCCAGCGCCAGCAGCAGGTGCTCGGTCGAGATGTACTCGTCCTTGAGGTTCTTGGCCTCCGAGTCGGCAGCCTCCAGGAGCTTGGCCAGAGCGTCGGAGATGTAGGGGTGGCCGCCGCCCTCGACGCGGGGAAAGCGCTCCACTTCGGAGACCAGCGACGGCTCCAGTGCGGACAGCGAAACGCCCGCGCCCTCCAGGATCGGCCGCGCGATGCCGTCCTGCTGGCGGACCATCGCCAGCAGCAGGTGCTCGGGCTCGACGGCCTGCTGGGCGCGCGAACTCGCCTCCTCGGCGGCGGCCTGGAGGGCCTGCTGGGCTTTCTCCGTGAACCGGTCCAATCGCATTTCAGTAGATGTTTACCCCCAGCCGTGGGGGTGAAAACTGTGTGCAGACATGCCTGAAATGCCTGAGCTGGAGGCGCTGAGGCAGGTCCTTGGGCCGCAGCTCGAGGGCGCGCTGGTCACCGCCTGCGAGGTGGTCCCGCGCAAGGCCCACCTGCTCCGGTACCCGGTCGAGGAGTTCGAGAAGGAGGTCCCGTACCGGCGCTTCACGCGCACCAGGCGGCGGGGCAAGCACCTGGTCTTCGAGCTCGACCTGGCGCGCGGCGGCGAGGCCCGCTCGCTGGTGATCAACCCCATGCTGGGCGGCCGCTTCGACCTCGCGGCGGCAGATGAGAAGGTGAGCGGCAACCAGGTGTTCGCGCTGCGGCTCGAGGGCGGGCGCGAGCTGCGCTATCTCGACTTCCGGGACATGGGCCGGATCTACTGGACTGACGACCCCAAGCGCGACGTACCGGCCTGGGCCGACATGGGGCCCGAGGCCGGCGCCGTGGGCGAGCTGGGGCTGGACGAGTTCCGCAAGCGGCTGCGGCGCTACCGGGACGAGCTGAAGGACCTACTGCGCAACCAGGCCTTCCTGGCGGGTGTGGGCAACGCCTACTCCGACGAGATCCTCTTCGAGGCCCGCCTGCTGCCCCTGCGCCGCCGTTCCTCGGTCAAGCCGGACGAGGAGCAGACCCTGTACGAAGCCATCCCGACGGTGCTGGAGCGGGCGGTGTCCGCGATCCTGGCCAACCCCGACTACGACGAGTCGAAGCAGGACCGCAAATTCATGAAGGTGCACGCAAAGGGGGGCCAGGACTGCCCGCGCTGCGGGCATCGCATCAGCCAGCTGGGGAGCAACCGCGAGCCTCTCAACTTCTGCCGAGGGTGCCAGAAGTAGCGGCGTTATTCCAGATTCGCGGCGGTGAGGTGGCTGGGCTGGTAGAGGCCCAATGAACCCCCGCCCGGCAGCTCGATGTAGGTCAGCCGCCCGAACCCCTCGTCAACGATCGGTTTCTCGATCACCGCCCCCTTCGCTCTGAGCTCGGCGACCGTGGCTTCGAGGTCGTCGCACATCAGGAAGAGCTCGTGCCGCTTGCCCGGCGGCGCCGGGTGGGCCGCCAGCTCACCGGGCGGGGTCTTGAAGATCAGCCAGCCCCCGTGGGCGTCGACGTGGGGCCAGCCGAGGACGTCGCGGAAAAAGGCGCGCACACCTTCCGGGTCGCTCGTGAAGACGATCGCGTGAAGGCCGGTGATCAACCGACGTGGCTGGGCGCGAAGATCGAGACGTCCTCCCCGCTCTCGGCCCGGATCACGTGCATGACAGCGTTGATGAGCGCGAGGTGCGAGAAGGCCTGCGGGAAGTTGCCCAGGTGCCGGCCGCTGCGGGGGTCGATCTCCTCCGCGTAGAGCTGCAGGGGGCTGGCGTAGGAGAGCAGCTTCTCGCACAGCTCGCGGGCACGCCCCAGCTCCCCGATCTCGACCATTGCCGAAACCATCCAGAAGGAGCAGATCGTGAAGGTGCCCTCCTCCCCCTGCAGCCCGTCATCGGTCTCCTCGACCTTGTAGCGAAGCACCATCCCGTCCTCGGTCAGCTCATCCGCGATCGCCAGCACTGTGGCCCGCACGCGAGGGTCGTCCGGGGGCAGGAAGCGGACCAGCGGGATCAGCAGGCACGAGGCGTCGAGGGCGGTGCCGCCGTAGTGCTGGACGAAGACGCCGCGCCCGTCGACCCCCTTCTCGAGGATCTCGGCCTTCATCTCGTTGGCGGCCGTCTGCCAGCGGCGCGCCAGGTCCTGGTCGCCGTGCAGAGTTGCCAGCCTGGCGCCGCGGTCCGCGGCCACCCAGCACATGATCTTGGAGGAGGTGAAGTGCTTGGGCTCGCCGCGCACCTCCCAGATCCCACGGTCGGGCTTGCGCCAGCCGGCCAGCGCGCACTCGACCGCGCGCTTCAGCGTCGGCCACACGACCTCGGGCAGATAGTCGCGCGAGCGCGTGTGCAGATAGACCGAGTCGAGCACGGCGCCCCAGACGTCGTTCTGCGTCTGCTTGTAGGCGGCGTTGCCCACGCGCACCGGGCGCGCGCCGTCATAGCCCCCGAGCTGGTCTAGGGTCTGCTCCTCGAGCTCGCGCTCGCCGCCGATGCCGTACATGATCTGGAGGTCGCGGTCGTCCTGGCTGACGTCGGCGATGAAGTAGAAGAAGTCGTTGGCCTCGCGCGCGAACCCCAGCGTGTACAGCCCCCAGAGCATGAAGGTGGCGTCCCGCACCCAGGTGTAGCGGTAATCCCAGTTGCGTTCGCCGCCGGGCGTCTCCGGCAGCGAGGTGGTGGCGGCGGCTAGCAGGGCGCCGGTCGGCGCGTAGGTCAAGCCCTTTAGCGTGAGCGCGCTGCGCTGCAGGTAGCTCTGCCAGGGGTGCTCGGGGAAGTCGCCGCCGTTGATCCACTCGCGCCAGAAGTCGGCCGTGCGCTCGATGCGCTTGAAGGCCTCGTCGACGTCTTTGGGCGGCGGGTGCTCCGCCCAGAACTCCTCCGAGGCCGAGAAGCGCGAACGCGGCCAGGAGAGGGCCGCGAAGGCCTGCTCGCCCTGGCCCAGGGTCTTGGTGGCGTGGGCGCCGGGGCCCTCGAAGCCGACCCTCAGGTCCGTGTTGAGGCGCAGCGGGACGTCCTGGTCGCCACCCGTGGCCACGGCCTCGCCGTAGTCGGGCCCCGAGTACTGCCAGCGGGCCCCGCGCCGGCCGTAGTCGAAGGCCGGCTCGCAGTCGAGGGCAAGCTCGACGCTGCCCACGATGCAGCGGGCCGTGCGCAGCAGTATGTGCTCGGCCTCGTAGTCCGTTGGCGGGCGGCGGTGGGTGCCCGAGCGGCGCTGGCCGTGGTACCAAGGCCCGATGCAGAGGGCGTCCCGGACCAGCAGCCAGCCCGTGCGCGTGCGCCAGGTCGTCTCCAGCACCAGGGTGCCTGGGAGGTAGCGGCGGCCGGCGGGCACGCTGACGCCGGTGGGCGCGAAGCGGAAGCTGCCCGCGGCGCGATCCAGCATGGCTGCGAAGACGCTGCTGCTGTCGGCTCGCGGCAGGCACATCCACTCCACGCGGCCGCTGGGCGCGACCAGGCAGTTGACCTCGCAGTCGGAGAGGAAGGCGTACTCGGCGATGGGCGGAAAGGGGCTGCTCATTGGCGAGGCCAGCGCGGGCGCGGCCTGCTGGGCAGCTGCGGGTTTGCCGCCGTTGACGGTGGTGCTGGTGCTCGCCTTGCGCGCGAGGTTCTTAGCCAACTTGCACGCTCTCCCTGCAGCCTTTGCAAAGACAGTACGCGCGTCCGAACCAGTCCCAGTGGTAGTCACCCGCGGGCGGTGTTCGGCCGCATGCCGCGCACGCCGGTGCCTGCGGACGCAGCCTGCGCAGCAGGCTCACGAGCCAGCCCATGACGCGGAGTATGCGACGACCGGTGGCGATTTAGGCCGGGCTCAGATCGGTGTAGTCGTTGACGATCACCTGGTGGCCGCCGCCTTGAGGGGCGATCAGGCCCCAGCTCTTGGCATAGGAAACGGTCGTCTGCGACAGCTGGTGTCCGGCGGAGTCGTAGGTCGTGAGCGTGGTGGTGCCGTGCAGCGAGACACCCACCAAGCGCGGCGCCTGGGTGGTGAACTTGGGCAGGTAGAGCTGCAGGCCGGCCTGGTCGAAGGTGTAGGTCTTCTGCACGATGGTGCTCGCCGCGGTGTCCTGCTTGATCACGTCGGTGAACTCCTGCAGGCCGTCGGCCGTGGCCCCCTGCGACGCCAGCTGGAGGTCGTGGGTGCGGCGCGCCTCCGCCTCGATCATGAGGTCGAGCACGACGTCGTGGGCCATCCCAGCAGCCGTCTGCGAGTTGATCGTGGGGTCGAAGGCGGTGACGTTGGAGGGGATGCTCAGCGCGGGTATCGAGGGCAGGATGTAGAGGCCCGTCGACGCCGGCTTGGGGACGGTGTCGGACGGCGGCGGCAGGGCGTGCTCCGCAGCCTGCGGCAGCCAGGCCGCGATGCCCGGACCATTCCCGACCTGCAACGCGATCACGGCCGACGAGCGATCGGGGAGGCCCGCCGCGGGCAGCGTGCCGTGGGTCGCCAGGTCGGCGGCGAAGGGCAGTGCCCAGATCAGCAGCATCGATACCGGCAGCACGGCCGGCAGACGCTTCGCAATGCCGCCGAGCCCCTCGTCCTCGTCGAGCGGCCGCAGCAGCGCGGCCAGGCCGAAGCGCAGGGCGCAGGCGATCAGCAGGCTGGCCAGGATCGCGGTCTTGGTCCAGAACTCGAGCGTGGTGGGCCCCAGCAGAAGCACCGAAAGCAGGCCAACGAAGACCCCGAATACGGCCCGGGCGGCCTGGCCGTCGGGCACCGTGCGCGGGTCGGGGACCATGAAGAGCCCGAAGATCAGGACCTCCGGCGAGGTGGCCAGGATCGTCCAGAGCTCCTGGCCGCACATCGGCGTCACGTGCCAGCTGGCGATCATGCAGTGGTCGGGGACCAGGTACAGCGCCAAGCCCGCGAAGGCCGCGAACCCGAACATGAAGCCGAGCTCGAGGCCGATCAGCTTCAGCTCCCACGCGATGAGCAGCCCGCCCACGATCAGGATCGCGTAGGTCACGAACATCCAGGGGCCGAGCTGGATCCACCACAGGTCCTGCGGCTCGGTGTACTGCGGCCCGAGGGCGGCGAAGGCCAGGACGAGGCCCAGGTTGGAAGGGTTGAAGATGTGCCGGCCGCGCCAGCGGATGAGGTATTTGGAGGCCATCGAGACCGCGACCACGCCGATGAAGATCCAGATCCCGTTGAGGCTCCACCAGTGCCCGTGCAGGGTGCCGGGGACCCGGAGGATGAAGGCGACGCTGTTTCCGGTTAGGAGACCGCTGGCGGGCCACATGATGGCCTTGTCTTTGAAGAAGGCGACGACGAACTCGATCAGGGCGCCCGCGACCAGGCAGACCAGGATCTGGGCGACCGAGAGCCGGAAGTCGAGCACTGTCTGGCCCAAGGCCTGGAGGGTGAGCAGGACCGCGGCGACGTGGAGGCGCGGGTCGCGCAGGCTGGGCAGGAGGACTCGGTATCTGCGGCCGCCCAGGCTTATCGACCGGCCGCCTGCTGGACCCCTCACCGGCCGCGGCCCGATTGCGGCCGCCTCCGCCCCCATGGTGCGGTAACGAGCATGTCACGGATGGCGTTACATCGGGTCGTGCGTTTGGGGCCGGTTGTGGTTGTGGCCTGGTCGCTGCTGGCGCTGCCGGCGTGCGACCTGCCGTTCGGGGTGGGGCTGCCCGCGACGCGCGCCCTCGAATCTGGCGCTGCGGACGTGCTCGATTCGGCCGGCTCGTTCGAGATCACGGGTTCCTATCTCGAAGCGGGCGTGCGCTGGTCGCTCGACCTGCAGCTGGCGCGCCAGCCCGCAGCCGAGCACATCGTCGCCAGCACCTCCGACCAGAAGCTGGAGGCCATCGTGCTCGGCAAGGACGCGTACTTCCGGGGCCGCCGGTTCCTGTCTCAGCACCTGGGTTCCGACCCTGTTTCGCAGGGGCTGCTGGCCGCGGTGGGTGACGCCTGGTGGAAGGGCGCCGCTGGCGATGCGCCTCAGCTGCCGAACCTCACCACGGGCAGTGGCTTCCGCGCCACGTTGTTGGGACCGGCGCTGACGGGGCGCACCGACCACGTGTCGGTGGACGGAGTGGACGCGGTGGATCTCGCCGGCTCGCGCGCGGACGTTTACCTGGAGGCCAGCCCACCGTACCAGCCGCTGCGCGTGCAGATGCGCAAGGGCGTCTCGGTGGATGGCCTCACGGAAGCCGACCTGCGCTACGGCAATTTCGATCGCGATTTCGGCATCAAGGCGCCACCCGCGTCTCAAGTGCTGGACTTCTCCAACCTGTCGTCGCTGCCGCCGCTGTACACGGTGGTTTCGGTCGACACTTCGCGCTGTGTTTCCGGCTCCGCGTGCTTGGTTTCGGCGCTCCTCAAGAATCTTGGTGCCACGCAGCCGGCGCGCGGGCCGTCGACGGTCACCTTTGTAATGACGGACAACGCGTCGCAGCGCCAGCTCGGCAGCTGCCGCGCCACGGTCTCGCCCAACGTCGGCTACAACGCGACCACCACGGTCGGCTGCACGATCGACGGCGTGAGCAGCGCGGGGGCGGGGGCGGCGACTGTCACCGCGACTCCAAACAATCCCGGACGCGCCTGATTTCCGTCCTGTAAAGAGCGCTGTTTCGCTCCGCGATTCTGGTAGAATCGAACAAATGTTTGAGGCGGCGATCGCCCACTTCGAGCAGGGACTGGCGCTACTCGCTCAGCAAGATCTGAACGGTGTCGCGCCGGTCCAGGTCGGCGCGGACATCAAGCAGATCCGCGGCGTTATCGACCGCGCCGAAGCGCAATGCGCGCGCCGGATCGAGGCCTTCGACCGCGACCGCGGGCATGCCGCAACACCCGATACTTCGACCACCAGCTGGCTGCGTAACAACTGCAACCTGTCGGGCGCGAGCGCCGACCGTTACGTGAAGCTGGCGCGCCAACTGCCCGAGCTGGCCGCAACTCAGAACGCGCTTGAAGCCGGCCAGATCGGCATCGAGCACGCGCTCGAAATCGCGCGCGCCACCGACGACCTGGGCCTCGCCGCCGAAGGCGAGCTGCTGGCGGTGGCGCGCGAGAAGGATCCCGCCGAGCTGCGCCAGACCGCCACCGCGATCCGGCACCGGGTCGACCCCGACGGCATGGCGGCGACGGCGATGGAGCAGCACCGCAAGCGCCGGCTGCGCCTATACAACCTGCCCGACGGTATGGTCGGCGTCGACGGCGCGCTGCCCCCCGATGGCGGCACCGCGCTGCGCATCGCGCTCGACTCCATCGTCGGCGTGCCGCCCAAAGGCGACGATCGCACCCAGCCGCAGCGCCACGCCGACGCCCTCCTGCAGCTCTGCCGGCGCCAGCTCGATTCGGGCACGCTGCCCAGCCGGGCGGGGCGCAAGCCGCACCTGACGGTGGTGATGCAGGCCGGGACCGGCGCTGCCCGCCTCGAGGGCTACGGGCCGATCAGCGCCCAGACCGCCGAGCGCCTGATGTGCGAGGGCTCGGTGAGCCTGCTCACGCTGGACAAGAAGGGCGCGGCCCTCGACCTGGGCCGCTCAAGGCGGCTGGCCAGCGAGCCCCAGAGACGGGCGTTGGGGGCGATCTACAAGACCTGCGCCGCCCCCGGCTGCAACTGGGATGTGCGCTCGTGCCAGCCGCACCACTTAGACGAGTGGGTCAAGGGCGGAAGTACACGCGTCGATCGCATGGTGCCGCTCTGCTCCGTGACGCATCATCCGCTCGTCCACGAAGGCGGCTGGAAAGTGGTCGAGAAGGCCGACGGCACGATCGACCTGAAGCCTCCCTGGGAGCAGCACCCTCCCTAGACTGCCCGCCCGATGTCTGGCGACGACACCGGACCGCACGCTCGGCGAGATGGCGGAGGGAGAGGGATTTGAACCCCCGGTGGCCTTGCGGCCACGGCTGTTTTCAAGACAGCTGCCATCAACCGGACTCGGCCATCCCTCCGCGGGCGACCCGAGTCTAGCGGGCAGGCTACGAAGCGCCGCTTTGCGTCCCAAGGGCCTTCCCCGATACGCTCCAGGGATCTCGGGGGGTGCAGCATCCCATCAGGCTGGGTTCATGTGAGGAGGAGTAGATGAAACGCCTTGGCTCCATATTTGCCTTGGCCGCGGGCGCAGTCCTGGCGCTCAGCTCCACGGCCTACGCGGCCGGTACCGTGCTGGCTTCCGGTCCCAGCCCCTACGCGGGATGCACCTCGGATGCGGGCACCGGGACGAACTATCTCAACGCCGAGGAGGAGCCGCAGGTCGCGGTCAATCCCGCGAACTCGGGGAACATCATCGCCGCCTGGCAGCAGGATCGCTGGTCCAACGGCGGCGCTCATGGCCTGGTGGCCGGCTTCTCCTTTGACGGCGGCCAGACCTTTGGCGAGACCACCCTGCCCTTCAGCAACTGCGCGCCCGGCGGATTGAACTTCAACCGCGCCTCCGACCCGTGGGTCTCCATCGGGCCGGACGGCACCGCTTACGCCAACGCCATCTCCTTCGAGGCCGTTGACAACCGCAACGCGGTGACCGCGGCGACATCGACCGACGGGGGCGTAACGTGGGGCAACGCCCGGGCCATCGTCGACTATGAGACCAACGGTGGCCAGTTCTCCACCGACAAGAACTCCATCACGGCCAACCCGGTCCAGAAGGGCGTCGCCTACTCCACGTGGGACACCCTGATCGCCGCCACCGACAAACCCGACGACCATCCGCACACCGCCGCCTACACGGGGCCGGCGTTCTTCAGCCGCACCGTCAACGGCGGGAAGAGTTGGAGCACTCCCCAGGTCATCTTCCCCAACGGCGAGCGTAACCAGACCATCGGCAACATCATCGTGGTCGACCCCCGCAACGGCGGCAACACCCTCTACGACGTCACCGATTGGATCACGCAGCCCAACGGCCTCGCCAACACCCAGGAAACCGCGGCCATCGTCAAGTCGACCGACGGCGGCACGACCTGGGGCGCGCCGGTCGCGATCGCCCAGATGCAGACAGTGGGCGTGCACGATCCCAACACCGGCCAGCTGATCCGGGTCGGAGACGGCGTCCCCTCGGCCGCCATCGACTCCAGCACCGGCCAGCTCTATGTGGTCTGGGAGCAGGCCTCCAACTTCAAGCGCGGCAACGCCAAGACCAACGACGACCAGGTCGTCATCAGCACCTCCACCGACGGTGGCTCGACCTGGAGCACGCCAATGCAGCTCAACACCTTCACCGGGCTGCCCGCCTTCACTCCGACGGTCGCCGTCAACTCGGCGGGCACCGTGGCCGTCACCTACTACGACTTCCGCCACCTGACCGCTACCAACACCACCACGCTGCCCACCGACTACTGGTTCACCAGCAGCCCGGCCGGCGGCGCCGCTTTCGGAAACGAACAGCACCTGGCGGGACCGTTCGACATGCTGACCGCGCCCTTTGCGCGCGGCTTCTTCGTCGGCGACTACCAGGGCCTGGTCTCGAGCGGCACCCGGTTCGTGTCCTGCTTCGTGCAGGCCAACTCGGGCAATCTCTCGAACCGCACCGACGTTTTCGTGGCCGTCGTCTGACGACAGGCAATCAAGCAAGAAGGGCGGGCCTCGGAGGCCCGCCCTTCGTCGTTGATCGCGACCTTACGCGAGCGGCTGGATCTGGTTCAAATCCCGCATGAAGGGCCGCAGCACCTCGGGAATTCGGATCGAACCGTCTGCCTGCTGATAGGTCTCGATCAGCGCGGTCCAGGTTCGCAGCAGGGCCAGCGCGCTGCCGTTGATCGTGTGCGCGAAGCGTGGGGGCTCGCCCGGCGCCGGGCGGTAGCGCAGGTTGGCGCGCCGGGCCTGGAAGTCGTTGAACACCGAGCACGATGAGACTTCGAGCCACCTCTCGACCCCCGGCGCCCAAGCCTCCAGGTCGTACTTCTTGTACTGCGCGAAGCCCATGTCGGCCGTGCACATCGCCTTGACCCGGTAGTGCAGCCCCAACCGCTGCAGGACCCGCTCGGCATCGGCCGTCAGCCCCTCGAACTCCTCCATCGAGGTCTCCGGCGTGGTGATTTTGACCAGCTCGACCTTCTCGAACTGGTGCTGCCGGATGTAGCCGCGGGTGTCCTTGCCCGCAGAACCCGCCTCGGAGCGGAAGCAAGGCGAGAAGGCCACGTAGCGAAGCGGCAGCCGCGCGCCGTCGAGGATCTCCTCGCGGTGCAGGTTGGTCACCGGCACCTCCGCCGTCGGCACCAGCCAGAGGTCGTAGCCCTCGACGCGGAACGCGTCCTCGGCGAACTTCGGCAGGTTCGCCGTGCCCATCATCGCGGCGCTGTTGACCAAGTACGGCGGGTTGACCTCGGTGTAGCCGTGCTCGCTGGTGTGCAGGTCGAGAAAGAAATCGATCAGGGCGCGCTGCAGGCGCGCACCCGCGCCCATCAGGAACGCGAAGCGCGCGCCCGACACGCGCGCGGCCCGCTCCAGGTCGAGGATGCCGAGGGCCGGCGCCAGCTCGTGGTGCGGGCGCGGCTGAAAGTCGAAGACGGGCTTTTCGCCCCACTCGCGGATCACCACGTTGTCGTCCTCGCTCTCGCCCAGCGGTACCGAAGGGTCGTACACGTTGGGCACCAGCAGCAGCAGCCGGTCCAGCTCCGCCTTCAGCTCGTCGGCCGCCGCGGTGCGCTCTTTGACCGACCCCGCCAGCTCGCGCATTGTCGGGAGCAGCGCCT